>Ga0222645_100772_pt1 | contig 16414 bp, 13 predicted proteins | sample AntAcemetagen292_FD_179881 | JGI IMG/M metagenome (GOLD analysis project Ga0222645, IMG submission 179881) | Saline water microbial communities from Ace Lake, Antarctica - #292 | ecosystem: Environmental > Aquatic > Non-marine Saline and Alkaline > Saline | place: Antarctica: Ace Lake | collected...
GGATTACGCAGCTATCTGTCGAGCTGCAAAAAGCAAGGGATCAGTGCGTCCACAGCATTAACGTTATTATTAAACGGTATGCTGCCCAATATATTTATACCTGCTGAGTAGTTACAAAGTTTTATAAAGTCTGTTGTTGAAACAGAGTTAGCTCAAAACAAGCTAACTATTTTGTTGTACGGCCACAAAACTAACTTAAACTAATTTGAACTAGCTTAAATACAAATGATATTGATTCACGTTTGTATCTATGGTTATATACGTTCTCATTCAAACCATACTTGTTTAACAAGGAATTAATTTTTGAAAATATCTCAACTCTCCCTAGGTATATCTTCTATATTGATGGGTGTTGTATTTACCGCTTCGGCAGCTGAATCGACTGCCAATACGAACAAAGATAGCATTGAACAGATCTCTATTTTTGGTTCTGCCGCGGCAGTGTCTTCATTACCTGGCTCAGGTGCGTATATTAGTAAAGAAACATTAGACACATATGCTGTTACAGACATTCAGCGTATTTTATCCTCTACCGCAGGTGTCTATTTTGTAGAAGAAGATGGTTACGGGTTACGTCCCAATATAGGTATGCGAGGATCAAGTTCTGACCGCTCTGAAAAAATTACCATTATGGAAGATGGCATCCTCGCAGCCCCCGCCCCCTATTCAAGTCCAGCAGCATATTACTTCCCTACTGTTGGCCGCATGCAAGCGGTGGAAATACTTAAAGGAGGCTCTAGTATTGAGTATGGCCCACGCACCAGCGGCGGTGTTGTTAACTTGGTATCGACCGCTATCCCAGAAAGTGCCTTAGGTGGAAAGTTTGATTTAGCACTTGGAAGTGATGGATTTTCAAAATTGCATACCTTCGTTGGCGGTCAAAATGAAACCAGTGGTGGCTTAGTTGAAATTTATAACTACCAAGCCGATGGATTTAAAACACTGAATTCAGGTCAAGACACTGGTTTTAATAAAACAGATTTATTGTCTAAATTTGATATCTATTTAGACGATGCTAAGCGTCACCAGCTAGAATTCAAACTCAAATACTCCGAAGAGTCTTCTGATGAAACCTATGTGGGAGTGACTCAACAAGATTTTAAACAAAATCCATTTCAACGTTATGCAGCCACTCAACTTGATAATATGTCAACCGAGCACAAACACGCATCGGTACACTATGACTATATGATTTCTGAAAACATGGATTTAAGCGTTATTGCTTATGTCAACGACTTTGGTCGTAACTGGTACAAAGTATCAAAAATAAATGGCAGTAGTCTGGGCAGTGGTGCAGAAGAAATCGCCAGCAACTTTGATGCAGCTGTTCTTGCTGGTACTACACCTGACGATATTACAGTCACTTTAAAAGCCAACAACCGCGAGTACTATTCAAGAGGTATTCAAGGACAATTCGCACTCTATTTAGACAATCATCAAATCAATCTTGGTGCTAGAGTACATAATGATGAGATGGATAGATTTCAGTGGGTTGACCAGTACTCTCTTGCTGCTGATTTTTCGATGAACGTTCTTAGTGCAGGTGTACCCGGTACAGACTCAAATCGAATTGACAGTGCCAATGCTTACAGCTTTTTTATAAAAGACAAAATGACGTTTGGTGACATCATTGTGACCGCTGGTATGCGCTATGAAAATGTTAATCTAGCTCGTGACGATTGGGGCAAAACAGATCCACTGCGTTCTGAGATACCTAGCGAACGTAATAACGAAGTGAATGTACTTTTACCTGGCGTAGGCGCAACTTATCAAGCAAGTGATAATTGGGTGTTATTGGCAGGTGTTCAAAAAGCATTCGCACCACCAGCACCTGGTAACAACAATGCTGATAACGAAGAAGGCTGGAATTATGAGTTTGGTGGGCGTTTTAATTACGCTGCTATTAATGGTGAATTGATTGGATTTGTTACTAACCTTGATAACTTACATGGTAACTGTACCGCCAGCCAAGGTTGTAACGATGACTTGATTGGTCAGCAATATAATGCGGGTAAAGTAGACATATCTGGTATTGAGTTTGTGATCAATCACCGAGCCGAGTTTGACGGCTTTGCCATACCGACTCGCTTTAACTACACGTACTCTAGCGCAGAGTTTGCTGAGACCTTTGAGTCTGAGCTAGGTGTATGGGGTAGCGTAGAAGCAGGTTTCGATATCCCATATTTACCCAAAGTAACGTGGCAACTTGAAAGCGGTATCGCCGGTGATGATTGGCAGATACTAGCCGCCATCAAATATGTAGATGAGATGCGGGTTGTTGCAGGCGCGGATGATATTAACGAAAGTAACGGCATAGAAGCCCGCACAGTGGTGGACTTATCAGCTAATTATCAAATTGATGAAAAGCAAAGCCTATACGTTGTATTAGATAACGTGTTTGACAAAGAATACGCTGCTACTCGCCAACATGGTGGTGTGCAAATTGGTAAGTCGCGCTCACTACAAGTCGGTTATAGATATCAATTATAAAAAACAGCTACAAAAGTCAGCTATAGAAGTCGACTATAAAAGCCAGCTATAAAAGTTATAGTGTCAGCATAGTAATAACCAAGCTAGCCTTCTTATAAAAAGGCTAGCTTTTTTTTTGGACTGCGCTTCATAAAAGTCTATCTTGCTCAAGGCATCAGGGTGCTTCACTTTGCTCTCCAGCCAGCATTCTCATGAATGCTTTTATTCATCTGATATACAAACAACATAGCCGCCTCTAGCGTCACTTTGTATAAGCTCCTACTTAAAATCTTTTAATCAAAATATCAAAATATCAAAATAAAGATTTATCACTGCTTTCTGATGTATGTCACTTTAGCACTCGGATGAGTTAACTATTTTTTTCAACTGCCTTTCTCAACTGCCTTTCTTGAGCACCTTTTTCAGCCACCTTTTCAACTATTTTTTTCAACGGCTTTTTTCAACTGCTTTTTTCAACTGCCTTTTTTCAACTGCTGTTCTCAACTGCTGTTCTCAACTGCCTTTCTCCTTTACAATGAGTACCTTGATGAGCTGCTAGATGAGCCACTCTACCGAATCGGTGAGCGCAGCGACAAAACCAGTACTCTATTGAAAACGACTCAGCCGATTACTCCTAAGTATCAATTTAAATTAACGTGGAAATATCGACACAGATATAAGTGTATCTGTTTCTTTAACTGTAACGAGTCAATAGGTAAGTTTGACTAGATAATTTTATCAAGGGTTTGTGTATGAAAAAAATAATATTAATTGCTGTTTGCGTGATGTTCGCCATTGCAGCGATAACAAGTATCTCCTCAACATCCTATATTTCTAACCAAGAAATTGACAAAATTGTTTTAAATAAATCTCAAGCACAAGCACAGTTGATTGCTAAGAATATTGAATATATTTTACAGCAATCTACGCAACCTTTGGCTGATTTACAAACACTTGTTGCGTCATTGAAGCAACGGTCAGATATTAGCTATGCGGTGGTTATTAACAAAAATATTGAGGCCATTGCCCACAGTGATAGCAAAAAAATAGGTAAGGTTTACGATGATAGCTACACCATAACAGGTGCTGGTAGAGGTGAGCCTAAACACTCTAAGTGGTACGCTGATGTGCAGCAAGTATGGGTATACGACATTATGACACCCATTTATGTTGATGGTCAGCTATACGGTGCTTTTGATGTTGGTGTACCTATTACTGAAGTGAGTGCCGCTGTGCAGGATATTGTATTCACCCAGTTAACAGCCATCATAAGCATATTTCTAATTTGTGTAGCCGTATTGATGTGGTTACTAAATCGGTTTTTCAAACCCCTTTTAGGTTTGCAACAAGCTCTACAAAATATATCTACAGGCGATGGGGATTTGACTCTAAGGTTACCCGTACACGGCAACGACGAAATTGCTCATATTTCTCGCGCGTTCAACGTGTTTGTAGGTAATATTAATAAAATAATCTCTGAAGTTTTACAAACGGCTACGGGATTAGGCCAGTCAGCAACCGAGTTACGCGGCCAATCGCTCCAGGCCCTGTCAAGAGGTCAAGAACAAAGCGAACAAACTTTATTAGTGGTGACCTCAATGAATCAGATGATCACAACTATTGATGAAATATCTCGAAATGCAGCAGGAGCTGCAGACTCTGCAGAAACTGCCAACAGCGAAACACAATCTGGTAGTCAAATATTGCAAGGTTCAACCAACACTATTAATACTCTTGCAAATGAAATGAATAACATGTCGCAAGTGATCGGTTCACTGGCAAATAGAACGCAATCTATCGGATCGATTCTTGACGTAATCAGAGGTATTTCGGACCAAACTAACTTACTGGCGCTTAATGCCGCTATTGAAGCCGCTCGTGCTGGCGAAGCAGGACGAGGTTTTGCCGTCGTTGCAGATGAAGTTCGTAACCTTGCAACCAAAACTGCTCATTCAACTGATGAGATTCAAAACATGATTGATCAGCTGCAACAAGAAGCAAAAAATGCAGTCAACGTAATGGACAGTAGTAAAGCACTAACTATCCAAGGTACCCAAGCAACAGAAGAAGCACAACAAGCCCTGGAGAAAATATCAGTGCAGGTTATGGCTATTCTCAATATGAATACACAAGTAGCAACAGCCACAGAAGAACAATCATCTGTAGCGAATGAAATCAATATCAACATGGACATAGTAAACAGCTCAGTACAAGAAGGTTTGAGCGCAAGTAAAGAACTAGAAATAACAAGTCAAAACCTAGAGCAGCTGGCACGCACCTTAGACCAACACGTAGGCTCATTTAAAATATAAAATTAATCGGGGTCAGAACAACGTTAAATAATATCTGACCTATACTTTGGACTCAAAGTACTCAAAAATAGGGATATCTATGAGCCGTTTACCGCGAGTCTGCCCAGTCGGTGTTACGCAGCATGTTATTCAACGAGGTAATAACCGTCAAATTTGCTTTGGACGTCAAGAGGATTATTTTGCTTACGTAGGTTGGCTAAAAGAATTTTCAATTAAATTTAGTGTTGATATTCACGCATGGGTATTGATGACTAACCACGTGCACTTACTTTGCACACCTCGCGAAGTAAATGCAGTGAGTCAAATGATGCAAGCTTTGGGTAGGCAATATGTCAGATATTTCAACCACTACTACAAAAGAACAGGTACCTTGTGGGAAGGCCGTTTTAAGTCCTGTCCAGTAGAAGATGAAGTATACCTTCTTCACCTTTATCGCTATATTGAACTTAATCCTTTGAGAGCCGTTATGGTGGCGCACCCAGCAGATTACCGATGGTCCAGCTATCAGATCAATGCTCTAAGTAAAACGTCCACTCTATGCACACCACATCCACTCTACATCGCTTTAGGAAGAGACACCGTAGAGCGTAAAATTTGTTATCAGTCTTTGTTTACCACTCATATCGAAGAAGCGTTATTAAAAGACATTAGAAGTGCCATCCAATCAGGTATGGCATTAGGTAAAGACCGATTTAAAGAAGAATTGACATTACTCACAGGTAGACGTTTACAAACTTTAACTTCGGGCAGAAAAGTTGGATGGCGCAAAAATTAATTTAATGTTGTTCTGACCCTAGTTAATTCTAGTTAATTAAATTTATTTATGCAGCCCATATTTTTTCATTTTGTCGTAAAGAGTCTTTCTTGGTAATAGCAGCAATGCCATCGTATCTTTGATACTCCCATCATTACTAAGTAACGCTTCGTGAATAAGCGAACGTTCAAAAAATCCCACTCGCTCTACAAGCCCTGCATTAGCATTGATCGGTGATGTAGTATTGTGCTTTTTTGTGAATGTCGCCTCTTCCCCCATTAATATATAGCGTTCAGCTAAGTTGCGTAACTCCCTGACATTACCTGGCCAGTCATGCGTCAATAGGTTTGAGATGTGCTCTTGTGACAAAGGTATTAACTCTCGATGAAAACGTGCAGAAGCAATTCTAGAAAAATGTGAAAATAATAATGGAATATCTTCTATTCTTTCGCGCAACGGTGGAATATTGACATCGAGCAAGTTTAAGCGGTAGTAAAGATCATGTCGAAAACCACCTTGCTCGCACAACGCTAATAAGTCTACTTTCGTAGCCGCAATAACACGAATATCGAGCTTAATACTAGTGTTGGAGCCTAAGCGTACTAATTCTCTATCTTCTAATACTCGGAGTAACTTTATCTGTAACGCCATGGGAGTGCTTTCAATTTCATCGAGAAAAATAGTACCGCCATTCGCATGTTCAAATTTTCCAATACGTTTTTTATCAGCACCAGTAAATGCGCCTAACTCTGCGCCAAAGAGCTCACTTTCAATCAGGCTTTCAGGTATTGCGCCACAATTAAGCGCCACAAAATTGTTGTCTTTGCGAATACTATGGTCATGTAAATAGCGTGCTACCAGTTCTTTTCCTGTGCCAGTTTCACCATTAATCATGATATCTGCAGGCGCATCAATAATTTTATCTAGCACGTTACGCATTTTTACTATTACAGCACTGTTACCTAGTATTCGCGGTCCCGGTGAAGATTGAGTTTCGAGCTGCTTACGTAATTGTCTGTTTTCTAGCACCAGAGTTCGCTTATCTAGAGCGCGCTTAACGGTGTCTAATAAATGCTCGTTTTCAAATGGTTTTTCAATGAAATCATAAGCACCTTTTTGAATCGCTTCAACAGCCATAGAAATATCACCAAAACCTGTTAATAAAATAACCGGTAAATCGCAATCAATTTGTTTAATATTTTCCATCAATTGATGCCCATCCATATCAGGCATATTAATGTCGCTGATGATCACTCCAGGCCAGTTCTTGTCTAATTTACTGATTAAGGTATTAGCATTTGAAAATGTGCAGACATTGTAGTTTTGTAATTCAAGCAGTTGTTCAATAGCGTCACGAATATGCTCTTCATCATCAATAATAAAAACCTTGCCTAAATTATCTATATCCATGGCTAATTTGTCCTATTTAAACGAGTGTAGTGGTAAAGTAATGGTGAAAACAGCACCGCCTTTACTGTGGTTTGCTGTAATTAATTGTCCCTGCATTGATTCAATTATACGTTGTGAAATAGAAAGTCCGATACCCAAGCCAAAGCTTTCTTTAGTCGTAAAAAAAGGCTCAAATATTTTATCAATATTGGTATCCAAAATACCGGGACCGTTATCTCTGAACGCTATTTGTAAGTGACTATCTATTGGTTTTATCTGTATATAGACCTGTTTGTTATCGATATCTTTCATTGCTTGGATAGCATTACTGAGTATATTCACAAACACTTGCTCTAAACGTATACCGTCACCCAAAATATAAAAATCTTGCTCAGGAACCTTAAAGAAAATCTGCACTTTTTCGTTTTGTGCTTGGTGTTTGATTATTGCCAACGTTTCGTTGATAGAGTTTTGAACATGAACGGGAATATGTATTCCAGTACTTTTTTTGGTAAAGTTTTTAAATTGGCTCACAATACTGGCTAATCGATCGATAAGCGCAATGATATGGTTTAAATTACCTGTGACCTTACTCGTCATGCCTCTTGCTTGGTAAGTGAGTGCATTTTGCGAATAGCTTTTCAATGCTGTCAGGGGTTGATTAATTTCATGGTTAATACTCGCTGACATATTACCGATCACTGCCAGCTTTGCTGATTGAATTAACTCTTCTTGTATCTTCTCAAGTTGTCTTTGAGTGTTCTCACGTTGCTCAATCTCTGCTAAAAGCTTGTGATTGGTGGTTGTCAAATCTTCGGTGCGCTCTTTAACTCTTTTTTCTAATAACAATCTTGCTTGATATGATTGCTGGCTGTTATTAATACGTTCTTTGACAAATAGTACTAAGATCACCAAAAGCAAGTAACCACCAATGCTGACAATAACTAAAAAAGATTCTTCATTATGTATGGGTTTTAACGAACTCCATATATGTACTTGCCAATTTGCGTCTTCCATTCTTACTTGTTGCGAAAAAATAATTTCTTGGGTTGAGCTATCGTTAATCTGATATAGGTTGGCATCTAATGTGGGAGGGAAAAAAGGACTAGAAATTTTAGTTAATTCAAGTTTTTGAATATCTCGGTCAGCATAACGCTTTAGGTCTAAAGGTTTAGCGCGTTCTCCTGAAAAATCAATTTTTCTTAATCGCCATTCTTTACGGTCAGAAATAAATATTACGTTATCAGGGGCAACAATAAGAAAATTATAAAGATCACCACTTATCAGCTGTTCATGTTGGTTTTCAATCGCTGAAATACTTATTTTCACGGCGACAACACCTATAATTTTTTCTTGATAAGTCACTGGGTGAGCAAAATAATAACCTCTTTTATAAGTATTAAGTCCAACAGCGTAGTAATGAGATGACACACCAGTCATCGCCTGTAAGAAGTAAGGCCTGACCTTGAAGTTACTGCCTACAAAAGAATTGTTTTTACGCCAATTACTTGCAGCGAGTGTTAATCCATTTTTATCAATTAGATAAATGTCTGATGCTTGAGTTACGTCACTGACCTCCTCAAGCAATAAGTTGAGCTTATCGCGTTTTAGCAAATCGTCAGGGTGCGCGAGCACGTCTTGTAATAAAGAATGGGTCGACAAAACCTCTGGGACTTTTTCAAATCGACCCAGGGTATTTTTAATGAGATTAATAAGGTTATTTAGCTGCTGAGTAGATTGTTGATACATGTCGTTGTACGCAGTGCGTAAACCACTTAATTGTACCAACTTAATAGTCAGTACTAACCCAGTCACAATCACAATTAATATCAGAAAGTTTTTTTGGCGCTGACTATTCTCTTTCATTAACAGCCTACAACATGATTAAAGTTATCTACTCTACTGGTTTGATTAAATTAAATCTAAAAAAGCACAAAGTGATGACTATTAACCCGCCTTATAAAAAGACTGGGTTAATAGCAACTGCACTCACTGACTACAAGTTGTGAATATTAGCTAAGCAATTAATTAATCGAAGATTAATAGCCATTTATCTTATCGATATATTCTGGAAATGCTAATGAAATTTGAGGCACGTAAGTGATCAATATTAGGAATCCCAGTAATAAAGTTAACCATGGTAAACAAGCTTTGATAACCCAGCCCATACTTCTTCCAGTGATACCTGCCGTGACGAATAAATTGAGACCAACCGGGGGCGTGAGCATGCCTATTTCCATATTAACCACCATAATGATACCAAAATGGATAGGGTCGATACCTAATTGTGTCGCAATAGGAAATAAAATCGGCGCCATAATCAAAATAATAGCTGAAGGCTCCATAAAGTTTCCTGCAATCAACAGCAGGATATTCACTATTATCAAGAAGGCCCACGCCGACAGACCCCAAGCAATGATCGTCTCAGTAATAATATGTGGAATACGCTCAGTGGTCAGTACATGGGCAAATAACATTGCATTGGCAATGATAAACAGCAACATAATGCTGACTTTTGCTCCATCTAAAACGACCTTTCTGACCTCTTTATTGGTGACACTTCGTGGAAAAGCTAAACTCATTAAACCGATGTTACGTGCAATAGCTCGAGCCACTGATTCTTTGGTATTGCGCCACTTAACACCTTTAAGCGGTCCGATATCACGGTAACCAAAAACGGCAACCAGATAAGCATAAACAGCAGCAACAGCGGCGGCTTCTGTTGGACTAGCGACACCACCATAGATGACACCTAATACAATAAAGATCAGCGCCAAACCACCCATAGCGATAGCACCAGAGCGAAATAGTGTTTTGATACCCGGAAACGGTTGTGAGGGTAAGTTCTTTTTACGAGCAATAATGTAAATGGCTATCATCAAGATAAAACCCATCATTAGGCCAGGAATTAATCCGGCCATAAACATTCTTGAAGCAGACACTTCGGTCGCAGCAGCGTATACCAGCATAACAATTGAAGGGGGAATTAATATTCCTAAGGTACCAGCATTGGTGATCACGCCTGCAGCAAAGTTTTCAGGATAACCTGCTCTAACCATACCAATAATACAAATTGAACCTATCGCGGCAACGGTAGCCGGTGACGAGCCAGAAATGGCAGCGAACAGCATACATGCCAACACAGAAGCCATGGCTAAGCCACCACGAATATGGCCAACACTGGCGATTGCAAAATCAATAATTCGTCTAGCAACACCACCAGTGGAAAGAAATGCAGAAGATAAGATGAAAAACGGTATCGCTAGTAGTGTGTAATGCTCAGATGTAGCTTCGTACATTTTTAATGCAACCGAAGCAATAGAGTCATCTGAAAAGAATAAAATGGTGACTATGCTTGAAAATCCCAAAGCAACAGCGATTGGCATGCCAATTAAAATGGCTAAAAATAATGTCAGAAATAACGCGGCGATGGTCATTTTGTATGCTCCTGCGTGTCAGCTTCTAAGCTGGGCTCTTTTTGAATTAAGTGCATACTTTCTTTTGATTCGTCAGCAAGTTTGAAACCCTGTGCTGTACCCTTGATAATGTTGAGTAATAATTGAAAAAATCGAAAGAATAACAGCGCAAAACCCAGTAACAATATAGATTGGCCCATCCAAAGAGGCATCAAAGCGTCATCTACGTCAATTTTTAAATAGTTCCACGCTGTATCTGGATCTAAGGAATTAGTAATAAATTCTGGTAGGTGAATATCGTCCATAGGAAGTCCGATACTGTACATTTTATTTAAATAGATACTACTGCCATACAAAAACATGCTGCAGTAACAAAGGCAAACCAACACGGCAAAAATTGAAGTAACTTTTCTTGCCATCGGTGGAAGTGATGTAACGAAAGAGTCAACACCGATATGTGCCCCAACTTTCACACCGTAAGACATACCAAATAATACAAACCACGCCCCACAAGTAAGGGTAGCTTCTGCCATCCACATAAAGCCAGTATTGAAAATGAATCTAGCAATAACTTCTGCAAATACTAGCAATGTCATACTAATTAGTAGAAGGCTGATAATACCTTCTTCTAAAGAATTAGATATTTTTGAAAACATAAAAATGGTTACCTGTAACAATGTTAATACTGGGTCTAAATCAACAAATGATATTGAGTATTAAAACACCCAATATCATTCTAAAAACATACAATAAATTAGTTAGACGCGATCGCCGCATCAATCAAATCTTTACCAATTTCACCTTGAAACTGGTTCCAAACAGGCTGCATTGCATTGACCCATTTTTGACGTTCTTCTTTAGATAAATAAACAACAGTTGAACGTCTTGAATCAATAATTTTTTGTTTATCCTGTGCCGCTTTCTCAGTGGCAATAGTGTTGCCGTACTTAATAGCTTCGTCTATCGCTACTTTTAACTCATCACGAATATCATCAGGTAATGAAGTCCAAAACGATTTTGAAGTTACAACTAAGTAATCTAAGACACCGTGATCACTTTCAGTAATGAAGTCTTGGACTTCGAAGAACTTCTTAGAATAGATGTTAGACCAAGTATTTTCTTGACCATCAATAGCTTTGGTTTGAAGCAAAGTAAATACTTCTGAAAATGGCTTTTTAACAGGAACAGCTTCAACAGCCTCAAACTGTGCAGCAAGTACATCAGAAGTCATGATCCGGAACTTTTTGCCTTTAACGTCGCTTGGTACGCTAAGTGGACTACTTGAAGACAACTGTTTCATGCCATTATGCAAATATCCTAATCCTTGTAAGCCTTTACGACTCATCGAATTAAGAAGCTTTTCGCCTGCTGCACTTTTTTGGAAACGGTCTACAGCTTGAATATCACTAAATAAGAAAGGTAAATCAAAAATTTGCAATTTCTTAGTATATTTATCAAATTTTGATAGCGACGGTGCCGCTAGTTGCACATCACCTAACTGCATGGCTTCAAGTACTTTATTATCACCAAAAAGTTGTGAATTTGGAAACACATCCACTTCTACTTTTCCAGCCAGTCGATTTTCCACTAGCTCTTTAAATTTAAGAGCCATTTGACCTTTAGGAGTATTTTCTGCGACAACATGTGAAAATTTAATTTTGATAGGCTCAGCACTCGCATTAAATGCGAATGCACATAAAAGCGCGGTAGCAGTACTTATGATACTTTTTTTAAACGACATAATATTTTTCCTGTTATATTTTACTTATTTCAATTACTTACAATCAAGTTGTGTGGCTCTTTTGGGTGTTAATAGCATTAACTTATTAAAATTAACTTATTAGAGCGTTAGAGGCTTATTCGACTTATCAGTTTGAATTACCTCTAAAACGCTAAACACCACAACTAAAGTAACTGTCGTCGAATAAACGACAGTTACCAACCGAGCCATAGATAGTTAATAGCTAAAAGTCAAAACGCGCTGCAAGTTGAAATTCTGACAAGTCTTGACCTGAACTAGGCTTTCTTGATTCGTCACTGTCGAGCTGTTCAAAAGAGGCCCACAGTTTGAATGTTTTTGAAAATTGACGGACATACTCGACTTTGAACGAAGTAACGTCACCTTTAATATCACAAGCATTGACTGCATAACGAGTATGAAATTGGTTCTTACCCGACTTCCATTTAGCATATAAGCCAGTTGTTGAGCGTTCCTCACCCTTACATGATGTTACACCACCAATATCGTTACCACTTTCAGTCGACTTCAGTCTCACATTACCTGATGAGTTGCCGTTATAAGTGTCAAAATCGGCTTCCGCGAGATGATAAAAAGCAGAAACGGTGACGTTATCTGAAGCGTTGTACCAACCACGAACACCGTAAAGACTGCCTGTGTTATCGCCTCGTTGATCTGCTGCCACAGCAGTTTGCAATTTCAATGGGCCAGACTTATATTCTACAGCCGCTTGATATTGATCAAATGAATCGCCGTCTTGTCCTTCAGTTTGAACCGCAGCGCCGTATTTCCAGTTACCTGAACTCATCTGCCATTGTAAAAAGTCATCATCACGAATAGCACCTTGGCGTAGAGAATCTAATCCATCAGAGAAATAAGCACCACGAACAAACTTATGCCAAAGTAGAGTTTGTGAGCCATAAGTAACGGTACCAAAATTACCTTTTAAGCCCACTAATGCTTGGCGTAACCCAGGTTGGTTATTTTGTTTAAAGTTAACACCATCTTCACCACGAATACCATATTCAACTACGGCAAAACCTGTTAAGCCATTACCAAGGTCAACGTTAGCTTTAGTACCAATTCGGCTAAGAAAATCTCGACCATTAGCAGCGTCATCTGTGGTGCCCGCATCAACATAATCCATACCCAGACGCAGTGAACCGTAGAAGGATGTTTCAATATCGCCTTCTGCTGCCACTGCAAAGTTAGTGGCACCAAGCAACATACTGGTTACACAAACTTTTTTTGCTAAATTAATTGTTTTCTTGTTTATCATGCAATGTTCCCATTAATTTATTGTTTTATTATTTTATGGTTTACAGCAAAGTGAGGGAGTAACGTGTGTCTTGCCGCCGCACCTTAGTTGTATAATAAATGTTGCAAGCTTTAGTCCATTTTTACAATTGATATGGATATAATTTATAACCTTTTAAAAACAATAGGTTATATGTAAACAATAAGTAAAGATGAGAACGTGTTAGTTATTACTAGTAAATAATGGCGGATAGTGACCCATAAAGCGCAACAGCTTTTGGCGGATTTCCACCCATAGACTGTAATGACTGATTTTAAATCGAAGGTGAAGGTCTAAAAAATGTACAGCGTTGGCTTTAACATTGGCTTTAATAAGCCAGAAAATTTTTGTGTTAACAGACTTCCTACGTCAAGAAGCTTACCGATGACAAAGGTAGCGATATTAAATGTTCACAAATACACCTATTTAGAATTTTTCAGTAATCGAGTTAAATAAGCGTTTATTGAATTAGGATTAATCGGGGTATTAATCAGAACATTTGGGGGGGCAGCAAGTCGTCTAGACTTTTATAACTTTTCAGTTCGTATCAGACAATTATTTTCATCTAAGTCAGTAAAATTTAGATACATTTTAAAGCTTGTAACTAAAGTTTACTCTGACCCTAGATACTTCCTATCAGGCTTTGGGTCGCTTTATTCATATCTAGTTTTTCCTTGCAACTAAACTTTGATTTTTTTCACACTAGGCATCATCATTACTGATGAGCCTTAAGTTTTTAATCAGTTAATTATCCTGATGGTCCTTCCACATGAAAAAGTTTGGTATAAATGCTCCATCTATCATTCTCTTTAATAAAAGATAATGTGTCTAAAAACGTCATACCCAGATAATCATCTCTAACTTGTGCGACGGCAGTATTGCCAGCAACGTCAATTGATAAAATATCAAGTCGAATAGGTTCGCCGTTTTCCTTAGGTGAAGGCTGCTGACTTTCTACAAAACTAGCAAAGTCATTGACACTCATTTCATGTAACCCATCTTCCAAATAACCAGTGATCTTAGCATTAGCATGAAAAGCAAAATGTGTTTTTTGCGCGCTTGATTGGTACATACCATCAAAATATGTATGAATAATATCTTCTATTTGTTTTGTATGTGTCATTGATTAATTCCTTAAACGTATTTTTGATTATTGTTTATAAACACATCAAATTATCAAAAAGCTAACAATGAAAATCAAATGGCCTATTGTTAAAAAAACACTAAAATTTGAGTAGAAAACTAATATTTTATACAGCCTGTAATTTTATCTAATGTAAAAGTTAACTTTTATATTAGATAAAATAACTGAATTAGCTCGCAAAACGCCACTATCTAGCAAACTAATAAATATAAATAGTAAATTGGAAAACTACATTTCTAATGGATATAAGGTCCGAAATACCATACGTCGTCTTAGTCTGCCTTAGTAATCAAAAATATTCCATACGAACGAAATCTCTAGTAACGATGCACGGATACTTTAATCAGTTTTTATAGAAATTTAAATAGTTACATCAATTTAGAACTACAAAAATAACCACTACAAGTATTTTTAAGTGGACTACATATTTTGCTAAATTACGATGAGTGTTTTGTTAAAATGTGAGCGGGTGGCAAACTTAAATAGCGAAAATATTGATTTAATGTTGTTCTGACCCCGATTAGTTTTGATTAGAGGAGCTGGAATATGTTTACGAAAAAGCAAGATGCAGAGCCTAAGGAGATAACATACGAACGAGTGAAGGGTTATTTCTTATGGTTGATTGGTAAATACGGAGATTACACGTCGAAAATTTTGATGCAAAAGGCAAACCTATTATTCAAAGAAAACACCTCATTTAACGAAGAAGCCCTTAATCATCTTATTGAGCGAGGGATCGTTGATGATCTTCAGTATGCAAAACGCTTGACCCTAAGCTATTCAGAAAAAAATATTGGTCCTAACAAGATAAAACAAAAGCTTTACACCAAAGGCTTCGCATCCCAAATAATCAATGAATGCGTGGAATCGATAGACAATACTGATGAAGACTATTTGGATAAAGCATTAGCACTTAAACTAAAAAGATTTGGTGAAGCCCCTATTGTGGACGAGAAACTTAAACAGAAAGCTTTGAGGCATTTGATTGGGCAAGGATTCTCATATGCAGTTGCCAATAAAGTAATTAGCAGCACAGGTAACGAGGATTAACGCAACTCGGTATTTGCCAGAAGAAATACAAACCAATATGTAAAAGCTTAGTAACCAAGTTACTTAATGAACATAACTTTCAAAGTAGGCAGTACACCCGTGTTGCTGCTAATTTCAGTCATAAAAGAGCCTGTAACGGACACTGTGGGGCTGATACTTTTGCTTTCATTCTCGCTTTCAGCTAAAAGCTCACTCATTTTTTATTTCAAAGAACACGGACACACAAACTGTGGATGGCGAAGGAGTCGACCTAGCATCGTTTTGTATCTGATAAATCTAATTACTATTGATTGATTCTTTACTTGCATTCAACCTCGAAGTGCATAAACGATTCATACTGCTAATGCAGCCATATGTTTACCCATAGTGAGTTAAAACCGTAGGCGCATAGTAACGCCGTGCGCGACTTTTAAAGTCAGTGATATATTGAAAAAGGCATGATCTAGCCTTATTTAGTTCTCGCCAAAAAATCAAAAAAAGCGATTACGATCATGCCGTTAGAAGAGTTTATCATTTGGGTTTACTGTTGGACAGATGAAAATATGAATGAAGTCTTAGGAAATACCACGTTGAGAAGTCGAGGATTTAAACCTGCTTTAAGTGATGTAGAGGTCATTACGATGGAAATTGTGGGGGAATTTCTTTCATATGACTGTGATAAAAGAATTTGGGCATACTTTAAAACGCATTGGCTACCGTGGTTTCCTAAGCTGACTTCGCGTTCAAGTTTTGCAAAACAAGCATCCAATTTATGGCACATAAAGCAGCGACTTCAAGAGAGGTTGAGTCAACAAAGCAGCATGCATGCCCAGTGTTATATCGTTGATGGCTTTCCTATAACGACG
>Ga0222645_100780_pt1 | contig 16285 bp, 16 predicted proteins | sample AntAcemetagen292_FD_179881 | JGI IMG/M metagenome (GOLD analysis project Ga0222645, IMG submission 179881) | Saline water microbial communities from Ace Lake, Antarctica - #292 | ecosystem: Environmental > Aquatic > Non-marine Saline and Alkaline > Saline | place: Antarctica: Ace Lake | collected...
AAGTTTCTGGATGCATTAGAACACGCTTTGCGCCAAGCACAGCGATTGGGCTAGACCTGCGGCGTAGAGCCTGCAACGACTGTCAGTATGATTAATTTTCGCACCCTGACACCCGTTCAGGTCGGAAGCCTGTCAGCCGCGATTGCGGTTGTATTGTTTTCGATTAATGACACGGCAATCAAATTTTTAAGTGGCGGATACCCGTTGCATGAAATTGTGCTGATCCGGTCGTTTCTTGGACTGGTGATTGTATGCGCCATAATCGCGCCAATGACCGATGGGTTTGCAATAGTGCAGACCAAAAGGCTGCGTTTGCATATGCTGCGCGGACTGTTTGTGGTTTTGGCAAATATGCTGTTTTTCCTTGGATTGGCGGCAATGCCATTGGCGGATGCTGTCGCGATTTTCTTTGTTAGCCCTTTGGTGATTACCGTATTTTCCGTAATATTTTTGGGCGAAACTGTCGGACGTCGCAGGTGGACCGCAATTCTGATCGGGTTCTTGGGCGTGATTATTATGATGCGTCCGGGAACGGATGCGTTTCAGTATGCGTCACTTTTCCCGCTTGTGGCCGCAGTTTGCTACGCCGCGTTGCATATGTTGACGCGCGTGATTGGCCGCACGGAAAGTGCGGCAACAATGGCGTTTTATATTCAAGTGACGTTTATCGTTGTGTGTGTGATCGTCGGATTGGCGGTGGGTGATGGACGTTTTGGCAACCAGACCGATCCGTCGCTGGCTTTTTTATTGCGTGCATGGGTTTGGCCTGAAATGTCTGATCTGCCGGTGATGATTTTATTGGGAATAGGCGTCGGGATCGGCGGGTATTGTATCAGCCAAGCCTACCGCGTTGCACCTGCTGCGGTGGTGGCTCCGTTTGAATATCTGGCGCTGCCGTTGTCGGTTGTTTGGGGCGTGATGGTTTTTGACGAATGGCCTGATACTGTCGCATATGTCGGGATGGCGCTAATTCTGGGCGCAGGGTTGTTCACGATCTGGCGGGAAGGCAAAGTAACACCGGACCCCGCTGTGCCAAATCCACGGCTGCGGCGTTAAAGGGAAATGTAATGACCATCAAGGCAGTGATTTTTGACATCGGCAACGTTCTGATCGAATGGCAGCCAGAACGGTTCTTCGACGCCAAAATAGGTGAAGACCGCAGGCGTGCCATGTTCGCGGCAATAGATTTGCACGGGATCAACGATGAGGTGGACCGCGGCGCCAATTTCCGTGACACAATTTATGCGGCAGCCGACGCGCATCCTGCATGGCGCGACGAGGTCCGCATGTGGCACGACCACTGGATCGCACTTGCGGCCCCCGAAATTCCGCAATCGGTGCGTATTTTGCGGAATCTTCGTGCAAAGGGTATTCCCGTTTTTGCCTTGTCGAACTTTGGCATCCAGACATTTGCCATTGCAGAACCGGTGTACCCGTTTTTGGCCGAATTTGACCGGCGCTATATCTCGGGTCACATGGGTGTCATTAAACCCGATGTCGAAATTTACGAACGGCTAGAGGCGGATTGCGGGTTGGATCCTGCATCACTTTTGTTCACAGATGACCGGATTGACAATATTGATGTGGCTGCCGCACGGGGATGGCAAACGCATTTGTTCGCCGGGCCGCAGGGCTGGGCGGATTGCATTGTGCATCACGGACTACTTGGGGTTGAGGATACGCAATGACACAGATGATCCCGTTTGAAGCGGCAAATAAATTGCTAGACTGGCTCGCCCTGACAGACGCTTTGGCCGCAGGCCATGAGTTGCCCAGAGCAGAGGTCAAAGACGTGCTTTTATATCGTGATAACAATACATTGTTAAATCGGTCTGCATGGATAAAGGGAATGGGGTTGGCGGTAAAATGTGCGACGATTTTTCCTGACAACAGCGCCGCAGATATACCCATGGTTAATGGGGCAGTGACCCTGTTTTCAGACACGAACGGGACGCTTGAAGCAATCTTGGACTTTCACTTGGTGACCAAGTGGAAGACGGCCGGCGGCAGTCTATTGGCGGCGCGGCATTTAGCGCGCCCTGATTCATCCAAGATATTGATCGTGGGTGCGGGAACTGTTGGCCAGTCGCTTTACGCGGCGTATTCCGCGCTGTTTCCTGATGCGAAATTCACAATCTGGAATCGGTCATTTAAAGGTGCAAAAGCATTTCAGGCAGAATTCCCGGATGTTGTCATTGCCCCTGATTTGCAAATTGCGGTCAAGGCGAGCGACATCATTACATCCGCGACCATGTCGACAGACCCGCTGATCAAGGGTGACTGGTTGCAACCGGGTCAGCATATTGACTTGATCGGGGCGTATCGTCCGGACATGCGCGAGGTGGATGACACCGCAATATTGCGGTCACGGGTGTTTGTTGATAATTTGAACACCACTATCGGGCATATTGGTGAACTGAAAATACCCATCGCGAACGGCGTCATTGACCCGTCTCATGTGATCGCGGACTTTTATGATTTGCCAAAGTTTAAGCGTGAATCCGATGACGACATAACACTATTCAAAAACGGAGGTGGAGCGCATTTAGACTTGATGACCGCCTGCTTTATTCGCAACGCATGGACCGCAAGATGATGTCTGGTGTGGTGTTTTTGTAAAGTGACCTCGCAATGATCTGGGCGACAATTCTGGTTATTGTGGCTGTGGTCGTCATCTTGCCATTTGCATTTGAAGCGCAGCGGATGCAGATAAACGATGACATGCGGCGGCGTTCAAGCGGTCGGTTTTCTGGGCCAACGCATTTCCGCTGGCATGGTCCCGAAAACGGGCCGGTGATTGTCGCGGTGCATGGATTGACCGCGCCTTCGATTGTTTGGCACGGCGTTATTCCTCATCTGACATCCCAAGGGTTTCGGGTACTTGCATATGATTTACCAGGGCGCGGTTTTTCCGATGTGGTGCACGGACCACATAGCATCGCGATATTTTGTGATCAACTTCGCGACTTGCTGCTTGCACAGAAAATTACCCAACCTGTTGTTTTATTGGGGTATTCTATGGGGGCAAGTATTGTTACAGCGTATGCTGCAACGCACCGTGATCAGGTGCGCAGTGTTTTGCTGTTGGCCCCTGCGGGTGTTGTGATGCGTGAAACACTGTTTGATCGACTGTGCCGTATTTTACCCGGCACCGGCGACTGGATGCACGCAGCTTTTGCTGCAGGGCGTGCGCGGCGCGGGTCGCAAAAACCCGCAGAGATTGCACAAATGCAAACGTTTCAATTGGCGCGGCGTGGTTATTTACCCGCAGTACTGGCAAGCAGACGTGGTGCGCTGACTGAAATTCTTGAGCGTGAACATCGTATTTTGGCCAAGCAGAACGTTCCTGTTGGCGCGATCTGGGCTGAAATGGACAGTGTCATCCCACTGGTTGCGATGGGCCAATTGGCAGCTTGGAACGGTGCGGCACATCACGATTGTGTCGCGGGTGCAAGTCATGGGGTGCCCTACACCCATCCGGATGCAGTCGCTGCCGCAATTCTGGCAATGCTGGCCGTGCATGGCCAGATCAGTTAGGCGGTTGATGATGTTGCTGATAACAGGGTGCCGTTGTTATCGCTGAACGATGTGCAATTGCGGCCTGCTGCTTTGGCTGCGTAAAGCGCACGGTCCGCTGCATCCCGAAAGCCTTCGAAATCTTCAAACTTTTTAGACCAGACCGATCCGACACTGATTGTTGTACGGATTGCCGTCCCGTCACATAAAAACGGGGCGCGTGCGATGATGTTGCGACATCTTTCCGTGATTTTATTGGCCTCGTCATTGCCGACATTGGTCAAAACGATCAAAAACTCGTCGCCACCCATGCGTGCAAACAGGTCTGTTGGGCGCAGACATGATGAAATTCGTTCTGCCAGTTCGATCAGAACCTGATCGCCCATAATGTGCCCATACGTGTCATTTATTGGCTTGAACCGGTCAATATCGATACAGATCATTGCGACACCATGGCGCGGTTTGCGTGTGCGCAATATCTGGCTGTAGTGGTCTATCACACTGGTTCTGTTCAGTACTTTTGTCAGGGGATCTGTCGTTGCTGCATGGATCAACAGATTTTCTTTCCCCAAGAGTGACCGTTCCCGCTTGATCATGATATAAATCACGGCTGTTCCAAGCAGATTCAAAACAATAAACACAGGGCCAAGTGTTGTTAAAAAGTAGACGGCAAAGTCCAACGGCATGACCAAAACGGACAGCAAATGTATAGATATCATTGCGGATAATATAGGCAGATTGATAAATCCGTTCGTGATGCGGGGTCTTACCCATTTGGCCCACACCAGCCCCATACTTGCTGCGATAAAGATACCAAGAACGCCGGCTGTTGCGCCTGCTCCGCCAATGCCCAACCGTGCTGCGGCGGCCATGCAAAGGGTAATCATTGCTGCGCGCCAGCCGAAAAATGCGCCAGATACGCCCACAAACAGCGCCCGTAAATCCATGATGATCCCATCACCCAGATGTAGTGGGGTGAGCATCGCGATCCATGTCGCAAGCCCCATGACAATCCCCATGACCGCACTTGCAGTGACGGGTGTTGGAACAAGCCGGCTGATGTATCCATAAACGTAAACAAGAACGATCGTCAGCCCGATCGGATCCAGAAAAATCGTAAAACTACGTGCAGCATCAATCATAAATAAGTCACCTTGTTAATTTTCTAAAGGCTATGCCCAAGGTGTAATTAATTTGTTTAAGGAAACCGGTGATTACAAAATCCCAAGGCTTTGATATTTCGAATTTTATGGAATTTTGCGCTAAATCAGGGGTGTGCACGCTGCCAACCTTGCTGCAAACAAGGTTCTAAACTGCGATTTTGCGTCTATAACCGGGATGTGTTTAGTCCAGTTCGGACGCAACGGTAAGTCTAAGCGCACTTAACGCTGCCTGCCTGCCAAGGCCGATCATAGTGATCAGGCAGCCAAAACATATTGATCGACGGGTTTTCTATTACGGGGGTGACTGCAGTAATATACGCCGATCAACGGCGCCCGACATCGTGACCAATGCGGGGCTGGCAGTCTGATTCTAATTTATGGTACGTTTTGCGAATGACCATACAACATATATATGCGACCGCCGTTGCACAGGGGCGGCTGCGCGAGGATGCATCACAAATTGCGGCCTTGCCAGAGCTGGAACGCATTCGCACTGCCTTGGCAGAACCTGCACCGCGCGCTGGATTTTTTCGCAAGCCACCACCGCCCGTCGCCGGCCTGTATATGTGGGGAGGGGTCGGGCGTGGCAAATCCATGTTGATGGATTTGTTATATGATGCCGTTGACGCGCCCAAGCAGCGGTCGCATTTTCATGCGTTCATGCAGTGGGTTCACGCCGAATTGGCCCTAGCCCGCGCCAACGGTGCGCGGGATGCGATCGCACCTGTCGCGGCCAAGCTCACTGCGAATGTCCGGTTTCTCGCGTTTGATGAAATGCAAATCACCGATATTACGGACGCCATGTTGGTTGGCCGGTTATTCGAGGCCTTGTTTGCGGCGGGTGTGGTGGTGGTGGCAACGTCGAACCGCGTGCCTGATGACCTGTATAAAAACGGGTTGAACCGCGCCCTGTTTTTGCCGTTTATCGATCAGATCAAGGACCGCATGGTGGTTCATTCCCTGAACAGCGAAACAGACTACCGGCAGGGCCGCTTGGCTGGTACGGCGACGTATTTTACTCCCGTAAATGCACAGACGCGGATGCAAATTGATACAATGTGGGATGCGTTGACAGATGGGCACGATGCACCGCTGTCATTGACCGTCAAGGGCCGCACCGTGGTGATTCCGCGGTATCATAACGGCGCTGGACGGGTTGGGTTTTTCGACCTTTGCGGTGCGTTTCTCGGGCCTGCGGATTATCTGGCCGTGGCGCAGGCCGTGCGCGTGTTGGTGGTGGAAAATATCCCCCGTTTGTCACGCCAGAATTTTAACGAGGCCAAGCGGTTCGTGATCTTGATTGATGCGTTGTACGAGGCGCGCGTGCAGCTGATTTGTTCTGCGGCAGCCACACCTGAATTTTTGTACGTAGAGGGCGAAGGCACATTTGAATTTGAGCGTACAGCCAGCCGGTTGCGCGAAATGCAATCAGACGATTGGGCCAGGGGGGATTAAGCGTCCGGAATTGTCAGGCGCTGACCGACGCGCAGGTCATTGGGGCTGCTTAAGGTGCTGCGGTTTGCCTCGTAAATCAGGTTGTACTTGCGCACATTTCCGTAAAAATTCACCGCAATCGCCCCAAGGCTATCGCCGCGTTTGACAGTATAAAACCGGTACTGTTCGGTTTGGGTTGCGCGCTGTACCATCCGGACTTCGACGCCTTCTGGCCGGTCGGGTACCGCCGGTGCGGCCCCGCCTGCGGCAATGGTGGCTTGGGTTATGATCGAGCTTAACAGCACATATGTGTCCACACGCCCATCAGAGGTCACAAGAATTTCTGGCACGGTTATATTGCCCGCAGCCGCGGCTTCATTGACCAGTGTGTCGATGTAGGCGTCGTTTTGCCCTTCCTTAAGGGCCTTCACCACCAGCATTTCCAGTGCTGTGGCGGGTGTGGGGGTCTGGTTGACTGTGGTCAGGGTTTTCCCTGTCACAGCGCCGATCCCCGACAGCACGCCCGCAGTCATTGCGCGCATGGGATCATCATTGGCAGATGTCGGGTTCTGCACAACAGTCAGGCCCAGCCCGGCCAGCACATTGGCCGCGGTGGTGTCCATGCCTGTTTTATCCGTTGGTACACGTGCACCCGGTGCGATGGTGCGGCGGGGGGCCTGAATGACCGCAGAATTGGTCAATTGTGCAGACGGCATGACGGGCGCAAGAATTGTGTCTGATTGTGCTGCGCGGGTCACTGTTGCGCTGTTTGCGGTCATATCTGCCGTGGCGGGTGCGGATCTGCCTGCGCCGGATGGGCGCAGCACAATATAGCCACATAAAATAACAGCAAAAACAAACAGGGCAGCAACAGAGCGGATCATGATAATCTTACTTTCTTAGCGTCGTGGTTACGGACGAACGGTCGACAGGCCCAAATGCAGCCAGTCTTCTAATCCGCCCCGATAGTTTTGGATAAGTGATGCAGGATAGCCTGCTGCAACAAGTGCCTGCACCGCGCGGCTGCCTTGGGCATCCCAAGGGCCGTTGCCGTACACCATCAATGACATTGCGCCGGAAAAATCAAAACCGCCGTCAATTACAACCGCCCCCAGCGCACGTAAAATTTCGGATTGATAAGGGTTTTCAGCGGCAAGTGCGGCAAACGGCACATTGATCGCTCCGGGGATTGCCCCTTTGTCAAACCAGTCTGGGACACGCGCATCAATTAGCAGACCTGTTTGAGCATCGACTTTTTCTTGCAAAAATGTAATCAGTTCAAGCTCGCCAACAGGGGTAACCCCAACTGCGGGTATCATCGGCTGGATGCAAAATTCGGGACAAGGTCGGCTGGTTTTTGCAAATTCGCCGGATATGACCGCGTTGGTATCTTGGGATCTGCTGATCGTGATCTGGGTGGTGCCAACCGTAACATTGGCGGTGGCAAAGCCATCGGTGATCTGCACGTCTTGCGCCAAAGCCGGACCTGCAAGCCCGATCACCACAGCCGTGATCCCAAAATACATGCGCATTGTTACGCCACCCTCGTTACTACTACTACTACATTTTGGCCAGCCTGCTGCATGGCGGGGCTATTGGTCAAATTTCCACCGTATTTAGTGTATTTGGGGGGCCAAAGTCAAAGATTGATTGGCAGGCGATCTGGAATAAGAAACCTGTTGCCCCAAAACAAGAAAGCAGGCTTGCTGTCTGCCTCTCTGCCCTGCCAAGGTCGGTGCGAAACGCCTGTTTTTTATGGCGAGCGCGGTTAGACCCAGCGTGACGCACAATTGATTGCAGTCACTCTATTTGCGTGGACCGGTTCGCGCGACTGACGGCGGCGGTGTTGCGGCAATCGGGGGTAACAGGGTTGCGGGTGGCAAAAAGCGGGGTATCGGGCGCGATGCTACTGGCCGCGACATAGGCGCCGTTGACGCAGATATCTTGTGCAAAGTTTCCGGCATTAAAACCAAAACCCGGTGTGCCGCAATCCATCACATTACCATCTGCATTCCAACCCTGCGATGCAACACCGGCAAACCGCCCCCCGGTTAAAAACACCATGCCCGCGGGATCAAACCGCAAATGCCATGTTGTGTCGGCATCACGATTTTCACTGTCCCAGGCGCCAAGGAATTTGCCGTTCTGATAGCCCGAAATCTTGAACCGCGTAATATCGTTTTGGGTCACGATGGTTTTGAACATGGCGGCATCGGGCAAGGCCATGCGCCCGGTCATGGTATAGCCACCCGCACCTGTCCAGCACAGGTTCAGGTCCGCGGCTTGCAAGGGTGACCAAAACGCTGCTGCAAATATGAAGGCAAGTCTAAGCTGCGGGAATAACCAGCCTTTGACCGATCTGGATTTTATCGGGACTGGCAATAAGGTCGGTATTGGCCCGGAATATTTTTTCAAATGCATTTGTGTTGCCATAATATTGAAGCGCAATATACGCAAGGCTATCACCCTGTTCGACCGTATAGTACCGCTTGCCGTTCAGGATCTGGGTTTTGGCAGCAGAGGCTTCAAAGGCGCGCCGGCGCATTTCGGCAGCAGCAGCGATTTCTTTCTCGGACCCGTCAACAAGGCTGCGCTGTACAAGTTCAAACAGCAACGTCTGGCTATCGACGGTGCCGTCCGAGGCCGAAATCGACGGCGGCAGCGCGATATCGCCGTTTGCGGCCGCTTTCGCCAACAAGATCTCAAGCTCTTTTGCAGTTGATGCGGCGTTAATCGAATTCAACGCAATTCGTCTGCTGTCGCCGTCGGGCGCATCTGCGGTCACGGTGTACAGGCCTGCAACCACGCCTTCGGTTAGCATCCGCATTTTGTTGCGGTTTACCATGGCGATTGCATCCGCAATTTTATCGTCCTGGGACCGGATGTCATCAGCTGCGGGTGGCGTGCGTGTGGCCAGAACGGCAGCTGCGGATTGGGGCTGTGGTGCGGATGTGACCGCAAGCAGTGTTGGCGATTGTGCTCGCGTGACCTGCATTTCGGCCAGTTGTGCAGATAATAATGCGATCGCATCGTTCTGGCGTGACTGGTTCATCTGGCTGATTGTAAATGCACCCACCGACCCGATCGCGAATGTAACAGCACCCACAGCGATGATCCAAGGCAGCGCAAACGATGTTGCAAAAGGGTTAGGTTTTTTCATGATTTGGCATCCTGTGTGTTCAGTCCAAGCGCGGTCCAGACAAGCATCCCGCCGCGATAGTAGCTTATTTTTTTGGCCGGGTAGCCAAGGTTGATGAGTGTGGTGATAAGGGTGTGCGCGTCTGTGGTGGACGGCCCGTCATCAAAAATGACCACAGGCAATGCGTCTGAAAAGGTCAAAGACCCGTCAAGAAACTGCGCACCCATGGCCTGTAATATGTCGGTAAGAAATGTGTTCTCGGGTTGCAGCAATGCTGTCGGGATATTCACTGATGCGGTGATGAATCCGCTTGACCGGTCCGCCGCTGTGCGGCTGTCGATCAGCAGTCCTGCGCCGCTGGCGACCTGATTGGCGACAAAATTGATGACACCACGTTCCCCGATCGTTTGCACGCCATCTGTCGCGGTGTCCGGTGCAAGGCACGGCCCTGCGCAATCGCTGCCCGGCCGAAAGTGTGATGTGATCTGGGCAACGTCAAGCACGGTTGACTGGTCAAAGCTGTGGTTTGTGCCGTTGAACACGAATGCAATATCCAGTGCGTCGTTATTCAGTGCGCGAGCATCGGTTTGCGCCGCAAGCGACGTACCCACCGCGCCAACCATGGCCAGCGCCGCAGCGATTTTACGCAAAAACATGTCGATCCCCCAATCGCATGCGCCCTACATTTGGCAGAAAACCCAGCGCACATCATATAATGCCCCTAGATATAGTCGGACAACGAATCACCCGTAAAGAGAAAAGCCGACCCGCTGCTAAATTAATTGCTGTGGTTTTCGCGCATGACATGACCTGCCAGATAAAGGGAGCCGCATATCAGTATGCGTGCATTTGGTGCGTCTTGTACAATCTGCCGGATCGCGGTTGCAACGTCAGGGGCCGTTTTTGCTTGGAACCCAACACGTTGTGCGGCCAGCGCCGTTTGTGCGGCGGGAACTGTGTTTATCTCGTCGGGGATTGAAACGGCGGTGAGTGATGCAGCCACATCTGCGAGTGGCTGCAAGTAGCCGTCGATGTCTTTTGTGTTCAACATACCGCAAATAAGGTGGGTCGGACGCGGTGATTGTGCCTTCAATGTCGCAGCCAAGGCCCGTCCGGCCGCAGGATTATGCCCGCCATCAAGCCAAAGCTCGGCTGGTTTTGCGATTTCGACCAAGGCGCCAGAGGTAAGATGTTCCATACGCGCGGGCCAATAGGCGTGGGTCACTGCGGCCTGACACGCCGCTTCGTCGCGCCCGAGGTGGCGCAGGGTTGCAATGGCGGCGCCTGCGTTCATCACTTGATGTGGTCCGCGCAGCACAGGCAAAGGCAGGTCAAGCAGGCCGGTTTCGTCTTGGTAAATCAAACGGTCACGCGCACTGCTGACGTGCCAGTGTTGACCATACGCCAGCAGGGGCGCACCAAGCCGGGCAGCTTTGGCTTCGATCACATCCATTGCCTCTGTGTGCTGTGGGCCGACCACGCAGGTCACGCCGCGCTTGATAATGCCTGCCTTTTCGCCCGCAATCGCGGCCAGCGTGTTACCAAGAAATTGCTGGTGATCAAGATCAACAGGGGTAATGACCGTCACCGCAGGCGTATCAACTACGTTTGTTGCATCCAGTCGCCCGCCAAGCCCGACTTCTAGCAGCGTAAAATCAGCGGGAGTTTGCGCAAACGCCAACAGTGCTGCGACAGTCGTGATTTCAAAATATGTGATCGGATCAGGGCCGTTGGTCGTGTAGCATTGGTCAAGAATATCCGTCAGCGCAGGCTCTGAAATCAGGTCACCCGCCAGCCGGATCCGTTCGTGAAACCGCGCCAGATGCGGGGATGTGTAGGCGTGAACAGATGCACCCGACTGTTCCAGCCCTGCGCGGATCATGGCTTGGGTTGATCCCTTGCCGTTGGTTCCCGCAATATGAATAACAGGCGGCAGTTTGGTGTGCGGATCGTCCAGTTTTTCCAATAACGTCCAGACACGGTCTAGCGTCAGGTCGATCACTTTGGGGTGCAGCGCCATCATGCGTTGCAAAATCAGGTCGGAACCAGTGGTCATTGGGATAGCTTTCCAGTTTGCGTCAGGCGCAGAATTAACACGCCTGCAATAATGTCGCGTGTCGCGCAGAATGCGGGCCACCAAAGCGGTCCGGTCACATGGATCAGCCCGACGGAAATATCAAAAAAACCGTGCGCAATTAACCCACCCGCAATCAGGTGTAACCCGCGGTGATAGGCGCGCACGGACAACACGGCAAAGGTCACAAAAACTGCCACATGTAAAAGTATCGCAAGCGGATCACCCGACGCGACTGCGAACACGGGGTAAAAAGAAGCAATCGCCGCCAAGAGCATTGCCGCCGCACCGTTTTGCGCCAGCATGCCGTTGCTATGCATCGTGTAGATAATCACCATGCCGCAAATTGCCCCGCTAAGGGCGGCCATCACGATCACGCGGTTTTGTCCTGCGCCGCCTTGATCCCGACGGATGCTTCGGATGCAATTTCGGGGGCAGGCAAGTCGCCTTTGACCGGTGCATCCAGCTGTGTCAGCAAACGCACAATCGTCACCAGCTCGTCTTTTAGCGCGGTGCGCGTTGTCACGCGGTCCAGCATACCGTGGTCCAGCAGATATTCGGCCCGCTGGAACCCCTCGGGCAATTTTTCCCCGATGGTTTGTTCGATCACTCGCGCACCTGCAAAACCGATCAACGCGTTGGGCTCTGCGATTTGCACATCACCAAGCATGGCATAAGATGCGGTAACGCCGCCTGTCGTCGGGTGGGTCAACACAACGATATATGGCAGCCCTGCTTCTTTCAGCATTTGCACCGCAATTGTTGTACGCGGCATTTGCATCAGGCCTAAAATACCTTCTTGCATCCGCGCACCGCCAGCGGCTGAAAACAGGATAAGCGGACGTTTTAGGGCGATTGCACGTTCAGCGGCGGCCACAATTGCGTTGCCAACATACATGGACATCGATCCACCCATGAAGGAAAAATCTTGCACAGCAACCACAACGCCGGTGCGCCCCATGTCGCCTTCGGCCACCAACATCGCGTCTTTTTCGCCGGTCTTCTTACGGGCGTCCTTGATCCGGTCGGTATATTTCTTTTGGTCACGAAAATGCAGCGGGTCGGTCACGGGTTCTGGAACAGGCACATCCACAAACGCGCCGCCATCAAAGATCGACTTTAGCCGATCACGCGCCCCGATGGGCATGTGATGGTCGCAATTGGTGCAGACATTCAGGTTGTCGGCCAATTCGCGGTGAAACAGCATGGTGCCGCAATCGCCACATTTTGTCCAAAGGTTATCGGGCACCTCGCGCCGTGAAAACAGCGAGTTGATGGTTGGGCGGACGTAGTTGCTGATCCAGTTCATGGGCGACCTCTTGAATTACACGTTTTAGATATGACGCAGCGGCAGGGAATGCAATCAACCAACACAGCTAACGCCGGATTGCGATCCGCGCGGCCAGCCACATGACCCCGATCATCAGTGACAAGATCATCACTTCGGGGATGACCCAAGGCTGGGTCAATGTGTGCAGCCCGTAATCTATTTCGCTGCGGTCGAAGGGCGCGTATAAAAACAATGCCAGCCCGCTTGAGGGCATGCCCTTTTCGCCCACAAGCATAAATGCGAACAGGTTGTTGGAAAAATGCAGGCCAATCGCGGCGCCTATGTTGCCTGTGCGCGCCGTCAAATCCGCACACGCCAGCCCCAATAGGGTGGCCCACAGCGCATAAAGCAGCCCGTCCGCCGGGCCATAGCCGTTCATGTAATGGCCAAACCCAAAAAGCACCGATGGAAACCCCATCCAGACCCAAGGTTTGGTGCTGATTGCGGCGCATTGTTGTTGCAAGTAGCCCCGAAAATACAGCTCTTCTGTCCCAGTCTGGATCAGCAGTGCGATCAGTGTGGGCACAATCCAGATCGCCCACCCCGCCAGATTGCGCGTTTCCACAAGGTCGCCAAATCCAATCCAGGGTGGCAGAAGTGTTTGCACCGCCAGCACCAGAAATACGGCCAGCCCTGCGGCTTTTATCTGGTGGAGTGTTGGCATCACGGGCCCGACCATCGACCAAAATCCGCGCCCATGAAATTTGCGCACCATCACAACCAGCGTGCCCGCAATCAGTGCAAAGGTGACCAGTTGCGCCAGCGCACCAACAGGCGTGTCGCCGACCAGATACCCGTCCACCAACGCATCCGGCAGGCTGGCGGCCACCAACACTGGGGCCAGAATAAACGACAGTTCAATCACGATCATAACCGTTAGAACCGGTCCCAGATATATGGACCCAAGGGCAGGGCGCACAAAGGCGCGGTGGGCGGCGTAAGGATCATTCATCGCACAATTGTGACCTTAGGTGTTTACATGCACAACTGTGCCATGCGTCGCAGGGCGCAAAAGTCGCCGCAGAACCAACCAGATCGCAACCGACACCCCGATGTCGGGCAGCATATCCAGCGGCGTCATATCGCTGGTTCCGAACGGGGTCAGTTTCCAGGCGAACCCTGTCAGGGTTTCGGGCAATGTCATGAAATTCAGCAACATGAAATTGTTCATAAAATGCCACCCCCATGCGGCCCCGATATTGCCGGTGATCCGTGTCAGATCAGCCCAGACAAGCCCTGATACTGTCAGCGCAACAATAATATACCACACCATGTCCCCCATCGTTGCTGGGTCGTAATGGATTAAGCCAAAGACCACGGATGGCAGCACAATCCAGATCACCGGGCTTTTGAACCGCGCGGCAAGTTGCTGCATCAGGTAGCCGCGAAACAACAGCTCTTCGGCACCGGTCTGCACCAACAACAGCAGCGCCCCGAGTGGCAAGAAAACGAGCACCATCATCAGCGGTTGATTGGGCACCGCGCCCAGATAAAGCGCCGTCGCCACCATCCAGCTGGCTTGCACCGCAAACACAACCGCAGCGGCAATTGCAAAATTGCGCCACACGCCGGATCTTGGGGCCAATGCGGACGTTTTTGGCCCTAGCAATGTAGCGAATTTGCGACCATGCAACAGCTTTACCACCACCCAAATACCAAGGAGTCCACCTGCGAATGTAAATAACCCCTCGGTCATGCTGGGGCGGGTGTTTAGGTTCATGTCCGCGTCGGTCATACCAACCCATCCAAGCATTCTTGTGAAGGTGGTGACGCAGATCACAAAGCCGATATAGATTATGAAAAACACCATAAGCCCGACAACCAGCCGCCAGATTTGTGGCTTGGCCCGGGCCGGTTGAATATACGCGTCGAATGCGGGGGTAAGAAATGGTGTGGTCACGGTCATGTCCCTACGAAAAAGATAATGCGCGCAATATTGGCCGAATTTGCAGCGTTGCAAGCGGTATGTTGCCCGAGTTCTGCCTTGTCATGCGGGTTTGTGCCAACTAGACATTTTCTAACAGTATTTTAGCGAAATGGACTTAATCCCATGACTGACAAAACAAACCTGCCAAGCCGCCACGTCACCGAAGGCCCAAGCCGCGCACCGCACCGGTCGTATTTTTATGCAATGGGTCTGGACGAAGAAGCGATTGCCCAGCCGTGGGTCGGTGTTGCAACCTGCTGGAACGAGGCCGCACCGTGCAACATTTCGCTGAACCGTCAGGCGCAGGCAGTTAAACTAGGCGTGAAAAAAGGCATGGGTACGCCGCGTGAATTTACGACCATCACCGTGACCGACGGTATCGCGATGGGCCACGAGGGCATGCGCAGTTCACTGGCATCGCGTGATGCAATTGCCGACACGGTCGAGCTGACGATGCGCGGCCACTGCTATGACGCGATTGTGGGTCTGGCAGGCTGCGATAAATCCCTGCCGGGCATGATGATGGCGATGGTGCGTCTGAACACGCCATCGGTCTTTATTTACGGTGGCTCGATCCTTCCGGGACGTTTGGGCGGCAAAGACGTAACCGTGCAAGACGTGTTCGAAGCCGTAGGTCAGCATCAGGCAGGCAATTTGTCTGATGAAGCTTTGGCGGCACTGGAACGTGTGGCTTGCCCGTCGGCGGGTGCTTGTGGTGGCCAGTTTACCGCCAATACAATGGCCTGTGTGTCAGAGGCGATTGGCCTTGCATTGATGAATTCGTCAGGCGCGCCCGCCCCCTATGAAAGCCGCGATCAATACGGTGTCGCATCGGGCGAGGCTGTGATGCGCCTGATCACCAACAACATTCGCGCACGCGATATCGTGACGCGCAAATCGCTGGAAAATGCGGCCCGCGTTGTCGCTTGTACCGGCGGATCCACAAACGCAGGTCTGCACCTGCCCGCGATTGCCCACGAGGCCGGCATCGACTTTGATCTGTTCGATGTTTGCGATATTTTCCGCGACACACCATATTTTGTCGACCTGAAACCGGGTGGCCAATACGTTGCGAAGGATTTGTATGAAGCAGGCGGCGTACCTGTTGTTCTGAAAGAATTGCGCAAAGCTGGCTTGATCCACGAAGACTGCATGACCGCATCGGGCCGTGTGATTGGTGAAGAGCTGGACCTGATCAAAGGTGAGGCTGATGGCCGCGTGATTTATCCCGCCGCGACACCAATTACCCGCACGGGTGGTGTTGTTGGCCTAAAAGGGAACTTGGCCCCGGAGGGTGCGATTGTGAAAGTCGCAGGCATGTCCACGCAAGAACAGATATTCACAGGCCCCGCACGTGTATTTGAATGCGAAGAAGACGCATTTGAAGCCGTAAAAGCCCGTGAATACGAAGAAGGCGAAGTGCTTGTTATTCGCAATGAAGGCCCTGCCGGTGGTCCGGGGATGCGCGAAATGTTGTCCACCACGGCGGCGCTGTCTGGTCAGGGTATGGGTAAAAAAGTCGCCTTGATCACTGATGGCCGTTTCTCGGGTGCAACGCGCGGGTTTTGTGTGGGGCATGTCGGACCCGAGGCCGCGCACGGCGGCCCGATCGGGTTGTTGAAAAACGGCGATATGATTACGATGAATGCGATCACCGGTGAGTTGTCGGTGAATATCTCGGACGCGGATATGATCGCACGAC
>Ga0222645_100787_pt1 | contig 16227 bp, 21 predicted proteins | sample AntAcemetagen292_FD_179881 | JGI IMG/M metagenome (GOLD analysis project Ga0222645, IMG submission 179881) | Saline water microbial communities from Ace Lake, Antarctica - #292 | ecosystem: Environmental > Aquatic > Non-marine Saline and Alkaline > Saline | place: Antarctica: Ace Lake | collected...
TCTTCGTCTAAATGGCTGGTGTGAATTCTCGGCTCGATTGTTGAGCCAACGTCCGGTTTCCTGTTTTTCGACATTGCCGATCTCCTTCATCGCCGCGCCGTAGGAACGTAGCTTGTCGGTGACGAAGATATTTGGGCGACTGTCGATGCCCAGTTCGTGCAGAAGATCTTCCACATTCCGCAGCGAAAGCGGGAAAAAAACGTACATCATAACAGCCAGGCGGATGATATCGGGGTTAGTTTTGAAGTAACCAAAGGGGGAACGTTTTGTGATCCAGAAAAGCTAGGTGGCCGCCCTACCCGCTTCAAGAAGTTTCCTCTGACAGTGCCCTCTCCGACCACACGAATTCCCCACATAGTAATTAACCCTTAGCCGTTTTTGCGGGGTGTATTGGCAGCCACATCTGATTGAAAAACACCCTCACTGGACGGAACGGAGGCACGACTGTCCAGAATTCGGGATTTCCAATGTGAACGTGTTGGTAAAAATATTTCTCGGACGGAACTATTCGACCGCCAAATCGGCGCGGAGCTCACCTTGGAGTAGCGCCAACCCTCTCGCGGGCGCAGACAGGTGGTTAGATATAGGATGGTTTTCACAGACCTAGGCGGGCGATTAAGCGATATCTAAAACTTATCAAAACGGATCGGGTGTGGCATTGTCAGAAGCAGATGTTTCAATATGCAGACCAGCGCGTTTTCTTGCTGCTAAGCATTCCTCGCTGCCGGGGGCGAACTCTCGACAGACGGCAGGTCGATTTTCATAGATTCGGCAGGCGTAACTACCTTTTTTGAGGCTTAACGCAGCGCAGCTGTCGCAGCCCTTCCGGGCCATGACTCTGGTGCCCTGATTCACTTCCCAAGACCCATAGCCGCTGCGTCCACGCACTGACCGGGTGAGATGTTTTGGTACAGTGGTGTCTGTCACGTATACGGCCACATCTCCGGCGTAGGTGCAGCAGGCACCGCATGCCTGACAATCTAGTTCTTTCATGTGGGTCCTCGGGTTGGATGTAAGACAAGTAGGGATTTACGCTTCAGATCAGGCGCATCATTACGCGGCAAGATAACCTGTTCTCGCGTCCGCAAGCCCACCAAAAATCGGAGGTTATTATGCTTCCATGCCCATCAGGGAAAGAGGTGCTGTCAGACGAATGCGAAACGATCTCAATTCTCCAGCAACCTCAATCTGTTAGGCTGCGCAGAGACCGTGCCACTCGGACGGAGAGGCGGCACGGTTCAGATCGAAATTTGATAACGTCTTGTCATCCAGAAAGGCTAGGTGGTCTCTCTGCCCGCCTCAAAAAAGGTTTCCTCTGACAGTGCCCTGGTTCGAGCCCGACCATGCCATTCGATTAGGTTGCGCTGGTCTACTTCTGATGGGCGGCGGCAGCCTTTATTGGCCTGTTTTCGGCTGGGTGTTGATTTCCGGTTCGAATTGACCCGTTTTTCCAATTAGCGCTGCCCCCTCTGGCTTATGATAATCTCATGAAAATTTAGCGAAATTAATGACAGATGGTGGATCACAACGTTTCAGAAAACTGGGTCAAATTCTCGCGTAATGCAACAGATTGAGCATGCGAAACGCACGGATGCCATAATGCCGTCGCCGAACGCGGAGCGGCGGCTGTCATCCCGCCACGCAATGACGCCCAACCGTGCAAGCCCGGCACCGCTAACGCCAAAGCTCGAAACGATGCGGTCCGCGCTTCAAAATATCTGGGCCGGGCACTGCGAGAAAACTGGGGGCGATAACACAGCGCGAGCCTGTTCCGAGACCAAGATGTATCGCATCAAACTGATGGACCACCAGATCACGGCGTGACTTTGACCCCAAAGTCGCGGAGGTTCAGGGTGCATCACGGTCCTGAATGGCTACACCGCCCTTGCCATCCCTGACATTAATGCCGCCGGATGCCCCCCCCCCTGGGGAAAGGGGAGCCCCGTCAATCAGTCAATTTGTGCAAAAGGCTTTGCAGAGCCGCGCCATTCAGCTGATCAAGCCAATGACTAAGACCATAAGTAAAGTATACAGGGCAATACCACCACCAATCATAAAGAACGGCCAATTCTTGGTCACAGTTGCTGTTGCAATTGACCGCATTTGATAAATTAAATCCGGCCATGTATAAGATACGAAGTCACCTTGCGTAAATACTGCCTTAATATGTCCATCGCTATCAACCACTGGCAAGCGGCGGAACCGTTCGTTGGACATAATTCGCAGCCAATCGATCATATCATCTGTCTCACGCGCGACGCGAGGATTTTCAGTCATCAGTTCAGACAGCAACGTCGCGCGTGGATCTAACTCTTTGGCGACCAACTTGTTCATCACATCACGCTCTGTGAACACACCAATGACTTTCTGCTGAGCATCAACGACAATGACGGCACCATAGTTTTTGGCGGCCATTTTGGTAACGGCGTCAAAAACGCTGGTGTCTGGCGAACACGTTAGCGGCTGTTGCTTGGACCGGTATTCGGGGCGGTCCATGAGGCGGCTTCCAGTTCGGACGGCTGTTTCGGGCATATTTTGGACTCCTCTTAAGATACATTTTGGTACATAGCGCAGTGCGCTTAATTGACGAGTGTAGGACAGCGCCCTGTGTCAGGGAAGTTGTCCGCCGGGTGCTGTCAGCCTAACTCGAACCAGTCTCAATTTTCCGCCAAACGTCGGAACCTATGGTGAACAAAGTTGACGCCACTCGGTTAGAGTAGCGGCGCAGTTCAGCTTAATGTCATTGCATGAATAGAGATGGTGCTCTGCGTTGAAATGGTTGTGTACTGAGGCGTGGACGGGGACGAATTTCTGTAAAGTTCGCATCCGCCTAAATCGAAGCATGGCTCGCTCTCTTCGTCTAAATGGCTGGTGCGAGTTCTCGGCTCGATTGTTGAGCCAACGTCCTGTTTCCTGTTTTTCGACATTGCCCATGACCTTCATCGCAGCGCCGTATGACCGTAATTTGTCGGTGAGTAGGACTTCAGCCTTGCCGTGGTGTTTGATAGTTTTCCTGAGGAATTTCAAGGCTGACTTGCAATCACGGCATTTCGTGACCTAGCTCGCCAGGACTTTCCCTTCGTGATCGACCGCTTCCCAAAGGTAGTGGGTCTCTGCGTTGATCTTCACGAAAAATTCGTCCAGATGCCACTGCCAGTCCGAATACGACCGCAACTGCTGCACCCGTTTCCTCCAGATCTCGGCAGCAAACATCGGGCCAAATCTGTTCCACCAAAATCGAACCGTCTCATAGCTGATGTCAATGCCGCGTTCGTGCAAAAGATCCTCCATATCGCGAAGCGAAAGCGGGAAACGAACATACATCATAACAGCCAGACGGATAATCTCGGGGCTCGTCTTGAAATAGCGAAATGGGTTACGTTTTGACACCTGATGACGCTACGAAACCACCCTGCCCGCCTCAACAAATTTTCCTCTGACAGTGCCGGTGGATACGTTTGTATCTACGATAAATCTCAAACTAAATTCCCCCCCATGTCTGCCGTTAATGTTTGACGTCTCGGTTCTGTGGAAGTGCCTTCCAGTTTTGAAAAGTTAAGCCCCTCGTTCTCGCCAAAGGTGATGCCAATCGAAAAGTTCAGGGCGTCGTCATCTTGGGTCCGAAGGCAACGTGACGTTAAAATTGCCCATTGCGGTCCACAGACCTTCCTCCAACTGAACTTCGTCCCTATTCCCGCACATTGGGGTACTTTACCCCTGTCCATGAAATGGGCACCAAGTGGGGCAATCGAGATTCCGCTGATCAATTATGATTTTGGCAGGAAAGGTGCGTCAACGCCCCACACATCGCGAACCCGCGCATCCCGTCCGCAACGTTCGCGATAACGATCGTAAGCCGTAGCTTTCCTGACGGCGATGCCAACAGTCGAGAAGGCTAGCCTGTCTTCTGATTTGTAATAGTCTTGGTGATACGCGTCCGCTGGATAGAATTCTGCATCTTCAAGAATAGGAGTCACGATATCTTGGGCCAGATCTTGCTCGGCGACAGCCTTGGCATCTTCAGCCGCGGCACCATCCGCTTCATTATCAACCCAGATAGCGGTGCGGTAACTGTCGCCGCGATCGCAGAACTGGCCCCCTTCATCAAAAGGATCAATTGAGCGAAAGAACATATCGTACAGCTTACGCCGATCCACGACCTCAGGGTCGAACTCGATCTGTACAGCTTCATAGTGGCCAGTGCCGCCAGACACGACCTCTTCGTAAGTGGGATTTTCGACATTACCCCCGGCGAAGCCGGATACTGCCTCGGATACGCCTTCCACCTTTTCGAAATCTGCTTCCGTGCACCAAAAACAACCACCTGCAACGGTAATGGTATCAGCTTGGGCTGCGGTGCCTATCAACAAAGTAGCAAGTATAAGTGCGGCTTTCATAAGATTATCCTGCATTTTAGAAGTGAATGGGTAGTATTTTAGGTGGTGGCGGTTCGTCAGCCTGTTCGACGGCGTCGGGTCCGTACAGATGCTGCCCTATTGCGATTACGCCGTATCGAGTGCGAAATGCAGTGCGTCACCATTGATGCAATGCCGGTTGCCAAAGGGCGGCGGCCCATCACTCAGCACATGGCCCTGGTGCCCTTGGCAGCGGCCGCAATGCACCTCTGTGCGGACAAGAAAAACCAGCTTCCGATCAGGCATGGTCCCGACAGCACCCTTGATGGCTTCGGTGAAACTTGGCCAGCCGGTGCCACTGTCAAACTTGGTCTCCGACCTATAAAGTGGCAGCTCGCAACCGGCACAGATGAACGTCCCCGTTCGTTTCTCTTCGTTTAGCGGGCTGGTAAAGGGCCGCTCAGTCTCGCCCTCACGCAACACCGCAAACTCTTCTTCCGTCAGGCGGGCGCGCCATTCTTCTTCGCTCATAGTGATCTGATCGAGCGGCAGTGTGATCAGATTATGCCCATAGGTCGTTTGCATCGCCAACGGATTCTCCACCGTAGCCCCCGCCCGCTTTGCGCCGAGCGGAGCGATCAGCCCTGCACCGAACGCTGCTGTCAAAAAATTACGTCGTTTCATCGTGATCACTCCTTCTTTATCGAGAACGTCGCAAAGCAACGAACATCATACGAAGGTTTAACGGGCCAAAGCCACACAAGTTGCGTCACGTGAGCGCGAGTAGCCCCATTAGCTCTAACCATGGTGCTATCAGACTAATTCAAATCAATCTCAGTTTGCCGCCACACGTCGTAACGTATTTTAAAAAAAGTTGACGCCACTCGGGTGCTGTCAGACGAATGCGAGCAAGTCTCAGTTTACCGGAAAACTCAATCTGTTAGGCTGCGCAGAGGGCGCGCCACTCGACCAGAGCGGCGGCACCGCTTAGCTTAAAATTTGATCGGTTGTAAAGATGGCGCTCCGCGTTGAAATGGTTGTGGACTGAGGCTTGGACAGCGACAAATTTCTGTAAAGTTCGCATCCGCACAAATCGAAGCATGGCCTTCTTTCTTCATCTAAATGGCTAGTGGGAATTCTCGGCTCGATTGTTGAGCCCGCATCTCGTTCCCCGTCTGTCTACGTTGCCAATCTCCTTCATCGCTGCGCCGTAGGAACGTTGCTTGTCGGTGACGAAGATATGTGGGCGACAATAGCGTTGCATGGTTTTCCTGAGGAATTTCAGGGCTGCCTTGCGATCACGGCGCTTCGTAACGAAGCTTTCCAGGACTTCTTCCTCGTGATCCACGGCCCGCCAAAAAGGGTGGGTCTCGCCGTTAATCTTCACGACCACCTCGTCCAAAAGCCATTGCCAGCTCGAATATGCGCGCATCTGACTGACCCATTTCATGCGAATCTCTGCGGCAAACATCGGGCCAAATCTGTTCCATAAAAATCGAACCGTCTCATGGCTAATATCGATGCCACGTTCATGCAGAAGATCTTCTACATTCCGCAGTAAAAGTGGGAAACGAACGTACATCACCACGGCTAGGCGGATGATCTCAGGGCTCGCCTTGAAGTAATGAAAGGGGGAACGTTTTGTCTTCCCGCGACGCTAATTTCTCGCCCTGCCCGCCTCAAGAAGAGTTCCTCTGACAGTGCTAATGACTAGTTTCCGCCCTTCATGTAGAAAGGTGCGTGGCGCAGCATTTGTCATTTACCGCCCAAACCGGACCTTCAAGCTGGGTGCAGCGAAGGTCCGGATGGAGCCCAATTTGATCGGCTTGAAAGCCACTTGTTCGCTTGATTTCAAAATAAGTGGAAATTTTTGCCTCCCCCAAGAACTTGACAAAAATATCGCTAATCGCAGGATGTCAGGACTGACATTTTTTCATTTGAGGTACCGATTTTGAAACTCGTTTTAGTAACCGGTGCCTCAAGTGGAGTCGGTGCGGCAACCGCACGCGAATTTGCGAAAAACGGCGCAAAGGTCATTCTTGTTGCGCGCTCCGCAGATAAGCTCCAATCTCTTGGCGACGAGATCGGTGAGTTGGCCGTCGCGGAACCCTGTGATGCGGCGGACCCCAACGCGGTCCAAGCAATGGCCAAGCGCGTGATGGACAAACACGGTGTGCCGGATGTGATTGTTCATTGCGCCGGAGCTGGGCAATGGAAGACATTGTTGGAAGCTGAGCCGAGTGAAGTGATCACCATGATGCAAGCCCCCTATTTTGCAGCCTCTTTTGTAACGCGTGCCTTTCTACAAGGCATGTTAGATCGAAAGAGCGGGGTCATCATCAATGTGAACTCGCCAGCGTGTTTGGTTCCGTGGCGATCAAGCGTTGGATATGCCGCGGCCCGTGCTGCATTGCAGGGATTTCACGAGGCGCTTGCGCAGGATTTGGTTGGAACAGGCGTGCGCAGTTGCCATGCAATTTTTGGGAAAATCAACTCGACATACTTTGACAACAACCCGGGCATTATCGAAAAAATGCCGATGATTGTAAAAACGATGCCAACATTGACCCTCGAAGCTTGTGCAATGCAATTAACAAAATTGGCTGAACATCCAAAACATCGCATCGTTTTTCCATGGGTTCTCAGAATTCATACCGAATTTGGACGATTGTTTCCGAGTACTTCAAGATGGCTCGCGCGGCTTTAGTATCTCCCTAAGCAAATGACCGTTTTTCCGCTGGGAGTTCACTTATGCAGTCTGCAGCTAAGGTCCACAATACGCCCCTCGTGTCGAATTTACCAAGCCCGTTACTTCCGGCCCTAACCGGACCTCAATGACTTCCGCAGCAAAGGGCAGAAATGAGCCCAAAGTGTACATCACCAAAAATTGCAGAATGATAGCCAAATTTCGTCTGAGGACAGTTTGGTGTATTTTTATTATGAGTCATCTGGACTATCTTTGATCGAACGCTGAAGGAATTTCACCAATGCATCCAACTGAAAAAGCCGTCCGTCAATTTCATGAATCCTGGGATATGCGCGACCCAGACCGAGGCGCGGAAGTCATCGCAGATGATTGCAATTTTGAAGATATTGCTCGTGGTGAGAAACTTCCTGGGAAGGAAGCGTACAAAGAGGATTATTATCGCTGGCGTGAAGCGTTCCCGGATGGGCTTTGCAAGGTTGAGAATGTCATGGTCAGCCAATGCGGAAACTGGGCCACAGTAGAGTTTCGCAACACTGGCACACATACGGGGACACTTCGGTCAAGCCTTGGGGATTTCGCTCCCACAGGCAAATGCGCCGAGGTTCGCTACTGCTCTGTGATGCGCGTCAAGGATGGGATGGTGGTCGAAGGGCGTGACTATTACGATAGCGCCACAATCGTGCGACAGTTGGGTCTGTTCGATTAGCGCGGTACGCAACGGTAGACTGAAAAATCAGGCCATAACTCTGCTCACGACGACATTACTTTAAGGACTGCTTTGTCCGCTGAGCGGTCACTCATGCAGACTGCAGCCAAGGTCCGAAATCCGCCCTTGGTGTCGGGCGTAGCGAACGGCCCAAACCGGATCTTTGAACAGCCCGCAGCGAACGACGGGTTTGAGCTCCTCACCCATGTTTTCTCGGATCAGCAACAACGGGGGCCTTTTCTATGCGCCTTCAGCGAAGGTCAGTTTGGAGTTATTTTCGGAAGTTAGCGTCCTATCAGGAAGCCTCACGTTCCATTCTTTTGAAAAAGCTTTGTATTGCATTGCTAAGCTCAGAATGAAGCACTGCGTTTCCGCGGCTGCCGCACCAGATGGCTGCCTGTAGCCGGAGATCACGATCTGAAAAGTCTATCAGTCCTGACCGAAGCAAAAATGTTGACACGTTGGTATGACCGTTCTTTATCGCTTCTATTAAAGCAGAGTTCCGACCCGTCTTGTCCGCTATATTTACATTCGCTCCATGAGCGATCAGCATTTTAACTACCAAAATATGTCCTTTAACGGCCGCCTCGATGAGCGCTGTGCGTCTGTAGTATTCAGCCTGCGTGTCGATTGCGGTTCCTGGATGGTGAAGCAACAAGTCGATGATGGCGAGATTGCCACTCCCCGCAGCGATCATGAGTGGGGTGCTCTTCCACTTATTCATAGCGTTTACGTCTAAATCGGGCTGAGCCGTCAAAAGCTTAATGATCTCAATGTTACCGTTCCGAGCAGCGATGTGAAGTGCCGTCCAGCCATTTTCATCTGATGCATTTACGTCCTCAACTCCGATGAGGGCCTTTAACGCTTCCACATCGCCTTCAATTGCCGCTTGAATTAGGTAGGTGCTATTTTTACCAATCATATCGTTGGCCATGACCATCGCTCCAATCTTAGTTGCACAATTTAATATTACTCCAGAAAGTCAAATTTAGCGCTAAGAATCGTCTTCCAGCATGTCTCCGACCATACTGAAATTTGGAACTACCTATAATTGTTATCAAAAGTATCGGCGAAATTCGGGATTGTCCGCTCACCGGACCTCTATGCAAAGCGCAGCGAACGACCGCTTCCCGCCCCATCCTGTTGAAAGCCGTTTCCGGCAGTTCGCAGAGATCGGCCACAGATTGATGAACTGCGGTTCGGTTTCTAGTGAGCGGACATTGTTAAGCCATGCAGCATTGGCAGGTTTTGACCAACTGATCATCATGGCCTAAATGCGATAAGCTTCAAATGAAAAAACCCCCGTTTTCTGGTTCGAAGTAGATGATACCACGGCACTCTTTTCTTCAAGCTCGGGTCATATTGAGGATGGACGGGCGTTTGGTGATATCCTTATGTTGCAACATGACAATCGCCGCATCTTCAAACATCACTACGGACCGCATTCTAACTGGTGTCGCGCTGATGCTAGGGTTTTGCTTGACCGCACCCTTGCTTGATGTGGCAGCCAAGCTTGCATCTCACAGCATTCCCGTTGGACAGATCACTGCGGCTCGCTTTGTGGTGCAATGCGCGTTGATGGCACCGTTCCTTTGGGTCATGAACTTGTCGCCACGAGTGGCACGCGGTCAATGGGCGGCACTGTTCTTTCGAGCGCTGTTTTTGCTTTTTGCAACGTTTTGTTTCATCGCAGCAATCAGCGTGATGCCACTTGCTGATGCGCTAGCGATTGTCTTTGTCGCGCCGTTCATTGTCTTGCTCGTGGGCAAATTCTATCTGGGGGAAGATGTTGGGGCACGCCGCATGGGAGCCGCCATCGTAGGATTCGTCGGGGTCTTGTTCGTGATCCAGCCCAGCTTCACTGCTTTTGGTGCTGTGGCGCTGTTTCCCCTTGGGACTGCCGTAGCCTTTGCATTTTATATTCTCGTCACCCGTGGGCTTTCACGCAAGGTTCATCCCGTGACGTTGCAGTTTCACACAGGCCTGATCGCAAGCTTGATGTGCTATCCTTTCATGATGTTGGCTCAAGGGTCAGGCTCTGAACTGCTTGATCCTGTTTGGCCCATAGGCAATGCGTGGCTGTGGCTGTTGGGAGTTGGTTTCTTTGCCGCCTTAAGCCACATGATGATGACTTATGCTCTGTCAATGGCACCTTCGGCGACCTTGGCCCCTTTGCAGTACTTGGAGCTGCCGGTGGCGACCCTCTTCGGATATCTAGTTTTTCAAGATTTTCCGAATTCCCTGAGTCTAATTGGCATCGTCGTCATCATCGGCGCGGGACTGTATATGATACACCGTGAAAGGGTCACGGCCAGAACGTTGGTCACCGAGAGAGCTGCACCGCCAATCTAAGGCTTCATGTACTCGCGGCCCAATCCGGACCTTCAGGCAGCCGGCAGTTAAAGGCAAGTCTGAGCCCACAGCGGACTTCAAAAAACCAGCATGGCAACATTCCCATCGGCACGTTTAGCAATGTGTAAGCTGTGGTTTTTTACATACGGCCAACTTTGGTGTACACTGGCTACATTATTATGTCGAAAAGCTGAATGAAGTAATCAACTTCCTTGGGGGGATAAACTATGTCATTCGAAACGACTGCAGGAGAATTTTTTGAGGCTTGCGAGACTGGTAAGGGTTGGGAGGGGTGCAAAGGCTATTGCCATGAAGGCGCTACATTCTCGGCCCAGGCCGACACTTTAGCTGAAATATCTACACTGGAGGGTTATGCGGATTGGATGAAGGGCTTGCTGACACCCGTCCCAGATGGGCATTATGAGATAAAGTCATTCTCTACTGATGTAGATCGTCGCGTCGTAACTGCATTTGCGGTTTTTCATGGAACCCACTCGGTAGACGGGCCAGTGCCAGCAACAGGAAACAAGGTTGCTGCCGATTACGTCTATGCGATGCAGTTTGACGGCGACAAAATTAGGCACATGACCAAGATTTGGAACGACGGTCACTCGTTAAAGCAGCTTGGCTGGGCATAACGGCCGTAGGGCCGGCTCTTTCAAGTTAGACTGCGCTGCCATTTCTAGGCATGACCTCATCATCAAGGCTCCACCGCGGGAAATAGCTGCGGTTAGAATTATTTGTGCGTTAGTTGTTGAGCGACAACCAGTTTTAAAGCTCCACCTGAACCGCGTCGGTGACGCGGCTAATAAGGTTGGCGTAACCAAGGAGGAAAACCACTTAAGAAACGCCCGGAACCTGTTCAAACAAACCGAGCCACTTCTGTCGCATCTGGCCGACTATACGGCCCCTGTTCCAGCTGGGACAAAGTGGGCGAATGGCCGGTAAATTCCTTATTTGAAAAACAATTCCTATGTTCCGCCATTCCCACCCACAACCCGATGTTGAACTTGCATCGTATCACGAAATGCAGCGCCGCGTCCGAGGTTCGCATCGATTCCAAATCCCAAAATCGACTTGGAACTTGAGATATTACTCACCGAAGGCGACAATTTCGGCCCGATCAATGCTTTCGATTGCGTCTTGCAGCGTAGCGTCGGTCTCGCTCTGCCTTGCGCTCCACTTCACGCGCAGCATTCTGCACGTCAGCTTGATCGGCCGTCTTGGCAAGTTCCGCATTCAACGCTTCTTCGCGTATGGAGGCTTGCTCTGCCTCATGCTTGGCATTCTCAGACAGTTGGCGCTCGAGGGTTTCTTTTTCCTGTAGCAGCTTTGTTGCCTGGGCCTGTCGCTTTACTTCGCGGACAGCGGCCAGTTGAACTTTTCTGGCACGCTCAGCCAGTCTCTCTGGGTCATCAGCGGCGGCTTGGAACCGCTCAAGCCTGTTTTTTTTGGCTTCAGACGCGGTCTTAAGACGGTCAGGAAAACGATCTTGATTGGACTTCTTCATATATTATTGGCTCGAATTTGCATTATGCAGGGATCAATAGGCTTGCATGCCGTATCGATGCTGCAATTGGTTGCGCTGCTTTCGGACAAGCCTAGAAATAGGCTCGCCGAAGCACAGGATCAGTTAATGCAACGCATTAACTACGCGCTCTTGGCGCTCGATTGGCGTGACACCAGCTCGACTTAAAAAGCGCAGTGTAAACAGAATGCGAAAAGCTCAAACCCCTATGTGGGATTTAAAAGGGGGCGCATCGTCTCCGATCCGCCCGCCAGTATCTGTTAGCTTGGTCCCGTGTAGGGAGTAGTCTCAGGCCAATACGATATTGGTTGCGCTTTCACGACCATCTCGACCGGACTCGATATCGAAAGTAACTTTTTGATCGTCGTTCAGGCCGGTCAAACCTGCCTGCTCAACTGCCGAGATATGCACAAACACATCCTTGGAGCCACCATCAGGGGCAATAAACCCAAAACCTTTTGTAGAGTTAAACCATTTTACGGTGCCATTGGCCATCGTATATCTCCTTAATTCTGCCCACAGAATGTGGCAGTTTGGCTACGTCAGTGCTAGATCGGGACACTGAGCCGTAAGGAGCAGATTGTCGAAAAAGATAACTTAACGTTTCCTTCGTAAACTGACACGCTTAACTAAGCAAGCCCTATCCTGTCTGTTTCATATAACCATATTATACGTTCGTTCGTTTTTCTGCCCAAGTACTTCGCGAATTTATAGCTTGTAGAACTGCAGGTGTTGATTTCCGGGTCGAGTTAACAGATTTTTCATTTCGCGTTGGCCCCTCTGACTTATGATAACCTCATGAAAAATCGGCGGATTTAATGACAGCTGGTGGGTCACAACGTTTGGGCAAACTGAGTGAATTTCTCACACAATTAAACCCGCCTGCGGCAAAGCTCAGCGGCAAACATCGGGCCAAATCTGTCCCACCAAAACCGAAGTGTTTAGTGGCAGATGTAGATGCCGCTGTTCATGCAGAAGATCTTCCACATTCTACAGCGAAAGCGGAGACCGCACATACATCATAAAAGCCCGGCGGATGACCTCGGGCCTCGCCTTAAAATAACGGAAGGGGGAACGTTTTGTCATCCTGCAACGCTAATAACTCGCCCTGCCCCCCCCCTCAACAAGATTTCCTCTGACTGTGCCTCTGGCACCAATACACCATCAACAGCATCGAGGAGGCCAAGCACTTTGCCAACAAGCGGCTTATCTTACGCTGAATATGGCCGCTCAAGTTTTGAACGCACAGCTTGAATTTCGCCTTGGGAAAGGGGCTTCACCGAGGCGCAGTCGATCTGTGCAACACGTCCTCAGCGGAGCAGATCAGGCGCGCAAACCGAACGTAACAGGAAAATAGATACCGATCCTTAACGCAAGGTTGGCACCCATTTTTATGTATTTGTTGAACTACGGCGCAATTGTGACGTCAGCGTTTGTGCCGTTATTGTGTGATCGTGGCTGCACCACCAGGGCTTAAGCTGATAGCACCTTTGTAAGATGCGGCACCAGTTTGTGTCAGCGTAAACGCACCGCCGTCAGCAGCGTTAAGGACCACATCTGCAAAGGCGGAGCCAGTTTGTGTCGTGGTAACAGCGAGGGCCGCCAAACTTGAGTTCGTGATGTCCATTTCCAGATTGGAACCAACTCCAGTTTGGGTGTGCGTACCAGTGACGTAGCTACCAACAGATGCTACTTTCAGAACGCCACCTTCGGAATTTGCTGTTACTGTCCATACGTTTGAGTCACCCGTGAGGGTTAAACCTACTGTCCGCCCACCTGATGCAGGGCCTGCAATAGTAGATGTGTATTTGTTGCTATTGCCTTCGATAGAGTAATTAAAGGCTATATCGCCAGCTACACCAAGTGTCGCAAGAACGTAGTTATCATCGCCTTTTACAATCCCGCCGATTTGCAAGCTGTCACCATCACTATTGGCAACAGAATGGTTCAGATCGTTGCTGTCACCGGTTACGGAAATATCAACATCTACACTGCTGAACCGAGCAGCATCAGATCCATTACCAAGATTAAATACGATATTATTGTCATCGCCGTCAAAGGTGGAGCTAAAGGTCTTCCAGTCATCTCTTTTGTTTTCACCATTGGAACTATTAAACTGGGTGGTGTCGGAGTTCACGTAGAGATCTACGTTGGCTGTGTTCCCTGATGAATTGTTTTCAACGTCTTCCCCGCTTTGCTTGATAACAACAGATGTCATACCACCTGAGACATCCAAGTTAATTTCGTTAGAACCGCCAATGCTCGCCTGCTCAACAACAAGATTGCTGACACCTATCTTATCACGCTGGTTGAAAGTGATTTCGTTAGCTAATACTGATGTAGCAGCGAAAGTTAGAATTGCCGTGGTAGTAATTATAGTATTTTTCAAGGTATTCTCTTTCATTATATATTCTTAAGTATTTAAAGGCGGAAATTGATCACCATTATTCATGCTGCATTCTGCGACACTAAGTTGCAGAATGTTTTTGTAAACTCTTGTCCACGTCCCACCACCCACGCTCCAAACCGCGAATATACAGCTCGCGTACAGCGGCAGAGATTGCAGTTCTTACAGCAACTGACACCGGCTCGTTAGAAACCATGCCCGCCTCACCTGCTAGCGTCGAATTATTGATGATCTTCAGGACATTTACGCTGTTCATCTGACTCAAGACTTCCTTGGATACATACACGCTTTCCAAGACTTCGCCGGTCTGGACGGAAACGGCCCGCAGCGCGACACTTACTCTGTCGGAATAGATTTGCTTCCGACCATTTATTGCTGCAAATCCTAGCCCCAAAAACTGCTGGCTCACTTTTCGATCATAGGAAATAGCTCCGCCAGTGATCAAAATTCCCGGTAAGAGTAACGGCTGAAGCGGATCCTCCACATCGGGCAACGCGGCTTTAACAACCTTACGCTCGTTCAGAAGGGTCGGAATTGTTTCCCGCTCGACAACCCTAAACCACTTACCATCGCCGGAAGTCAGCAGCTCTTGCACTAACATCGACGACAACCCCTGCGGGATAGCTGACGACATCTCAGAGCTTTGGCGATCAAGCACAGCCCGCTGGCCAGTCTGGTCCGTGAATTGATACACTCCAACGATGATAGCTGGCGTCACGGGTATTCCGAGTTCTGCTTTATGTGACAAAATAGAATCGTTTTCCAATGTGGCGTCGGCTACGGGCACTGCATTCAGCTCGGTACACCCGGCAAGTGCAGCGCTAATCAGGATCACAGCAGAGATGACCGCCCTGGCCGTCATAAGCCCGCAGCCAGATCAATGCCGAATTGCGTCGAAGCACCAAAATCGTCGATTATGTCAATCGTTAGGTAGCCGTCAGTACGGGCATAGGTGATTACTGTGTCTCCCAGCTCAATTGAGACAGGCGCCTCCGTATCAAAGTCACCAAAGATTTGTTCGGCATAATTATTAGCCAGCCTGACCTGCAGGGCCGCCTCAATCGACAAAATCAACCTGTCTGTTGCGGTTACCGGTGGTTTGGCCGGCTCCATGGCCCTTGCGAGCTCCAATGCCGCCGCCCTTTCTTTTGCATCGGCGGCGCTCTGCAATCGAAGATTAAACTGAAGGACTGTCAGCGCTTGACCATTAGTGCCACCAAACTGGGGCAACACTGGGTTATATTCCATTTCAGCAGCTGCCTGATGCCCAAATGACACCGCGCATGTGGCCCAAAGTATTGGTTTTAGAATGTTGACGGATAAACCCCCCTTTAATTAAATATATGTATCCCTTACTCAAAACGCACAAAGCCCAGGAGTGCAGAAATCACCATCTTGGCAGTCGAACCGCTATCTTTTTTGAAGATACAGGATGACGAAAAATTGCGACTCACGATTCCGCCCTCACCCGCTCGCTATTCCAATCTGGCGTGGATGCAACCGTTTTATGGGCTCTGTTGCACAAAGCGGGTGAGGGATTCATGTAGTGAATCCGGTGTGCTAGCTGGTGTGCATGAGCAAACCTTCATCACCTACCTACAAGACTACGAACTGGGTTGCCTATAATGCGGCGCTGAAACGCCGCGGTTCGCTCACGATCTGGTTTGATCCCGAGGTGAACTGGGGTGCCGAACCCTCGGGCAAGAGGGGCAGATCGCGGACATTCAGTGATGCCGCGATCCAGACTTGCTTGATGATAAAAGTCCTATTCGGGATGGCGCTTCGCCAGACGACTGGCTTTGTGGAAAGCCTCCTGCGGCTGACGGGACTCGATTGGGCCGTGCCTGACTTCAGCACCATCTGCCGACGCCAAAGGACGCTTGCGGTCAACATTCCCTATCGTGGCGCGAAGGGCCCGCTGCACCTGCTTATCGACAGCACCGGCATCAAGGTCGAGGGTGAAGGCGAATGGAACGCGCGCAAGCACGGTAGCCCCAAACGGCGCGTCTGGCGCAAGATCCACATCGGCATTGATGAGCAAACGCTGGAAGTCAGAGCGGTTGAGATCACCGGCAGCAACACCGGGGATGCACCGATGCTACCTCACCTGCTCAACCAGATCCCGCCCGATCAGCAGATCGGCAGCGTGACTGCGGACGGCGCATACGACAC
>Ga0222645_100788_pt1 | contig 16211 bp, 17 predicted proteins | sample AntAcemetagen292_FD_179881 | JGI IMG/M metagenome (GOLD analysis project Ga0222645, IMG submission 179881) | Saline water microbial communities from Ace Lake, Antarctica - #292 | ecosystem: Environmental > Aquatic > Non-marine Saline and Alkaline > Saline | place: Antarctica: Ace Lake | collected...
CGAGCGCGCACCTCGGTCGAAAACCTGTTTGCTCTGTTACTTTTTTCCATAGGCTCCATCCATACTTACTTTGGAGCCTCCGGCAAACAAGGGGCGGTTCACTATTTAGACGATAGTGAACTGAAACTTCACCAGTTCACCCGCATGACGATCCTTAAATGGGTTCAGGAGACTGACGTTGATTGGCACTATATCGCACCGAGAAAACCCCAACAGAACGGTTTCATTGAAAGTTTTAACGGCAAGCTGCAAGATGAGTGCCGCAATGAAACGCTCTTCGGCACACTGGCCTACGCCCGCCATACCCTGGAAGAATGGCAGGAGGACTACAACTGGCGCAAACCACACTCAGCATTGGGCAACCTGACACCGATGGAATTCTTGCAAAGAAAGATCATGAACAAGATAGTCGCTTGAGGTCAAAGATTTAACTCCAAGAGCTCCGCGCAAAGCTGGAGGAGACTTGGGGCTCAAGTCACATCCAACAACAGGATCGCATTCGCACGTCGCGCAATTCTATGCTTCTCGCGCTGACTGCGAACACAGGCCTCAAGTTCAAGGCGCTCTGCCGAAGAAAAAACCGAGACGGATCATAAAAACATCTGCACCTCGTTTGCGCAGTTCGTCAATGCAACAAATTCGATGCTTAAAGATTCTGTGTATAATCGTAAATTTAGTTTACGCGTTTTAGCGTTGCGGTCTCCCTATTGGATTCAACCGTTCTGAGGGTGTGTCGGTCTACTGAGCAACCGCCCAAAGCTGGGCTTGCGGATTGCCACGGGCTCAGCGTCAGCCTCGACTTTAGCTTTACGCATTGAGGGTCCATTAATCTCAAAGCGGAACGCTTGGTGCACAAGTCGGTCAAGAATGGCATCGGCAAGCGTTGGATCAGAAATAATATCATACCATTGTTCGACAGGCAGTTGACTTGTGATAACAGTAGACTTTTTTTCATAACGCGCATCCACGATCTCCATCAGATCACGGCGCTGAGTGGGACTCATAAGATCGGGACCCCAATCATCCAAAATCAACACTTCAGTACGTGCAATCCGCTTGAACAGACGATCATAAACACCATTATCTTTTGCTGTCGCAAGTTCGACAAACAGTTGCGGCATGCGAAAGTAGAGAACACTGTTGTCTAATTTGCAGGCTTCATGCCCTAACGCGCAAGCAAGAAAAGATTTTCCGACACCACAGGGTCCTGTCATCAAAATTGTGCGGTGGCTTTTGATCCAACTTCCATCGCCCAAAGCTTCAAAAGCGGCACGATCCAGTGTGCGCTCAGCATTGAAATTAACAGTAGCCATCGTTGCGTCCGGTTCACGAAATTTGGCCATCCGCAACCTGCTTTGCAAGCGCTTTGTATCTCTCATGGACTTTTCCCGAGCCACCATGTGACTGATCCATTGACTTGGGTCCTGCGTTCCCTTCGTGCCCTGAGACACAAGTTCAACAAAGACATCTGCCATACCATCCAATTTGAGCGAGCGTAGCGCATCGTAGGTTGGGTTTATAGTCATCGTTATTTCCTTTCAGTAAAATGTTGTGGCCCGCGGATATTGCCATGAAAAATGCCAAGTGAAGGAACTTCTGAGATGGTCTCTGGTCTGCTGGCCTCCTCATCTAAAATTGCTACGATGGACCAAAGCGTACAATCACCTTGCTCCAAAGCTACCGCACAAGTTTTGTCAAGTATTTCAGAACCACAGGCCTGTGAAAGGGTCAACATGTCCACCCAAATATGGGTTCCATCCTCATCGTCAGACAACGCATTAAGAATGTGTGTCAGGGCATTATCGATATTTGACCCCAGCGCACGAACATCATCTAATGTTGTTGTGCTGTCCGACTCAGGGGAGGTTTCGATACCCTCAACAGCTTGGTGCTGGTCCGCCGGTAATATCACAACCGAATTGGCCACTGGCTCCAGCGGCAGCATCAGTTTTTCGAGTGATTTGAAGGTGGCAGGATCCACACAGCGTGCATTTATCCTCAGAGACAGGCTCTTGAGCCTGTCTCGTATATCATCTTGGTTTTTTTTTCTTTTTTTGCCAAACATATCACCACCAGCGGCAACTATATCTTTGTTAGCTTCAACCTCATGACGAGCTTGGGTCATGGTCATCTCGGGAAAGGTGCCCAACTCAATTTCATGACGCTTCGCGCTTATCATAATACGTTGAATCCATATACGTGCACCATTGGCCTTCGCCTTCAGAAAAACGCCAGCAGTCCATCCTGATTGATCCAACTTCCGTTTAGAAAACTTCACTCTTGATGCCAGCTGATTTGCGGCAGTACTGCCACGGTTCAAATTATCGAACATTTTTATTTTAAGACCTACTTTCAACGATCAAGAAACTGACAGCCACACACCCTTTGCTACTATTCAAACTCAATTTCGAGCTCGATCCGACGATTTTGTTCACGGCCTTCTGCGGTAAAATTATCTGAAATTGGTTTGGCTTCACCAAAACTGACTGCTGACATGTCACGTCCCAACACAGTACTGATTGTTTCAATTTCCCGCACCACGCTTGCAGCACGCGCAGCGGCCAGATCCCAGTTGTCACGATATAATGCCCCAAAGGCTATCGGCACATTATCCGTATGACCAGCAACAATCACACGACTTCGAGGATCATTGGTAACGCTAGCCAACTCACCAATGATGGTTCGCGCTTGCTCGGTCAGCACAGCAGAACCTGAAGGGAAGGCACCACCAGTCCCTAGGTTTACGAATACTTTGCCATCCCGTTGTTCTACAATAACCAAACCCTGCTCAATTTCATTCTGAAGGTTTGCGCGTAGCTGGTCTTCTGCTTCGCGTGCCTTCTCGGTAGCCCGCGCCATTTTTGCCAGAGCCTCGTCGACAGTGGCACCGCCGCTCGCTTGTTGCTGACGCTGGATTTCTGACACCATGGAAATTAGATCATTCAATGTTTCGTTCAGCCCACCAAAGAGCACTTCTTGCTCCGCTTTGCCAGTCGCGAGACCAGCGATCTCCAGCGCCTGGCCTACGCGCTGAAACTTTTCGATCATTTCCTGCGGCGAGGCGTCTGTTGCATTCATATCAACGACAACTTTACCGTCTACGATCTCTACTTCGATATTCGCCGCATTTCCGATCTGCCCAAGCGCTGCAGCGAGCTTTTCGGCATCAGACATGTTGTCATTTTCAGCAATACTATTAGCATCTTTACCACCCAAGCCTTCTTGATCGGTCTCACCTTCTAGTAATTTATCTTCGCCATTTTTATCTCGATTGTCAGACGGAATTTTCAGTTCAGGCTCACGAATTTCCGTAGTTTCTTGCGTCAATGTTTCCGTAATCGAGGGAGATGGTGAGGGACTGAAACTCATATCTAGAACTGTAGTTCCTTTAGGCTGCTCAACCACCGGCACAATACGCTGCACTCCGAAGGCAGCCTGCAGTGACCCCTGAATCTGCTTAAACTTCGGGGTATTCATTTCTGCAAAGGACAAAATTAAAACGAAAAACGCCATCAGTAGGGTGGCAAGGTCAGCGAATGTAGCCATCCAAGCGGGTGCCCCAACAGCGGGGCATTTAGGACATTCTTCGTCCTCGTCTTCGTCTACTGCTTCTCCTGCCTCAGCCATCAATAAAGTCTTTCCGGTCCGTAGGGGTTATGCGGCGTCTAACTTTGCTTGCAGCTTAGGAGGAAGTTTTGAAGCCATCTGATCCTGAATGTTCCGCGGAGATTCACCGCGTGCAATATTTCGAAGACCCAATATAACCATTTCGCGATAAACAACTTCGTAGACCGTATAGCCCTCTAACTTAACCAACATAGGTGTAAATAATACATTAGCTACGATCGCACCATACATTGTCGTCAAAAGTGCAACAGCCATCGCAGGACCAATTGCTGCTGGGTCACTCATGTTACCCAACATTAGAACAAGACCGATTAACGTTCCTATCATTCCCATGGCAGGCGCGAGGTCAACCCAAGCCTTGATTACACCCTGATTAGCTTCATGCCGAGCCCTCATAGATTTTAGTTCAGAGTTTAACTGCAGTACGAGTTTGCTCTCGTCAGCGCCATCAATTAAAAGTTGCATACCTTTTTGGAAAAACTTGTCTGGCACGTCTTGGCCCTCCAACGCCATCATCCCATCCTTGCGTGCGACAGCCGCGAGCTCGACCATTCGCTCTATCAAAACGGGCATTTTTTTGACGGGTGGACGAAACGCCTTTCCCATGGCCCTGAAGCTGGAAATAAACGTCGACATAGGCGTTGTATACATGGCCGCAAAAAATGTGCCGCCGATCACGATCAAGATCGATGGAAGATCTACAAACGGCCCCAAGCCACCTCCCACGATCATAGCTCCGGCAATCATTGCAACTGTGCCTATAAGGCCAATGAGGGAAGCAATATCCATGGCAGCATCTCCTGTCATAACGATTCAAATATAATTACTGCAAGGAAGATGCCAATCAGCATAAAAAGAAACAATGATTTATTGATCTTGTCCCGCTTGCGTTTTGGTCTCTCAACTTATTTATGCGGCTTTTTGCTCAAATGCCAAGGGGCTTTTGCCACCTAGCGGCGAGTGTCGCCGTCTCGGGTTATAAAATTCGCTAATATACTGGAATATCTCACCTTCTGCCTGGCGGCGTGTGTCCCAGCGGTTGCGCCAAATCAGCTCCGCCTTATTGGATTTGAAGAACGTCTCAACCATCGAGTTATCGTAGCGATTACCCTTACCGCTAATCGACACCTTAAAGCCGTGCTGTTTCAGGCGCTTTTGGTACTCGTTTGAACAATATTGCGACCCACAATCCATATGATGAATGCAATGTTGAACGCGTGATTGCTATTCGTAGTAGCCTTATAATTCTGGGTTCTAATGATCTTGATACCGTTCACACGCATAGAACGGCCCGCACGCAGATGTCCAACGTTTACTCTCAATTTTTGCCGTTCTTCAGTCATGCGTGGTCGCCCATAGCTTTGCAGACCTAAGCGGTGTTGTTCACGTATATGAGCTAAGATCACCATATCAACTCTCTGGCGCTGGCACATTGGTCGCATTGTATAAGCACGGAGCCCACGAAATGTGACCCACATAACGCAGCACAAAAGCTTAATTAGCCCTTTTTTCTTTCAGGCGTCAATGAACGCAAACCTCATCGATTTAGGTCTGCAAATAAGATGATGGTGCATTCAATCGGTCATCTCAACATCTCAGCTAATTTATAGGCTGGCGTTTGAGAGCCAAGCGTTTTTCTTGGGCGTGTATTTAGCCGCGTTGCAGCCAGATCCAGATCGCCTTGAGAATGCATAGCCAGGTTGATTTTCTTTGGGAAGTACTGGCGCAGCAAACGGTTAGTATTTTAGTTCGCATTACGTTGCCACAGGCTTCGTGGGTCGCAAAAGTAAATGATGACTTTTACTTTCAGCATAATCTGTTTGTGCTGTGCCGCTTCAATGCCCCACAATGCTTGTGATGTCTTTGCCCTCGACCTTTACCGACATCACAAACTGGGAAGCACCCTCAACTAGCGTCACCATATGTGTATTGCCTGACCCAGAGATTAAGTCGCCCTCCCAATGTTCTAACACTGCGCAATCCTCAATCTCAGCAGAGCATTTCGAGATCTAAATGGCATTAATATGCCCCCCGAGGCTCTCTCAATTTGATGTAGAGTTTGCTCAAACTTTTGAAGGAGCAAACAGATGCAAAAAAGCCGTTTAACAGAGGCGCGGGCTGGATCACGACGCTGATCACCGCTGACATCAAAATCTCAATGGATAGGCGAGGTCGCTATTTGGACAACATCTTTGTAGAACGGTTATGGCGGTCACTGAAGCAAGAGGCCATTTACTTGCATTAAATCACGGACGGCCTCCAGATAAAACGAATCATCGACAACTGGATTGAGCTCTACGACACAGAGCGACCTGACGCAGCCCTTAATAAGGGAACACCAGACATCGCACACCTTGCCCACGTAGAAATACAAAACGCGGCATAAACACAAACCATATGCATCTTAGCTATGCCGCAAACTGTCCAAAATGCAGGACCACTTCAGTTGTATAGAAACAGGCCTGAGAATACCTCAGGCCTGTAACTTATATCAAAACCCACTTAGCCTTGCAGCAAGCTCAGTACGTTTTGCTTGGATGCATTCGCCTGTGCCAGCATCGCGGTGGATGCTTGCTGCAGGATTTGAGACTTGGCGAGCGAGGTGCTTTCTGCAGCGAAGTCAGCATCTTCGATACGACCTCTACCACCTTCGAGGTTGATTGCCACGTTGGTGAGGTTGCTTACCGTGTTGTTAAGACGGTTAGAGACTGCACCAAGTTCGGCGCGCTGGCTGTTGAGCGTAGTAAGTGCAGCATCAATTGTGCCAATTGCGGTCTGTGCATTACCTGAAGACGAAATATCAACCCCACCACCAACGTTAAGCGTCAATGTGCCACCTGTCCGAGACACTGCAACACCCGAGATGTTTGCAGCATCAATGGCATCCTTCATTTGCTCTGCGACACCTATTTCATTAAGTTCAAACTCATCTGCAGCAACGGTTATAGATACGGTACTGCCATTTATTTTAACTGAATAGTTATCGCCTGCAACAGCTGTACCAGAAGCGAACGCCAACGTACCAGCTGACTGATTTGTAGTAAGTACTGAACCGTTTGTTGCAGTAGTTAAATCAGTCATAGCGTCAGGTACGTTACCAGCTCCATCAATACCAAGAGCTGTGCTGCCGATGGCATCGATATTAACATTTATGGAATCCGCTGCTGTTGCGCGAGCACCAATATGAAATGTAAAACTAGCCGTATCGTTTTCTGTTGTGTTCGAGGCATTTGGTGTTGCACCATCCAAGAGCTCTTGTCCTGCCCATGACGTGGCGTTTGCAATCCGGTCGATTTCAGCAGTCAAAGCGGTCATTTCAGACGCTAGTGATGTGCGGTCGCTTGTGTCGTTAGTGTCAGTTGACGCTTGGACAGCCAATTCGCGCATCCGCTGTAAAATATTTTCGACTTCTTTGTGCGCGCCTTCGGCAGTGTCGATCAGGCCCTGCGCGTCCTGCGCATTGCGGACCGCCTGATTGGTACCCCTGATTTCCGCAGTCAAACGTGACGCGATGGCCACGCCAGCCGCGTCGTCAGAGGCTGAGTTGATGCGCTTACCTGTCGACAGGCGCTCCATTGATGTTTCCATGTCTTTGTTGACGCTTGACGCGGAAGCAGCGGCCATCAGAGCGCCTGTGTTTGTCGCAATCGATAGTGCCATTAAAACTCTCCTAGAGTAGTGTTTGCGAAATTTTAATCGTTAAGACCTTAATCCTGACCTTTAAGGCGAGGTCAGCATTCAACTGGTCTATCTAATGTAACGGCTTTAATGGTATTGATTTTAGATCTCACGATAAAACAATTTGCATCGTAATGATTGCTGCATGTTCGTAGTGGTCCTAATGTAGTCCTAAAAGGAATTGATGAACGTCATGATATATTTTTGCTTGCGCATAAAATGTTGTTGCACACTGCCCTTATGGGGTTTGACGAGTGTTCTGATATTGACGCTGGCACAACCTTTGCTGGCAAGAGACGCTGTGCCTGCATCAAGTGATCCGTTCCAGGCGGCTGTTCAGGCGGTCGACTCAGGAGATTTTTTTCGAGCTAACGAACTCTTTCTTATGCTCGCCGAGCAAGAAGACCATGAAGCGCAATTTAACCTTGCCGTCTTGTTACGTGCCGGTAAGGGTTTGCCGCAAAACTTTGTACGGGCACTAGAATGGGCTTGGTTGGCGCAACTTGGAGGCATAGTACGCGCGCCAGACATTGCGAACAGTTTAATTGATAAGGTTTTGCCAGCAACACAGATAAACATCGCATCCCGCATCGACACGCGCCTGCGCGGTCGCCTGTCCCGAGGGGATCGTGAAGCTATCATGCAATTTGTGGTATTCAATCAAACAATTCTTGAACAGCCAGATCTGAAAACAGCCTACATCTGGTCTTTGATTGGTGCCGCCTTGGGTGTGCAGCTGGCTATTGAAGCCCGGGATGAGATTTCTACAGAGCTGGAAGCTCGAATTATCCTGTCAGCACAAGATTTAGCAAATCAGATGTTCTTGGATCAGAGTATGGAGTTACTCTTTTCCTCTACACCTCTAGATGTCCGATAACTGATCATAGTGACACGAGCTTCATCCTCGGTCAGGTGGAACTGTTTGGCTGCTTCGCCTATATCTGTGCCCTCTTGAAGCGCCTTGAGAAATCCATCAATTTTTGAGTTTCCGGCATTTACCTTAAATTTTAAGGGTTTTAGTGCCTCAGGGCAAGGCTGTACGTCTTGTTCGTTCGAAAAAATAACAGGCTTTAATGCAGTAACTTCGTGGTGACGCATATCAGTTAAAAGGTTTTTGACTGCTGTGATATCCCGGTGGTTCCGGCTAATCCAAACCAAAATCCAAATCGCCAGCAGGATGTTTAGGGTTACGATCGCTAAAAAAGGCTCGGAGCCCTTGATAAGGTAAAGGATTTTATCAGTTGTCATAATTTACACTTAGTATTGTCAGTATTTTGACGATCTGTTTGTGGTGCTGCTGTTGATACTGGATGGTGTGCGCAGTTCGACACATCTAGATGAAAATATTAATTCTTGCAAGATTTTGGTGTAGTAACCAGTTGACACACCAACAGCTTTCTCTGGAACCTTCTGAAGCTTTTCTATTTGTTCCAATATCTTCTTTGACGCTTCAAGGTATGCAGGCGCATCCCCCCTTGCTGCAGTAAGTTTTTCCAGTGCAGCGTTCAAATCGGGATCGACCATCAGGTCATTGCTTCAAAAGATGCCGCCAACCTCTCAGCAATCTTGGATAAATCTACAGGGTAACGGTTTGAACTGATCGCTTCGTTGATCTTGGTCACAGCATCGATGTCGATCGGTGGAGGCATATTTTGCATTGAAGCCAAGACTTCGGCTGCGACTGATGTCATTTCAACGGATGGCTTAGACGTCGATGATATGGGGTTAACTGGTGCCGAAGTTCCAAGTTTAGCCGTATCGGTAGTACTTGTTTGGGACAAGCTAACCTTCGGGATCGGATTAACCTCTGGAATACTTACAGTTGCAACTGTTCCAGTAAGATTTTGTGTTGCGTCTACCATTTTTTACATATCCCCTAATACAAAATGTAACGACATTTTATCGCGGCACTTTAGAAATAATTTCAATTATTTTTTCCTGCACGACTCGACCTATTAGTTCACTGCCACTGCTCACATTCAAAATTCGTACAGTATCACCAACTTGTCCTGCTTCCAATGCTATACCAGAAGCTTCGATTTCGATGCCACCCTGCACAATCCTGATGGAGACTATGTCATCGGCGTTTATAGCCCACTTTCGTTCCAGATGGCGTGGCATTAAAGGAACTCTAGTCGTCATAGATTGCGACAATACATGATTTACCACGTCTTTGGGGTCTGTGTAAATGCTGCTGGCGACCAGAGGGTCGATCGGCCGTATTTCAATGTCATCGGCTTGAATTCGAGCGCCACTGCGCAAGGGGCGGCGTAAAAATATAGCCTGGGTGGTATATGCTTGCGACGTTTCAGGAAGCAGTGCCACTGCACTTTGGACCTGTGCTCGTACAGTTATTTCCCATTCCACGGGTGAAGGGCACCTTACTGTCACGCTGCGCCAGCCACCAAAAGCTGGTTCGACTTCCAGAGGTGCATCACAGATATAAAATTGCTTTTGCGGGAGTATTTTTGGTGCAGCCACTTCGCTTGCCTCGGAGAGGCGATTTATAATGACCTCCTGCACTTCCAGCCCAGTCACGAGACGAGTAGTTGTCTCGGCCTGGGCATTAATCCCCACAAGAATGAGAAAAAGTGTTAGGATCTGTCGCATCAAATTAAAATAAATAGATGTTATCTGCGGTCGTGGGACCTTGGTGCGCTACTGGCAAACTAAGCGTCTGCCCCGCGATCATGCGATCTGGGCTGCCCCCGCTAAAAGCATGCGGATTATCGGCCACCACTTGACGTACTAGCTGTTGCATATGCATTGTTTCATTATACCGTGAATGGAGGATCCCCAATAGCGTCTCTCCCCGAGCAATGGCATGTTGCATGTCTTGGTTTTGCATGATTTCTGGACTGTTGGTGGTGTACAAGGATACCCAAGGCTCTTGTGCCAATGTCAGATTTGGGATCAGTTGCGTCAGCATCAGTACTGTAAATAATTGAATAAAACGCATATGCATTTAACCTCCTATTTCAAATCGTACCGGCGCGCCATTCAGGTGTTGTGCCGCGCGGCTCGTGTTCAGTGGACTGACAATTGCACTGCTGTTGGTCAATTCAAGAACGCGTAGAACAGTCCAGGGCTGTCCATGGCCTTCGACAAAGGCGAGGCTTTGTCGTGTCAAGCCGTCTCGGCCACCCAAATTCACTCGAAATTGATCATTTCTGAATGCTTCTAAAACGCTTTTTAGAGGTGCGCAGGCATAGTTGCGCAGCCATGCGGCAAGTTCATCGCCGACATGCTTGGCAATAATCTGTGAAGTGGTTGTTGCATCCTTGCGGGCCAGCACATTGAGGGCACGCAAGGGAGTGTTGGACGAAATTGTTACGGTCTGGGATATCGACTTCTGCTGGGCCCGTGTGGGGGCTGCTGGATCAATGATCTGCGCTTGCAAGGTTACGGTCATGGTGTGTGCGTTCAACGCAGGTGCTGTGGCGTGCCATGACATGTGCAAATTGCGTGTATGGTCGGGCCCTATTTGAAGGGGAGTTGTCGAATTTCTGGTTAGCAATTCTTGGTAATTGAAGCCATTTGGAATGTTAGAGTGGGCACTTTGTATCGGTGCAAAAGAGATGTCGCGGCTTACAATCTGCACAGTATTGACGGCTTCAAGATTGCGCAGTGTTTGGTCGTGCGCGCTTTGAAGCGCCTCCTTGGCCCAGAGTGGCGCCGTTTGAGTGGCGTGGATTTGTGGGTGACCGGTGACCAGCTCAACAATAGGGCGCACTGTGCAGCCCAAATCAGGGGCTGCACCAACATATGCCTCGATTGTAACTTCGTAGTGGGGGCCAGAACGGCTTTCATGCAGGATCGAATAGTCAAGGATCCTGTAGGTTGGCCGCATTAGTATGCTGTCGCCGGACAGGACACCTTGGTTGGATATGGAAAACCCTGACACATCGGCACCGCCTTCTAAGGCAGCAAGGTAGAGAGCATCCTCAAGGGCGCGGCGCTGTGACAAGTCCACATCTCCGTCCACATAAGCAGCGCGCCCGACCGCTCGCACCATTTCTGCAGTTGCTGGAACTACAGTTGTCATCATTAGCACAATAGCCGCTAAAATGATAAATACACTGCTCATGTGCTGTTTGGTGAATGACTGTATAGCTTTCATCAATAGTTATCGCACAGCTTCTAGGATGCGCCCAACCATGTCGCGGTCCAGTTCCATAACCACTTCATAGGTATCACTACCGACAGGGTTGATGCGTAGAGTTCGCGCACCACGGATTACGCCATCGACAGAGGCACGGGTGGTGTCGTTCTGAAGGACCGCGTCGATGACCGTTGTGCGTGAGTTGATGCTCAAACCGTAGATCTGTTCGGTCAGTTCACGCATTGCGTCCAATCGTGCAACTCGAATGGCCATCAGGCGCTTTTGGTTAATATTGCGCGCAGGTTGCGCAGAGATCGTCCCATAGCCTGTCCCAATGATTGCCGGCACAATTTTTTGTTGCACTGCAACATCTGCTGCGTCGAGCGCCACTTTTATTGATGAAATGTCTTGAACGGCAGCGGTGCCACCGTTGGCAGACATTTGCAAATTGCACCCTCCCACGGCCAACAAGACAGACAGCGCTGCCAAAGACTTCATCAATCCCAATATAGTAGTGAGGCGCATGTATGTGTACTCCAAACGTTCTGCGGTCAAATATTTAATGCATATATTGTGCCACTGCTCTTGGTTTTGGTAAATAGCTGTAGCTTTTCCTCTATGGCACGAGAATTGCCTCTAATTAATTAACGAATGTTTTCGCAAGGGTGAGTGTTATATTAAGGTATTTGGCGATATGAGTGTGTCAGAGCCAGTAGTTCAGAGGCACGGGTTTAGACGCGCCATGAGCGGCGCAGCTCTGCCGATCGGCATATTGATGCTGGTTGCGATGATGGTCCTGCCACTTCCAGTCCTCCTGTTGGATTTATTTTTCACAGTTAACATTTTGATGTCCCTGTTGATTTTAATGGTAGCCTTGCAAACCCACCGGCCGTTAGACTTCTCGTCTTTTCCAAGCTTGTTGTTGTTGGCAACCGTTCTGCGACTGGCATTGAATGTGGCCTCCACCCGGATCGTGCTGAGCGAAGGGCACACAGGGACAGATGCTGCCGGTCAGGTAATTGAAGCCTTTGGGGCATTTGTTATCGCGGGAAACTATGTTGTAGGTATTTTTGTGTTTGCGATTCTCGTGATCATTAATCTTGTCGTCATCACAAAGGGCGCAGGACGCGTATCAGAGGTATCTGCGCGTTTTACTCTCGATGCGATGCCAGGCAAACAAATGGCTATTGATGCAGATTTAAATGCGGGCGTTCTAACAGCAGAAGAAGCGACTGAACGCCGCGAAGATGTCGCGCGGGAGGCAGAGTTCCACGGCGCGATGGACGGTGCTTCCAAGTTTGTGAAAGGGGATGCCGTTGCCGGCATCTTGATCCTTGCGATCAATGTCATCGGCGGTCTCGCCATCGGGATTTTGCAACATAATCTGTCGCTTGCAGAAGCGTCACAGCTCTATGTACTATTGTCGATTGGAGATGGGCTCGTGGCGCAGATCCCCTCTCTGCTGCTGTCGCTTGCCACCGCAATCATCGTGACACGAGTTTCGTCTAGTCAGGATATGGCTGAACATATTAAAAGCGAAGTGGGTATGTCCCGTGCGTGGTTTCCAGTCGCGGGCGTTCTTGGACTTATCGGTTTGGTCCCTGGCATGCCTACATTGTTGTTTGGGGGTATGGCCTTAGTAACGGGTGCCGCAGGATATGCTTTTTATAAACAGGAAACGAACGGCTCTGTGGAGAAATTCGAAGACAAACCTAAAGCCGTAGATGATAGTGACCCAAATAGCTTGAAAGTAACGGATATTGCGGATCTTTCTCCAGTGACCCTTCTTTTAAGCTATCCTCTTCTATCGCTGATAGACAACGAAAATGGTGGCCCACTGGCTAGGCGCATTACCACCGTGCGCAAGGAGGTGTCGCAAGCCTTGGGCTTTGTTCTGCCGGGGGTACGTGTACGTGACGATCTTAGCATGGAAGTCAATGAATACCGGATCAAGGTAGGTCAGATAGTTGTCGCGGAGGACAAAATATATCCTGATAGAAAACTTGCGTTGCCAAGCGGAACCTCTCGAATTAAGGTAAAGGGGATTGACGTCAAAGAGCCGACATTTAGAATTGATGCTACATGGATATTGCCTGAGCTCGAGTTCGAAGCAGAGGCAAATGATTATATCATTATAGCACCAGAAACTGTGCTTGCTACACATCTCAGTCAAATTTTGTATAAACACGCAGCTGACCTGATTGGGCAGGATGACGTACAGGAATTGCTTGATAACCTTTCAAAGGTGGTGCCGCAGTTGGTGCAATCTGTGGTTCCAAAGTTAATGCCTCTACATAATTTGACGGCCGTTTTGCGTCAGATTCTGAGAGAACGTATCCCTATCAGTGATCTGCGTCGGATTTTGGAGCTGCTCTCTGAAATGGCCAGTAAGAATATGGGTGTTTCCGATACCGCTGAGGCGCTGCGGCCTCATTTAGTAGGCCTGCTAATTCAGCAAACAACACCACTGAACGCCCCATTGCCAGTGATTATACTGGACAGTAATTTTGAACATTTGCTTATTAATTCTGCGAAGCAATCGGAGGGCAACCAATTGCTTCTAGATAGTAGTTTAGCAGAACGTATGGTGCAATCATTGGTGCGCATAAACGAGGAGCAGACAGAAGCAGGTAAAAAGCCTTTCCTTGTTGTGTCGCCCAAGGTCCGCAGCAAGCTTTCCGCCTTTTTGCGTCAACACCTTGCTGATTTCCCTGTTCTGTCATTCACTGAACTCCCTGATGGTCGTAAGGTGGAAGTTGTAGCTACTGTGTCGGGTGAAGCAGAACCGCCATGAGATCAATGACAAAATTGTCGTTTAATGACGTCTATTCAACCTTTCCTGAGGGCCTAAGTTTATGACTGAATATGTTTTCAAAGCCGCCGATACCGATACTGCTATGGAAAAGGCTATCCGAGAGTTGGGTGATGACGCCATGATCCTGTCTGTCAAGCGCGTGGGACATGTGACAGAGGTACGAGCGGTGAAGGAAGTGAGCGTGGTCAACCAGCCGGTGTGGGAAAACCTGCAGTCAAAATCCTTGCCAACCGAAGCGGTGGATTTGGGTGCGGTGCTTCGCCGCGCTCGAGAGCAGCGCCGAACTTTGCAGCGGCCTTCCCCATTAGAGGCCGCATCCATGTCTGATGTTCGTCCGCAATCGTCCGGCGTTGTTGAGCCCAGTGTTGATATAGAGTTTGGGTTTAGTAACGTAGGCACTGTCGATCCTGTAGATCAGGCTGATCTTGCGACCTCTTATGCAGAGAAAATTATTGATGCCGCGCAGTTTGAGAAGATGTTCCGCCAACATCTCGAGCAGGCCCCCGAACCAGGAGGCAGTCTCTTGACTGGGCAAAGCGCTCAAACCCCACATGCGGCACCGCAGGTCATTCATGGTGTTGCCGACATGGTACAACCCATGGGTGCGCCGAGCGCTCATCAACCGCTGGCACTCTATGGTGACCCTCTTCAGAATGGTGTAATGGGTGGTGCGTATAGCCAGCCCGGATCATCCCTGCCCTCCGCAGGAGAAGCGGCTTTGCTTGATCTGCCGCGCAAAACAATATTCAGCTATGGATTTCCAGAAGATATTGCGCTGTCTTGTGCAATGGCTCCAGATCTTCATACGCAAGAGGCGCAACGGGATCATGCCTGCAAAATGTTGGCACAGCGGCTTGCTACTGAGAGAGAGACTTCTGTTGTCCATGAGGACTGCACGCTGTTTGTCTTTGGCCCGCCTGGCGGTGGCAAGACCACGGTTGCCGCGCAACTGGCCTTTGAGCGTTTGCAAAGCACTGCCTCTCGCCCGCGTTTTGTCCAGTTGGCGCACGCTGGATACATTACTGACACGCGACTTGAACGGTTTGCCTCGCTGCTGAACGCAGAGTTTAGGCACCTGTCTTTGAACACCACTATCTCGATTACCCATGCCGATGTCATAGACTGTGATTTTGCAGAACCGAGCGCAATCGTGGATGCACTTGAGTGGGTAACAGAGCAAAATGCCAATGGTCGTGTGACGCCTGTCATGGTTATTCCGGGAACGTGGTCAGTGTCTGCAATCAAGCAATACAGCCATTTTTTTGAAGGACTATCTCCAGCGACAATCCTGACTCACATGAATATAGGTGGGATCGAGGCAGAGGGCTTGGGGGCATTGGCGGAAGCTCATGTCACGCTGATCGGAGTCAACGAATCTAATAAAATCACTGATGGTCTGATACTTGTTGACGCCTTGTCCGTGGAGCAATTTCTGAAAGACACTTTCGTCCTCTCGGGTAACGGGTTTGAAGAGGAAGTTGGAAAATAAGTTAAACAATGCAGCAAGCCAGTCGTTAATACTAAAGATGTATCGTAATGGTTAAAGGAGATTTAATGTCAATGTTAAGTCCAGCGGATGTTTATCAGCGGCAACAAAAGAACCCTGACTTCGATCTGGATAACAGCCATCACCTGATCAAAGCCACTCTGGAGTATCTGACTCGTAGTTTGGGGGTACTGTCCCATGGAGCCGAACGCGGATCAGAGCTTTTTAATACGCATACAGCTCGTGTTTTGACGTCAGTTTATGTACTGCAGTCCAGCATCGATTTTGAACGGGGCGGAGATATAGCCACAAATTTATTCCAACTGTATGAGTATACTCGGCAACAAGCGCTTAAACTGATGCGTGGAGATGAAACTTCTCGGATTGATCAAGCCTATAATTTAATGACGGAAATCTTGGATGCATGGCAGCAAATTAAGTAACCCTGTAAATGCCAGAACCTTTTCGGATCTGCTGTCCTACTTGGACGCGATACAGGCTGC
>Ga0222645_100796_pt1 | contig 16132 bp, 14 predicted proteins | sample AntAcemetagen292_FD_179881 | JGI IMG/M metagenome (GOLD analysis project Ga0222645, IMG submission 179881) | Saline water microbial communities from Ace Lake, Antarctica - #292 | ecosystem: Environmental > Aquatic > Non-marine Saline and Alkaline > Saline | place: Antarctica: Ace Lake | collected...
TTAGGCCTCTCCCAAGGTAAGTGACAGTCAATTTTTGATCTATTAATCCCGAATGAACAAAAGTGAAGAGGGTATCTAATCTTGTTTTATGAATTTCAGGGTGGGCAAGTGATACTTCATTTTGTATTATGTCTATGACTTTCATAGTAGTTGATGTCTATTTTTTTGTGGTGAAATAATTTGATCATGAATTGCTGTGAAGGTCGATCCCCCAATTGAAAAATTATCAACATTCGAGGGGATTCGTCAGATTTGAAAGTATATTTTCAAACTTACTCAAGAATGCAGATAGCTACAGTCCTTCTAAAACAACTATTAATGTGAAAATAGAAACTTTAGGGTTTGACCAGATTAGTATAGCTATCGAAAACTTGTGTTTGACGCCATTGACTAAAGAAGATTTAGCTTTCGTTTTTGATCCCCTTTGGCAAAAAGATAACGCGCGTACCAGTACGCACAATTTCGGATTAGGCTTATCAATCGTACAAACGTTTACTAATGCATTAGGCGGTAGTATTGGTGCAACAATTGATAGTGATGTAGTGAAATTCTCGGTCATACTGCCAACACATTAAAGTAGATTTTTGAGTCAGACTCATTGGCTAAACTAAACTCATTATTAAGCGAATAATCAGTTCACAACAAGCTCATCTTAAGTTTCAAAGAATAGCATATAGGCACTTAATAAGGTGCCTATATGAACTTCCAAATTATCTCTATCACGTGTTTGCTAACGCTCTTCTCTAATGTCGTTTTTTCACACACTTTAGATATAAAACGCGAATGTGATCAAAGCAAGAATATCGATTTTAAGATAAACGATATCTTCGACCTGTCTGATTCAGACACAATATTCCTGCATCACTGGGCGAACTTCTTTCATATTAAAACCAAGCCGGTCACACTTTCAAACGAAAGCGCATTTTTTCTGAAAAAGTGTGGTGTTGTTCAAGCCGATTTGCTGGAGCTGGAACGGCATTTAAGGCAACAAAAGTATATTCGTAAAGCCGTTGTAAGCGAAGACGACTCGAATACAATTAAAATAGAAACCTTTGACAATTGGTCACTGATGCCAACGGTAGACTTTGGCCGTAAGGGAGGTGTTAACAAATATTCAATAGGTATAAAAGACCGTAATCTTTTCGGTTTAGGCATAGATGCCGAAATCGAATACTTTAGTAATGATCAAAGAACCGGTTATAAATTTGATACTCAATTCCCTCTTTTTTTAAAACAAAATATTAACGCTAGTATTAGATTAACCAGTAACGATGATGGCAGCTCAGAATCGGTATTCGTGCAAAAAAACTTTGTTAGTTTTGATACGCCTTATGCTTATAAATTCGGCTTTGATAACTTTAACCAGGTAGATACGCAATTTCAGAACGGGCTAGAAGTTGCTCGGTATAATCACGATAAGTCCTTGTCTACTGGTCAGTGGCAGTGGCTTTTCAAAGATACCAATGCTGAAACCATACGCTATGGATTTGGCTATACACAAGAAAAGCACACATTCACTGAATTGCTTGAACCGTTAAACAGTACCGAACTCGTAACCCCACCTCAGCTTGAATTTTTGCCACTCAATAGAGATCAAAATTACCCCTTCATTAGTGTTGAATACTTGCAAAAAGACTATCGTAAATTCACCAATTTTAATCTTATCAATCAAATTGAAGATTTTAATATGGGGTGGCAGTTTAGTGCTCTGATAGGTAAGGACTTCTCAAATAACTTGTTAGGCCCCGATGCACTTTGGCGTACATCTTTAAGCAAAGGACTGCAAACCTCACCATCAGGTTATCTGTTTTTTAGTGCCAATTTTGAAGGCGAAGTCCAGAATAAAACGAGCATAGACGATAGATACTTGTTTTCGTTTTCAACTGAGTATTTTCACAAGTTCAATAACACTTGGGGAGCCTATGTAAAAAATGCGAATACATTAAGTAAAAATCCTTTTTACGACCAGCCGGTTGCGCTTGGAGACGATTCTGGTGTCCGTGGCTACCCACTACAATATCAGCATGGCACGAGTACCACTCAATTCACAGTCGAGGCGAGATATTACCCACACATCAATATATACAAGCTGTTTGAGCTTGGCGGCGCTGCCTTTATTGACTCAGGTAAAGCATTTGGTAATAGCCCAATTGCCAACACAAACTCATCAGTATTGACTTCAGTTGGACTGGGTGCGCGTTTTTACTCCACTCATTCAAGTGAAGCACAAGTCATTCATTTGGATATCGTCAAACCATTGTCGACTGACATTAACGTCAATAATGTGGAATTTCGCATTACAACTAAACATTCATTTTGAGATAGGAGCATATAACCATGATGTTTTTATCAGCAAACAAACCAATTCGAATCACTGCAAATCTACTTTTATTGATTAGCTGCGCTTATTTAGTGCTTGTACTCAATTTCCCTTTTTTAAGTAAAGCAGTAAATACAGTTTCAGCTACTGGCGACGCAAACACTCTATTTTTATTGTCAGTACCCTTCGTTTTGTTCTGTATATTTATAATCGTGCAAAGCTTGTTTTCTATTCGGTTTTTATTGAAGCCTGTTCTGATTTTTACAATATTGTTGTCATCGATTTTATTTTATGCGACATGGCAATATGGGATTGTTTTTGATGATGGGATGTTACAAAACACTTTAGAAAGTGACAGTGCCGAAGCCTTTTCTTATCTAAACGGCTATGCCATTGTTTTTTTATTCTTTTTGGTGTGACGCCAGCATGGGTGATCTACAAGTTAGAAATTGTGTACCAAACACTCTCTAAAGAAGTATTAAGTAGACTGAAATTAATAGGGCTTAGCTTAGTAACATCGACCGTTTTAATGGGGTGTTTTTACGCCGATTATGCTTCAGTTGGCCGTAACCATAGAGATTTAATTACTTATGTCACACCTTACAAGTTATATGATGCCACGTTCAAATACATTAAACGCTCTGTAAACACCGAAAACAGGTCGTTTATTACTTTAGACGCTAAGCCATATATTGAAACGCTCAATACTGCCAAAGATGCAAGGCCCCAGATTACGGTGCTAGTTATAGGCGAAACTGCCAGAGCACAAAACTTTTCTTCGAATGGCTATTCAATTAGCACTAATCGGTATACAGAAGACTAAGGAGTCATCTCTTTCACCACAGTAAGCTCCTGCGGTACTGCAACAGCAGTTTCTGTGCCGTGCATGTTCTCGCGGTTGGGCATTCAGGATTACAACAAAGAGGCAGCCAATAGTCAGCAGAATGTGCTTGATATAGCTAAGCTTGCTGGAGTGGACGTATTATGGATAGAAAACAACAACGGAGGATGCAAGAAAGTATGTGACCGTGTGGATACCATCTATATCGACGTTGACGCACAGAACAGGCTTTGTGATGGTGAATATTGCTTTGACGAAGCACTATTAGCTCACCTTAATATGAAAATTGCCCAGCAAAAAAGTACAAACACACTTGTTGTTCTGCACATGATAGGCTCACATGGCCCCACTTATTTTAGGCGGTATCCAAAAGAGCATCGACTATTTACACCCGATTGTCAGCGTAGCGACATACAAAACTGTAGTGATACTGAGCTTGTTAACACCTATGACAATACGATTGCTTATACTGACTTTGTTCTAAATAACATTATTGGCGGTTTATCCCAGATCGCTAGTGACAATAGTCTAAGCGCTTCAATGCTATATGTATCTGACCACGGTGAATCCCTAGGAGAAAAAGGAATATATTTGCATGGACTGCCCTATATGTTTGCGCCAAAAGAACAAACACACATTCCTATGTTGTATTGGCAAAGTGATGAATTAAGCGCTACCCAATCAGAATGTTTCGCAAATGTTGCCACCAACCCTGCTTCACACGACAACCTTTTTGATACCTTATTGGGATTATTACAAGTCAATAGTGTTCTTTACAACCCAAACTTAGACCTCCTAAGTCCTTGTAAACGTGTGGCCCAACTCCAGTAATTTTGAATATTAACCACATCATCTTTATTTCATCAAATAAACTTAAGAACCGCTGAAGAAAAACTGAATTATCCCTGAATATACAGGGCTTTGGGGAAGTTTCAGCTTTTGTTAAGTTAATCTTAAGTTTCGCACATTATCGTCGCGCTCTGATATTAATTTATGAGCGAAATATGCAGATCTTTTCCGGTACTCATTACACAGTTAAGCCTTTTATTCGATTTGTGCTACTAGCAGTTGCCCTTCTTGCCTTATTTAGATTTGGGTTGATGTCATGGCAAGTTGACAGAGTAGGAACGTTTTCAGATGCTATCACCATTCTTACTAATGGACTTCGGATTGATTTAAGTAGCCTGGGCTATTTGTTGATTTTGCCAGCCTTAGTACATTCTATCTTTGCTTCGAGCAAATATAGATTAGCGTGGCATCATGTATTACGGGGTTGGTTTTTCGCCTGTCTCATGTTGTTAGCTTTTTTTGAGGTAGCTACCCCAACATTTATCTTAGAATATGACCTTCGACCTAATCGCTTGTTTATTGAATATCTCATGTACCCAAAAGAAGTATTCGGTATGTTGTTGAGCGGACACTTGCTTGCACTTGTTGTTACTAGCATTGTTTTATCTATTTTTTCGGTAGTGAATTGGAAAGTAATCAGTTTTTATATAATTCCTAAAGAAATCGTGTGCAAATCAAGTGACGAAAAATCAGTGGCTGCTTATCCTAAAGTATCGAATGGTGTGGCTTTAGTGAGTAGTCTGATTCTTGTAGTAACACTGTTTGGCTTTGCTAGAGGCACGACAGGGCATCGTCCAATTAATCCATCACTGGTTTATTTTTCAACTGATCCGCTGATTAATTCATTAACCCTTAATTCCCTTTATAGTGTTGCATTTGCTATCAAACAACTTGGCGACGAAATGCATGCATCAAGTGTTTATGGCAATCTAAGTGATGATGAAGTGATTGAAATTGTGCGCACCAGTGCAGGTTCACGTGTAAATAGATCTGAATTTAACTCATCAAGCATGCCTACGTTGCGTGATCATGTTCCAACGTATCAAGGAAAACCTAAAAATTTAGTGATTATATTAGAAGAAAGTTTAGGGGCGCAGTTTGTTAGTCATTTAGGCGGTAAAAACATCACGCCTAACATCGATAACCTCATGCAACAAGGGTGGGCATTTAACCAACTGTACGCAACTGGCACACGCTCTGTTCGGGGCATTGAGGCTATTGTTACTGGCTTTACACCTACACCCGCAAGATCCGTTGTCAAGTTAGCCAACTCACAGCAAAACTTCTTTACCATTGCAGAATTATTGAAACGCCAAAGTTATACAACACAGTTCATCTATGGCGGCGAGAGTCATTTTGATAACATGAAAAGCTTTTTTCTAGGTAATGGTTTTGAAGATATCGTAGATTTTGACGATATAAAAGATCCCTTGTTTGTGGCTTCGTGGGGGGCATGTGATGTAAGTTTGTTTAATCAAGCAGACCTTGAATTAACCGCTTTAAGCAAATCAAAACAACCGTTTTTCAGCCTGATTTTCACCTCTAGCAATCACGACCCTTTTGATATTCCGGCAGGTATAGTCCCTGTAAACGACGGTGAAGATGACAGAGACCGCGCAATACGCTTTGCAGATTATGCCCTTGGTAAGTTTATGGATAAAGCTAAGAGATCAAGCTATTGGGACAACACCTTATTTTTAGTTGTAGCAGACCATGATGCAAGAAATTTTGGCGCGGAGTTAGTGCCTATCAAGTCATTTCATATACCTGGTGTCATTCTTGGGAAAGACGTTTTACCAAAACAAGACTCAAGGGTGGTTAGCCAAATTGACCTAGCACCTACGTTGTTATCGTTAATGGGCGTTGAATCACGTCATCCAATGTTGGGTAATGACTTAACTAACAACGATGTTCCAGAAAGGGCAATGATGCAATTTGACAAAAACTTTGCATATATGAAGGGACAGGAAGTCGCGATTTTACAACCCAACAAAGATGCTCTGTATTTTCGTTACGACAATCAAGCCAAACGGCTAGTGCCTGATGACGCCAATGCTGAATTGGGCCGACAAGCTTTGGGGCATGCGCTTTTTGGCAGTAAAGCATACGAAAAACAGTGGTACAGGCTGGAAGATGAAGTGCCCGATTTATTACTTAGCGATAACACCCGACAAAATTGGCAAAAGTAGCTCTATATGAACAAGCAAGATGAAAGTCCCCAACTTTTTGATTCCATGCAAAAACCAGTGGGATTAACTCGCATATATCTAGCGGCTAAAAACTCACTTCGGGCATTGAAATGGCTTTTTAAGAATGAGTCAGCTTTTAGGCAAGAATGTTTGTTATTCGCCATTGCTTTGCCAATTTCATTTTTATTCGATATTACCGCCACTGAGCAAGTGGTACTCATTTGCTCAGTGTTGTTCGTGATGCTTATCGAAATAGTGAATACTGCCATTGAAGTTATCGTTGACAGAATAAGCCTAGAGCTTCACTCTTTATCTGGCTTAGCAAAAGATTTAGGCTCTGCGGCGGTGTCGATAAGTCTAATTATCATGACACTTACATGGGCAATAATATTGTTATCCTAGTTGAGCATAACAGCTTGATTTCAGATTAAATTCAGCAATCCTTAAGACTTGAGCACTATTCTTGCCGCATAACGTTTAATTATGCAGATTGCCTGGCAGATGAAAGTAGCTTAAATGAATCCATTACGGATAACATCAGTTCTCAAGTCACTTAGAACATTACTATATGCGATGCTCGTGAGTATTATGCTGCCTAGTATCAATAGCCATGCAATTGCCGCAAGTGATGAAGTTGAAGGGACCAATATTGAACGCTTCTATGTAGTCAAGCCCAGAACCCTTAAACTCATCGAAAATGAAATAAAGGTACGTTATTCTTTAAATGATCATGCGCTTAGCTTTTCCATACACATTCTAAAACCCGAACCTTATGTGTTTAGAGCGCAAGAAAACGACAATGTTTTTGAAAACGAACATATTCGGCTTTATATAGCACCCAAGGCTGAAGATCGTAATATTTATGTTTTTGGCGTTAACCATCAAAATGCCTACTTTGATGGTATTTATAATGAACAATCAGGACTCAGCACTGACTGGAATGGACAGTGGCTCTATGAAGTTGAGCAACATGAAACTTATTGGTTAGTGACAGGCAGTATTCCTTGGAGAAACTTCTCATTTAAAAATACCAACGATATTCAAAGCATTCGAGTGGGCATTGCCAAGCACGGTAATAATCAGCAGCGAATTTTGTCTAACACACCATCTTACATAAGTTACACGGGCTTCGTTGATTCACTTAACGAAATTGAGATTGGCGTTAATAGTCAGTCTAGTATTGACGTATTTCCTTATTACTCACTTAACCATTCCTTGCTAGAAGATAAAAGCGTTCATAATGTAGGTGGTGAGATATTTTGGCAACCTAATCAAAATCAATCCATCGACCTTACTTTCAACCCCGATTTTGGGCAGGTAGAGTCTAACGAGCTAGTCGTAAACTTTTCCGCTATTGAGGTGTTTTTTAGTGAGCAGCGTCCTTTTTTTACTCGGAACCAATCTCTGTTTGATATTGCAGGGCCAGAAAAGCTTTTATTAGTGCACACTCCAAGAATTGGTGGAAACTCAGTGTATGAAGATATAGACTCGCGAGACATCAATGCCGCCGCTCGTTACAATATATCTACTGGTGCTGCATCATACTCACTACTATTTGCCAGCGAGAACGATACTCGAAGTGCACAAGGGCGAGATTTTATAGCTGCACGTAGTAAATATATCACGCAGTCAGGCACATGGGGACTAAGTGCTAACATTGTTGATACGCCCAGTATCGAAAGGCGCTCAATCGTGTTAGGACTAGATTATTTCGTAGCCCTCAACGACACATTTGAAATAAAAATGGGAATGATTGGTTCCAATATCCATACGCAAGGAAGCACCTCTGACCTAGGTGCTTGGCTACAAAGCAGTGTCGAATTCAATGATACTCACCTTCATGATTTTTCACTTTTTGTGTATGGCGACCATCTTGATGTTAACGACATTGGCTTTGTTCAGCGTGTTGACCGCAAGCAACTTGAATACGAATACTCGTACTTAATACCCAATCCTACTGTTGAATTTATTGAGCAAATGGTAATAAGTAGCGAGGTCGAATTAAAAACTAATTTTGTTAACGAAACCTTGCCTAACCAATTTGGTGTAGCTACAGAACTTTTTACAAACGATGGCAGCACAGTAGAATTAGGCATTGAGTTGTTAAGTGCTGGTAAGGACGACCTATTGACCCGGGAGTTCAATTCAACCAACTTAGACGCTAGTTGGTCTGTTGAGACCGCATATGAATCACCTGAATATGTTTTTGGGCAAGTCGGTTTTGAAGTTGAATATGGCATTGAAAACTGGTCAGGTAATTTCAGAGAAGCGGCGATAACGTTAGAAAAAGAGATTTTTAGTGGCTTGTTCTCGGAAATTGAATTGAGCCAATACCAATCAAATAGTTGGTTAAATTGGGAAGGTGAAAATAATGTCAGTGAGTTTGAGTTTGTTGAAACAGGTATCGATATTAAACTAGACTATCGATTTTCAGAACAACATGAAGTGAGGTTAAGGCTTGAATTAGTGGCGGGCAAAGCAACGGGCAAAACCGGTAACATCATTACTCAAAATGGTAATCGAATATCGGTAGACACGCCTGAAAATTTTTCATTTTCAGAGGCTGCATTCCAATTTAGGTACAAATTCTCTTTGTCAAAACTGTCGGCTGTGTTTATGAGTTATACGTTTGGAGGGGAATTTGAAGGGGATGAATCTGTTGAATCACGCAGAGGATTGTATTCCAAGGCGATTGCCAGTAAAAACACTCATGGTCTTTTTTTCAAAACTAGATTGCAGTTTTAAATGAACGTCGAATGCTTAGGTGATAGGTGATTACCATCTCTTTTTTCAATCTGTTGAAATTATTCCATCTGGTTCTATTTATATTTTAACAAAGTGATCAACCACCACTTTGTCATTTTTAGGGAGTGACTCAAAATCAACTGAGAATAAAGCAGTACCAAATGGGTGATTTCTAGGGTTAATTGCATTGCCAATTATCCTTCTATATTTAGCATTTTTTGTTTTAGCAACCTTTCATGCGTAGATCTGACAAAAGCGATAATATGGTCTTCGGGTAAATCAGAAATATTTGGAGAGTTCAATCTTCCAGAAACACGTCAACTATTATCCAATTTAGATACGACTAAAGGGATAATTCTAAATTTTCATTCGGCACATTTAAAACATCTGTCAATCTAACTGATGAACTACATCAGCTTAAAAAAAGCGATAGAAAACAAAATAGAATATTCGTGAAAGTATTGCAGAGTCTAAACCTCATAATTAATAGGGTAAAAAATTGTATTTATACTTTGTATGATAAATCAAAATTTCACATGCTCAATTTGATACTAGGACTTGCATTCAACCTCGAAGTGCATAAACAATTCATGCTGCTAATGCAGCCATATGGTTACCCATCTTGCATTCAATCTCGAAGTGCATAGACAATTCATACTGCTAACGCAGCCATATTTTTATCCATTAATTTGCTCGGAGTTTGGTAATTTAGCTTTTTTCTGGGCCGATTGTTCAACTCAACTATTACAGACGATACTTCCTTTTGCGAGATCTTTTTAAAGTCTGTTATCTTTGGCCAACATTGCCTGTTCTGGTCAACTCCAACCGGACACTTTCTTTTGAGATACTTCATATAATCAGTCACATCTTGCTTCATATGCTCACGAGTGGGTTGTGCTATTTTTAATATCCAATCGTGCTTTAGGCTCCCAAAGAATCGCTCGACTACTGCATTGTCCCAACAAGCGCCAACATCGCCCATTGATGCGCGTATGCCATATCCTTTTAGTAACGTACTAAAGCGTTTACTCGTGTATTGTGAGCCTCGGTCGCTATGAAACACGCGTCCAGTCTTCGGTTGTCTCAGGCTCACTGCCTTGATGAGTGCTTTACTTATTAAGTCGGTGGTCATGTGTTTTTCTATTTGCCATCCCACTATACGGCGAGAGTATGAGTCCATCACGATAGCCAGGTACATCCAGCCTTCTGCTGTTTTTAAATACGTAATATCACCAGCCCAAACTTCGTCAGAAGCGAGCGGATTAAAATTTTGGTTTAACAAATTACTAGCGACTTTATCGCTATGTTTACGCTTAGTTGTGACCTTGTAAGCGATGCGCTGCTTCACCTTAAGTTTCAATCGCTTCATCAGTTTGATAGTACGATATCGACTGATGTCATAACCAGTTTCGTTCAGTTTTTTAGATAACTCTCGGCTCCCCAAACTATCTCAACTCGCTTTAAAAAGGACTTTGGCTTGACGATAAAGCGATAGTTCGTTTGCTGTTATCAGCTGACCAGGCCGAGCACACCAAGCATAAAAAGCAGACTTACTGACCTTCATCACGCGACATAATATGCGCACCGGATAGCACGCAGCTTGTGTCTTTATAAAATCAAACCTTATTTCATTTCTTTCGCGAAGAAGGCACTGGCCTTTTTTAAAATCTCTTTCTCCATACGCAATTCTTTATTTTCTTTGCGCAGGCGTTTTAACTCTTCCCGCTCATCTTCAACAAGCACTTTGCCTTGAATTTGCTGCTCATGAAGCTCTTTCCAGCGGTAGAGCATATTGGCGGCTATACCCAATGATTTAGACGCTTCAGGGACGGAATAACCTTGCTCTAACACCAGCGCAACCGCCTCTTCTTTGAATTCCTTGGGGTACTGCTTATAACTACGTTTCTGTGTCATGTTCACACCTTAATATTTGACGGTTAATTGTCTCTTATTAAAGTGTCCGGTGCCATTTAACCATAACAAAGCTGACTGGGGGCTTCTACGGGAAATTGTATATCGCCGATGGCATCAAAACCATCACTGATGTTATTGGCTAACTTGACCAGAGTTTTACGGGCGTCATGTTCAAACAGAGGGCTGAAGAGATTACCCTGGCGATAGAGTTTACTGGGATTATCAAACTCGCAGTTATCTGCTGCCAGCTCACGATAAAGGGCAATATCCCGTGTGGCATTGGCCATACCTATTTCAAATTTGTTGGTCAAGTCGCCACGGGAAAATGAACCTTTAAACAACAATAAAAAGTCGATAAAAGCCAGGCGGCGCTTCTGGGCAAAGTTAACCTGTTCAAGCTTGTTATTCTGCATACATCCTTATCTACTGCTACTACGACATCTAACTACAACTGCATAACATAATCATTTTGATTAGCGTGTAATTTACGACTCATGGCTCTTGCTGTCAATTACAAACTTGACAGACTCTCTGACTATTAATCCGATCAGGTGTTCAGCTTCGCCGGAATATGCACTCTGACAGAATGGTTCTTATTTTTGCAGCAGGTATATTGTCAGCGATAATAAAAAGAGCGTTTCTTCTTGTTCTTTCATAACGGAATTCCCTTTTATTTCTCATCAGGTATAGCATAGATAATGGGAGCCCACAGGCAAAAAATCAAACGAGAGAAATAATCAAAAGTATCATCGAGAATGCGTTATTTGGAGCCCGTAAAAAATCATCATCCTCATTAAGTTTTTACAAACTTATAATCTTTTTTTGAATCAGGCATTGGAGTTTAGACATTATCACCGTGTACTCCATTACATATGTGCTCACGAATGACCATCACTTCGGCTTAATTCTATTGTCTTGTTGATGTGGCGGATTGGTGTTATTTATGCCGTTATAACTGTGTGATTTTTTTATAGTCGTGGTAGCTTTTGTCGGAGTAAAAATCTGACTGGTCTTTTCCTTAAACTCTGTTATTAATTCAGAAAGTTTTTGCTTCGCAGCAGGCGGCACTCCAATTGCATTTAAGTAAGTTTCGAACCCACTCAACTCATCATCAAATCGTGATTGAAAATCCTCAACCGCTGCGAATAACTTAGCAAACTCTAAATGCTTGCTGGAGTATATTTTTAAATCGTTTTGATTTTCTTTCACTTCGTTTTCTAACTGCTCTTTTTGACTTGATAACATCCCTATGGATGCAGACAGATTGTCAACACTTTGCTTCATCTTTTTGATTTCAGATGCCCGGGTATGATGGAGTTTTTGTACCTCTTTGATTTTAGGAATTTTAGACCTAAAAGCTTGAATTTCAGAGTCTACCTTCGCTTGTTTATTTTGGAGTTCTGTTAGTTCTTTTGTGATACTGTTTTTCTTGTTAGTGGCTCTTCCAATACCATGTAAAGTTTCTTCTAATTTTAATTCAGCTGCACCGGTTTCTTTGACAAGGCTATAGTAAGCTTTGAGAGACTGATGTGTCGCTTGGCTATGCAGTTTAGGTCGACTTAGACCAAATATTTTCATCTCACGAGCATGTTCATCATGCAAATTATAGAGCCACTCTTTACTAACGATTTCTTTTGCACAAAGTCGATTCTTCATTTCTCCTTTGAGCACTACTCCTGCACGAATTTCAGTTCTCGTGCGGCGATTTTTTATTATCTTACTTATGATTGGTAATACGAATGCGTGAATGTGCGGTGTACTTTCGTCATAATGAAGTTGAATTTGCAAAAGCTTATCACCAAACTTTTTCTTCAACCATTTGATTGCAACATCCAACCATTGTCTCAACAATATTTTATTCATATTGCGTGGAGAAAGATCGATCGATTTGTCGAGTGAAAAAAATGTTGGCGTTGCAGTAATAATAAATTCGATAGCATAAACGCTATCAGCTCTTAAACCCGTCACTTGTTTTTTTTGCATTATGTTTTTTACAAGTTTTTCAAGAGGTACCAGACTATAGTCGTCTTCCGATATTTTTATACATTCAATGTGATTGGTGCCATCTGCATTTGGAACATTTATTAGTCTTTTGTTATGTTTATTTGCTTTGTGTAAATCGCTTTTCTTTAGTTTTTTACAACGTACTATGCAGAACTGCTTTTTGTCTGAAGATTTATTAGACTCGCTCATATAAAATTCCTTTTCATATTAATACAGCTCATCATGAGCTACTAAGTAATGTATCACAAAGCCCGCGCAAAAATTTTAATAGCAGTATAAAAGGACAAAATGACTATAGAAGTCTACTGAGTGTTAGACTTCTATAGTCATTTTGTTTTATCTGTTTGGACAGTTGTATGCTTCAACTATCCAATTTGCCATATTTACGGTTATCAAACATGGGGAGATGTTGTTGCTCGTAATGACTTATCACTTGTGTGTAATGACAATCTTAAAATATATTAAACTTGCTATCCATAGGCTCCAAAAGCCTACTAGATATCAATCCCAAAGCAGAACAAAAATATTACCTTGATATTCTTAGGCATACTTTTGTTATTTACGTCGCATTGTCGATATGGATATTGAGTGAATTCAGTGTTTCTATTTTTCATTTTAGCAATAGTAAAACAATTGAGACTCCATATTTATTAAAGCAAATATTTTCAATCTCTCTTACCAAATGCTTCCCCATTTATTATCAGTTATGACGTAAATAGCACGCAACTGATGCTGCATAGAGATCATATTCCCCATCCAAACCAACTAATAGCTGCTTAAAAAATGCTACTGATATAGATAGATTTATTGTGTGCTATGGAGCAGTTCTGAGCACGGATTCACGGGCGTATTTATAAATAAACCCTCCCCACTCTGCTGTATTCTGGCGTTATTTAGTCTAAATTTGCCGCGGCAACATTACAAAATCACTGGAACACAATGCTCATATAGCATCATATTACCGTCAAATATTGTCTAGGCTCATTCAGATTCTTTGCGTTAGAAACAAACAGATTACTGTCCAGAAATGTAATTAATTGAGACGTAATGAATCTAAATACAGGTGTCAACCAATTACATTTCTGGACTAAAGAATCTGATTAATCACTCACTAAATTTCTATCGTGGCTGATATTAATCGATGTTGAATCCAGCAACTGGACATTCATACTATGAACTAAAATGAGTTCATCACCCTCCTGCACCTCGATCTCAATTGGTGAGCAATACTCCATTTTTTGCTCTGTCACAGCCCCTCCCCGGTCAATGTTAGATGGTAATGAGTCCATAATGTTCCAAACCATTCTGTCCGGCGAACCATGATAATTAACGACACATAATTTTAAAGTATGGTCACCTCGCCTCATCGCATAGTGCTGCTGAACGTGGAACAGGCAACTATCAATGGTCAAAATTCCACTTTCTTCTGCAATGGCGATGCATTTCTGACGTGTAGTTTCGGTCAAGTAATGAGCAAAAGGAGTTTGCAATTGCCTACGGTTTAGCAATGAAACATTCTCATGTTCATGACTAATACAGTAGTTTTGAATATTCCAATAATAATCATAATTTAAGCCGAAATCGGATGTTGAATAGAGAATAAACATTATGCAATCTCCTCGGTTGATATAAGTTCGTTACGTAATACCTCAACGCAAATGGGCGCATCAATTGCAATTTTCACTAGTCCAGACATCGCGAATTTAAACGAACATCGCACGCAAACCGGATTGTTTTGGTCATCCAGCAGCCCAGATATTTCGATATCACCATTGCTGTGAGAAATGATAACCTGATCATCAGGACCGATTTTTATTGTCTGATTTTGGGGGCGTTGTTGAATAAATCAAAAATTGACCACAAGTGGCACCAATCTTTATAATGGTGGTCATTTATACCTAAACCACAGACGATATGCCTTACAAACATCATGAACCTCGTCGCGATAAGATTAAAAAATCAAAATATCGCGTAGAAAATTGGCGGGAATATAATGATGCATTACGTCAAAGAGGCAATATCACCTTTTATTTTACCGACGATGCCATTGCTAAATGGAACTCGGAGCGCGTATCCGGTCAGCGAGGTCGTCCTCAGGAATATTCAACGCATGCAATCGAATGTTGCCTGATGATCCGACAGGTTTTCAGGTTGCCACTTCGCCAAACCGAAGGCTTTATGTGTTCTATGGTTGAAATGATGGGACTTGATTTATTTATTCCAGATTATAGCTGTATCAGTAAGCGGAGTATTGGATTAAAGCTCAAGCGGTTGATCGATAGCATCGAGCCAGGATCATATTGTCTTGTTGATAGCACTGGACTTAAAGTCTATGGTAAAGACGAGTGGCATCAGGAAAAACATAAGGTTAAGGCCCGACGCAGCTGGTGTAAACTACACTTGGCGATTGATGAAAACCATCAAATCCTTACCAGCGACTTAACTGAAAATTCCGTTGGAGATACAACGGCTTTAGCTGGTTTACTAAACCAAATTGAGGATGTTAAAACCTTCATGGGTGATGGTGCTTATGATGGTGATACCATTTATCAGCAAATTATTGAAAAGCAACCGCATGCTGATATCGTGATCCCACCACCGAAAAATGCGGTGGCTAATGCCAGTGAGCATGATATCCGGAACCAACATGTTGATGTTATCAATGAGCGTGGCCGGATGGCTTGGCAAAAAGAGACTGGATACGGATTACGGGCACTGGTCGAACTGGCGATGCTACGCTATAAAACGCTCATTGGTCCCAAACTGAAAGCGCGTAAGTTATCCCAACAAAAAACGGAAGCTGCGGTCTCAGTGCGCGTGTTAAATATCATGACCGCTCTGGGTATGCCGATATCGGTTAAAATAGCGTAAAAACGCTGAAGTTCAGGGAGCGCTCTGCTTAAATTTTGATTTATTCAACAACGCCCTCACTTGTGAGGCAGATTTAAACTCATTGATATTCATTTTCATCTGCCTGTCGTTAACTCTTGATAGAGTCATTTATGATAAGCGGTTAGTCGGATAAGAGAGCGGCATTTCTGCCACTCTCTCTCCTAAGAACCGTACGTGCAAGTTTCCCTGCACACGGCTCAAGCTCTCATAAAGCCAAATTTCTTTGACCCAACAGCTTTTACAGAAATGATAGTTTCTTAGTTTTTTTGTAACTACTCAGCACATCATCTAGTTTATTTTTAACGATCAAAAATTAAAAAATGATCGACTTGCTTGATCATTTCTAGACGTTATCATACTGTTTTATTTCGATAATTA
>Ga0222645_100799_pt1 | contig 16111 bp, 13 predicted proteins | sample AntAcemetagen292_FD_179881 | JGI IMG/M metagenome (GOLD analysis project Ga0222645, IMG submission 179881) | Saline water microbial communities from Ace Lake, Antarctica - #292 | ecosystem: Environmental > Aquatic > Non-marine Saline and Alkaline > Saline | place: Antarctica: Ace Lake | collected...
ACTAAATTGTTGTTGCCAAGTTAGAAAGCTTGCTTGTGGCATGTTCATAACGATATCTGCCTGTACGATGTGTTTGTACGTACAGTTTAGTTCAGTCCTGAGTTATCTGCACAGGCATGTAAATTTAAGCTATACAGAAGGGGTGAGAAAGGATGAGAAAGACGCAAGAGATGAAAAAGATAATAATATTTTTTTGTTCAAAACACTGTGATTAGGTGAAATTAAAAACATAATTACCCGTTAACAATAAGCCAGCATTACCCATTCGCAATAAACCAGCGCCGCCTGACTAGACTTGTATGCGGCCATAAGTATCATCGTTTTAGCTACCCATAAAATCACTTGCGGTACTGGTATCGCTTACTCTTTTTATATCACTATCGATGGTGCTACAGATATCAATTAGACAGTTTAATCTACTTCTTAGTGTGTAAAAATACGATATCAATTGAGTTGACTTGACTTGACTTGAGTTGCAAGTGGTCTTCGCAAGGTATTTGTAATCAACTGACTTTCACAACGTGACACTGCAATCAAATTTAAGCTTACACAGTCCAGTCGTATTTTCTAAACTGACTTAGGCGTTTATTTCTATTTAACGGCGTTTCTTATAAAAACGTTTGATATTGTGATCAGTATGATGATCGAGTATTTGTTCTAATTTATGTCCAATTTTAGAACAAGTTTTAATTTGTTCTAGTTGTGGCCAAGTTGAACGTTCACCTGCAGTAACCAATTCTTGAATTTCGCTAGAGGTCAGTTGACCCAATAGTTTTTGAGGATCGACAAAATTAAAGTGAGGCACAATATTCACATCACCTTTGTAGTCCTGGGCCATAACTGAATAAAACATACTCATGGTCTTACCCGCATCAGGGATCTTACGTAAGTAACGTCGACTAAATTTCTCGCCACTTTTTAAAATTTCATGAGTCGATAATCGTAGTACTTTTTTTGCTCCTTCAGACACAGGTATATACTGTTCGCCCTTCATAATAGCCAGTGCTAACGGGTTCGCCTGACTGACAATATAATGATTAACCCCATAGAGTCTGGCGAGTCTTTTGGCTGGTAAATCATCTGTGACGGCTCCATCAACCCAACGGCGTTCCGGTAAGTGTGGTTGAGCCTCACCGTATACATTTTTAGCCATCAACATCACAGGTGGATAAACACCCGGTACCGCACAAGACGCCATAACAGCAGTGCGTACATAAACATTAGGCGACGTAATAGCATTCATTAGCCTAGAAGATTGATGTTCTTCATAAGGGGCGATAGTGATGCTGATCATTCGCCCTGTTTTTTCGTAAGCTTCTTGGAAAGTAATATCGGGAATAATAGCTTCCAACATAATTTTTAATGCTGCTGGATCAGACTGCTTACGAATAAGACTTTTAGGACGATCATCAATCTCAGCTTGCAAAGGGTCAAGTACATTGTCACCTTGCAATACACGCGGTAGTTCATCGTTCGAGTAGGTTCCAAGAAGAGCTGCACAGATAGAGCCCGCGCTTGAACCAGAAATAACGGTGGGTAACACGTCGTGTTCAAACAAGGTCTTGATCACGCCGCGATGAAAATGCCCTAATGATCCAGCACCGCTTAGCATCAAAGCTGAACGACCAAAACAATGGCTAGCTCGTTCAAAAAAATCTAATTTGTCTTCACTGGTTATTTCAGCGGACACTGGAATACTAGATATATGCTCCAGCGCACTTACTATCTCATCGACATACTCTTCAATAAGATTTTTTGTGCCAAACTTAGCCTTTTTGTAGAGAGCAGATCTACCCATTCCGCCCTGATTTCCGTGAATTCCCTCGTTTAGTGCAAATAATAATCCAATGTCATCTTGCTCAAGTCTGAGCTGTTTGAGTGTATCTATTCTGGAACGAATATTGGCATAATCGTAGCTTTTTGATTCGTCTTTGCTTTTCCACGCTCCAAAACCAGACATAGCGTCATGTTCAAGGGCAGCAACTTTCCAATCAGCATAACTATCAGCTCGACGCATTTTGCGCTCCAAGCGAGCAAGAGAAAAACTAGAAGATATGGATAACATAGGAGCGAATTTCCGCAATAATGGTAAATTTATGGTACCTATTATAATCAAAAAAGAAGTCTCAACCATCAAGATGACTGATATAGATATAAAACAAAAAATGAGTGGCAGAGGATGAAAAAACTAAATACGAGAACGGTATAAAAATAATAGTCGTTATAAAATCAAGTAGGTTTGATTAGTCATCGGTAATACTCACTGTACTTGATAGGGACCACTAATCTTCAGCCTATAACTGTATACTGATTTTTTACATACTTTTCTGCCATATTTTTCGAGGCTGAATGCAAGTGCCTTCCTGTAAAAAAATTTAAATAATAGGTGATTGAGATGGTAAAAGTAGGATCGTAAAAATGAGATGGTAAAAGTGGAATGATAGAAGTGGGATAGTACAGGTGAGATAATACAAGTGAGATAGTACAGTTTTTCCCTTAAATAAAATACGGCTCTAAATGAGTACTTTCAAAAATAACCATTATGAGTTGTGGCAATTAATTAGATAATTAGGATAATTGGGTAGGTTTTCGTAGCTGCATGCCCTACTCATGAAGCTTAATTGAATCGGGTAACGTGACACTTAAAGTGACTATTTGTATCCCTTTGAGGATGGTTGTTATTAGAGCCTTAAAAATAAAATATTTTACTACCTCAACCCTACACCCCTTAAGTCGGCTATCCAGCTATATAGGTGCGTAGATTTTTAAGGGAGCCAAACATCATAAAATCCACTTTGGGTTAGCAAGCTTTATTTATCACATCAATCAAAAACTCAATATCATGCTCATCATTATAAATATGTGGTGACACGCGGATGCCTAAGCTTCGCGCATCAACTCCTATATGTGCTAGCTTTAGAGCCTTGAGGACAGCACCTTGTGCATCACCAAACTGTAATATAGCGGTACCACTGCATTTACTGGCTTCCCTAGGGGACACAAGTTGCGCCCCAAACGCGTCACCTAATAACGCTAAAAGCTTCAAATTATGCTGTCTAACTAAGCCTGGTACTACTTGGTTAGCGTAATCAATGCTGTGTGCCGCCAAAATAAAGGGAGCCACTGACGGTGTACCTCCCAAAAACCGCAGTGCAGTTTGATGATAACGAAAATGGTGGATATCAAACTCAAACGGACTGTCGTGAGAAAACCAGCCTACATCTTTTGGCTGGCATTTTTGTAACTGAGCAGTACTGACCCATAAATAAGCCGCTCCTGGACCTGAACATAACCACTTCACAGATGACCCAATCATAAAATCAGCAGCAATTTCAGTTAGATCTAAAGGAATGATACCCGCTGATTGCGCCACATCTATCAGAGTCAATATACCTTGCTGCGCTGCCTTTTCGACGATAGATTTTACTGGTGCCTGTTGTCCAGAGTTTGAATACACTTGGCTAATAAACACCAAGTCTATATCTTGGCTAAAATAGCTTTGCCACACATCGGTAGAAGTGATATCCAAATCTTTGGGAATAAAAACAATTTCACATTCAGGTAAAGCATGGCGTAATGCAAACCCCATACTGGGGAAGTCTTGTTCGCTCATCAACAACTTAGCCGATGGCTTAGTCAATCTGGAGTGTGACATAACCAGTTTGCACAAGGCGCTAGATAGATTAGCCTGAGGACAAAAGTTTTCTGGTGTATGGTTGAACAGGTACCCTAAAGCAGACTGAAATCTTTCAATACTACTGAGCCACTGCTGCCAAGGTTCGGTACTCAAGGTTTGCCAAGGGCTAAAAAAATTGTCATGAAAAGTCTGTCTTGCACTCTTAAGGGGGCGTCCAACTGAGTGACTCAATAAATAACAACCTTGCTCAGGTAAACAAAAGTCTGTTTTATAATTCTTATTGGATAACTCAAGTGTCATTTAAGGCTAGCCTTAAGGGTAATGAGATCGTTGAAACGAGTTGAAATATCGCTTCGCTGATTTGCCATACGTTTATCTTTGAGCTTTTCTAATCCATTAAGCAAGGAGGCAAGCGGAGGACCACTTGCCGTCAGCGTGTTTAAGTGGGATTGAGTTAAATCACTGGCTGGCTGCGTGATATACTTATTAACCAATTGCTCATGATGCTGATTAGCGGTTTCACCATGTAAGGCACAGGCTTTTATGAATTGGGCTAGATTAACCTGATACCAGTCTTGATCTACGTGGTTTTTAGCCTGCAGAAATTTGTTCATAAGGCTTTCCCGGCGCATACAGTCACGTAATAGGGTCTGATCTTCGGGCATCATGTAGAGGAACTTATCCACTAATAGCTGAGAATAACTGGGGTCGTTCGCCATGCACAAGCCAAGTTGCATATCAATAATATTGATACCGGCAAAATCGCCAGCATTCGCACCACGAAATACCTGAGGACCGACTCGGTGAGGCTTATAATAAGGGCGAACACAATAAAAGAAGCGTGTGGCATCTAAACGCTCAAATAAAGTAGTGTTTGAATCGATCACTTCTTGCAACGCTTTTTGACAAGACACCAGCAAATCACTACAAAGAGGATGGGAAATTCCCAACGGCTGAACTTTCAGCAATGCTTGTGCAGCTCGTTTATAAGCCAAAATGCTGCGGGTATTATAATCTACAAAAAGCTTTTCATCATTTAGGCTAGTAAAGCGCTTGTAAATACCATTTTGGGCACTGTTATGAGTGGTTAAGTGAGCTGTGGCAAAACGTGGAGTAACGCCAAGCGAGGCACCAATATGCATCGCTAGAGCCGATGCTTCGACTAATGGTGAATGAGTTTCACGACTTGGTTCAGTAATTTCGTGACGACGACAGGCAGCCATGTATAGGCCCACATTACCTAATAAATCAAACGCGCTATCGAAGCCCTGATCGGTATTACCCTCGCTCAATAACTCTTTGATTAGTTTGCACCCCTCACTTTCTAGATTTTGCTTTATCCCCTCCCCTACTCCTTCAACGTTAGACTTGTCTTCTTGATTAAAATATAAAGTTTCTAGTTCATCATTATGCTGCACAAAATCGTCACGTATCCAAGTATCAAAGGCTTGGGTTTTTGGAGTCAATAATTTCATATTTGTCCAATCATTATATTTGTTTCCACTGGAGTCATACCGCCCCTTGGGAGTGAATAAATATGTTGCCAAGCATTGCAAAAATAAGCAAGTTAACCAGGGTAAAAGCAAAATACGGCTATATCTTAGAATAATACAAGGCGTAATTTTGTCGTTACAGCTTGTATTATTAGCTGTAATTTTCTTAATATTTTAATCCATTAAGAAATATAAAATTAAGTACATATCTCAAAATAGTCACCGGCCATTGCCATAATCACAATTAATTAAAGGTCGCGCTATTAATTAAAAGTCGCACTGCTGAAAGTCGTACTAATGAAAATCGCACTAATGAAAATCGCACTAATGAAAATATTTTGAATGCACATTTTAAACAAAGCATCTGTATATCATTTGTGTTTAATTGTGGTGAGGTCAGAGTAAGCATTTGTTGTTAGCTGTGTTATGGTCTATTAAATTTATTTTTTCAATTATAAAAATATGACCGTATACATTATTTCTCAGCTCACTATTCATGATCGTACTGAATATGACAAATATGAAAATCAATTCGAAGAAGTATTCGCTAAATTTAACGGCAAACTACTAAGTGTTGATGAAGAGCCACTTGTTCTTGCGGGTGACTGGAAAGCAACTCGTTCCGTTCTTATTGAGTTTCCATCGAAAGAGGCAGCCTTAACTTGGATGCAATCTGATGATTATCAGCAGATCTCAAAACACCGCAACGCAGGCAGCACATTGAGCTCTATAATAGTGAAGTCGATTGAAACTAGTTAAATCTGATTTGTATCAAGAGCAGCTGATAATAACTAATGCGTTTATTACTGGTTGCCCTTGATTGATTTTTATGACCACTCTAATGTACAAGAGTAGTAGCGTTATTGACTTCAAAATTTTGAACTAAAATATAATTTTTATTTAGACAGTTTGGCTATTATTAAAGCGCTTAACATAGATATTTACTATAGGAATATGCCAAGTTTTGATAAAGTTTTGATAAAGTTTTTGTACGATATTTTTACAAGCATGTCAAAAGCCTATTCAAGTTCATAAGCTTTTGGACCAGAAAATTTTTTATAGCTTTTAACTTCCCCTCGGTGTGGATAATTTATGACTGAACCCAGTGACTGTCTTCAAACACTTGTGCATATGCTTGTTAACTTTTCAGAGGAAGTAGTCCATCCTTCTGATCCTGTGACATGGGCTCTAAATATGTTCGCTGCTTACTTAAGTGAAGCAGACATGCAGTTTAGAGAAACGTCTACAGGAAATAATGAGTCAACACTTTTGTATTTTGACCAAAAAGACCCTGCAAGCTTTGAACAATTTAAACATCGTATCCAAAGTGCTCTACCAGTGCATGGTAGTCTTGCGTTAATAGACTTTTGTGCCGGTGACGGAACAGTGCGTAATAATGCCGACTGGGCTTGGCAAATATACAATAAAGTTTTTGAGCAAAAGATGTCAGAATGTCATCCTATTGGAAATTACCTTAGGTCAACGATGTGGATGAGCTGTGGTGAACATCGTTACGATACTCATTGTGATCTGTTTGATGGATTTCTATTTCATATGTCGGGTTACAAGCGTGTTCGAGTATGGCCAGTATCAAAAGAACATTCTGACATGGTGATTTTTAACCATAGCGATTTTGCAGGAAGAATGGCATCCAAAGCTATTGATTTTGATTTAAAACCAGGTCAAATTTTGTTCATACCTTCTGGTGCAATGCATGAGGTGATATCCATGGGCGATGAGCCTTCTGTTTCCGTGAGTTTTCATATGGGCTCACCGTTTCCGATACCAACGCTGTGCATTCAGCTTAACAAGATGTTGCAAGGTGGCAAAGTTTCGTTACCACCGGATATGAGTTCAATAAATAAATTTGAGATGTATTTCTTTGAGCCAACTCGCTTTATTAACACTAGCAGCGCGTTGCATGACGCAATGCCAGAAAAGCTTTATAAAGCACTAACAAGCGTGCTGCAATCTGAAAACATCGCTTCGAAAACAATGCGTGGACTGATGACATCGTGGTGGCAAATCGCGATGACACAACCACTATACCAAGGACCGTATCCTGAACGTGTGGATGGATATGGGGAGTAACCGTAATACTCAGATTGATGTAAATAATAAATAAAATTAGAAAGTGCCGTCAGAAAGTGTCGTTAGAAAGTACCACAGTGCTAAATCAACGTAATGACGCCCTAGTGAACTTAGTGAAGTGAATAATTAGATCTTTTCAGCAAATCAACATGTAATCATGTTGATATCCAGAGTACATTAGATATAATTTGTGACTTCAAAGTACATTGTATAGCTATTCTAAGCAAGATTGCGAGCATAGAGCTTTTCAAGTCGAAGTTGGCTAATGAACGCCATGTCTGGTGTCTATAATCAGTATGTTGGTTGTCGAGCTGATTTTATTCAGCGGTAGTCCACCACTTGGTTGTTAACAACACATTAGCTTGAAAGATTCATTATTCACTTGGCGCTTGATGCCAATCACACCACATATTTTACTGACATAAAAATATACATGTGGTGTTACACTCGTTACAGATTAATAAATAACCATAAATGAAACCAATATTAACGTGAATGTTATGTTAATTTTACCTTGATGTCGGTAGTACCAGTTTTCTCCCCGTTTGCGTATCAGTCTATTGTTATCTAAAAATTAAATAAATACCTATGGCAATTCACTTAAGTACGCCGCAAACACTTAATTATGTAAAGTTATAAAGCGATACCATGACAAGAAAAATATTGTCTTTGAAAGACACCAGAAACAAAGAACCTAAACTAGTTGAAAAAGTGCTCAAAGATGTATCTAAAGACGATCCGCAAAAGCGCTTTTTAAATGGTGTAGCCATCAATCCTAACCAGTGTATTCGCCTAGAGTTAGGCTCTTCAGAACTGACTACACGAGCAATGGATTTGATCACACCAGTTGGTATGGGTCAACGGGGGTTAATCGTTGCTCCACCAGGTTGCGGTAAAACGACTATCTTAAAGCATATTTGTCAGGCGGTAGGAAAAGCTTATCCCGATATAAAACTATATGCACTACTCATTGATGAACGCCCTGAAGAAGTCACTGATTTTAAGCGCAGCGTACCAGCAGAAGTTCACGCATCGTCCACAGATTCAAGTTACGAGCAGCACGTACGTGTGGCAAATGAACTTCTAAAAACTGCACGCAAAGAAGCAGGTCTCGGTCACGATGTAATGATTGTTATTGACTCTCTCACAAGATTATCGCGAGTTCATAATGCCGGGCGAAAAAGTAGTGGGCGCACTATGTCAGGCGGACTTGACTCAAGAGCGTTGGAAATACCACGTAAACTGTTTGGCTCTGCCAGAAAGATTGAAAATGGTGGCTCACTCACAATTTTAGCTACCATATTGGTTGATACAGGAAGCCAGATGGATCAAGTAATATTTGAGGAATTCAAAGGCACGGGTAACATGGAAATTGTTTTATCAAGAGACATTGCCAATCAGCGAATTTTCCCTGCGCTAGATGTTGCTAAAAGTAGCACACGCCGTGAGGAAATTCTTTTAGATGCTAAGGATCTTGAAAAGGTAAGAATTTTACGTAGAGCACTGTCTCATCTTAAACCTCTTGAGGGAGCTAGAAAACTGGCTGAGCTGCTTGAAAAATATCCAACGAATGCAGAGCTACTAGAGCGTTTTTTACCAAAAACCTGAAACAAAGCTCTAACAATTGCTCAGTACAAAGCTGACTAAGAAAGCGAAAATGACAGGTTTGAAAAGCTTAACTTGGGTGTAAAATCAAACTGATAACCTCAATAAAGATTCTAATAATTCAATAACTGATTATGTTTATAGGGCTTGAATCGGTATTCATCTCGATGCTGAAGTGACTAATTTCGACGCCACACGCAGTATAATTCAATATTACGTTTTAACTCTCTTAGCTCAGATAATTGGCCTTCTTCAACTGTTTTATCAAGTTGATGTTTGGCTTCTTCACATTTTTCACCAAATGCATGATTATTACCGTTTTTTTTAAGCTCGGAAGGATCCGTTGCCACTATTCTTGGCTGCGCGCAAGCGCTCAAACCCAATACTAAAAAACTACTCAGCAAAAAAAACCTGCGCATAGAAATCCTTAATAATAAAAAAGTAAACATAAGAATGAAAATACCTCTCATGTAGCTACTTAGACAGCTTATTACAGCTATCTATCGTAACATAATCAGATATCTAAGAGCGTTTTTAGGTTAGTCACTTACTCGTTATTCAGTTCAACATACTTTTGTTACCTGAGTCAAAGACCGTAAGTTTCAATCTGTTAAGTCAACTGTTTAAGTGAACTATTTAAGTCAACTATCACTTACAAAAATCATCAAAAATTTAATTAGCAAAATAAAGCACTAGACGTATTGAAAATAACCTGACACATTATATTAACATTTCTAAGTTATTGAAACACTTAGACATCATCTTCTAAATTTTATCTGTCTAGTGATTTAACGTTATCTTTATTGAGCGTTTAATGCAAAAGGAACACATTATGAATTTACCGTGGTTAGCTCACTACAAATCGTTGGGTATTATTAATCCGACGTTTGAAGATAGACCTTTTGGTAGTTTCATTGAAGAACATGCGCGTATCCAACCAGAAGCAATAGCTATATGGTATGTAACACGTGGAATTAGCTGTTCAGAGTACAACAAACAAGCTAATCGCTTAGCTAATGCGTTGACAGCGATGGGTATTAGTAAAGGCGATGTGGTTGGTATTCATCTACCAAATATTCCACAATATCCCATTATGCTAGCCGCAATTAGTAAAATAGGTGCGATCGGCTCGGGCATTTCGCCATTATTAGCCCCTCCAGAAGTTGCATATCAAATTCAAGATGCAGGAATTAAAATCATTATCACCCTAAGCGAACTTGCATTAGTTCTCGCTACTATGCCTGAAACACCAAATTGCTTAAAATATACGATTGTCACAGGGGCAGCAGACCTACTCGCCGCCACAGACTTTGCTATTCCGATTATAAAAGATTGTGAGGTACTGCCTTATTTAGACCTCACTCAATCAGCATCAGATGAATATATGCAAACTGATGTACATTGGAACGATACCTTCATGATCCAATACACTGGCGGCACTACAGGTAAACCCAAAGGTGCAATGTTGTCACAACGTAATGTTATGCATAACACAGCGCAAGCGATGGCAGTGAATCCTTTTAAAGAAAGCCAAGAAACCTTATTAAGCGCGTTTCCAATGTTTCATATTGCGGGGCTTGCCAATGCCATTGCCTCAGCCATTTATGGCGGGAAAATGATCCTTGTACCCAATCCACGGGATACAGATTTTATTTGTGACCAACTTCAAAAGAACCCTGCAAACGTTATAGTAGGGGTCCCCGCGTTATATGACATGATGATTGCAAACCCTGCATTTGCTACCCTAGATTTTTCCAAGTTAAGGGTCGCGGTATCAGGCGCAGCCCCACTGACTCGCGGCAGTTATGATGCACTTTCAGCTATCATTGGTGGAAATAAGATATCTGATGCGTTTGGTATGACCGAAACTGCGCCTTGCTACACTACAAATCCACCCAAGCGTTATAAACTTGGATCAATTGGCTTTCCACTGCCCAATGCAAAAGTGCGTATTCGCGACGTTGAGACCGGTGAGCATGACATGCCATTCGGCGAACCGGGAGAGATTATTTGTAGCGGCCCCCAAGTCATGAAAGGATACCTAAACTTACCTGAAGAATCAGCCAAAGCGCTGCGTGAAATTGACGGCGAACGCTGGATGTTTTCTGGCGATGTCGGATATATGGACGAGGAAGGTTACATTTTCCTTTGTGATCGCGCCAAAGACATGTTGATTGTAGGAGGCTTCAAAGTGTTCTCAGTCGAAGTGGAGGATAAGCTTTCAGCCATACCTGAGATAGCCGCTTGTGCAGTAATTGGCAGCGAAGATAAAGCGCGTCCAGGCAATGATATAGTCAACTTATATGTTGAGTTATCTGCCAATCACAAAAATACTAAGCAAAACTTACTAAAAAATAAAATATTAACATTTTGCCAAAAATCGATGGCAGCCTACAAAGTGCCAAAAAACATTTACTTTATCGACACCATTCCACTTACTCCAGTCGGAAAAATTGATAAAAAAGCGTTACGATAATATAAATATAAATATAAATATAAATATAAAAAATTGGATCCAAGAAATAGAAATAGCGCAATAAATATCTTAGTACTTGCTAGTGCTTGACTCTGGTGACTACTCTACTGATTTTTTTCGTTATGTGTAAGGCCGAGTGAATTTTGAACGTAAAAGCTGCACGACTTGGGATACGTAGTACTGTAGTACCATATCAGTAAGATTTTTTAGTTGAATATACAATGATGAAAAAATAAAGCGGCTATCTTCACAGTCGTAAGCCTTTCAAAGCCCTCCAAAAGTACTGAACCTAACAATAAAATAGCTTTCACAGTCAATATGATGAAGCTGATTTTCTATGAAATGCGAACACGCGCAAAGTTATCGTCGCAAGCAAAACTAACAAATGTATAAATTTTATCATAGCGTGTTCTATTTACCTGCTCCACAGAAAAATACCTCTTCACCTAGATGATAAATATTATTGATCGCTACGTACACACCGGATACTACGCCTGTGATTGGTAATAAAATAAACCCACTGATTGAATAGTATGTTTGTGTATCTTCGAAACCATTTATAATCTTTAGCGTTTTGCGATCACTTGATATTTCGCACTTATTTACTGCTGATAGATCTTTAGTGGGCACCACCACACAACCAGACATCAACAGCAATGCAAGCACAACAGATAAAATAACTTTCACTTTTACAACCTCCCTATAAATCACGTAGCTCGCTATTAAAAATTAAATAATTTTTACTGCCATTCGAGTATATTTGTAATTAATGTGTTTTGACGTAGAGCAAAAGTTAAGTCTCGTAGTATGCCCAAAAAAATTTATTCTGCTCTTACCGCAGATTGTTAATCTTTGTTTTTCCAAGTATTTTCAGTAGTAAATTTCTAGAAGCTTTAAGAAGCGGGTAAAGGGCTCTTGAAACTGTTTTTGATTTAAATATCCAATAATTTAGACGATTCAGTGTTCCTAAGCGACTTCCTATCAATGCCAGTGCATGAATAGCATCCGCGCCATAATAGAATTGCCCTTCCATTTTCAAAACCATACCTTGATCAATGTTGAGACCTTGTGCGGTGATTTCATCCAGCACTTCACTACTTTCCCTTGCATCCACTATGCGTAAATCACCTACACTTTCTCTGATCCTCACTACCTGACAATAAGCATTACAAGCAGGGCATTCACGATCATACACAAGTAAAATTTCTTCGCGCTGCATCAAATTGGCCTCTCCTCTCGTCAGTTTTTACACATACTTTTTTTAGAAAATCACTCAACTACATAGATACTTATATAGACACCCATTCTAATTTTGTAAAAATTGTAGCAAGCGACACATTAACTACACCTATTTTGCTTTCGTAAAAATCGTGCTGAGTGTCATGTCAATTTACTATTGAGATTGAGATTAACATCAAATATTCAAACTCTTTTAAAATTTGAGATTTTCTCACTATTAAAATGTCTTATATTATGATGCTAAAGTTAGTGTGGTCCATTTAAATTGATCCCACCCCTATTATTTTTTGATATTGTCGTTACAATGCGTTGGGACAGCAGGACTGGTGGCCTGATGTCTAAGTACACTGAGTTATTTTACTTCGGGATGTTTCTTTTATGGCTGATAAAAGCATTGAATTTAAAGGCACAAGTTTTACCCTATCTGTTTTATATTTAAAGACGTTAAAATTAACTGACATTCGTGCCAGCTTAATTAAAAAAGTGGCACAAGCCCCAGATTTTTTTTACCTATTTCCTGTCATGGTTAACATTGAAGAAGTAGATTCTTCTTTTGATTATCAAGCTATAAAGATATTACTTGAGGAACTAAAGTTCACTTTTATTGGTTTTACAGGTTATGTTTCTGAAGAGCAGCGAGTTCTTATTCGAGCACTTGGTTTTTCATTTGTGAATGCTGCAAAAAGTACTGCATCAAACCAGAAAAATAGAATAGACGACGTGGCTAAAGTAAAATATAAAGAAACAGAAACTATACGCGAATACGAGTTATACGGTGATAAGATACACCGTGGGCAAGTCCGTTCAGGTCAGCAAATCTATGCCAAAGGTCAGAACTTAGTAGTAATCGGTTCTGTTTCTGCGGGTGCTGAAATTATCGCGGACGGTAATATTCATGTCTATGGTTCCCTACGTGGTCGAGCAATTGCGGGTGCAAAAGGTCATCACCAAGCACAAATTTACTGCCAAAATCTTGAAGCTGAACTAGTATCGATTAATGGAAATTATTGGCTAAGTGAATCGATGAAGCAGCATTGGGGAACACCCGCATTTATACAGTTAACTGGCGCCGAATTGACGTCATCAAAACTTATTTAGTTCTAATTGTCAAGGATATTTGATTTATGGCACGAATAATAGTGGTTACGTCAGGAAAGGGTGGAGTCGGTAAGACAACTTCAAGTGCCTCTATTGGCGTTGGCTTAGCATTGAAAGGACACAAGGTTGTTGTAATCGACTTTGATATCGGTCTTCGTAACCTTGACTTAATAATGGGTTGTGAGCGCCGCGTTGTTTATGACTTTATTAACGTGATTAATGGTGAAGCCACTTTAAATCAAGCCTTAATTAAAGATAAGCGTATTAATAATTTATCAGTTCTACCTGCCTCGCAAACACGTGATAAAGATGCCTTAACTAAAGAAAATGTTGGTAAAGTACTTGATGAGCTTGGTAAAATCTTTGAGTTTATTATATGTGACTCCCCAGCAGGTATTGAAGCAGGGGCAATGATGGCACTTTATTATGCTGATGAAGCAATCGTTACCACTAATCCAGAAGTATCGTCAGTACGTGATTCTGACAGAATCTTAGGAATGCTGGCAAGTCGTTCTCGTAGAGCTGAACTTGGTTTGGAACCAATCAAAGAGCATTTATTATTAACACGTTATTGCCCTGCACGTGTAGCAGAAGGCGAAATGTTAAGTGTCGAGGACGTAGTAGATATCTTGGCAATACCTTTGTTAGGGGTTATTCCAGAATCACCTGCAGTACTTAAAGCATCTAATGCTGGTGAACCAGTAATTCTAGATATTACAAGTGATGCTGGAAAAGCATATCAAGATGTTATCGCACGGCTTTTAGGCGAAACAGTTGAGTTTAGGTTTTTACAGGTTGAACAAAAAAACATTCTTAGCCGCTTATTCGGAGGTTAATATGGCGTTAATTGATTATTTTTTACAGAAAAAAGAACACCGAGTCACCACCGCTTTTAAGGCTAAAGAGCGCTTACAGATAATCGTCGCACATGAGCGCAGCGGTCGTAATAAACAACCTGATTATTTACCCCAGTTAACCGAAGACATTCTTCATGTACTGCGTAAATACATTCAGGTGTCTGATAGAAGTTTATCCATTAACTTTGATAATAAAGGCGGTGATCTGCACGTGCTAGAGCTGAACATCGAGTTGTATGATGAAAACAATACTGATTAGATGAGCCACTTAGCCCTAAAGCGATATAATTTAATAAAACCTTACTCCCTCTATGTTTGGTACTTCTACATTAAAGATTTATTGTTTTGGTTAGTAAATTAGAGTGTTCTCTAACAGATAACGATAACGATAGCATTGTTTATTTGGATTAATCACTATTTTATTTACGGTTTCTACGCCCTTGAGATTGGCCTCGGACTCGAGGCTTAGGGTCCGCTTCAAAGTTACCATACTCGTCTTCATTGTTATCATTGTTATCATTATCACTCAATAAGTCCGCTGATGCTTTCTTACTGGGTGTGAAACCTAGAAGTGTCTCAAGTTCAAACTTGTGCCCAATAACACGCTCAATAGATTGTAATTGCTTAGACTCATCTTCACTAAACAATGAAACGGCTAAACCACAATTACCCGCTCGACCGGTACGGCCAATTCGATGTACATAGTCTTCTGGTACGTAGGGCAAATCGAAGTTAACCACACAAGGTAGTTGATTGACATCGATACCCCGAGAAGCAATATCAGTGGCAACTAGTACTGTGATATTACGGTTTTTAAACTCTTCCAAGACATGTGTACGTGCGTGCTGGGTTCGATCTGCATGGATCGCTGCAGCACTAATGCCCACTTTTTTTAACTTCAATACCAGACTGTCTGCGCCATGTTTAGTTCGAATAAAAACTAAAACTTGATGCCAACTATTACTCTTAATCAGGTGAACTAACGCCTCACTCTTACGTTCTTTATCCACAGGATGTAATTTTTGTTTAATCGAATTAATAGTAGTCTTTGCGGTAACCACTTCAATCAGCAGTGGATTATTTAACATTCCTTTAGCGAAAGACTTGATATCTTTAGAAAATGTTGCTGAAAACATCAAGGATTGACGTTTAGTTGGTAACAGCATTTGGATACGGCGGATATCGTCAATAAACCCTAGCTCTAACATTCTATCAGCCTCATCTAAAACTAATATTTCAAGCTGTTCAAAATTGACTGCCTGTCGATTGTAAAGATCAAGCAAGCGACCGGGCGTGGCAACCAAAACATCTAAACCACTTTGCAGCTCAGATATCTGCGGTTCAATTCTCACACCACCAAACACAACTGTAGAACTAATATTCATATGGCGGCTGTAATTTTTAATACTCAAAGCAACTTGGGCAGCAAGCTCACGAGTTGGTGTAATAATTAACGCACGCACAAATTTAGCCCGTGCCCTTTGAGTGCTATGAATGGGGGTATCGTGAATGGGAGCACTATGGATGGGAGCACTATGAATGGGAGCATTCTGGACGAGACCACTTTGAATAGCGCTGCTCCGGATAGAGCGACTACTAGAGACGTTAGACAATA
>Ga0222645_100800_pt1 | contig 16105 bp, 15 predicted proteins | sample AntAcemetagen292_FD_179881 | JGI IMG/M metagenome (GOLD analysis project Ga0222645, IMG submission 179881) | Saline water microbial communities from Ace Lake, Antarctica - #292 | ecosystem: Environmental > Aquatic > Non-marine Saline and Alkaline > Saline | place: Antarctica: Ace Lake | collected...
TAGGATACCTTTAGTGGAAGGAGTCATTAATAAACTAGCTAATTGACAATCTTGACTGAGTCCTTCTTGAAGTGTGATACCACAAAATTCTCTTTCACCTTTTTCGTAAGCACGCCACATTGAACCAGTAATATATTGGCGACAGATAGCTTCAATCATCACCGGTTTAGCTTTTTGTACTATCCATACGAAAGGATGTGGAATATCAAGTATGTGGCTATCAGCAAGACCTTGTTGTTTAAACAGCGTAAACCAGTGATTAGAAATAGCATTTAAAGCAGCACCTTTGCCGAGTACACCCAACATGCCATCTTCACCGTGCCAGATACAGTCAAAGGCTGAAATGCGGTCACTAATAACCATAATGGCTAGAGGGGTATCAGAAGGCACAGGGTAGGCTTTGTCTTTAATCAAGCGACGACTGTCTTGCTCGGTTAACCAATAAACAGAGCGCACTTTACCGCTATGCACCGCAAGCTCAGTACGAATGGGCAGGTCATCGTTAACTGATAAAATTGAATCTGCAATCGACATACAATGCCAACTCCTTAGTATAAAAAATGACTAGGTTAGTGCCAAGAATGAACAAGCTTTTGAGTCATGTTTTGAATAAATCTTTGTGTAGTACTTTAAATAGCATGTTAAACAGTATTTTAAATACTGTCTTAAATAGTGCCCTAAACAATGCTTATTCGGAAAATATGACTTCCGGTCGTTTTAGCGACCAGAAGTCAACAGCTTATATATCTAGATCGTCAGCCGACATCGTTTCTAAGAACGCAGGATATAGCTCTGTTAGTTTATTAACTGGGAAGGGTTTGCTCGCATTATCTAATAATGTGATGGATGTTTTTGCACCTAAAGATTCCACTTTTATACGATATTCTTCGGGTTTTAAGTCTATCTCGTTTTTATCACTAGACCAAATATTACTCCACCAACCGTCTTCTGCGCCATTGTATTTAACAAACAGCAAACCGTTAATCTTGTCATAGTCTTTTACATCAAAACCTAATTTTCTGAGCACTAATAATAATCTAGGCCAAGTAATGTCATAATCGGCAGCAACCACGAAAGCAGGCTCACCATCACTGTCAAAACCTAATTCCATTTGTAAACCCTCACGAATTTGACGGAAACGTTTAACATCGGCTACCTTAGTTTCAAATTCGTAATTTTTCACCACCTGGTTAAGGATATTGACTTCATTGCGTCTTTTATCTTTAACTTGAGTTATTTCAGTGCTTTGTGCATCTAACTTTTCTTTATAATCAAGCAACTCAACACTCAATGATGCTGTTCTACCATGAGGTTTTTTGTTCAAAGAAAATTCAAAGCGTTGTCCGATAGTGCGTTCTGATGAAGACCAGCTGTACCATTTGTTTTCTTCGCTTTCATCTACCAGCACCCAACCTGTGACTAGACGTTGCTTGTCTTTGTCAAACATCTCGACCCCGATGCCCTCAGTTTCTAAGAACCTGATCAGAGAATTCCAAATCGCAGTGTCCAAAGGTAAGCTATCATCTACTTGGTCGAACCAAACAATAGCTTCTTTTGAGCCGTCTTCTATATGAGAGCCTGACACAACTGGCAATACCAATGAAGGGGACTGTACACTCAAGTCTTTACCCACTGCAGTTAATGGTGCGTTTTCTCCTAATTCTGGAAGCTTAAAGGTGTCATTAAAATTAGGTGAATCAACGTCATCCGGAATTTTTATTTTTTGCCCAGGTTGCTCTTTAATATACTCAAATGAACCACTGGCCACTTCTCTTTCTTCTAATGAACTACAAGCGGTTAACAGGCTAGCTGTCATCACGGTGGCTGTTTTTGCTGTATTTTTTAATACACTAAGCAATTGAAATTTATAGGTCACGCTATCTCCTTAAGATAATACGCCAGAACTGCGCATGACTTGTTCGATATGATTTTGGCTAGCTAGTTCCGATTCAATTAAAGGTAATCGTAAAAAAGCTGAATTAATCAGCCCCATTTTATACAGGGCCCATTTAGGTAGCACAGGATTAGGTTCAATAAACAAGGCGCTATGTAGACCAATGATTTGTTTGTCTATTTTTTCCGCCAGTGAGAAATCTTTAAGCAGCGCTGCGTTACACATATCAGCCATTTGTTTAGGCGCAACATTAGCCGTTACTGAAATCACTCCATGACCGCCGTTTGTAAGAAACTCACAGCCTGTTAGGTCATCCCCACTGAGCAGTAAAAAATCTTCAGGAACCAGCTCTTGAGTGGCTTTTAAGCGTGCTATATCACCTGTGGCATCTTTTAAACCAACAATTTTTGGGTGTGTCGCTAATTCAGCCACTGTCTCTGGCAACATATCTGCAACCGTACGGCTAGGTACGTTGTATAATAATACCGGTAAGTCAGTCGCGTCAGCAATAGCAGTAAAGTGCGCTACCATGCCCTTTTGTTGTGGTTTATTATAATAAGGCACAACGCTTAAAAATCCTGCAATACCAGTATCGGCCATCTTTTCACTCAAAAATATCGCTTCTGAGGTAGAGTTTGCTCCGCTTCCCGCAATAACAGGTATTTTACCTTGAGCATATTCGACAGTGCGTCTGACCACTTCTATATGTTCAGAAAAAGGCAACGTAGCAGACTCTCCCGTTGTACCAACGGACACTATGCCGTGAGACCCATTTTGAATATGAAAATCAACAAGCGCCTTCAATGACGGATAATCTATTTGCCCGTCATCGTACATTGGCGTAATTAACGCCACAAAACTGCCAGTAAACATATGCTCTCCCAAAAAATTTGCGTCTAATGGTAAAGATCTGGTTCCCTAAAAACAAGCATTGAATAGCCCATTTGACAGATTAGAATTGAAACTGGATCAACCTACCTAAGATCATGTATGTTATAGCCAATTTTAAAGTAATAAATTGGTTAAAAATGCCGCAACAACTCATCATTACTATACTAGGTTCAGACCAATTTGGCGTGTTAAGTACATTAGCAGACACTGTTTCTGGAGTAGGCTGCAATATTTTGGACAGTCGACAAGCCATCTATGGTCAAGACTTTTCACTCACTATGATCATCGAAGGTAGTCAAAGTGCGATTGCTCAAGCTGAATGTTTGTTACCACAGACTTGTCAGAAACATAATTTATTGTCCATGATGAAACGCACTAAAAAGCACTGCAAACAAAATCTTGAACACCTAGCAGATGTCATTATCCGTGGCGAAAGTACACCAGGACTGATTGATCAAATTACTGATTTTTTTAAACAACGCAACATATCAGTCAGTGCATTTAGATTAAAATTTTTAGAAAACGCTGAAAACGACGCTGTTAGCGACAAACATATGAAGTGTAAAATGGTGATTTCTATTCCACATGAGCTTGAAGTTGAAAGAATTGAACGGGCGCTTCAAGACCTTTTACAGCCCCTAAATTTGCAAGGTTCAATTAAACAAAATCATTAATAAGCGGGTGTATCCCTTTTCTTTCGTAATTTAAGGTCATTTATTATGCAAATACTCAAAGTAGGTGATGTTGCTCCGCAATTTTCATTACTCAATCAAGATAATCAAATCGTTTCATTGAGTGATTTTGCCGGTAAGAAGGTATTAGTCTATTTTTACCCCAAGGCGATGACACCCGGTTGTACCATTCAAGCACAAGGTCTGCGGGACAGCCAAACATCGTTGGCCGCATTGCATGTTGAAGTGCTAGGTGTCAGTCCTGATGCAGTTAAAAGATTGCCCAAGTTTATAGAAAAAGAAAACCTTAACTTTACGCTTTTATCAGATGAAGACCATGCATTAGCTGATGCATTTGGTGTTTGGGGTTTAAAAAAGTTTATGGGTAAAGAGTACGATGGCATTCACCGTACTACGTTTTTAATTAATGAAAATGGCAACATAGAGCATGTGTTTGATAAGTTTAAAACCAAAAACCACCATGAAGTGGTGTTGGCATATTTACAAAATTAAACATCTACAGATTAGCCTTTTGTAGGTTATAGCTCTCTAAACTAATCCATAAAACGTTAAAAATTAGGGGTTAGAAATTAGGAGTCAAAGATTAAAATAGAGCCAAAATTAGTAATTTGGCTCTATTTTATTAAACCTCAGCCGGTAATTCTGTTGGACTTGACCAGGCATTGGCCACAGCTTTAACTAACGTAGCCAGAGGAATGGCAAAAAACACGCCCCAAAATCCCCACATGCCCCCAAAAAATAAGACTGCAATAATGATATACACAGGGTGTAAGCTTACCGCTTCTGAAAACAATATGGGTACTAACACATTGCCATCTAAGGCTTGAATGATGCCATAAGCAATCATTAAGTACCAAAATTCAGGTGTTAACCCCCATTGAAACAAAGCAACAATGGCTACAGGAATGGTCACAAAAGCAGCACCTATGTACGGAATAAGGACAGAAAACCCCACCAGCACGCCCAACAACAATGCGTAACGAAGATCCATAAACGCAAAAGTGATAGTTGACACTGTACCAACAATTATGATTTCAGTGACTTTACCACGAATATAGTTAGCAATCTGTGAGTTCATTTCGGTACCCACTTGTTTGATCAATCTACGTTCACTGGGTAATAAAGAGGAAATATTAGATACCAACATTTCTTTATCTTTCACCATAAAAAAAACCATTAAAGGCACTAGGATCATATAAATTAACAAAGCGCCAAGTCCGCCTAAAGAGCTAAATGATGCAGACAACAATTGTTCTGCCAACACTACCACCTTGTCATTTATGGCGTCTAACACGTCTTGAATTTGATTTAGCTGAACTAAATTTGGGTAAGTTTCTGGCAGTTTTAATAACCATAACAACCCCTGTTCCCAAATCTGCGGTGTTTCTTTAATCAAGTTAATACTTTGCTGTGCGACGATAGGTACTAAAACTACGAAGGTTAAAACTGATATGCTAATAAAGCCAAACAGCACTAACATTGTGGTGTAACCACGAGATAGACCTAACTTACATAACTGAACGACCGGCCAATCTAACAAATATGCGATGATAGCAGCAACTATAACAGGCATTAAAATACCGCCCCAGACTGCTAGTAATAGTGAACTGATAAGTAACAATAATAACAACATCATTGAGTCGGGGTCTGAAAACTTTCGCTTATACCAACGTTCAAAAACGTTTAACATCTAGTATCCTTGTATATTATTGGGCATCACCAAGTTATAAATTATTGGTGATAGTTAAAGCATATTTATTTACGAATATTATCGCACAACAGTTACCTGATGAAATAGCACTTAACTTAGATTACAAAGAGATTATAAGAATATAATAAGCATGTAATAGCGGTATGCTATAAAAATGAGAACGACATGGAGAGGATCATAGATGCAAATGATAAAGGGGATAGAAAAGGATAAGGAGGGGCAACGATCGCAATTAAATTGGACATGCCGTTTCAACAACGTAAAAGCTATTTTACAATTAAAAAAGTCACTCAATTTAGGAGAGATCACTCAGCAATTTCAGCTAATAGCCAATAGATTATTAGAATTAGAGGGTACGTTTATCGACGGTTTTGACAACAACATTAGATATTTATTGAATCAAAAAAACTGGAATCTAGCTAACTGTAAGCAAGGAAAACCGTCAATTGCTTTAAAAAAATACTGTAATCAGTACGCATTTGAGCTGTTTTGTTTTCCTATAATTAATGACGAGCCTCAGGTATTTATTAAGCCTTTTGACAAAAATTCATCTTTCAAGGAATTTAATCCCTCAAGCTTAGGTCCACTGTTGAGTATTTCAAAGCTAAACGACTTTATCAGCTTAACGGTGCGCTGCGGTGATGAAGCGGATATGGAATTACTTAAATATGCGCATACATTGACAGAACAATTGATAGGGTTACTAAGCGTATCATTGCATGTTGTTGAAAATAGTGGAGAGTCGATTGAAGCAACATTTTTTACTATTGAGCGACAAATAAAACAGCTAAAAACGGCTTAATGGTTAAGCTAGCATTGAACTAAATGCTGGGTGGTTGATCCATAACATACGCAAGTATTTAATAATTGATACTGTCATGTAATCTACACATACTTAAATTAGACCTAATCTATGATAAAAACTATTACTAACATTGTCGGTACTGCCGTAAGTATATTTGTATTAGGCACTTCTTCTGTTGCTGCAGCAAACACAAAAAACGACTTACCGGAAATAGGTGTAGTAGCATCTAGCGCGATCAGCTTAAATAAAGAAGTGCTGATTGGGGATGCGCTTATGCGTCAACTACGCGGCCAAGCACCGATTATCAAGGATCCGCTGTTAGATGAATATATTCAAGACATTGGTAATCGTTTGGTTGCACAGGCAGATAATGTCAAATTCCCTTACGAATTTTTTATTATTAATAGTCCGGATATTAACGCCTTCGCATTTTTTGGAGGACATATCGGTATCCATACAGGGCTTATTTTTAATGCTAAAAATGAGTCCGAGTTGGCTTCGGTTTTAGCCCATGAAGTCAGCCACGTAACACAAAGACACATAGCCCGTAGTATTGAAGCTAGACAAAAATCGTCACCTTTACAAATAGCCAGTTTGCTGGGAAGTATATTATTAGCAGCAGTCAACCCTGAAGTAGGTATGGCAGCAATATCCGTGAGCAACGCAGCATCAACACAGTCCTCAATTAACTATACGCGACAAAACGAAAAAGAAGCAGACAGAGTAGGTATCGGTATATTAGCTAACGCAGGGTTTGATCCCAATGGAGCAAGTAGTTTCTTTGGCATATTAGCTGAAAAAAACCGACTTAAATCAACACCATTAGCATTTTTGCTGACCCATCCATTGCCTGAATCGAGGATTGCCGACGCGCGTACACGGGCAGCAACATTTAGGCCACGCAATATCCCTGAAAGCATCAATTTTCACTTAGCTAAGTCAAGGATTTTGGCACGCTACTATGCTAATCCTCAACGTAATATCGAATATTTCTCTGAGATATTGCGCAATCAAAGTTATGTGTTTCAACAAGCAGCTGAGTATGGCTTAACTTTGTCTTATTTAGCCAACGAGCAATTTGAACCGGCACTCAAGCTGATAGAAGGCCTACTACAACAAGAGCCTAACAACTTATTTTATTTAGACGCTTATACCGACATTGCAATAGAAATGAAGCAACATCAAAAAGCAATTGATAAATTATCAGCACAGATCGTCCATACACCTTACAACCGAGTTTTAACCTTGAACTTAGCAAATGTACTGATCAAAACAGAAGACTTTGAACAAGCAACATCACTACTAAAAGATTATTTATTAATTAATCCAGATAATTTATTGGCCTACGAGTTACTCTCAGATGCCTACAGCCGCAGTGAACAAAAATTAGAAATGCACCAAGTGAAAGCCGAAGTGTATGCTCTAGTTGCAGCTTACCCAAGAGCGATAGATGAGTTACACAATGCTTATAATTATGCTGATGAACGCAATATTGAAAGAAAGCGCATAAGAGCCAGAATAGAACAATTTAGGACCGCGCAAGAGCGACTACAAAGTCTTTAACAGATTAATAGTTTGTATGAGTTTTTCAGCGCTTTGCTCGCCTTTTAATTGTTTTAGAACTTTACCACTAGCATCAAGGATATACGTAGTTGGCAAGCTGTTCGGCGGGCGACCCCAAGGCAACGTATTGATTTTATTTATGATGGGAAATTGGATATCGTACTTTTGTTGCAGGGTGACAAGTTGTTCTTTGCTTAAGGGATCAAAGCTTACAGCAAATATATCTATCTCATGGTTATGTTGTTGATAGAAACGATTTAACTCCGGCATTTCTCGTAAACATGGTGCGCACCATTCGGCAAAATAATTAACGACTCTCCAATTCCCTTGGGAATGACGCCAACGCTGCCCTTCACCATCAAGCGTAGTAAAGTCGACTTTTAAATTTTGCTGAGTCAACACACCCACTAACAAAGCGAGCAAAGCAGCCAATAAAATAACAATTTTTTTCAAAATAACAATGTCCTAAATATGGGTTACTCTCGTAACAAAGACAACAAAATGTAGAATACTATGTATCTACGCGATTTCTAATTCGAAGTGAAAATGATTTTATGACAGATTTAAAAATATTACCTGACCTTAGCGGTTCAAAAATCCAGCAAACTCTACCGTCACTTCAAGACAGTTGGATGCATTATGAGTAAAGTGGTGCTAATTTTATATTACAGTCGTCATGGTGCAACCCAAGCGATGGCAAATAGCATCGCGCTAGGTGTTGAGAAGTCAGGCCTTGAGGCACGTTTACGTTGTGTTCCTGAAGTTAGTGACAATTTGCAAAGCATTCAGCATCCTGTACCTCATTCAGGCGATCCCTATGTGGCCAAGCAAGATTTAGATGATTGTTGCGCACTGGCACTTGGTAGTCCAACACGATTTGGTAACATGGCTGCTCCCTTGAAGTACTTTTTAGATGACACTAGTGCTCAATGGTTAGCAGGAACATTAGAAAATAAGCCTGCTTGTGTTTTCACTTCTACATCCAGTATGCATGGCGGTCAAGAATCAACGCTACTCACTATGATGCTCCCTTTATTTCACCATGGCATGATATTGTGCGGACTGCCCTACTCCAACCCAGAATTACATACTACCTTATCTGGTGGTAGTCCTTATGGAGTCACACATTTAGCTCAGGGTGACCACAAAAGTAAACTCACATTGGAAGAACAAACATTGTGTATCGAACAAGGTAGAAGGCTGGCAGTATTAGCAGCAAAACTAGACCATTAATCTGTATACAGGATAAATAACATGACATTTGACAGCACATTTTTTCGAAAATTGACTTTAACCAGCTACGTTCTTCTAATTCTGTGGTTGGTAGCTTGGCATTTTTTCTTAACTATAGATAAAAATACCTCAACTATCTTCACCTTATTATTTTGGATAATGCCAATATTACTGCCAGCCAAAGGTTTGATACAAGGTAAACCGTATACCCATGCATGGGCCAACTTTATTATTATGTATTACTTGTTGCATGGTTTAACTGCTGTTTACGCCGTCGAGGGAGAGCGTCTATATGCTCTGGTTGAGATTATATTGTGCACTTTATTGTTTACCGGTTGTAGCTTTTATGCCCGTGTAAGAGGTCGTGAATTAGGCTTGGGTATTCGGAAATTGAAAGAAGAGCTTTTAGAAGAAAAGCAAGCCTTCGAAGGTCATAGTAATGATGGTGATAGCAGTAACGATGGTATCACTACTGATAAGTAAGACTAATAGTTAAAGTTAAAGGTTCAAGATAGTCTTAACAAAAGGTATGGTGAGTTTTCGCTGCTGTTTCAGGGATTGCTCATCAAGAATGTCTAGCGATGCTATCAAAGCTGGCATATCCCGCTGCCAATGATTGACCAGATACTTAGCCACATCCTTCGACATGTTAAGCCCTCTGTGCTGAGCCTTAACTATTAAGGCTTGGCCTCGCTGTTCATCGGTCAGTGAGTAAAGTTGAAAGCTAGTACCCCAAGACAACCTAGAGATAAGATCGGGTAGTTCTAAAGATAAATGTTTAGGGGGCTGATTGCCTGTTATCACTAAACAGCTATTATTTTGTTCTTTGACTCGATTAATTAAATCAAATACCGCTATTTGCCACGCGCTTTCACCCTGTAGGTTTTCAATATCGTCGAGACAAATTAAACGATAGTTTTCAAACCCTAACAATACATCTGGTGACATATGCTGTTTTTGGTTAAAACTTAAGTAAATACACGTCTCATTTGCTAGCTCTGCCTGCTGGCAGGTAGCGTATAACAGATGGCTCTTTCCCATACCTGAATCAGAAAATAAATACGTCAGCCAATTATTGACTTGTTTAGTCTCAAAGTGGCTAAATAACGCGTTTAAATGACTACAAGCTTGAGCATTTTGACCCGCGATAAAGCTGGCAAATGAATCAGTATCTTTTAAGCCTACAGGCAATGACAGCTGGTTGTTTACTTGACCCAAAGGAACTCCAAACCAGCGATAGGTTGACCGAAGTCATCGACAACAGGTTTAATTTTATTATCTAAGCTCAAGGCGTTGGATAAATCGTCAACATCGCCTAATAAGTTTAATTCAAACGTTGCACGGGAGCCCTGTTGCTTGATCAAGGTAGCATCGTTAACAACGCTCATATTTTCTAACATATTTAAAGCCTGGCTATAGTATGTAATGGAGTCAATGTTATTAACCACTATTTGAACTCGGGTATCCGCTCGATCAATTTGTGCCAAGTCAATTGCGTATTTCAAAGATAGTTGGTCAGCCAGTGCGTCTATTAGGTGCTCAGCTATCATTAATAGGCTGTCACCTTGCACTTGCCCAGCCAACAGCCCCCCACCTTCTATCATGGTCCAATCAGCTAACCATTGTGAGCTTTTTTGCCTATTCGTTTTTACAGCAGTAGCTGTAGTCCCAGAAAGTTGACCGCTATTGGGGTAAATCCTTGCTGAAAGGATAGAAGAGGCCGTATAACGCTCGCTAGCTTGAGAAATTTGTGCACTAAAACCACCCCAGACATCGAAAACACCAACAGATTGAACATCAGTGAGATCCCATAAAGGAAACATCAAGGTAATACCTCTTTGCTTCGCTCGTTTAGTTAATTGTTGATAAATTTCTGGAAAATTGGCAGGCATAACAATCTGCCTAGTTGCATTATCAGACGCCTTAATGGCTAACCAAACAATTGAATTTGGACGTCTTTTATCCCAAACAGGAAAGCCAGCACCGCGAATAAGATTTTCTACACGTTGAGGCTCGAAATTGATGACTAGGTAGAGCTGTGATCCTTGCTTGTCATAACTATAAGATCTGACAAAAGGTGTTGCTTTAGCTACGGCATTTTTAACTTTTTGGTTAGTTAGTAAATCGTTACGACCTCGAACTTTAATAAACACTTGTTTGAGGGCCAAACTAAAAGCATTATTTTGTGTCTGTTGCGACTGATCATCTACCGCAATCTTGGCATCGTATAAGTCATCGATAACCGCGGCATTAAGACTGCGACAGCTTATTAGCCATACCAGTAATAGCACTAAAGATAAGGGGTTTGTTTTTATTGGCATCAGGGCCAATTCTCCTAAAAGCATATTTCAAAATATTTTCTATGCAGTATTGTCTTTTATTTGAGAACAAAATTCATCAATTGTTTATCAATCTATATACTCAAACCACCCTAAAATAAAAAATCAGGGTTATTTGGGTATATCTGTCGCTGGTATTATTTGCGCAAGCTGCTAAAATCCGCGCTCATTTTTGCGGCTATATTGGAGAAAATTCGTGAGCGATAAAAACTCATCACTAAGTTACAAAGACGCTGGGGTCGATATTGATGCAGGTAACCAGCTAGTCGAAAGAATTAAATCGGTCGCAAAAAAAACGCATAGACCTGAAGTTAGAGGCGGTTTAGGCGGCTTTGGCGCTTTGTGTTCGCTACCAGAAAAATATAAGAAACCTCTTCTTGTATCAGGCACCGATGGTGTAGGTACCAAGCTAAGATTAGCCATGGACTTAAAACAACATGCTGGGATTGGCATTGATTTAGTCGCTATGTGTGTAAATGACTTAATAGTTCAAGGTGCAGAGCCTCTGTTTTTCCTTGACTACTATGCCACCGGAAAATTAAACATAGAAACGGCAACAGAGGTCGTCACCGGCATCGGCAAAGGGTGTGAACTAGCAGGCTGTGCTCTCATTGGCGGCGAGACAGCCGAAATGCCAGGTATGTATCATGGTGAAGATTATGACGTCGCCGGGTTTTGTGTAGGTGTTGTCGAAGCTGATGATGTTATTGATGGCTCACGAGTGGCGCATGGAGATGCGTTGATTGCGCTTGCTTCTTCTGGTCCTCACTCCAATGGTTATTCATTGATACGCAAAATTATAGAAGTATCAGGCAGTGATACAAGTGAGGCTTTAGATGGTAAGCCCCTGTCTGAGCACTTGCTTGAACCTACACGTATTTATGTTAAAAACGTATTATCTTTATTAGAGCAAGTGCAAGTCAACGCCATATCACATATTACTGGCGGCGGATTTTGGGAAAATATCCCAAGGGTATTGCCCGAAGGGACCAAAGCAGTTATTGATGCAAAATCTTGGCAGTGGCCGTCAATATTTAATTGGTTACAACAAAAAGGTAATGTGACCACTCATGAAATGTATCGCACATTTAATTGCGGTGTGGGTTTAATTATTGCCTTACCCAGCGATAAAGCGACCCAAGCGCTGAAGATTTTGAAGCAACTTGGCGAAAATGCATGGCAAATTGGGCACATAGAAAATAGTGATGCTGAGCAACAAGTTGAGATAAGTTAAGTAACCCAGCAAAAATCGTAAACGGTGCAAAATATGCAGAACACACATGATATGCGAAAAACTGAGAAACTGCAGGACATGCGGGAGACACAGAAAGCGCAAAAGACTATCGTAATGCTAATTTCAGGCAATGGTACAAACTTGCAAGCGATAATCGACAGCATTACGCAGCAAAGGATTAATGCCAAAATCTCAGCAGTTATTGCTAATCAAGAGACAGCGTATGGGTTAACTCGTGCTAAGAATTCGGGTATTCCGACATTTTTCATTAGTCATAAAGACTTTTCTAGCCGAGAAAAATATGATGCGAAGATGATTTCATGTATTGACCAATACAGCCCAGACTTAATCGTACTAGCTGGCTTTATGCGTATTCTTACACCGGCATTTGTTACACACTTTCAAGGTAGGATGTTGAACATTCATCCTTCTTTGCTGCCCAAGTACAAAGGATTACACACACACCAACGTGCCATTGATGCCGGAGATAGCGAACATGGTGTTTCGGTACACTTTGTCACATCAGAATTAGATGGTGGCCCGGTAGTATTACAGTCTAAGGTGCCGATATTTGCACAGCAAAATGCGCAAGAATTAGAGGAGCGCGTTCAACAACAAGAGCGTCAAATGTATCCTCTTGTGATTAAGTGGTTTTGTGAAGATAGGCTTAAAATGTTTGATAATAAAGCGCTATTAGACAATCAAATATTAGCTGCAGGAGGCTACGCAGTTGAATAAATTGATATTTTTTGTATCAATAACTTTAATTTTAGGACTGAACTTTAGTGCTCATGCCTTTGCAGGCACAGGCACCGAGCAGTTGGTGGGCTTTGAAGCTGAATACAACGTATATCGATTTGGAAGAAACTTAGGGAAAGCTAAATTAAGCCTCAAGACTGATAAGAATGAGCTCTATAGATTGGATTATTACTCTAAGGTATCAGCATTTTTTTTATCAGATATTCGTTCTGAGACCAGCTTTTTTTCGTTCCATGAGCAGCAACTACATCCTGAAACTTATGCCTATAGCCGCAGTGGTACAGGTTCAGATAAAAGTACTAAAATTTATTTTGATGCTAAAAATTCAAAAGTTACTGTTAATCAGGCACAACCGGTAGAATGGCTAGGACAGTTGGATAACCAACTTTATCGTTTAGATGTGCAATTAAAGCTAGCTTCAGGCACTCGTGAATTTGTTTATGATATTATTAACAATAGAGGAGAAATGCGCCATTACGAGTTAAAAGTAGTGGGCAAAGAACAACTTGACTTACCTTTTGGCATGATTGAAGGCATCAAGATAAGAATATTACGCAAAAATTCGTCACGAGAAACTATTGCTTGGTTTTCTCCACAACTAAACTACCAACTAGTAAAATTAAAACAGTTTAAAGACGGTAGCGAACAAGGTGAAATACGTTTAAAATCTTTTAAGTATGCAGAGCCTCATACTGAATTAAAAAATAGAATTGAAGAATTGAATTAAAGAATTGAATTAAGTAAAGTAGTTCAAAAACCAAATTAAGCAGATTGATCTTATAATAATTCCCCCTACTAATTCTATTTTCCAACACTTTAGTCAATTACGCCCGTCTTTAAATTGTCCATTCAAATGGTAATTTTAAACATCTCCTTAAACTTGATTTTCACATAACAAAAATATATTGTTAAATTTCTGGTATGACCTCTAATTCTTGGAGTATTTATGCAAATTGTAATTTGGTTTTTATATATAACAGCGACACTTGGTGCTGTAAGTTATTTTCGAATGACACTATTTAATGCAACTGTTGCCATTTTTTGCTTATTTGTAGTGGCAAGTATTTTAGGTATCGTAGGCGGATTGACTTGGTTAATGTTTTTAGTCGTAAGCCTGCTTGTTAATGTTGGATCTGTGCGTAAGCAATACATCAGCGAGCCGATCTTGAAGATCTATAAAAAAATAATGCCTGAAATGTCGAGTACAGAAAAAGATGCTATTGATGCAGGCACTGTGTGGTGGGACGGTGAAATTTTTAGCGGCAACCCTAATTGGCAAACCCTACATAGTATTCCCAAAGCTCGTCTAACGCCTGAAGAGCAGACATTTTTAGACGGTCCAGTAGAAGCAGTATGTAAAATGTGTGATGACTGGGACGTCACTCATAAACATGCAGACCTATCTGCAGAAATCTGGCAGTTTTTGAAAGATAATAAATTTTTTGCGATGATTATCAAAAAAGAATTTGGAGGTTTAGATTTTTCTGCTTATTGTCAGTCGCGTGTGTTACAAAAATTATCCAGCGTCAGCGCCGTTTTATCTACCACAGTAGGAGTACCTAATTCATTAGGCCCTGGTGAATTGCTGCAACATTATGGAACTGCAGCACAAAAAAAATATTATTTACCCAGATTAGCTATCGGTGACGAAATCCCCTGTTTTGCACTGACTGGTCCAGAAGCTGGCTCTGATGCAGGCTCGTTACCAGACAGCGGTATAGTTTGTAAAGGACAATGGAATGGCGAAGAAATATTGGGTATGCGCCTTACATTTGATAAACGTTATATTACTTTAGCCCCGGTGGCTACTGTGATTGGTTTAGCTTTTAAAATGTATGATCCACACGGGTTAATAGGTGAGCAAAAAGAGTTAGGTATCACTTGTGCACTACTCCCTAGAAACACAGTAGGTATGGAGATAGGTAACCGTCACTTTCCATTGAACGTACCCTTCCAAAATGGGCCGATTAGAGGACAAGATATTTTTGTACCATTAGATTATATTATTGGCGGTACTAGTATGATCGGCCAAGGCTGGAGAATGCTAGTTGAATGTTTATCAGTTGGCCGAGTGATTACCCTTCCATCCGCTTCTGCAGGTGGCGCTAAGAGTATTGCCTTAGCCACGGGTGCTTACGCACGTATTCGACGCCAATTCAAAATGCCAGTGGGTAAAATGGAAGGCATAGAAGAGATGTTAGGGCGTATAGGTGGTAATGCCTATTTGATGGACGCTGTGACTGCTTTTTCGACTAAAGGCGTGGATCTAGGTGAAAAACCCTCTGTTATATCCGCTATCTGCAAATATCACCTAACAGAAAAAATGCGACAAGTCGTAAATGACGCCATGGATGTGCATGGGGGCAAAGGCATTATGCTTGGACAGAACAACTATTTAGGCCGTGCTTATCAAGGGGCTCCTATTGCGATTACCGTTGAAGGTGCCAACATCCTAACGCGTAACATGATGATTTACGGACAAGGTGCGATGCGCTGCCATCCTTACGTGTTAAAGGAATTACTAGCAGCCAATAACTCTGATGCTGACGAAAGTTTGCAACAGTTTGATCAGGCCATATTTGGGCATATTGGTTTTGCTATCAGCAACTTGTTTCGCAGTTTATGGTTCTCATTGACAGGCGCACGCTTCACTAAGGCTCCTTTTACTGATGAGACAGCAGGCTACTATCGTTCTATGCAACGTTACAGCTCTAACATGGCTTTTCTGTCTGATATTACCATGGCGGTGTTAGGCGGAGAATTAAAACGCCGTGAACGTATTTCAGCGCGTTTAGGCGATATATTAAGTTACTTATATCTCACCTCATGTGTGTTGAAACGTTATGATGATGAAGGCCGTAAAACTGACGACTTACCCTTAGTGCACTGGGCTATGCAAGATAGTTTACATAAGTTAGAAATTGCCCTAGAAGAATTATTCAACAACTTCCCGTCTAGAGTAATGGGTAAAGCGCTCAAATTAA
>Ga0222645_100805_pt1 | contig 16029 bp, 18 predicted proteins | sample AntAcemetagen292_FD_179881 | JGI IMG/M metagenome (GOLD analysis project Ga0222645, IMG submission 179881) | Saline water microbial communities from Ace Lake, Antarctica - #292 | ecosystem: Environmental > Aquatic > Non-marine Saline and Alkaline > Saline | place: Antarctica: Ace Lake | collected...
CTACGCGTTACTCAAGAAAGTGTCTGGGCGCATCATCAATGAAGTTCGCGGGATCAACCGTGTGACCTACGATGTGTCCAGCAAACCGCCAGCCACCATTGAGTGGGAGTAGTAATTGAGCGTAAGTGCTTGATTTATATGGACTTAAAGTTACACAAAAATCACACAAACGCAAAAAACACTTGTATTTAGGTGCGTTTTGAAGTTACAGTTACACGAGTTGCTACACACTGAAGTAGCTACTCAAAACTGTAACTACTCAAGCCCAAAAAATGACACTGAAAAAAAAGACTTTTAGTGAAGATGAAGTGCTCATTTACGATGAGGCTGTCATCTATAAAAGGGGTGACATCTGGCAGTTTCGATATTGGCTAGAAAAAGAAGGTAGGTATGTAAGACTTAGCTTGAAGACAAAGAGTCAAGTATCAGCAGTAGAAAAAGCTAAAAAACACTTTGTCAAAATAAAGTCAGAAACAGACAGCGGAAAGACTTACTACTCTAAGACAGCTAAAGATGGTGTACTGATGTACTTGGATTACAGAAAAGGACACATCGATAGCAGAACTACTAAGAGTATCGTTAAGGGTAGATACGGAACAATACGAGCACATCTAGACCATTGGCTTGACTTCATAGAGCGTGACACAAAGTTAAAAGAGCTAGACAAAGATAGCTGTGCCGAATACGCAAAAGCACGAGAAAAACCCAGTGCTACAAAGACAACGGCTTTATCTACTATCTCTAATGAGCAAAGCACTATAAATTCAATGATCAAATGGCTTCACAAAAAAGGTGAAGTCTACATTGACAGCTTTGACTTTGAAACAATATCGATTAGAAATACAAGCGAAGAGAACGCTAGAAGAGAATCATTTACAGATCAGGAAGTAAGAGATTTTAGACTAGCTATCCCGAATTACATTCAAGAAGCTAAAAAGGATATGACTGATTTGGAGAATAGAGCCAGAGTCTTATCTGGGTACTATCTACTAATAGCTTCTATATCTGGATTGAGAACTGGAGAACAAAAGCAGTTGAAATGGAAAGACATTCACTTTGAAACACACAAAGTCAAAGATGAAGAGTTCGAAATGGTTAAAATAGGCGTAAGGAAAGAAACAAGTAAAGTTCGAAAGTCTCGTGAATACTACATACGAGATATAGAGTACTTTCAAGACTTGTTTAATTTGACATTACCAACACATACAAAGAAGCCGTACGCTGAAAACTTTGTATTCAGTTACAACGGAATAAATGTAGTAAGTCAGAGAGCAGTTACGCATCATTTCAAGAAGATACTTGAAGCGGCAGATATAGACTTGAAGAAAAGAAAGTTAGTTCCTTATAGCTTCAGGCATCACTTCATAACAAGCAGAATTAAGGCTGGACTAAGCTACAAAGATGTAGCTGATATGTGTGGAACTAGTAGAGTACAAATCGAAAAAACTTACTATCACATTGACAAAGAAATTATGATGACACAAGCTATGGCTGACTACTACATATCAGATGGACTGATCGTGAAGAAATAGTATTTTAACTATGCCTGTCGTGAGTCTGATCAATGATTTGTAAAACAGTATGAAAAATTGCCAAAAGACCCGTGTTTAACGCCGAAAGACAGTTTCAATCAAAAGAGGTGGGGGTATGGGTACAAAATCACCAGCTTGAAAGTTTCAGCTATATGCTAAAAATCCGTGTAGCAATTTTTTTAAAAAGCTAAGACCCATTTCTAGTTGATGTCTTCTTTGTCATCTTCTAATGAATTTTGATTTTTATTCGTTTTGGACTTGATAGGGTATTTGCTTGATCCTATAGGCTTGATAGAGGGTATCGCTTTTATAGGGGATATGGCTTTAGGGTCTGGTGTTTTATTAGGTAGGGTAGTAGGACTATTTGCTGGGGGCTGAGTAGGTCGACTAGATAGATTGGTAGAGGGTTGACTAGATTTGGCTGGGGGTTGGGTAGGGTAGACTGTAGGCTTGCTGGGTTTAGTAGGGGGCTTGGGTGGGCTTGCTACTTTTATGCTGGGCAAAGACTTAGTGCTACGCTTAGGCTTCAACTTAGCTACTCTACTTTGTTCAGCTTTCATCCTAGCTTGTTGCTCAGCTTGTTGTCTAATAGTGCTGAAAGTATTGTCAAAAATTAGCTGTAATAGTTTTAACTGTTCCTCAGCATTTGTAAATTCATATAGTCGCATACAAAGTATCCTTTTCTTATATTTATAGAAAAGGATACTTGCTGAAAACTAGTTTTACTTTCCGAAGCTATCACGAGTAGCTTTACTAACATCATTGATAAACTCATCTAGCTCACCGTTTTCAATAGAGCCAGCGATGTGTTTTAATGTGCTAATAAGTTCATCACCAGAACTTACTTCAATAGCATTTGCTCCCTTCTTATTCAGCATAAGAGTTTTAGAGCCATACTTGATAGCAAGATTGATTTTACCAGTCTCGTTAATCCAGAACCATTCTTTGACACGCTTTACAGATTCAACTGTCTTTCGTTCACCAGTTTCTTTATCTGTAAAAGTTTTCATACGCTTTGGTGCGTAAGTAATCCCATCTTTCTTTGCTGTACATAGTTCAATTTGCTCTTGAACTTTGGCAAGCAATTTTGTACGTCGATTTACAACTGGACTAACAATAGAATTCTTCTTGCTAGTAACAAGTTTCAATGCGGACAATGTAGCCATTCAAATCTCCAAAGTAGTTAAAGGAATAGCTACTGTAATGTCACTTACGCAATTTTCCTACCAAAATACTTTTAAAATCTATCGTAAATTATTGATTTATATAACTATTTCGTAAAAATTTCACGCTACTTTTACATTTGGATAAATACATCTATATAAAAAATATAGGTGTAGATATGATTGAACAGGTAGTAGTCAGAAAAGACTTGCGATTAGAAGTAGTTAAATGGCTGTCGAATGCTGAGGAACTTGGATTGTCACAAGGCTTGACTGTTATGCCAAAAAAAGTATTTTACAAGTATGTACCGAAGTCAAGGTCAAATGGTGATGGCAAAATAATGAGACACTTGACTAGAGATGAACTTGAAAAAGCTAACAGTAGACTTGTTCACTTAATAAATCGATTGGTACTGAAAAATTCATACAAGCGTAATGGAACAAAATTGGTAGCTGTAGCAAGCATAGAGGGTGATGGTAATAGCTGTATCGACTTACACACACACTTTCTACTAGAAAAGCCAGAAAGCTATACGAATGAAGAATTTTACGAAAAGGTAGTAAAAGCGATTGAGTTAAGTGGTGAGTTTGAAATGAGTAATCCGAACTATCGTGACGGAAGAGATAGTGAAGATAAGAAGAATCGATATAAGATTGAAGAGATTGACCAAGGATGGTCAGGATACATTACAAAAAAGATAGACAAGTTAGATCTAAACAGATTGTACTTTTACTAGTCTAAGCACTCCAGTCCTAGTTGACGCTTGCGGTTAATGGTTAATAAGCACTTAGAGAGTGCTTAATTAGCGAAGCTTTGCCGAAAATAAGCTAGTAAGCAAAATAGTCAAACACAATAAAACAAAACTAGACGCACTAGATCAAGCTACAAACGCTTAAAATTGTAAATGAGTACTAGGACAGCAGAACAGCGTATCAACAGCTTGTAGGGCTTATACGCAAACAGTTAAATAAGTGTGGCACTACAGCAACGACACAAGAAAGCAAATATAAGAAAATAGCTAGTTTTGTTATATTTGGCTTGAAAGATACGATAAGTTGTTGATTTTGAATAAGAAAACACTATGACTAATCAAGAAAAAAAACAGGTAGGAATTTCAAACACAAGACAATACACTAACGATGTAGAAAACATTACATTCGAGGTGAACAAGATGGCAAAGCAAGCTAAGACATTAACGCAACAGGAATTTAGACGAGTACTGGATTACATTACAACAAGAAAGCATAGTGCTAGAAATAGGGCTATGCTTTTTTTGATGTTCTACGCAGGAACTAGGGTAGGGGAGACTAGTGCTTTGCGTATTGAAGATGCTGTTGATATAGACGGCAATGTCAAGCGTGAAATACTTTTGAAAGCAGACATCACAAAAGGCAATGTAGCACGGACAATTTATGTTAGCGACAAACTGTACAAAGAACTAGACGCTTACATCAAAGTTGTCGGTGTAGCTGATAGGAAGCGTAAGCTATTCTATTCGCAAAAAAAGACCAGTGATGGATTTAGTCCAAATACATTGACACAGTACTGGCATTACTTATTTTCAGCTTGCGGTATCGACAATGCTTCCAGTCACTCAATGCGTCGTTCATTTGCTACACAAATTAGTAGCAAGGGTGTAGGAATTAGGGTGTTACAAAAATTAATGGGGCATAAATCGGCACAAACAACAATGGTTTACATTGATGCTAGTGACGATATGCTACGCAAAGCAGTAGAGCTTGTCTAAGACTTAGACTTAGACTTACTAGGAATAACAACAACCTCTTGTTCATTTCGGTCATTAGTATAGAAAACTACATCTTCTTTAGTGAATTGATTTGTTAAAAAAGGTATGTTTCCAAATTGTGACTTAAAACGGTTATGAAACCACTCTGCTGTTTTTTTATCAAGTGACCAACTAAATCCGTCAGTTTTACCAGCACGATATGCTGTGAATGTATCAGGCAATTCTTCTGTCAAACTTGGTAATCTAGGTCTATGATTGAATATCAATTTCCAGTTCTTTTTACGATTGCCATCTGAGTTAAGTTCTTGTCTACACCAGATGTCTTTAACTAGTTCCCAGTATTCTTCATCTGTCAAATCAAGTTTATAGTTAGTGAATAGGCGTACTAACTCTTCATCAAAAAAAGGCTTTTCTACAAGCCAAGTAAATATTTCACTTAGGTCTTCATTACCTAATGATGGCTTCTTTAATAAGTCTTGATAGATGGTGTGTTTTCTAAGGATACCTTCAAGCTGACTTGCTCCAAACTCTTCAGCACCTTTAGCTTGGCTAATATCCATACCACAATAGTGCTTGGATTGAATGAACATACCATTCGTATTAAAGTTCTCAAACCCAAGAGCCGCTATGTATGGTCCCCAAAACTTACGCTGTTTATCATTCATATCTGCCCTTTGCTTAGTGACTATCTTACAAATCCTAGCCGAAGTTGTTGACTCGTACAAGTAGGTATTGACACTAGGCAAGCTCTACACTAGAGTGACTACATCAACAACGCAACTAGTAGGAGCAAGCAATGGGATTTTTTGACACATACGGCAAGCCAGCGGACATCAAAGCAGACAAGAAGCAGACTACAGACGAGATACTGGAAAACGGCATAGAACAGCAAGAGAAGTTGCTGAACGGCGAGGAAGTTTTGAACCTGAAAGGTGAGATCATTCGTAGCTGGTTTAGAGATGGTCGCTTTGTGCCCAATATCAGCATCTTTGGCTTGTTTGATGGACAAGCAATTCCTTGGAAAAAAGGTACTGAGAAAGCTATGCTTGATGCATTCAAAGCTAGTTTCAAAGCTGGTGAGTTTTCTAGCTATATAAAAGTGGTGGACAAGAAGCGTGAAGTTAATACAGCAAAGTTGACTGCGGCAAGAAAGAAAATTGGTAAAACAGATTCCTAAATAACTTATCGTTAAGATTGAATTTATGTCGATTTTTGAAAAATCCAAAACTAAGCAATCGATTTCTCGATTAGCTGAAGAAATGCTCTATGCACAAGTAGCAGAGGAAATACAAAACGGAGTGAGAAGAAATGGTCTTTGGGCAAAAGCAATTGCTGATGCAGAGTTAAATGAAGATAAAGCAAAGTCAATATATATTAAGTTGCGTGTTCAATCACTCATTGACGAATACAATATAAAAGAATCCAAAATTGATTCCATTGTTGATTCAAATAAAGAAAAAATTAAAAGTACGAATGCAAGAAAAAAAGTTTTAGATTATTCTACGAATTCGATTGGCATATCCAGCAGAGAACTTACTTGTTTAAATTGCGATCGTAATAGTAAAATGTTGATAAAGAAGGTTTCAATGACACTTACTGAAAAGATGTTATTTACTTGTTTTGGTGGGTTGCCAGGAATTATGATTGGATCGGTAATTTCATCTAGTATCGACTCACTCATCCCATCGCTTTTTGCAGTCATCAGTTACATTGCAGTTTATTTCATCTTATTCAATAAAAAACAGATGCAATGTCCTTCTTGTGGTAACACTGGATCAATCAGTTAATTTATATCTAAAAGAAGATTTTTTAAAGTATATTAATTTATCAAGATATTTAATCAGATAATTCTAATTAAAGCATTTCAACTTTGTGGTTGTTTTTTTTAGGATTGCGAGGATGAAAAAACTTACACTTTGTGTAACCAACTTGTTTTTTCGTTGTATGCTTGTGCTGTTAATTTTACTAAAGAATTCTTAAGTATTCAATATGTTACGCAAAAGTTACACAACTCACAATTTGTGATTGCAAGTTGTTGATTTTATTTAAATATTTTGTCGGACTACTATTGAGTGGGAGTAACCTTCACTATCAGCTCGTTTGCAAAGATCCAGTATGCAGGTTTGAACGCCGTATCAACCAACACCTTTTTACAAGAAACACACATGACTATTCAAACATTCTGTTCGCGCAGTGCTTGCGCGCTGTGCCTGCTGGGCGCCGCGCTCGTGTTGGCTGGTTGCGCCACTGGCTCAAGTTCAGGGCGTGAGTTTTCTGCTGAGCAGTCGCGCCAGCCCATGACAGTGGTACAAGCCGTTGTGCAATCAGTCTCGAGCGTGGTCATTGTTCCTGAGGGCAAAGACACTGGCGGCGGCCAATTGGCTGGCGGCTTGCTGGGCGCCATCGTGGGATCTGGCGCAGGCAATGATGGTGGCCGCAATAGTCAAGTCGGCGCAGTATTGGGCGGTGTTTTAGGTACTTTGGCTGGGCAAAAAGTACAGCAGGCGACGCAGCGCAAAGAAGGCTTGCAAATTATTGTTCGCTTGGATACCTCGGAGATGCTGGCTGTGACGCAAGACGCTGATGTGCAGTTTGTTGCGGGTGAGCTGGTGTACGTGTTGCGCGGTAACGGTCAAACGCGTGTCAGCAAACGTTAATTCAAACTGTTTGTTCATCGACGTTTGTCTTGAGCTGTCTTAGCCAAACGTTATGAGACCTGTTGCACATGCCGCCCTGTGGATGTCAGGTTCAATCGCATCATTTTCTGCCATGGCGGTTGCAGGGCGTGAGGTCGCTGTTCAGCTAGACACATTTGAAATCATGATGTACCGCAGCCTACTAGGCCTGTTCATAGTGTTATCCATTGCTGGGTGCACAGGTGCATGGCGGCAAATAAGTACACAGCACATGGGCACGCATGTGATGAGAAACACCGCGCACTTTGCGGGTCAAAATCTTTGGTTTTTTGCAGTCACCGTGATTCCCTTGGCCCAAGTATTTGCCATTGAATTCACATCACCGCTGTGGGTGATCGTCTTGTCGCCGTTAATTCTTGGTGAGCGTTTGACGCGCATGCGGGTAGGCGCTGCCTTGGTGGGGTTCATTGGCATCTTAATTGTGGCGCGCCCAACTGTAGAAGGCATCAATGCAGGTGTTGTCGCTGCGGCCAGTGCGGCCATATTTTTTGCGCTCACGATCATGCTCACCAAAAAACTCACACGAACGCAAAGTATCACCGGCATTTTATTTTTCTTAACTGCTATGCAGTTGGTCATGGGTGTTATCTGCGCTGGTTTCGATGGCGACATTGCCGTGCCCAACGCGCAAGCACTGCCTTATGTGCTGCTGATTGGGGTGGCAGGCCTATTGGCCCACTTCTGTTTGACCAATGCGCTGTCTATTGCCCCTGCCACGGTGGTGGTGCCCATTGACTTTATTCGCTTACCTGTGATTGCCATTGTGGGCATGTTGGTCTACCAAGAGGCTTTAGACATCTGGGTATTTGTAGGTGCTGGTGTTATTTTTATAGGCAACTACGCCAACTTGTGGGTGGAGTCTCGCAAGGCATCCGTCTGAGTTGTCTGATTTTTTTTTAGCTCGTTTGTTGTCAGTTCATAGCTTGAGACCACCTGTTTGAAGGGTGCTGTGCGTTATGGCCGCTACGCATGGACACCATAAAAACCTCTTGTTGCGTTGAGTCGTACCTGCTTGCGGGGCTCTGCTTGGGGCTAGTAGCTGCAATGCCTGCGCATGCCCAGCAGTTGCAGCTTGAGGAGCCAGCGTTCAACATGCTAGTGATAGAAACCGGCGTTGAGCTGCGCAATGACCAAGCTGTGGCAATTGCTGTGGTGGCGGTGCAAGGCGGTGCGACCGACAACGAGGCTATACATGTCGGCAGTTGATGGGGCTATGCATATGCTGCAAGGGCTCAGATAACAAGGTTTAGTTCAGCCATGTTCCCAACGTTTAACTGGCGACAAGCCGTTGACTTGGTTTGCGTCGCCTGGCTTGTTAAAGCAGTTAGACTTTCAAGCTATGACCGAGTCGTCCATCAACCATAGTCTTTACAACCCCCCGCAGTTCACCAGCCGTGACTGGGCACTGGCCTGCACCTTGTTGCGTGAACACGCTTTGGCCAGCGTGGTCAGCGTAGACGGGAGTGGGCGGGCGTTTATCTCTCATGTGCCGCTGCATACAACCGAGGCGTCAACTGCAAATGACTGGCGCATTCTCGGCCACGTTGCCAACGCCAACCCGCATTGCGCGTTGTTACACACGCAGCCCCAAGCTGTGGTGACGGTGATCGGGCCGCAGGCCTACATGTCACCCAGCGTTTACCCCGATAAGCAGCGCGTACCCACTTGGAATTATGTGGCCTTGCACGTGCATGTGCGGGTTCGTGTTTTAACTGAGTCTGAGGCCAAAGACGCGTTGCTCAAGCAGCTCATTGCAGACCATGAGCCTGCATATGCAGCGCAGTGGCGAGAGTTGCCAGACAACTACACACAAGCCATGCTGCGCGCCATCACGGGTTTTGAGCTGTGTGTAGAGTCGTGGCAGCTCAAAATCAAACTCAATCAACACAGGCCAGAAGCTGCGCAAACAATGGCGGCTCAATACGACAGCGGCTCAGATGCCCAGCGTGGTGTGGTGACTTGGCTGCAGCGTTGGCATGACAGCACAGATCACTGACCAAGCCTTTATGCGCTGTGCATTGGCGCAGGCACAGTTGGCTTTTGATGCCAACGAGGTGCCTGTTGGCGCTGTTGTGGTGAAAGACGGACAAGTGATAGGTGTAGGCTACAACGCACCAGTGGCTAACAATGACCCTTGTGCGCACGCTGAGGTGCAGGCCATACGGGCGGCGGCGGCCTATCTTGGCAACTACCGTTTAGACGGTTGTACGTTGTACGTGACTTTGGAGCCGTGCACCATGTGCACTGGCGCTGTGATCAATGCGCGTCTAAGCCGTTTGGTCTTTGGTGCTTCAGAGCCTAAGACGGGCGCCTGTGGTTCTGTCAGCAATGTATTGGCCAATCAGGCACTGAACCACCACACCCAGCTCACGCCAGGTGTGCTTGCCTCTGAATGTGCAGCCTTGTTATCGTCTTTTTTTCAGGAGCGACGTGTGATGAATAAATCGACTGCACAACCCTTGCGCGATGACGCCTTGCGAACGCCAGGCAGCGCGTTTGAGAACTTGCCTGACTACGACTTCGAGCCACATTACGTCAGCGACTTGCCCGCCTTGAATGGGTGGCGCATGCACTACCTTGATGAAGGCCCGCGCAACGCACCCACGACGTGGTTGTTGCTGCACGGCAACCCCACATGGAGCTACGTGTGGCGGCATTGGGTTAGTGGGCTGACGGCCCGTGGCCACAGAGTGGTTGCACCCGATTTTCTGGGTTTCGGCAAAAGCGACAAACCCAAAAAGGACAGCGCTCACCACTTTGACTTACACCGCGACGTGTTGTTGCAGCTCGTGGCGCATTTGGATTTGAGCAACATACATTTGGCTGTGCAAGACTGGGGCGGCCTGTTGGGCTTGACCTTGCCCATGGCTGCACCCGAGCGCTATGCGGCGCTGCTGGCCATGAACACCACGCTGGCAACTGGTGACAAACCACTGGGCAAGGGCTTTGAAGCTTGGCGTCAATTTTGTGCTGACAAGCCAGGTTTCTCTGTGGCTGGCTTGATGCAGCGTTCATGCGCTCACCTCAGCCATGCTGAAGCCGCAGCGTATAGCGCGCCATTTCCAGACGCTGGGCACAGGGCTGCACTTAGGCGCTTTCCTGCGATGGTGATGGACCATGTAGATGCTGCTGGCGCACACACATCACGGGAGGCCGCTGCATTTTGGCAGCAGCAGTGGGCAGGCCGCAGTGCCATGGTCATTGGTGGCGCCGACCCGGTATTAGGCGAATCCACCATGCGAACCTTGCACCAAGGAATTGCGCACTGCGCACCACCAGTCGTCATCGAACAAGGTGGTCATTTTCTACAAGAGTGGGCACACCCCGCCACGCCACAACCGACCGCAGACATGCCTGATGGCTTGGTTGCTTGGGCGGTGTCAGCTTTGTGCCAAACTAGGTCGCTATGAGCCACATCTATATTCTTTCCCCCAGTTCATCGGTACTTGATAAAGCAGCCTACAAACGCGGTATCACACGTTTAATGGCTCAAGGTCACACCTTGGAAATTGACCAAGACGTATTGAGCCGCAGCACCCGATTTGCAGGTGACGATGTGCAGCGCCTCAGCGCCATCAAGCGCGCAGCAGCCAGCGGCGCCGACGTGGTCATGACCACGCGCGGCGGCTACGGTATCAGCCGTTTGTTAGGACAACTGCCTTACAAAGCCATTGCCAAGTCCATAGACAAGGGCACGCAGTGGGTGGGTTTTAGCGACGTGACGGCGTTGAGCTTGGCTGTTATGGCACAAACAGGGCGCAGCACGTGGGCTGGTCCCGCCTTGATAGAAGACTTTGGACGCGCCGATGCCGATGGTGGCATTGATGAGATCACCTTGGCTTGTTTCGACGACGTCATCAGCGGCATGGCCGAAGGCACAGGCTGGCGCATTGGCAAAGACGACCCCACAGAGTTCGGCTACCAAGACCTCACACTGTGGGGCGGTAATCTGTCCATGGTGTGTTCTATGGTGGGCACACCTTACTTACCCAAAGTGAGCAATGGCGCGTTGTTTTTAGAAGATGTGGCCGAGCCGCCTTACCGTGTGGAACGCATGTTGACACAGTTGTTGCACGCGGGTGTGTTGGCACAGCAAAAAGTCATTATGTTGGGTGCCTTCAACCGCTTTACGGTCAGTTCACAAGACAAAGGCTTTGCCATGAAAACAGTGGTGCAGTGGCTGCGTGCAAACACCAAGGCGCGTGTACTCACCCAGTTGCCGCACGGCCATGTGAACACCAAGGTGATGTTGCCTGTCGGTAAAACGGTGGACGTGATGGTCCAGGCCAAGGAGGCGCTTGTGTTTTGGTCGCACGATCACTCGGACACGGATAGCAACTGATGGTGTTGCTCAATGAGCACATGAGCCGGGCGCGCGTATTCGCCATACTTGAGCGCGCAGACCCTGGCGACAAACTTGCCAAGTGGTTCAACGGCTTCCTCATGGTGCTGGTAATGGCCAACATCATGGCTGTCATTGCTGAGTCTGTACCCAGCATTTATGCCGCATACAGCATTGCTTTTAATGCTTTTGAGGTGTTTTCTGTTTCTGTCTTTACGTTTGAGTATGTGCTGCGCGTGTGGGCTATTGCTGAAAAAGCGCCGCAAGCAGACATGGCGTTGCGTCAGCGTTTGCGCTACATGGTCAGCCTGTATGGGCTGGTAGACCTGTTGGCTATTTTGCCTTCACTGTTGGTTGTCTTTATGCCTGGCATTGACTTGAGAAGTCTGCGCGCCATTCGGCTGTTGCGCATCTTAAAGTTCAGTCACTATTCGTATGCGTTGCAAGATTTAGGGCGTGCAATATTCGAGGAGCGACGTGCTTTTATCGCGTCGTTTTATGTGCTTGGGGTGGTGTTGGTGTTGGCGTCTACCTTGCTTCATTTGGTAGAGCACAATGTCCAACCCGAATACTTTGGCTCCATACCTGATGCCATGTGGTGGGGCGTCATAACCCTCACAACAGTGGGTTACGGCGACGTGTCGCCAGTTACACCTTTAGGCAAGTTGCTTGGCGGCTTGGTGGCCATTTTGGGGGTGTGTACGGTGGCCTTGCTGACCGGTATCTTGGCTTCTTCTTTCTCTGTTCAAATGGCCAGGCGAAAGCGTGAGTTCCAAGCGCAAGTTACGGCTGCTTTGAGTGACGGTGTGTTGACGGATGCTGAGCTTAGCTTTCTCACCACACTGCAAGACGAAATGGGCATCAGTGACGAAGAGTTTGAGCGTTTGAAGCTGCTCATGATGCAGCGCAAACGAGGCGAGTCTTAGAGGGTGCGCAAACAGCTGTTAGGCCGTGTGCGTTGTGTCAACTCGTCTCGCTTGGCTAAGCTTGCTCGGTCAACGCCTCTATGGCTTGAGAAGCTTCTAACCACTTGGTTTCTGCACCAGCGAGTTCATCGTCAATGCCTTTGAGGCGTCTACCAATGTCGGCCAGCTTGTCGGCGCTCGGCAACGCCAACAGTTCACGGTTGAGCGCGTCACGCTCCAGCTCGAGTTTGGCCATGTTGGTTTCAGCCGCTGTAATTTGCTGTTGAAATGGCTTGGTCTGTGACGCTATTGCTTGGCGTTTTGCAGCCAGTTCTCGGCGCTTTTCACCCTGATTCACTCGACTGTCACCGTCATCCTGCGTCGCTGGCACAGCCGCCTTGACAACGGGTGCTGGAGTTGCAATGACTGGCGCTGCCGCGTTGCTGATGGCTTGTTTGGCTGCTTTGTTAGCGGCCTTGTTGGCGGCTTCGCGTTGTTGTTTGGCTTGATCAAGCAAATAGACCTGGTAGTCGTCTAAGTCACCTTCAAACTCGGTGATGCCGCCTTTTGCAACCAGCCAGAAGTCGTCACACACGCTGCGCAGCAAAGCGCGGTCGTGGCTGACCAACATCACGGTTCCGCTAAAGGCGTTGAGCGCCATGGCCAGCGCCTCGCGCGTGGTCAGGTCTAAATGGTTGGTTGGCTCATCGAGTAACAACAGGTTGGGTCGCTGGTACACGACCATGGCCAACACCAAGCGCGCTTTTTCGCCGCCGCTCATGGTGCCGACAGTCTGCCCAACCATAGCGCCAACAAAGCGAAAGCTGCCTAAGAAGTCACGCAACTCTTGTTCACGCGCATTGATCCCCAACTTTTTTGCCAGCGCGATCATATGCTCCAACGGTGAGTCTTTCACTTGCAGCACATCGAGTTCTTGTTGGGCGAAGTAGCCCACCGACAGGCCCTTACCTTCGGCAAACTCACCGCTTAAGGTCTTCAGCGCGCCGGCAATGGTCTTCACCAAGGTTGATTTTCCCTGGCCGTTGGCACCCAGCAAGCCAATGCGCTGTCCAGCCACCACCGAGCGGGTGATACCGCCAACTATGGGCGTTTGAGTGCCGTCGCTGGCGGTGTAGCCCACCACGGCGTCACGAATCGTGATCATGGGATTGGGCAGTGAGGCCGGCTCTTTAAATTCAAACGTAAAGTCAGCGGCGGTGATGACTTGTGCGACGCGTTCCATGCGTTCCAGCGCTTTTACACGGCTTTGCGCTTGCTTGGCTTTAGAGGCTTTGGCCTTGAAGCGGTCAATGAACAGCTGTAGGTGCGCAATGCGGTCTTGCTGTTTAGAGAAGGCGGCTTGTTGCAGCGTCAGTTGTTGCGCGCGCACGTCTTCAAACGTGGAGTAGTTGCCGCCAAATCGTGTCAGTTGTGCGTTGTCTAAGTTCACCGTGACGCGGGTGACGGCATCCAAAAATTCTCGGTCGTGGCTGATGATGATCATCGTGCCCTCATACCGTTTGAGCCAAGCTTCTAGCCACACCAACGCGTCTAAGTCCAAGTGGTTGGTCGGCTCGTCCAGCAGCATCAAATCGGCAGGGCACATCAGAGCGCGGGCCAGTTGCAGGCGCATGCGCCATCCGCCTGAAAAGCTGTTCACTGGGTTGTTGAGCTCGGCAACAGAAAACCCCAAGCCCATAATCAATGTTTGGGCCCTAGACTGCGCATCAAAAGCGCCAGCATCGGACAACTCGGCGTAGGCCATGCCAATGGCTTCGCCGTCGCCACTTTCTTCTGCCAATGCCAATTGTTGGTTGCATTCGACCAAGCGGGTGTCGCCTGCCAATACAAAGTCTGTGGCGGACTCGTCTGTCTCAGGCATGTTTTGGGCCACTTGTGCCATGCGCCAAGACTTAGGCATAAACCATTCGCCGCCGTCTTCAGTCAAGTCACCGGTCAGCAACGCAAACAAGGTGGACTTGCCCGCGCCATTGCGTCCAATCAGGGAGGCTTTTTCACCTGGGTGGATTGTTAGGTTGGCTTTGTCTAGCAGCACCTTGGTGCCTCGGCGCACGGTGAGGTCGGTCAGCGTAATCATGTGGTGGTGGTGGGCTCTTGTAAAACGGGTGGGTGTGTATTGAACATATCTTTGGTCAGCAACAGCACGAGATCATCGCCAGCGCTGGTGGGCAACCAAATAGGGTTGAGGTTTGGAAAGGCGCGTTCAAAGTGTTCGCGTTCGAAGCCGATTTCTAAAACCAGTGCGCCGCCGTCGTTCAACACGGCGGGCATCGCGGCCATCATGGGGCGAATAAAGTCCATGCCGTCCAAGCCACCAGCCAACGCCAGCGTTGGCTCAGCCAAGTACTCGGCAGGCAATGCCTGCATGCTGGTTTGGTTGACATAGGGCGGGTTGCACACTACAAGGTCATAGCCACCGGGTACGTGTGCCAAGCCGTCTGAGGTGTGCAGGCTGATGCGCGCGGTCAACGCGTGTTGTGTGACATTGATAGCGGCCACTTCCAATGCCAGCGCATCTATATCAGCCGCGTCCACGTGCGCGTCGGGGTAAGCCAGCGCAGACAATATGGCCAAGCTTGCATTGCCAGTGCACAAGTCCAGCACACGCTTGGGCAGCGCGGGCAGCCAGTCATCAATATGGCCATAGGCCAGTGCCTCGGCAATAAAGCTGCGCGGCACAATGGCGCGCTCGTCTATGTAAAAGGAGACGCCTTGAAGCCAAGCTTGTTGTGTGAGGTAGGCCGCTGGTCGTCTCGTCGTAATACGCTCTTCGATTAATGTGCCAACGCTGAGCACCTCGTCAGCCGTCAGTTCACGTTCAGCGTACTGGGGTTCGTTGATGTCAATGTCAAGCGGTAAATCCAAGCGCCATAAGACAAGCCAAATAGCTTCGTCTCTGGCGTTGGTTGTGCCGTGGCCATACACCAAATTAGCCGCTTCGAATGCGGCCTGGCTGTTGTCGATGAGTTGGTGAAGTTGCATGGTGATAGTCACTGAGGTTAAGGAGAGTCCGCATCAACCAAAGGCAGTCACACGTGTTGTGTTGGCACGGCTGCGAGTCAGCAGCCGGCAAGTTGTCGCTGAAATGTCAGCGGCGACGTGGTGTCATGGGCCCACGGCCTTCAATGTGGCGGAAACTGATGCGGCCTTTGGACAGGTCGTAAGGGGAAATTTCTAGGGTCACACGGTCACCCGCCAAAATGCGGATATGGTTTTTACGCATTTTGCCTGCTGAGTAGGCGATAAGCTGGTGCCCGTTATCAAGCGTCACGCGGTAGCGTGAGTCAGGTAACACCTCGTTGACGATGCCCATCATCTCAATCAGGTCGTCTTTTGCCATGTAAATTCCTTAAATCCCGTAATGTGTTGCCGTGTCGGTGACCCGGTAGGCAATAAGTCCTTGCCCATGCCCCGAAGTGAGACATCTGGCAAAGCCTTTCATTATAGCAAATGGCAGGTGTCGTTAGCTTGACTGTGCCGCAAGCGCAACCAGGGTTTCGCGGTACATGTTTTTGAGTGGCTCAATGTCGGCCACTGCCACGTGTTCGTTGATTTTGTGAATCGTGGCGTTGGGTGGGCCCAGCTCTATGACTTGCGCACAAATTTGCGCGATAAAACGCCC
>Ga0222645_100814_pt1 | contig 15904 bp, 14 predicted proteins | sample AntAcemetagen292_FD_179881 | JGI IMG/M metagenome (GOLD analysis project Ga0222645, IMG submission 179881) | Saline water microbial communities from Ace Lake, Antarctica - #292 | ecosystem: Environmental > Aquatic > Non-marine Saline and Alkaline > Saline | place: Antarctica: Ace Lake | collected...
ACGTGGTCGCACTGAAGCTTGCCTTTTATGTATTACCAAGAAAAACCTTGGATGCTCTGGTGCTATGGCTCGCCAAACACTGAATCAGGTTGGCTCCAAGGTCGTCATCGGCGCCTTTTTGGTTTCCGGCACTTTCCACCTGATTGCACCGGCCCAGTTCATGCCGCTGCTACCGGATTGGACGCCCTACCCTTTGGTGTTGGTGTATCTATCCGGCATCGCTGAACTACTGGCCGCTATCGGTCTAATTGCAAAATTGCGCTGGGCACCGATTTTCACAAGCCTCGTGCTTCTGGCTGTATGGCCGGCGAACTGGTGGGTAGCAATCGAAGCCACCAATAATGCCGAAATAGTAACTGCAGTAATTGCCTGGTTGCGGTTACCTCTTCAATTGCCCCTGATTTACTGGGCACTAAAGTCCCCTGTAAAAAGAGGATAGCCCCGTAAAAAACAGGCTTCTTATGCGAATAGCAAGTATTTGGAGCGAGCGACGGGAATCGAACCCGCACCACCAGCTTGGGAAGCTGGAGTTCTACCATTGAACTACGCTCGCGACTATTTAGATTCTAGCTCTTGGCCTTAGTCGGAAATTGCCGGCGAGCCGGCTCCGCTTTCCCGTCCTACCCAAAGGCTCTAGTTCTGCAAACGGCTCTGCGCTCTTAGTTGCAAGCAGAACTAATAAAACCCAACCAGCTTCAATTAAGAGTCTCGATTCTGAAATTGACTGGGCGGTGATTACAAGGAATATGAAAAGCGGAAACAGGTATAGCGGGTTGGTGTGCCGAACGCCCACGGTCCAAAGCCTGACGAATGTCGCAACCAGAAGCCAAACCAACAAACCGAGACCCACAATCCCCAGTTGCATGAACATGTCTAAATAAGCATTATGAGCCTGATACATCGGAACACCGTTCATGACTATGAGGCCCTCATACGGCGCGACCCCAGGAACCCAGTAACCGATCCAGCCCCAACCAAAACCTGGCTTTTGAGAAATAAGGTTAGCCACTTCAGCCCAGATTCGAAATCTTCCTGAAGCATCTGGGCTTTTACCGAGAAAATCAAATACGGCCGCAAGGTTGATCACCATTGAAGCCACGCTAAGTCCCGCAATCACTCCCGCACCCCAATAAATCTGGTGCCTGACTTGCCTGGTTCTACCCTCCGCAAGGATTGCAACCAGTGCCACGAATCCAATGATGACAACAGCCAACGTCATGCTGGCACTTTGAGACAAGACCGTGAGCAGGATGGCCAAGCCAAGAGAAACAACAGGAAGCGACCTTCTCCGACTTGTGACGATTGCCTCAACCAAAAACAAAAGTGCACCGAGCACGGCGGTGAAGGCAAGTAGATTCGCGTTTCCAACAATGCCCTGAATTCGGTCGCCCTCAAACAGGTTTCCTTGGCTCCAGTAGTAAGCCGAGTAAGGGACCGTGTCGCCCTCAAAGTTTGGAAACAGTGGGACCACGGCACCAGTAAGCCCGGCGAACAGCTCAAACAGGAGTGACGCCCCGAGAATAAAACGAATTAGATTTGAAAGAACGTTCAGTAGCTGACGCCAGCTGAATTGACTGGCAAGAAATAGCGCAAACAAAGTCGTGCTTATCTGCAAGCCCACGGTCATGAGACTGGCACCAAGGTAAGAGGACCAGGTAAGACTCAGTATCATCCAGCCAATCAGCAGCACCAATGCCGTTGGCATTATTCGAACCAATTCCACGGGCTTTGAAACAGCAAGGGCATAAATGGTTGCCATAGTAAGAACCACGACTGCCACAGACCAGCCGGCCCAACCAATTGAATAGCGAACTGCGTCGCCCGCAAAAACTAAAAATAGCCCCGGGTAGGCCAGCCAGACCCCAGCTCGGTACTTTTCAGTGTGGGAGCCAATCGGGATTCTGATCGGCTGAGTTATGGGAATCGAATTGGTAATTTAGCGCTCACTTGGTGCTGGGTTTTTGTTTCAGCCCGTCAAGAATACCGCCCTAAACTACAAAGCATGAAACTACCTGAGCCAATCATTGTCGACCCGCAGTCCGTGCCAAGCCTGAACTGGGGAATCATTGGGCCGGGCCGGATCGCCGAGACGTTTGTAGCGGCTACTCAAAAGCACACTTCGCAGCGATTTACTGCAGTTGCCTCAAGAACTTCGGGCCGAGCACAGGAGTTTGCAAGCAAATTCAATATCCCAAAGACTTTCGCCACCTACCAGGACCTTGTGGCTGATGAAGAAATCGATGCGATTTATATTTCAAGCCATATGTCGGATCACTTCGAGCACGCAATGCTCGCAATCAATGCTGGAAAAAGCATCCTGGTTGAAAAGCCGATTACCTACCTTCCAGAAGAAGCAGAGCAAATATTTGCCGCCGCAAGACAGGCCAAGGTGCTCGCAATGGAGGCCATGTGGACAAGGTATCTGCCCCAGTCCACTATTTTGAGGCAGCTTCTAGAATCCGGCGACCTTGGAAAGCCGGAACTGCTAACAGCCAGCTTTTGTGCAGACAATCGGGCTGTTGAAAGACTCTGGCAACCTGGTGGCGGCGGAATTGTCTTTGACATGGGCATCTACCCGATCGCAATTGCTCAGGAAATGCTTGGGGAGCCAAGCTCCATCGTCGCTACCGGCAGAGTTAGGCCCGACGGCATGGATGAGGAGAGCTACAGCCTTTTGAATTACGAATCTGGTGCCAGGGCGTCACTTACCATGTCAGGCATTGCAACCCTCCCTATGCTTGCGAGCTGCTCCTTTGAAAACGCAGTGATTTCTTTGGGTGAACCATTCTTCGTGCCATCCAGCATCAGCCTAAAAACCAAGGACTTTTATCCAGAACATACCAACTGGGTCGATGAGTCAGGAATTGCCGGCCACGAGGGCCTTAGCTACCAGGCAACCTGGTTTGCTAAGTACCTGTCCGAAGGCAAATTCGAATCCGATGTACATACCCACGCTCAGACAGTGGACAACATCAGAACGGCCTTTGAGATAACCAAGCAGATCGGCGCGAAGCCCTTCTAGCCGCTAATCCCAATAATCATTGGGTCATGGAAGGTTCCGCCGAAAGCTCGCTCTGAGGCTCCGGTACGATCCAGGTAAGGGGTAATTCCGCCAAGGTGGAAGGGCCACGCGGCACCCATGATCATGCCTAAGTCAATGTCCTGCGCCGACTGGACGACGCCCTCATCGAGCATCAGCTTCACCTCTTTGGCAAGACCTAGATTTACGGATTCAAAGATTTCATCGCTGGAACGCCCCTTAGCTGCGCCATTGCCAACGATTTCCACCGCTTTTTTGTCGTAGCCCTTGATGTTTCCCTTTGAATCGCGCTCAATCAGCTTGCCGTATTCAGCCAGCTTGTGAAGGTTCGCACTGGCGTAAAACCTGTCGCTACTAAAGGCGTGCATTGAATCAAGCACGTGAGCCCCGACCTTTAGCCCAACTAGTTCCAGGAGGTCGAAGGGGTTCATTGGAAGACCAAGTGGCGCAATTGCTTCTGAGACCTGCTCGAACGAGGCACCCTCATCCACAGCCCGCATTGCTTCTCCGAGCAAATACCCCAGCAGCCTGTTCACGACAAACCCTGCCGAGTCAGAGGTAATTACAGCCGTCTTTCTTAGGTTTCTAGCAACATTCATGGCGGTTGCGACCGCTTGGTCCGAAGACTTAGGTGCCCTGACGACCTCAACCAATGGCATTACTGCTACAGGGTTGAAGAAGTGAAAACCGACTACCCGCTCAGGATTGGCTAGCTTGGAGCCGATTTCGGCGACCGATAGTGAGGAGGTGTTGGTTGCCAAAATGCAGTTTTCGCTGACGTGTTTTTCCAGCTCTGCAAAAACTTCTTGCTTGATCTTGAGCTCCTCAAAAACCGCCTCAATCACCCAGTCGCAATCGCTAAAGGCTGCGAAGTCCAAGGACCCAGAAAGATTGCCAGCGTAGCGATTTCGATCATCGCTCGAAAGCCTGCCCTTTTCAACTAATTTGTCCAGCTCTCCGATTATGTAAGACAGGCCCTTATCGATTCGTTCCTGAGAGACATCGGTTATTACAACCGGTATTTCAAGTCTTCGCAAAAACAAAAGTGCGAACTGCGAAGCCATTAGACCGGCGCCAAGAACGCCAACTTTTGTTACCGGCAATGCCAATGTCTTATCCGGAGCGCCCGAGGGCTTCTTCGCGTGCTTTTGAACCAGGTTAAAAGCGTAGATCGACGCGTGGAATTGGTCGGAGGCACTCAGGTCTTCAATGGCCTGGTCTTCCCTAGTGAAAGCATCTTTCTTGGTCCCAGATTTTGCCGCATCAATCAAATCAAGCGCCACGTATGGCGACAGCGGAACGGAACCGAGTTTTTGCCGAACGGTTTTTCTAGCGATTGCAACAGCCGGCGACCAAATGGTCGCCTTTTCAACCTTGCCCGGCTCGTTCTTGCGCTTTACCTTCTTGCCGCCCAACACATCGTCGGCCCAATCCAGTGACTGCTCCAAAAACCTCGGTGAATCAAACATCACATCGGCAATGCCAAGCTCCAGGGCTTCGGCAGGCTTCAGCATCCGGTTTTGCTTTAGAGGATTTTCAATTATTACCTTCAGTGCATTTCTGATCCCAATTAGGTTAGGCAGCAAATATGCGCCTCCCCAACCCGGAATCAACCCGAGGAAAACCTCGGGTAGTGCAATTGCCGGCGCAGCTTGATTCACGGTTCGATAATGCGCATTCAGGGCAACCTCGAGCCCGCCGCCAAGAGCAAGACCGTTGATGAACACGAAGCTCGGGACTCCTAAATCAGACAACTTATCCAGCGCCCAGTGACCCATTTCGCCTATTAGGCGCCCGGAGTGGCGGTCTTTTAGGCCTTGGACCTTGGTTAGATCAACCCCGGCGGCTAAGTAGTAAGGCTTTCCGGTAACTGCGACTGCATGAATCTCTTTGTTTGCGGCACGTTTTTTGAGTTCGTCAAGTTTTCCAGCGAACTCCAACAGTGTGTGCGGTCCGAGTGTGTTTGGACGGGTGTGGTCTTTGCCGTTATCTAGGGTTATGAGCGCGATCACACGACCCGAACGCAAAGTTACGTCAGAGACAAACGAATGGCTGATGATTTCATCGGTGTCCGTAAGTAGCGGTGCGAAGTCCTGCATCTTTCTAGCCCTTCCAATTACTGTTTTCCCAAACCACGCTGCCGCCCATACCGAGGCCGATGCACATGGTGGTGAGGCCGAAGCGAACTTCTGGATGCTCTTCAAACTGCTTAGCAAGTTGATTCATTAGCCGCACGCCGCTTGAGGCAAGCGGGTGGCCAAACGCGATTGCTCCGCCATATTTATTTACTCGTGCGTCGTCGTCTGCAATCCCGAAGTGGTCTAAAAATGACAGCACTTGGACCGCAAAGGCCTCGTTGATTTCAAACAGACCGATGTCTTCGATTTTTAGCCCGGCTTTTTCAAGAGCTTTTTCGGTGGCTGGAATTGGGCCGATGCCCATGATCTCTGGCGCTACACCCGCAAAGCCAAAGGAAACGAGCTTCATTTTTGGCTTTAGGCCGTGTTTAGCCAAAGCTCTCTCACCAGCCAAAAGCGCAACTGTCGCGCCATCGGTCAATGGAGAAGCGTTGCCGGCGGTTACTTTTCCGTGAGCACGGAACGGGGTTTTAAGCCCCTGCATGCCCTCGATTGTTGACTCAGGTCTCATGAGCTCATCTTGTGAGACTAGGGACCAGCCGGCATCGCTGCCAGCCGAGACCGATATCAAATCCGGCTGAATTTTATTGTCCTCATAGGCCCTGGCCGCCTTTTGCTGAGATGAGACCGCGAACGCGTCTGCTCTGTCTTTTGTCAGTGCTGGAAAGCGATCATGAATTTTCTCGGCTGTGCAACCCATGTTCAGGGCGTCTGGACTAACTAGCTTTTCAGACAAAAACCTAGGGTTTGGGTCTGCATCGAAGCCCATTGGGTGTCGACCCATGTGCTCAACACCGCCGGCCAAAACAAGATCATATGCTCCGATTCCGATTGAGCTGCCTGTCGTTGTGACAGCGGTCATCGCGCCGGCACACATCCGATCGATGGCAAAACCAGGAACACTTTCTGGAAGACCGGCCAATATGCTGGCGGTTCGGCCAATAGTTAAGCCCTGATCGCCCTGCTGGGTGGTGGCCGCGATTGCTACGTCGTCGATTGCTGCCCGGTCTAGGTCAGGGTGTCGCTCCAAGAGGCCAATCATCGCCTTCACGATTAGGTCATCGGCTCGGGTGTTCCAGTAAACCCCCTTCTCGCCAGCTTTTCCGAATGGGGTTCTGACTCCGTCTACAAAGTAGACATCTTGAGGTTTCATTACTTCCTAACTAATTGCGAGCGAGTTGCTTGTCGTTCCTTCTCATCCGCCGCCAAAGTAGTGCGGACCAGACCCGGTGTCAGCAAGAATGCGTCAACCAAGCTTTCTGCGTGAGGCCTTAGTCTCGGCAACAGTCTGGTGTCGATATATTCAGTTATTGCCTCGGCCCTCGAGGAAGACAGTCGGCCGTTGATCAAGTACCAGGACAAGTTTTCTTCTAAGACGCTGAAACCATAGAGGTCTCTTAGCCAGGTCAGAATTTGCTTGGAATCTTTGTCCTCAATTGTCTTTAGGGCCGAAGTAAACGCCTCCCACAGGATTAGTTCACCATGTGCTTTTGCCGCAAGAATCAAGTCATTCTGATAGCGGTTAAACAGCTCGGCTTGCTTTTGGGCATTTTTGGGACCCGAGTGCTTCAGGTTGTTTGCAAGCTTCGCAATCATGGTGTGGACTCGGTCGGTTAGAAGTTGGTGCTGGTGATCTTCTTCCTTGACGTAGCCAACTGAACGAGCAGTGGAGCCAAAGTCAACCATTTTCTGAGCGAGACCCCTTAGGCCACCGCGATTAATTGTCGCTTCACCCACTTGACCGGCAACATAGCTTGCAAGGGTCCCGAAATCAGGTGACTTAAAGGCCTTTGCGTAGTCGCCCAAGAGGCGCTTGGCCACAAGCTGAAGCATCACGTTATTGTCGCCTTCAAAAGTGACATAAACATCTAGGTCTGCTCGAAGTCCCGTCAATCGGTGTTCGGCCATAAAGCCCTGACCACCGCATGCCTCGCGGCATTCTTGAACGGTCTCTAGCGCATACCAAGAACTAAGCGCCTTGGAGGCTGCGGCCACGGTTTCAAGATCCTGTCTTGACTCATCTGTGTCGTTTTCACCGGTAAAGACAGCGTGGAACTGATCAAGAAGTTCCTGGTGGGTGAAGACTTGGGCATAGGTTCTAGCCAAGAGTGGCAAGAGCCTGCGCTGGTGGCGTCCGTAATCCATTATGGTCTTCTCCTCGCCACCTGGGCCCGGAAACTGTTTGCGCTCAAGCGAGTATCTGATGGCAATGTCTAAGGCAAGCTTCTGGGCGTTCACGACACCGCCGGTGAGAGACACCCTTCCTTGAACCAAGGCGCCAAGCTGAGTGAAGAATCGTCTTCCCGACGACTCAATGACCGAGGAGTAAACACCGTCTTCGCTTACGTCTGCGTATCGGTTTAAAAGGTTTGTCCGAGGAACTCTGACGCTATCGAAATACAATCTCCCGTTGTCAATTCCATTTAGACCGCCCTTTAGGCCGTCATCTTCACTGCCAACCCCCGGCAAGAGCTTGCCGCGCTTACGAATTGGAACGTAGAAGGCATGGACACCGTGCTTTTCACCGCCAGTGTAGAGCTGTGCAAAGACCACCGCAGCGTGTCCGTGGAGTGCTGCATTTCCCAAGTAGTCCTTGTAGCTGTGTCGATCCGGAGTGTGGATAACAAACTCTTTGGTGTCAGCGTCATAAGTGGCGGTTGTCCCAATTGACGCCACGTCCGAGCCATGTCCAGTCTCGGTCATCGCGAAGGCCCCGGGAATCTCGGTACTAACTGCACTGCCTAAAAAGGTCTTGTGATGGTATTCAGTCCCTAGATACAAAATCGCAGAACTGAACAATCCGTACTGGACGCCGTATTTAATCTGCAGCGAAGGATCCGCAAAAACCAGCTCTTCGAAACTGGAAAGCGACGCTCCAGGATTCATGGTTCCGCCGAACTCTGACTGGAAACCGTGCTGCGTTGCTCCGGCATCAACCAAGACTCGAAGCTGCTTGAGAACTGTCTCTCGATGCTCAGCCATTGGCTGGCCCTCTTGTTTGAAAAGCTTGTGTTCCTCTATCACCGAGCGGGTGTGGCGACGAACGTCCGCCCACCTGCCAAGGATTCTTTCCCCGGTTGCCTCGACGTCTAGTTGAATGTCTTCATTGATATTCATTTCTCACCTCAATCACTAGTAAAGGACAGAAACGCACTCTCGCCAAGGGGTGTTTAGAAACTTTGTGACTGCGTACAATCCGCGTCAATTGGCGGATTACTTCTTTAGAGCTTTCCTACAAAAACAGCATGGCCTTTTGTTTTATAACTAACAAAAACTAGTTGCCCTCGAACTTGGCGGGCTGCTTGGTAATGAAAGCCTCCATGCCTCTTGTAACGTCTTTTGTCTGCATCAAGGAGGCCAGTCGCTGAAACACCTGCTTTTTTTCTTGCTCCGAATCGATTGCTCTTGCCGAGGCAAGTGTGGCCTGCACAGCAAGCGGCGCCTGCTTTGCAACTTGATTCGCAATTTCCAGAGCTTTATCAAACTCTTCGCCGGGATCGCACACTTGAGTTACTAAGTTCATGGCTAGCGCCTGCTGGGCATCAAAACTGTCTCCGGTTAGTAAATAACGCATGGCATTTGCGTGTCCCGCGACTGCCGGAAACCTTATGGTTCCTCCGCCAAAAGGCATGATGCCCCGACTAACTTCTAGCTGAGCAAATCTTGAGTCGGTTGCCGCGACTACAACATCGCTTGCCAAAGCTAATTCCACTCCCAGGGTGAAGCAAGTCCCCCTAGTTGCCATAACCACTGGCTTTGAAACCTGTTTGGTTGTGATTCCCCAGGGGTCCAACCCGCCCTCCGGGACCATTTGAAGCTTGCCTGCGGCAAGCTTTGGCCCAACATCTTGCAAATCGAGACCAGCGGTGAAGTGGTCGCCGTGGGCGAAAACCAAACCAACTCTTAGATTGTGGTCGGTGTCAAGCTTGCCGTAGGCAAGTGACAGTTCGTGAAGCATCTGCTCGTCCGCAGCGTTTAGCTTCTCGGGGCGATTCAGGCCAATAAGTAAAATGTGCCCTTGGGTTTCTAGAGTAATTCTGGTCATCGTCGACATGGCTCAAAGATTAGACGCTGTTAGTCCAGTTGCGCCAATATCTGGTTCAAATACTGCAAAGGGATTTGGTGTTTGCCCGCCCTGAGTCCAGCCGTTTACACGTGTCGGACGCGATAACTAGCGGCGTTTTCCATTTGGCAAAGTGAGAATTATCGAGCCGATAATTAGTCCCATCAGCGGCACTATGCCAACCGCCCAACTAATGCTGATGCCAAAAATAGCTGCGAAGCCGGTTAGGGCATTAAAAACCATTGCTATCCAAGGCCTTAGCTTTTTGCGCCTTGATAAAACGGCTAACAGTATGTTAATTAGCGCTGCGCCAACCAATAGAACAAGGATGGTTGCAACCAGTGCGGCTAGATCTTCCATAGCTAATTATCTCAAGTGATCGCCGCTAACGGTTGCCGGGCTTTTTCGCTTTCCGGCTGGACATCCAAAGCCAAAAAAACAAAATTAGGAGCCCCAATAAAGAGGCGCTCAGTCCAAAGGTAGCTAGCCCGAGCGCCCAAAACTCCTCGACCAGAAAGCCCTCATCGTCTACATAATTTGGCGAGAGGTTGTAATAAAGAATCAGCAGAACAGACATCAAGGTGGTCACACCGAGTGCCCTGAATAAAATCTTCTGTCCTGTGTTCATGATCGGAAGCCTAGCTGCGACAAAGCAAGCAACTAATTCAGAACTCGCATAACATTCAAGGATGCTTAGCTACGAAAATTGGAAACAACTAACCCAGTCCAGACGATCAACCAGAGACTTCCTGGACTCACCCATCGAACCAGGTGTTCTAACCGAAATTCTCTCCGACGGCCTCACTGCACCCAGCTGGTCGAACACGAGGCCCTTTGTAGTGGCAGTTGCCGAAGGTGAACAGCGTGATCGAATAAGTGAACGTCTGATCGCTAGGTTGCGGGAATCAACCAAGCTTCCAAACCTAGGAGCCAAGCCGGACTTTACACACGAGATTCCCTATCCAAAGGGACTTGCTGAGCGAAGCCAAGCCGTTGGAAAAGGCATCTACGACACCCTAGGCATTGACAGAAAAGACACGGCCGCAAGATTTAGCTTCTTAGAACGAAACTACGAGTTCTTTGGCGCACCAACAGCACTGTTCTTTTTCACACACCGCGGCCTAGACCAGTTCGGAACGCTCGATCTTGGACTGTTTATGGAGAACGTGATGCTGGCGGCCAACGCAAAAGGGTTAGGGACTTGTGCCCAGGGCTACCTGGGTGGACACCCTGACATTATTCGCTCTGAATTTGAAGTTAGTGATGACTACGCGTTAGTTTGCGGGATGTCGATCGGATACCCATCCGAACACCCCATCAATGGCTGGCACGCGGAAAGACTCCCGATAACCGACTTGCTTCTCAGCCCCAAAAACCACTGACCGCATTGATACGCCCAGTGTGAACATTGGCTAAACGCTGGAATGTAAGTCGTGGCTGTCGGTTGCAATGAATATACGTCCCGAGACTTTCGTTCCGTATTCCATTCAGATCGAAACATTGAGGAAATCATGACAGACAAGAACATAGTTGAAGTAGCAGTCGAAGCGGGAACTTTCACCACTCTTGCAGCAGCACTGGGCGCAGCTGACCTAGTAGCAACCCTGCAGAGCGAAGGACCGTTCACAGTCTTCGCACCAACAGACGATGCCTTTGCGGCCCTTCCAGAGGGTCTAGTAGCAGCACTATTGCTACCAGAAAACGTAGACGCCCTAAAGTCAATCCTGACCTACCACGTAGTGTCCGGTCAGGTTCATGCCGCAGACGTCACCACCGGTGATGTTCCAACAGTCGAGGGCTCAACAATGGCCGTTGACACATCTGACGGCGTAGTTATCAACGGCACCGCCAAGGTAACTGCAACCGACATCGCAGCTTCAAACGGTGTTATCCACGTAATCGACGCAGTACTAGTTCCAGCAGGCGTCGACGCAGCAGCATTGCTTGCGTAATTCGTAACTAAGTTACAACGGAAGAGCCAGGGAGAGATCCCTGGCTCTTCTATTTAACCGGGCTTGCGAGACAAGAAACCCCCGCCAGACAGATTCGCCTTTCTGTCCTCCCTACCACAGCCCTTCCCCTGGAATTTACTGAGACTGCATTGCCAGTCTTCTCCTAGAAATAACTCAGTCAATTGCCACCGCGCTACCACGGAACTCAAATTTTCGATTGTTAACCTTTGAGAGCGTTTCGGGACTTTCGAAGCGCCTTGACCCAACACCCGAGAAAAATCGAGGCACGATGAGAAAAAACAGACTTACCGCCCTAGCTGGAATCGCAGTCGCGGCCCTAGTGCTCACTGGATGCGCACCCGCAGATGAGGTTGCAGAGCCAACGGAAACCACCGAAGAAGCTCAGGTCGATGAGGCCATGACCGAAGAAACGCTGGGAAACATTGTTGAAGTGGCAGTTGGAGCCGGAACCTTTACAACTCTGGCCGCCGCACTGGGCGCAGCTGACTTGGTAACCACACTTCAGGGTGAAGGTCCGTTCACTGTCTTTGCACCAACTGATGAGGCCTTTGCGGCTCTACCGGCTGGACTTCTAGACGCACTACTTCTACCTGAGAACCTAGCTGTCCTTCAGTCAATTCTGACCTACCACGTTGTGGCTGGTGAGGTTTACGCCGCTGATGTTACGACCGGTGACGTGACAACAGTTGAAGGCTCGACCTTCGCGGTTGACACATCTAATGGTGTTGTAATCAACGGCACTGCAAACGTCACGGCTACCGACATAATGGCCTCCAATGGAGTTATCCATGTCATCGACGCAGTCATCCTCCCACCAGGAGTTGACGCAGAAGCGCTGCTTGGCTAACAACCAAAAACGAACTGAACTTCAGCCAGGGAGAGATCCCTGGCTGAAGTGTTTAACGAGCATTTTCTGACGACGAAGGCTAGCCCTTGTCTTTTTTGGGCTGAACAGACCACAGCCAGGCACCAACTCCCAGCACGGTGAGAGTTACTCCGGCAAGAGCAACCAGATAGGTGTTATCCGCATAGGAGTCGTAGGTAGAAACGATTCCAAAGAACAGAGCGGCGTAGGCCAGCAGTATCCACTTATTACTCATGCTAAAAAGTCTAGCTGCCTGATTCCGGAGCGACGTTGGCATTGTTCAGGAAACCCGGTTTCGGGGTTTTGGTTAAAAAGAAAAACCCTCCCGTTTCTGGGAGGGTTTTGCCTTGTGGGGACTAGGGGGGTCTATGTACCCCGCCAAACCAATGGTTTTAGGCCTATGTTTTTAGAAATCAGATCATAAATCAGACTATTATTTTCCTTTCAGGGATACGAATTGTCTAAATAACTAGTCAGTTTTAGGTGCCCGCCAGGTCCATGAGTGGTGAATCACAAGTGCAAGCAACACAACTTCCACAACACTGCCTAGAACGTAGTAGCTCCATTCACCAACGGCACCTCCGACAATTGTGATGGCATAGAGCCCAGCCAAACTGATGCTCACAACGCGATTCAGCCTTCTGGGCATAACAAGGCTGAGGTAGATCATCAATGACGGGATAATCACGTAGATCGTTACACCCAGAAGGAATGGCTGCCCAACATCAAATACGAAAACCTTTCCTTGATCCAAGGCTGCGCGAAAGTCAGCACGAAATAGGGAGAAAAGATCCACGTAGGCGAAAATCATCATGGTTGTAGCCCAAAGCGCGGCCATCCGAATGCGGACGTCAATTAGGGATGAAACTTGGTTTGTCTTTACTGCATAAGTCATAAAGTTCCTTTCGATTCTTACAAGTGTAAGGTGATGATAGCATCAAGTCGTGGAAGAGCAAATACATTGTTGACACAAAGAGCGATTATCGAAGCTGCGGCTGAGGTTGCTGATGCTGGCGGCGTGGCCGCCGTGACAATGAGAAGTGTCGCAAAGGTTTTGGGCGTTGAGGCAATGTCCCTTTATTACCACCTAGCCAACAAGGATGCCCTGCTAGATTCGCTGGCAGATTGGGTCTTTGAACAAATCACTTTGCCTGACCTAAAAGACCATTGGCGGGTAGAAATGATGAAAAGAGCTCACTCCGCCAGATCGGTGCTGTCAAAACACCCTTGGGCACTAGGGATGCTTGAGTCCAGACCAACTCCTGGAGAAAAGCTCCTGCGACATCACGACCGTATTCTCGGATGTCTACTTGGCGGGGGTATGACTCCGGTACTGGCAGCCCATGCGTTTTCAGCCATTGACTCCTACATCTATGGTTTCGTTCTTACTGAAGCAAGCATCTCTTCCTCTCCAGAAAACCTAGTGGAAGAAGGGTTCTCAGCCGAAGTTGCTAAGCAGGCTGAAAAGTATCCCAACATGGCCTTGATAGCCATGGCAGCCGTAAATGACTACAATTTTACGTTTGAGGATGAGTTTGACTATGGACTCAACCTAATTTTGGATGGCTTCGAAGAACGCTTGCACAGTCAAGGTGAAAATGCGGATTAAGAGAAAAATCCCCCCGTTCCTGGAGGGATTTTCCACTTTGTGGAGACTAGGGGGGTCGAACCCCTGACCCCCTGCTTGCAAAGCAGGTGCTCTACCAACTGAGCTAAGTCCCCATAGCGAGCATTCCCTGGAGGAAAGTGCTCACCGTGGGCCTAGGAGGACTTGAACCTCCGACCTCTTCATTATCAGTGAAGCGCTCTAACCACCTGAGCTATAGGCCCGTCGAGCAAGATGATGCTACTAGAAAAAAACAGCTGCCACAAACCCTAAATCTCTAGTTGTTGGTGAAAGTGAGCGAAAGCCCACCGACCAGCTTAGAAATTAGGTTGAAAATTACTGCCCATACCGCCCACAAGGCAGTAGTTAGCACGACATTTAGAAGTGCGAGGGTAGTTGCCGCGGTCATGACGTTAGAAAAAGAAAAATCATCCTCTAGGTTCACATTGCTGCCGTCGCCAAGAACAGATCCAAGCAAACTCCCGATTGAGGAGAAAATGCCGGAATTCGCGAGCACCGACCAAATCAACCAAGCCCCGACGACCAGTGCGATTGAGCTCGCGATTGAGATAAGGAATCCGACCTTAACCGCGGACCAAACATCTACGCCTCTTAGCTTGAGGCGAATTTGTTTCTTGGGTTCCTTTGGGGTCTTATTCCGGTTGAACAGCGATGTCATCTGCCGCTCCTTCAGTTTCTGGTTCATCGTTAGTTTCTAGGTTCCGCTCAGCATTTCTGGCTATCGACAGAACTGAATCGCTCTGGTCAAACCTAGCAAAGACTACGCCCATGGTGTCGCGTCCCTTGGCCGGAACCTCATTAGCCGAGCTCCTGATTACCTTGCCGGAAGACAATACCGCTAGAACCTCGTCAGTTTCGTCGACCATTAGCGCACCGACTAGGTCCCCGCGCTTCTCGTCGAGTTTGGCAACCTTAATTCCGATGCCGCCGCGCTTTTGAACTCGGTACTGATCCGCAGCGGTGCGCTTGGCATAACCACCCTCAGTTACAACAAAGACGAAGCCAGACTCACCAATAACCGAAGCCGACAACAGCTGGTCGCCCTTTCTGAAGGCCATTCCAATGACACCGGAGGTGTCTCGACCCATTGGACGCATCGAATCGTTAGCCGCGGAGAACCTGATGGACATTCCCTTACGGCTAACCAAAAGCACATCGTTCTCTTCACTCACCAGCATTGCGTTAATGAGTTCATCGCCTTCGCGGAGCTTGATAGCGATAATGCCGCCAGTTCTAGCGGTGTCATAGAGCTCCAGGGCGGTCTTTTTGACAAGTCCACTCTTGGTGGCCATGACCAAATATGGCTCCTGCTGGTAGTCCTTAAGATCCAGCACCTTGACTACATATTCCTCTGGCTGCAAGGCCAAGAGGTTGGCAACATGCTGGCCCTTTGAATCTCGGCCAGATTCTTGAACCTCGTAAACCTTGGAGCGATAAACCCTTCCGGTATTAGTGAAGAACATTAGCCAGTGGTGGGTAGTGGAAACAATAAAGTTCTGCACCACATCATCGGCTCGAAGGCTTGCTCCCTTAACGCCTCTGCCACCACGGTGCTGCACGCGATAGTTGTCGCTTCTGGTTCGCTTGATATAGCCGCCTTGGGTCAAGGTAACTACCATTTCCTCTTCGGGAATTAGGTCCTCGAGGCTGACGTCGCCGTCGTAACCAAGCATTATCTCCGAGCGACGATCGTCCCCGTATTTGCTAACCACTTCAGCCAACTCAGTAGAAACGATGTCGCGCTGGGCCTTTTCGTCTCCAATGATTCTCTGGAATTCAGTGATCTGAGTTTCAAGTTCAGCGGCTTCGTCAATAATTTTCTGTCGCTCGAGAGCCGCAAGTTGACGCAATTGCATGTTCAAGATCGCGCGTGCCTGAAGCTCGTCGATTTTCAACAGCTTGATTAGTCCATCGCGAGCATCTTCCACGGTCGCGCTCTTGCGAATCAGGGCAATTACATCGTCCAGTGAGTCGAGAGCCTTCAAGTAACCGCGAAGAATGTGGGCTCGCTCTTCTGCCTTACGCAGCCTGAACTGAGTTCTTCTGACGATAATGTCAATCTGGTGGGTTACCCAATGGGTGATGAAGCCATCAATCGACAGCGTCCTGGGGATGCCATCTACAAGTGCAAGCATGTTCGCACCGAAGTTGTCCTGCAGCTGGGTGTACTTATAAAGGTTATTCAGCACAACCCTTGC
>Ga0222645_100819_pt1 | contig 15691 bp, 9 predicted proteins | sample AntAcemetagen292_FD_179881 | JGI IMG/M metagenome (GOLD analysis project Ga0222645, IMG submission 179881) | Saline water microbial communities from Ace Lake, Antarctica - #292 | ecosystem: Environmental > Aquatic > Non-marine Saline and Alkaline > Saline | place: Antarctica: Ace Lake | collected...
TTCAGTAGCCTGATGAGTTTAGGGTGTCTGAATGATTGACAAGGCCGGGATCAAGGCGCGGTTCGAGACGCTCGCGCCGCATCTTGATGAGCGGGCCCGGCGGCTCTTCGCAGCAACGGAGGCAGATGCTGCCGGTCGAGGTGGAGTAGCAGCAGTATCGGAGGCGACGGGTGTCGCACGCAGTACGATCGGTCGCGGGCTCACGGAACTGCGAAGCACCGCGAGCCTGAAGTACCGCATACGTCGACCAGGGGGCGGCCGCAGGCCAAAAGCAGAGACTGAACCGGGTCTTCTCGCCTCGCTGGAAGAACTCGTACAATCGGCGATCCGCGGCGATCCCGAGGCGGCATTAATTTGGGTGAGCCGAAGCCAGCGCCATCTTGCCAAGGCCTTGGCTGAACGTGGTTTCACGGTCAGTCAAAAGCTGGTTGGCCGCTTGCTGCGCAAGCTTGGCTTCAGTCTTCAGGCCAACCGGAAAACTCTGGAGGGAAGCTCGCATCCCGACCGGGATGCCCAATTTGAACACATCAACCGGAGGATCAAGCAGTTCCAGACTGCAGGACAAGCGGCGATCTCAGTCGATACGAAAAAAAAGGAACTGGTCGGCGACTTCAAGAATGGTGGGAGAGAACTCCGGGCCAAAGGCAATCCCGAGCCTGTGCGCGTACACGACTTCAAGATACCCGCGCTCGGCAAGGTCGCTCCTTACGGTGTTTATGACATTACGGACAACTCAGGCTGGGTAAACGTCGGCATTGATCACGATACCGCAGCTTTCGCGGTCGAGAGTATCCGGCGTTGGTGGAATGCGTTGGGAAAGGATCGTTATCCCGGCTCTGCTGGCCTGCTGATCACTGCCGACTGCGGTGGTAGCAACGGGGCCCGCGTTCGTCTCTGGAAGCATGAACTCCAGGGCTTCGCCAACGAAACCGGCTTAGCCATTACGGTTGCCCACCACCCGCCCGGAACCAGCAAATGGAACCGCATAGAGCACCGGCTCTTTGCATTCATCACACAGAACTGGCGTGGCAAGCCGCTCGTCAGCCACGAAGTCATCGTCAAGCTCATTGGAGCCACGACGACAACCAGCGGGCTTGATGTGCAATGCCACCTTGACGAGAACAGTTATCCCAAGGCTATCAGGGTCTCCGACGCGCAGATGAGTGCGATCAACATTGATCGTGATACTTTCCACGGAGAATGGAACTACACGATCTCGCCGAACCTGTCCTGTCCGATGGCGGTCATGGAAAACGGAAGCGGCAATGATAGACAACCCTGATAAAACGGATCGACTTCTAGCGGAAATAGAAGCCTCACTTCCATTGGAAACCAGACTGTCGCCGAACGTCAGAGGAACTCTCGCGAAACAGTCGCCTGAGTCTACGATTCCAGGCAGGTGCATGGTGACAGAAGTCTTTTACATGGGAGACGAAGGTGGGATTGCTTGCGGCCTGGATATCGGCGGACCGGACACTAAAACCCCTTTCATCGTTTCCATAACTCATCTCATCTTCGACAGGCGAAGCCCTGTATTCCGCCAAATCGAGGCCTATCAGCGGCATCGCATCAAAAAACTCAAGCAGCAGGCCGGACGAGGATACTGACGTCCGCAAAATTGCTGACTCATCCTATCCGAAGCGTTTATATTGTCTCAGGCCCTTAGTCAGCTTGGGGCCCGCGTTGCCAATAAAGACGTTGCACATAGATGCCGCCAGCTCGCAGGAGACTTTGTGCGCTTGGGAGTTGTTGGGCCGCGACCTTCACGAGCTGAATTGGCCAGCGACCAGATTGCGCGCAACGAAAGCGCTGATCGTTTGATGATCGCCCTCGCACGCATGGTCTTTGATACCATGATCCCGTCGGAATACGCGGGTTCTGTGGCCGGAAACGTGCCAGATGCTAATGAGCACTTGGTCCGCCGCTTGTTCGAGCGCGCCATTGGCAACGCCCTACGGTTACAGTTGCAACCTCTGGAGTGGCGGGTAAAGCAAGGGAGCAGATTATCTTGGCCTGTAATTGCCAGCACACCGCGCCTGAGCGAAATATTGCCTGGCATGCAGACCGACATCGAACTGACCCAACTTGGCACGGGCCAGAGAATAGTCATCGACACGAAATTCACGCAGATTTTCACGTCGTCCAGCTATCGTTCTCATATCCTGAAAAGTGGGTACCTGTACCAACTGTATAGCTACCTGCGCACGCAGGAGCGGTCAGATGAACCCAGAAGCTTAGACACAATCGGCATGTTGCTTCATCCTCAAACTGGAGAGGCAATAGACGAGGAGATGCTCATCCAAGGGCACCATATTCGGTTCTTGACGATTGACCTAACCGGTGACGCTGCGGACTTCGAGAAAGCGTTGCGCGACATCGGAACGAAAGTAACGCAGTTAGAGCAGTCTCAGCCAATGATGGGGGAGACATAGACACGTACTGACGACCGCTTGGTAAGATGGTTTCCCGCCGCACCCAAAAGGTACGGCTCCTGCGCGGATAGCGCCAGTCCGGTTTGAAGTCGGGCTTGCTCCGGCGTCAAACCGGACAATTTTTTGGCTTCGCAATCCGCACCCCCCTACTGGGATGGGTGCGGTGCTTTAGATCAGAGCTCGATCCCGGGCTTGAGGTTGCCGTCGGAGTCCAGCCAGTGCCTGGCGCGTGCGCATGCATAGCAGATGCAGGTTCCCGCGCCCGCCATTACGACGGGCGCGAAAAATACCATTGGGTTTGACGCGCCGCATTTGCGGCACGTCATCGGGGGCAAGATGGCGAGGGTGCTCACGCTGCAGCCTCCTCGGGTGTGCCTGCCGCGTTTAGCAAGTAGTCAGCCGCCTTCTGCGCCTCCGACGCTGCGCGGAAAATTGCGCGCTTGTCATCCTTCAGGGCCTGCAGCCAGCTTTCGACATAGGCCGCGCTTTGATCGATTTCGGGCGCGATGCCGATCTGCGCACCAAGGAAACAGGCGCCAATCTCGGCCACAAGCTCCTCGAACGCGTAGGCTTCACGGTTGGCAAATTTCTTGATCCGCTCCAGCCGTTTTTCGCTGCCAGTCCAGTGGATTGCCTCATGGGCAAGGGTCCCAAAGTAACCTTTGGCGCTGTGAAACGTCGCCACGGGTGGCATGTGGATATGATCTTTCGCCGGGCTGTAATAGGCGCGCGGTTCCTCCGTCGTGACGATCTCTGCGCCAGTGCGGGCGAAAAAAGCATCAAGCTCCGGGTCCGCTTCGGTGCCAAGGTCACGGGGGGCGTCTGGTGCCTTGCCATAAAGTTCGGCGGGCAAGCCCTCGATCTGGTCGGCGTTAAACACCCGGTAGGCTTTGGCATAGGAAAAGGTTTTATCCTCGCCCGTGTCGCGGTCTTCTTTTTCGAAGGTGCCGTATTTGACGACAGTCGTTGATTTCTCGCCCTTACGAACTTGTGCGCCTGAATCTTGGGCCTGCTTGTAGGTAAACCAACGCGGGGAAACGTAACCCTTTTCGTCGGCCTCAAGCCAGAGCATCAAAACATTGATCCCGCGATAGGGCTCGCCATTGGATCTCAGGGGGAAACATACACCGCCTTTGCTACCTGTCCACGGCTTGCGCCATGGGGGGCAACCTGCCTCGATTGCTGCAATAATTTTGTCTGTGACATGGGTGTAGATATCGAATTTGACGTTGGCCATTTGTGGCACTCCTTGTTGTGGGGGCGGTGGCTTGTCTGCCTTTCCGCCGATGGGCAGCGCCTCGGCCAATCTGTTTGACGAATACGCATGTATTCGGCGGAACAGAGTGGGAGAGGGCGAAGCCCGACCCACGGTTGCGGGCGGGACTGTCAAGGGGTCTGAACAGTGGGGTGGTGCGGCTCGCAGCCCGCAGGGCGAGAACTCGGCCCGCTGAAAGACGACGCGCACGCGCGGCGCTGGCCCCTTGACCGACCCGAACGCAACTGTTGGGCGGTCTCTTAAAAAGCAAAAGCCGTCGGGGCGGGGGTGAGCGGGCAAGGCCCGTCGATCCCCTGATCTGGCATTGTTCATAGATCAGCCTGCGCACCGCTGCGCGGGCTTCTACCGTTGTTTCTTCCTTGCGAGAGGATTGTTCCCTGAATAGGCGACAACCTGGGTGCATGACTTTGGTACAGGGCGGCATGGCCGTACCGGAATGTGGTTCACTCTGTTTCTGATTTGCTAGCGCTCGTCCGGGAGCGAGGCCTCGCAGGTATGCAGCTCAAATCACTTTTCGCGCCATCTGTGCTTGCCGTGGATAAGGGCACTGTAGGCTAACGTGGTGGCGCGCGTTTTCAGCCCCGTTTTATAAGGGCCAATCGCTCAAGCCAGTTGCCATCTCCACCTCAGTCAGACGGCGGTTCTTTTAGGTAGACCCTTCCAGAAAAGCCATATAGCCTCCAATTGATGAAACAAAATTTCGTAAGCAAACTCAATAAGTGGCAACTTGACCGACGCGCGTTCATTGAGCACCGCGTCTTTTGGCATGGGCGCGTTGGCCTTGCTGATTTGACGGACATCATGGGGCTCAGTCGCGCGCAGTCCTCAAAAGACCTGAACGCCTATATTACAGATCATCCAGACCACTTATTCTACGACAAGACCGCACGCACTTACGTGTTGGGCTCCGCGTTTGACGCAAAATACCTTAAAATTGATGCGGGCGAGTACCTGTCGGAGCTCTTGGCGATCTCCAAAGGCATTCCCGTGCCAAAGTCTGAGTGGATCGTCGACCTGCCTGATATTATTGCCCCAACACTGCCCGCACGGGGGCTGGACCCTTTTGTAATCCGCACGGTGCTTTTGGCCTGTGCGCAGAAGCGCAAACTGGCGATCACCTATCAATCTATGTCCCGCCCGGACCCATCGGATCGGATCATCGCACCCCATGCCGTGGCGTTTGACGGGTTTCGCTGGCATGCGCGCGCCTATTGCTTCAACGGTTCGACATTCAAAGACTTCGTTTTGAGCCGGATCTCGGACTGTGGCCTTGAAGAGGTTGCGGATGTCGATCCTTCAAAGGATGCCGATTGGGTGGAACGCATTACACTTCGCATATCCCCCCACCCCGGTTTGTCCGCAAACCAGCGCCGTATCATAGAGCTGGACTACGGCATGACCCATGGCTGTGCCGAGATGGAGGTGCGCAAGAGCCTGCTGTTCTACAATCTGAAACGCCTCGGCCTTGATACGGACCCGATGGCCCGTCGCCCGCAAGATCAACACATCATCCTGACCAATGCGGATGAGGTTTATGCGGCCTTGGGCAGGACGGCACCATGAAGGCCAGGTCCCACCAAGAGTATAAGATGTCCTTCACAACCGGGGGGCTGTTTCTCACTGAAAGCATCGCTGTCGCACAGCTGCATCACACTGGTGAGCGGTGGGATGAGACCATCGTTCGCGCACTGGAAGATGGTGCCACAGCTTTGCCCAAGACAGCCTCCAACCGGCGCACCCTGCGTGAAATCGCCAACAGGCTGCTCACGCTTTCTGACGATGAGCTTACATATTTTCTTGAAAACGCAAGCCGCACCGATCAACAGGCCCTGCTTTGGCTGGCAACCTGTCGTGCCTACCGGTTTATCCGCGAGTTCGCGCTGGAGGTCATTCGCGAGCGGTATCTGTCCTACCAGCTCGACTTACCTCACCAAACATTCGACATCCTGTTTGACGCAAAGGCCGAATGGCACGACAGCCTTGCGTCTCTGAGCATGTCCACAAAGCTCAAACTGCGCCAGATCATGTTCCGCATGCTGCGCGAAGCCGGGGTGATTTCTGAAGAAGATCAGATCCAGTCCGCCATCCTGTCGCCGCGCTTGCTGAACATAATCAAAGAAAGAAACCCCAATGAGTTGGCGATTTTCCCCGGCGTTTTGGTTGAGGGAGCATCCGTTTGAAACATCTCATTAACCGCAAAGCCAGGGCTGAGCATCTGTTCCAGGTCATGACCAGCGAACGCTTTTTGACCAAGCAAGGTCTTGGCAACGAGGTGCCCTTCTTCATTTATCCCTATCCTGCCTCCGAAGGTCTGACAGTCATTGAGGACAGGCAGGACTTGATCACGCGTGTGGAACATGCTGGTGTGAAGGTCCTCGACATCAACCTGTACGATCTGTCGATCGATATTCTGAAAGAGCGCGACATTCTTGACGAGATCCTTGAGATCGAGGCCGACAGCGACAAATCAGAAATCAAAGATCTGCTGCAAGGGGTTCTCGACCCTCAGGCTCATCTGATCCCCAAGATTGCCGAGGCAATCGCGGCCACCCCGCACGATGTGATCTTCTTATCTGGTGTGGGCGAGGTCTATCCCTTCATTCGGTCCCATAACGTCCTGAATAACCTGCAGAGCACGGCCAAAGACGCGCCGACCGTTTTGTTCTTCCCTGGCGATTATACGCATGCGCTTGCCACAGGGGCGTCACTGGACCTCTTTGGGCAGCTTCATGATGACAAGTATTACCGTGCCTTCAATATTTTAAATTACGAGGTGTAACCCCATGGCTCAATTACTGAGTGATATCTTCGAAAAGTCGATTGATCGTGCCATCGATGGCGTCATCAAGGCGGATGATGAAGCCAGCCTGCGCATCGAGCTTGATGAATATGTCATCACTGGAGAAATTGGCCAGCGCCTCGAGCAGTTTCTTGAAGCCTATAACAACTACCAAACATCAAATGGTGTCTGGATCTCCGGGTTCTTTGGGTCTGGCAAATCCCACCTTCTCAAAATGCTCGCCCTGCTTTTGGAAAACCGCGAGGTTGACGGCAAACGGGCTTTTGACATTTTCAGCGACAAGCTGAAGGACGACCCAATGTTGGCAGGCGCATTGCGCAAGGCCGTCTCAATCCCGTCCAAATCCATCCTGTTTAATATCGACCAGAAGGCTGATGTCATCTCGAAGACAGATGTCGATGCGCTGCTCTCGGTGTTCCAGAAGGTCTTTGATGAATCCTGTGGGTTCTATGGCAAACAGCCCCATATCGCGCAGTTTGAGCGTGACCTGCAGGAACGCGAACAACTGCAGGCCTTCAAGACAGCCTTTGAAGCCGCCGCAGGCAAGTCCTGGGAGCGCGGGCGTGAGCAGGCCCTACTGGAAGCTAAGAACATCGCAATAGCCTTTGCCGCCGTAACCGGCGGTGATGCTTCGGATGCCAAAGACATTCTCACGCAGTATCGCAAAGACACGCGCGTCTCGATTGAGGATTTTGTAGGCACCGTCAAAGCCTGGATAGACGATCAAGAGCCAGGGTTCCGGCTGAACTTCTTTGTCGATGAAGTTGGGCAGTACATCGCGGATAACGTCAAGCTGATGACCAACCTGCAGACCATCGCCGAGAGCCTGAACACGAAGTGCAAAGGCCAAGCTTGGCTCATTGTCACAGCCCAACAAGATATGGCGTCCGTCATCGGGGATATGACCCAGCAACAAGAGAACGACTTCTCAAAGATTCAGGCCCGTTTTGGCAATCGCATGCCGTTGAATTCAGCAGATGTCGCTGAGGTTATACAGCGCCGCCTGCTGGCGAAAACCCCAGAAGGAGCGGTCAAACTTGGGAACCTGCATGACAGCGAAGAGAACAACCTCAAGACTCTGTTTGATTTTACCGATGGCTCCATCAAGCTCAAAAACTATAAGGACCGGGATCACTTCGTGGCAAGCTACCCGTTCCCGCCTTACCAATACACGCTGTTCCAGATGGCGATCACCTCGCTGTCACAACACAACGCCTTTGAAGGCAAGCACAGCTCGGTCGGTGAGCGCTCAATGCTTGGCGTGTTCCAAGAGGTCTGCAAAAAGCTGAAAGACGAACCGATCGGCGGTATCGCGACCTTTGACCTAATGTTTGAGGGCATTCGTTCCGCGCTAAAATCCTCAGTGCAGCAAAGCATTCTTATAGCCGAGAGAAACCTCGATGATCCGTTTGCCGTGCGCGTGCTGAAGGCTCTGTTTCTGGTCAAATATGTCAAAGAGTTCAAACCATCGGTCCGCAACATCAGCATCCTGCTGCTCTCGGAGTTTGAAGCGGAACAGACCAAGCAAAGGCGTAAGATCGAAGAGGCGCTGAGCCTGCTGGAGCGCGAAACGTATATCCAGCGCAACGGGGCGGTCTATGAATTCCTGACGAATGAGGAAAAGGACGTCGAGGAGGAAATCAAAAATCTCGCGATTGATCCTTCAGAGACCTCAAAGGAACTCGAGACCATCGCGTTTGACACGATATTGCGGCACCGCAAACTCAAGCACATGTCGACCGGCAATGAGTATGCCTTTACCCGCAAGCTGGACGATCATGCACTTGGGCGCGAATACGAGCTTGCGATCAATGTTGTCTCACCGTTCAGCGATGATGCTGGTAGCCCTGAAGCCGTGCGCATGAAGACCATGTCGCGCGAAGAACTGGCCGTGGCCATGCGGGCCGACACCAATTTTGTGCGCGATCTGATCCTGTATAAGAAAACAGAAAAGTTTATTCGCCAGGCGCGCAGTGGCTCGCCCCAGCCTGGCCGCGACCGGATCGTGTCCGAGAAGGGTGAGCAAAACGCACGCCGTGCCAAGGACCTCGAGATGCGATTGCGCAAACTGCTGGGCGAAGCGCGTCTGTTCGTGCGCGGCGATGAGCTGGATCTTGGTGGGGAGGAGCCACAAGACCGGGTTATCAAGGCATTCCAGACGCTCGTCGACAAAGTCTACACCAATCTGCCGATGCTGCGCGGTGTGAATTATACGGAAGCCGACATCAACAAGGCCGTTCAAACTGAGAGTGCGTTGTTCGGAGTGAGCGGCACGGGGATTGGCGAAGCGGAGCAAGACGTCCTGAGCTTTATCAACGGACAAGCACGCAACGGCGTGAAGGTGTCTACCAAATACCTGACAGAGCGTTTTACTGCGAAACCTTATGGCTGGCCCACGACAGCTGTTCTGTGCCTGGCAGGCAGTCTTGTCGCCAAAGGCAAGATCGAAGCCCGGATCGACAGCACGGTCACCGAAGGTTTGGAACTTGCGAAGGCGTTGAACAACAGCCACGCGCTGCCCAACATTCTGCTAACGCCCCAGACTGAATTTTCAGCAGCGGAACTGCGCAAAGCGAAAGAGGTCTATCAGGAGCTGTTCTCGAGGCCCCCAGCCGGGACAGACGCGCGCAGCGTTGGCGCGGAATGGGCCATAAGCGTCGATGATCTTGAGGCCGAAGTTGACGCGTTAACCCGTCAAAAGCATGCCTACCCCTTCCTTGTGGCGTTGGAGCCCTTCCAGGCACAACTCAAGGCGATGAAAGCCAAGCCTGCGAATTGGTATATCACTGAGCCTGCAAAGCGCGAAGATGATCTGCTCGATGCAAAAGAAGAGATCCTCGACAAGATCAAGTCCTTCATGGGCGGGGCGCAAAAAGACATCTACGATGATGCGCGTGAGACCCTGACTGCGCAGGAAGCCAACATCGACTATGTGGAGCCAGAGGCTGGTGCAAAGTTGCATACGGCTCTCGAAGATCCGGCCTGCTTCAAAGGCGCGTCCATCCAGAACCTCAAAAGCGATCTTTATGATCTGAAAAACCGCGTTGAGCTGCAGGTCATCGCAGAGCGCAAGGCGGTGCACGCAGTCTTGGAGGAGGTTGAGGCCAAGATCACCCAGCTGGACGCGTTTCAGGCCCTGTCACAGGATAAGCAGGGTCTCATTGCAAAGCGCATCACGGTGCAGAAGGACAGCTTGGAGCCGACATCCCTCATTCCCACGTTGCGGGACAAAGCCAATCGGGCACAGAGCGAATTGCTGCCAAGCCTGCTGGCCGAGATCGACAGCCTAACGATCCGTCCGACACTTGCGGATGGCAAGGACGACATTCCACCCGAGCCAGCACAGACGTACATCAATGCCCGCGACATCAAAGTCAGCTGGCCCAAGCCGTATCTAACCGATGACGCTGACGTCGCTGACTACCTCGAAGAAATGAAGAAGAACCTGCTGGCCGAAATCCATGCAGGCAAGAAAGTGATTGTCTGATGGATACCAACGCTCTCAAGAAATTCGCCCAAGCGGCGCGCAATCTGCTGATCAATCAGGTCACCGCGAAGCTTGATCGTGTGCTGGCCGAGGATAGTGCGGAGCGACGCGGAGCCCCACAAGCTATCAAGGATCTGGAAGCGGCGATCCGCAGACAAGACAAACGCCAAGTCATTGAACAGGTGGCCTACACTTGGTTCAACCGCTTCACTGCCCTGCGCTTTATGGATGCGAATGGCTATACGCAGGTCCGCATCGTTTCTCCTGCTGACGGGGCCACCCGCCCTGAGATTTTGGCTGAGGCAGCCAATGGCACCCTACCGGATGGGGCCCCTGAACACATCGCAGCGCTGCTCGAGGGTCGCACGCCCTCGAACGATCCGCAGGCCGAGGCGTACCGCCAACTGCTGGTCCATGCCTGCAACCAGTGGCACGGGCCGATGCCCTTCCTGTTTGAGCAGATCGACGACTTCACCGAACTGCTGATGCCCGAGGATCTGCTGTCGCAAACCTCTATCCTGGCCGAGTTGCGCAAGGTGATGACCCCTGACGCCTGTAAGGACGTCGAGATCATCGGCTGGCTCTACCAGTTCTATATATCCGAGAAGAAAGATCAGGTCTTTGCGGGCCTGAAAAAGAACGTCAAGATCACGGCCGAGAATATCCCTGCCGCGACGCAGCTGTTCACCCCGCACTGGATCGTCCGCTATCTGGTGGAGAACTCGCTGGGGCGGCTCTGGCTGCTGAACCGGCCGCAAAGCCGTCTGGCGGAGAAGATGGATTATTACATCGCGCCGGAAGAGCCTGAGACCGACTTTCTGCGCATCGCTAAACCCGAAGACATCCGCATCTGCGATCCTGCCGCCGGGTCAGGGCACATGCTGACCTATGCCTTCGATTTGCTCTACGCCATCTACGAGGAAGAGGGATATGACGCGACCGAGATCCCCGCGCTGATCCTGACGCACAACCTGACGGGGGTGGAGATTGACGACCGCGCGGGCGCGTTGGGGGCCTTTGCGCTGGCGATGAAGGCGGCGGCCAAGCTGGGGCGGCGGCGGTTTTTGCGGATGGCGGCAAAGCCCGACATCTGCGTGTTGCAGAACGTGGCCTTTACCGACGCAGAGATGCAGGACGTGGCCGCCGTGGTGGGCAAGGATCTGTTCTCCGCTGAGCTGCGCGAGACGTTGGGGCAGTTCGAACAAGCCAAGAACTTCGGCTCGCTGATCGTGCCGAAACTGCGCGATCCGGCAGAGGCGCTGCGGGTAGTCGCGGCGCGGGACTTTGCGGACGATTTGCTGCTGAAGGACGTGCAAGAGCGCGTCGTGGCCGTGCTGCGCGTGGCCGAGGCGTTGTCGCCGAAGTATCACGTGGTGGTGGCCAACCCGCCGTATGCGGGATCAAGGGGCCTTAACGATACGCTTTCGTCTTGGCTCCAGAACAACTACCCACGTGGGAAAGCGGATATGTTTTCAGCTTTCATTGAACGTGGATTCAGCTTGACCGTCTCAGACGGATTGGTCTCCATGGTTACTATGGAAAGCTGGATGTTTCTTTCATCCTACCAAAATTTTAGATCTTGGTTGCTTTCAAATGGCATGCTCAATTCCCTGCTGCATATGCCCTATCTCGGCAAAGGCGGAACAAGTATGGGTATCAGCTTTGGAACCTCCGCATTCGTGCTTCGAAAAGCATTCGATCCATCCAGCAAAGGGGAATTTTGCTGCGTTCGATATTTCGAAACAGATGACCTTGGAGTCCCGCTTGAGTTCCCGCCAGAAAACGAACGACGGACGCAAGCCTCCACGAATGATTTCAGCAAGATTCCAAGTAGCCCAATCGCCTATTGGGTAAGTGATGGGGTTCTCAAATCTTTCGAAGACGGGAAGAGGCTGGACGAGCTGGCAACGACACGCAAGGGAATGGTGACTGCGCGGAATGAAGTTTACGTGCGAGATTGGCATGAGGTCTCGTCGAACAAGTCAGGGTTGGACAGATTCAAAAACCGTGAAGATGCCAAAGCATCTGGTTTGAAGTGGTTTTCTTACCTTAAGGGAGGCGGCTTCAAAAAATGGTATGGAAACAAGTTCGATGTAGTGAACTGGCAAGATGATGGCCACGCCCTGCAAAGCACAATGCACCCAAAAGAGAACAGGGTCTGGGCGACCAACTTCAACTTGGAATACATATTTCACCCCAATGTAAATTGGGGTGCCGTCACTTCGGCAGAGTTTTCTGCGAGGCAAAGCTTCGGCGGTGAACTTTTCGATGCCGGTGGATCAGCCTGTTTCCCTACCGGTTGTGCGCCCGAAGTAATTGTTGCGTTGCTTAATTCGAAGATAACCGGCTCGCTTCTCAAGGCGCTCAACCCAACGCTGAATTTTCAGGCCGGTAATATTGCAAGCATTCCAATTGCACCGCACCTGAGTGAACAAGTAATCGAAAAGAACACAGTTACCTGCATTTCTGAAACAAAATCCGACTGGGACGCCTACGAAACCTCATGGGATTTCACCACGCTCCCGCTGCTGCAACCCGACCATCGCGTCGAGACTCTGGAGGTCGCCTACACCACCCTGCGCACCCATTGGCAGGGCATGACGGATCAGATGCAGCGGCTGGAGGAAGAGAACAACCGCATCTTCATCGACGCCTACGCTCTGCAAGACGAGCTGACCCCCGAGGTGCCGCTGAGCGAGATCACCCTCACCTGCAACCCCGCCTATCGCTATGGCGGCAACGCCAGCGACGCCGACCGCGAAACCCGCCTGCGCGCCGATACCGTGGCCGAGTACCTGTCCTACGCCGTGGGCTGCATGTTCGGCCGCTACAGCCTCGACACCCCCGGCCTTATCCTCGCCAATCAGGGCGAGACACTGGCCGACTACCTCGCCCGTATCCCAGACCCGCAGTTTATGCCCGACAAGGACAACGTCATCCCCATGCTCGACGGCGACTGGTTCCCTGACGACATCACCGAACGCTTCCGCCTGTTCCTGCGCGTGACCTTTGGCGAAGACAGGTTCCGCGAAAACCTCGCCTTCATCGAAGAGGCCTTGGGCAAAGACATCCGCAAGTATTTCACCAAGGATTTCTACAACGACCATGTAAAGCGCTACAAAAAACGCCCGATCTACTGGATGGTCTCCAGCCCCAGGGGCAGCTTTAACGCACTGATCTACATGCACCGCTATCGCAGTGACACGGTGTCGGTGATCCTGAACGACTATCTGCGCGAGTTCATCAGCAAGCTGGAAGGTGAGCGCGTCAGGCTGGACAAGCTGTCCGATGATCCAAGCGCCAGTCAAGCGCAGCGCACCAAGGCGCTGAAAGACGCAGCACTGGTGGTCAAGCAGATCGACGAGCTGACCGACTGGGAGCGTGATGTCGTCTTCCCGCTGGCCCAGCAGAAGATAGAGATCGACCTCGATGATGGGGTAAAGGAAAATTACCCGAAGTTCGGATCAGCGCTGAAGAAAATCGTTGGTGTGAGCGAATGAATGATCGGATCACGGCATCGCTAAAGCGGCTGTTCGACGAGCAGCGGATCGTATTCTGGTACGACACCGCCCGCGACATGCGCGCTGCGTTTGATGCCGTGGATCTGGAAGGCGTGCAGAAGGTCGAGATCGCCAACAATGAGTTCGGCCTGAAATACCGGATGCTGAAGCAAGAACCGAAGATGAAGTTTCTTGTGTTCAAAGATGGGCCTGAGCCACAGATGACCGAGAATTGGTTGCTGGACCTGCAGCTGGCCACGTCGCTGTTCAAAGCGGATCAAGCCGCGATCTGGTTGAGCGAGTTGGGCCTGCCCGCCCAGTTTGAAGGCGTTGTGCGCGACCACATGGAATTCTACCGGTCTAAGGGCCGGATTGATCACCTGAAGCGGCTTCTTGCCCCGTCAGATACGAAGACGGACGTGCTACGCCGCATGCTTGCCGTCTGCGTGGGGGCTGAGGGCGCGCTGGATACCGTTGTTGAAGAGTTGCTTGGTCAACTTGCTGGAGAGCGTGACGATGCTCTGCGCCTGATGGACCGCGCCGGATTGTCAGCGTTCTTCTGGAAGCAGATCGAAAACGCCTATGGTTATGCCTCTGACACCCCGGATTTTCAAGACTTCGCCATTACCCTTTTTCAGTCGTGCTATTTTCGCGCCCTTGGCGAGGACAATGAGCTTAACGCCGAGGCGCTCTTGGTCTTCCGCCGTTGGAAAAACAACCGCCATGGTGCCGAGGCCTTTTCTGAGCTCAGCGGCCGGTATCAGGACGTTTTGAAGATCCCTGAAGACCTGAAGGGTCGTGAAGCGCGCGCACTGCATGCCGTGGACCATTTCGAAGAGATTGATCGCCATGTCATTCGCGCGCTTGTCCATGCCATGGCCAACCAGACAGTCAGCACGGTGGACGTTCTAAAAGTCGTGCGGGAGCGCAGGCAAAGCCACTGGTATCCAAAATACGAGGATATTTACCAAGCCATTAGCTATGCCACCGAGTTCCAGCAAGCGCTGGCCGAAGCAGACCTGGGCATGACCAGCCTGCAAGATGGGGTGAAACGGTATGTCGCAAGCTGGTACAAGCTGGATCAGCTTTACCGCAAGTTCATCCACCATATGCAGCAAAGTGGGCAAGCATCCTTACTCAGCGCCCTCTTTGAGAGCGTAGAGAACCGCTATACCACTAACTTTCTTTTGGCAGTGAACGATGCTTGGCAAGATCAGATTGCCAAGATGTCTGAATGGAAGATCCCCGGCTATGCACGCCAATCAGATTTCTACATTGAGCAGGCTGCGGAGTTCCGGCGCAGGGATCAAAAAGTCGTCGTCATTATCTCTGACGCCATGAGGTACGAAGTAGCCGAAGAATGCCTGCGAGAAATCCGCAAACTCAACCGGTTCGATGCGGACCTAAAGCCGATGATCAGTGCCCTGCCAAGCTATACCCAGCTTGGGATGGCAGCACTCCTGCCGAACAAGGATCTGACCTTGGCTCCAGACGGAAATGGAAACAGTGATGTTTTGTCCTTTGGTGACCCGACCAAAGGCACCCCCAACCGCGAAAAAATGCTTAACAAGGGCCGTCAGGGGGATCGTGTGAAGGCCATGAAGGCCACGGAGTTTATGACCCTCAAAGCCGATGACGGCAAAGAGATATTTCGCGACCATGACGTGCTCTATCTTTACCATGATCAGATCGACGCCGTTGGAGATAAGCTTGCGACCGAAGACCGGTCCGCCAAAGCTGCCGAGGATGCCATCGAGGATTTGACCAAGCTGGTGCGCAAGCTGACCACGGCGAACTTCTCAAACATCCTGATCACTGCCGATCACGGGTTCATCTACCAGCATCGCGCAATTGCCGAGACCGATTTCTCTGTGGCTGACCCCACAGGTGACGAAATCCTCTTCAAAAACCGCCGCTTCGTCATTGGCAAAGGCCTTAATGAAACTGCTGGTATGAAGAAGTTCAGCTCGAGCCAGCTTGGCCTTGCGGGCGATATGGATGTGCTGATCCCCAACTCGATCAACCGGATGCGCGTCAAAGGTGCGGGCAGCCGTTTTGTGCATGGCGGCGCGAGCCTGCAGGAAGTGATCATTCCGGTGATCCGCGTCGGCAAGCGCCGGGAGGCTGATGTCGGCAAGGTCGAAGTGCAGATCATCGTCTCAGGGCGCAGCTTAATCTCTTCGGGACAAACCGCAG
>Ga0222645_100829_pt1 | contig 15568 bp, 11 predicted proteins | sample AntAcemetagen292_FD_179881 | JGI IMG/M metagenome (GOLD analysis project Ga0222645, IMG submission 179881) | Saline water microbial communities from Ace Lake, Antarctica - #292 | ecosystem: Environmental > Aquatic > Non-marine Saline and Alkaline > Saline | place: Antarctica: Ace Lake | collected...
GAATGCGACTGAAATGACGGAACTTGAGAGATTTTTGTGAAAGTGGAAAAATGGGCGAAAAATGGGGAAATGGTGCAAAACTCCCAACCCCTTAGCCCCTCCGGGATTCGACGGCTTCGCCCGATCTCGAATGCAGAGAGAAACTTTCTGACACGGCAGAGGAAAAGTTTTTTCAATTTTTCATTTTTCATTTTTTGCAAAATCGCCCAAAGAGCGACACAAAAAAAAGAAACCAACTCAAGCAATAATAATATGCAAGCAACGTAATTAATATGAACAACTTGACTGAAACCAACGACACTTCGTGAATTAAACTTGTGAAATTTCGGTGCCACGTCGGACGACTTTTGTCGAAAGTCGTTTGCAACTTTCATGAAACTTTGTCTCGAAGTCGTCTTAAAGTCGTTCAAAATCGTCCGACGCGGCACCCGAAATTTGCGCTTTCTCGTGCTCGCGCGCGCATTTCGCGTCCTCTTGTTGGCACCCTCCACCCCAGCCCCACTTCGCGACGCGCGCGATGCCCTCGGAGCGACACGCACAACACCCGCGCACGTCGCGGCGGTCGTGCGAAGTCTAGTGACCGTCGGCGACGATGCGCTCGCCGGGTCGACCTCGCATGCCGACGAAACCCCCGCTGGGGGCTAAGGGGTTGGGAGTTTTGCCCCATTTCCCCATTTTTCGCCCATTTTTCCACTTTCACAAAAATCCCTCAAGTTCCGTCTTGGTCCTTTTGTTCTGATGGTCGTCATTATCTTCACGCCTCCCTTGCTTCATGCTTTCATGGGGCGTTAGGTTGAAGATGAAATCTCTATGTTTGTAGAGAGTAAACCTGTCTAAGGGTTTTGTAAAGATGTCAGCACAGTTGTCTTGACTCTTGATGTACTTAAGTACGAATCTCTTGAACTCTATCACTTGCTCTCTGGCGTAGTGATATGGAAAAGCTATGTGCCTTGATTTCATGCTCACAGTTGGTTGCTGTGCAAGCACGATAGCTCCTTGATTGTCCTCATGTATTGGAACGGGAGTCACATCAAACTTCATTTCTTCTTGGAGGAGATTGATGTAATACATGGCTTGTTTCATGCCAAAGGAGAGTTGTTTGTACTCCGCCTCTGTTGTAGAAAATGAGACATCTGGTTGCTTCTGGCATGACCAGTCAATGGCATTGCCGTGGAACTTGATTACGGCGCCTGAAGTACATTTACCATCTACGGTAATGAGTTCTTTGTTACACCAGTCTGCGTCGCAGTATACTTCGAGAGTCTTAGTGTTCTCTTGTCTGATGTATGTGAGTTTTTTGTCAGTTGTGTGTTGAAGGTATTTGAGAATTCTGAGTGCTGCGTCCCACAAGTCGTTATTGAAACATGTGAGGTATCTGCAAAGCACTGTTACCGCGTATAAGATGTCTGGCCTTGTGTATCTGGCAATGAAAAGTAAAGAGCAAACTAATTCAGCGTATGGCTTGTTCGGCAAGTTGAGTTTATCGCCTTTGATGATTCTGAGGTTAGTCCTCCTCATTGGTGTTACAGGACTCTGGACGTTATTGTGCAATCCAAATTTGTTGCATAGAGTCTGTATCTGTCTGTTCTGACTGAGAGTGACTGTATTGTCTGTCCACTCCAGTTTCATCTGAAGGATGTGATCGAAATGTTCTGAAGCCGTGAACTTAACGTGTTTGCGGTAATGTTCGAGGAAGTCTTGATAGTACTTCTCGTTGTTGTAGCCGATGGCGTAATCATCGACGTGAACTGAGATGATGAAAATGCAGTTTTTGGTGATTTTGTAGTATATGCAAGCGTCTGTGAGAGACTTCTTCAGTTCTGGATCGAACTGTCTGATGATCTTATCTTGAAGTAAGTACCAGTCTCTAGCTGCTTGTTTGAGACCATATAAGCTTTTCAGTAATTGGACATAGTTGGATCCGTGGAAGTTGATTCCTTCCGGGAGTTTCATGAAAATGGTTTCTGTTAGTTTTGCTTCGAGAAAAGCTCCGCTGACATCAGCACTGGCTTTCTTGAGCTTGAAGTGAATGATGAAGGCTATTACGAGTCGTACGCCTCCTATCTGTGGTGTAGGTGAGAAGTTTTCATGGTAATCGATTCCGTATATTTGTGTGAATCCTTGTGCCACAAGACGGGCTTTGTATTTGTCAATGTCGCCGTTGGCTAACAGTTTGAGTTTGAAGACAAATTTTGATTTAACAATGTTCATGTCCTCTGGTATGTCATGTATTTTAACAGGTTTCATTGTTTGTAGGTCATCAAGTTGTTGCAGTTCCTTCTCCATGGCTACTTTCCATTCAGGACCGTCTGATGCCTTGAATGCCTGTTTGATTGTAAGAGGTTCTTTGTATGTGAGGTATTTGGTGTTGATTGATGTGATGTGTTGCACTGGTTTTCTCACTCGGCTGTGAGTTTCTCTCACTCGCCGGAGGTAGCGTAGGTACGCTGCTCAATCCTGGAGCTCCGTGACTATGACGGTTGTGCGGTATATGATCTAGATTTGTGTTGTGTGTGTCATCTTTTGATGATTGCGACGGTGCGCAGATGCTGTTACATCTTTCATTGATTGAGGCCTTGATGTTGAATCCCATTTGGAGATGTCTGCAGATGAACTCTTCTGCGTCGGTGACATGTGAGTACGAGGCGTCCCCCCCCTCAAGCATGTTAACGGCGTGTTGGTCAGAAGGTTCTGAAAGTTGTGTGTTTGTGACTTGTATGAGTCTTGGTTTGTGGCGAAGATGGTGTAGGTGGGAGTGTTCCATGATAACCACTTCATAGATGAAATTGCTCTTGATTCCCGCTTTGAGCGTGAGAATGATGATTTTTTTAGTAACTGTTTCGCCTGCAATTGTTGCTGAGCGATGTTTGTAGTTAAAGATACTGTGGTAGTAGTACATTTCGTCGGGGTTAGCGGCGATGTATTGTTTAAGATGGTCAATGTTGCTTTGTTTGATTGCGTGTACAATTGTGTCGGCTTTGCCTTGTGAAATCTCTGGAGGCCGTGTAGAAATGAGATGAATTGCTTTTATCCAAACACGGTCTTCTCCAGGTGCATTTGTTTGAACTTTTAACATTCCATAATACTTCTGTTCATGAGTGTCGAAGTAGATGCATGTGTCATAGATTTGCACGATATTTAATGCGGGATCCGCCGCTTTGTATGGTTTCGGCAGTACTGTGATAGCTTCGTGCTCGAACATCGTGAGAGTAGTCTTGATATCTGGTGTGTTGATGAGTTGAGCGAAGGTGTTGATGACATTCTGCTCAAATTTAACAATGGTGTCTTTGTTGGTAAGTTCCCCAGACCGTCGGTTCAGAAGTTTGTATGTCGCATTGGGTGTGTTGCCGACATATGTACGTTGGTTGGCTCTGTTGACGTTGATTTCGCCACGAACTCTGAAAGGTTCAATGAATGAGTATGCAGAGCAACCGAATATGCGTATGCGTGAATAATCAGGCTTGAGATTTTGATATTTCTCGTATGGACAGTGTTTTTGGTTGAAGAACTTGTGTGGAAGTCTGTTATAGATGTATACTGCTTGGTCCCATGCGAGAGACCATTCCGTTTCGGGAGAGCTTGTTGTGTACATCATAGCCAAAGACATGTTTTTGAGGGTTCCAATCACTCGTTCGGCGATGGAGTTAGATTGATGATGTCCAGATCCTGATGCAAATAGTGTGACGCGTTGGCTGTTACACACGTTTTGGAATTTGTTGGACATGAATTCAGATGCTTGATCTACGTGTAGCGCTTTGAGTTTGGTATTGCGCAAAGGTGTTTCATTGTCATCGTTTTGTTTTGTAGGCACATCGTTGATGACTTTCATATAGTCGATGAGGAGTTTGTGTGCACGTTCTCGCTTGTCCGTACTAAATGAATGTACGTAGCGAGTCGACCAGTCAATGAAGATGAGGATATATCTTTCACCATTCAGGCTGTCAACGTTGTTGTATTTGTAGTCGCAGTATACCAGATCTCCAAATGATGTAGCTCGTTCCTGTTTTTGTGTTTCGAGCTGTGGGTCGAGCATTTCTGTTCGCACGGAGATTCTATGTGGTTGAGATGGCAGAGCAATTTTCTTGGCTTTTGCCGTGTTGCAAGCTGCACAATAGATGACATCTGTGGATGTGATTGGTCTGCAGTAAGGGACACCGTTTGGATTAGTGCGATTTTTCTTGCTAGTCCCATACAGTTCTTGAGCTGCTTTGAGTTTGTGAATGTTTGCATGTCCAAGTTGGAGATGCAATAACATGATGTCAGTAACGTTGGACTTGGTGAATTGGTCTTTGTAGATGACAATCACTGGCCAAGGAGTAGGTCCAGCGTAAGATCTGTGTTCTTCTCCAGGAATAGTTTCCATATTGCCTGTTACGCGCCAAGGTTGGTTAAACACGCTGGGAGTGTTTTTAGGGATGCGTTTTACAACGTCGAAGTAACACATGAAGGTTTTGTACCATGGTGCAGTTGTCCATTCTGGTAGGATGAATGTGTATTTTGTTGACAGAGTGTTGTCAGACATGAAGTCTTCGATGGACTTATGAAGCATTTTGTAAATGGTTTCATTATTGTACGGACAGTTGCCATAGCAGTTTTGCTTGGACCACGTTTTGTTGAACGCGTTGTCTCGTTTTGTGTAGTAGTTAGTGATGTGGTTGTTTTGGTCTGAAGCGAAAAGCTCGATATCAAATGGACCGTATTGCTCGTTGAGCTCTGAGAAGATTTCTGTATTGAGTTTGTAATCTTCATTTTGCAGGATGTATAGGTGTCTCACTTCAGGTTGTGCCGTGGACCCTATTACAGGAGTGTCTGATGGTACAATGACAGTGGTTGTTTGTTGCACTGCTTGTGCGGACGGGGGCAGAAATTGGCCATTATCGCAGATTGTTTGCGCTTCAAGTAGAAGCATGTTGTTGTTAGTAGGTGTGATTTTGTAGTCATGGCGCGTTGCGTCTGACAGTCTGCGGAAAAGCACATGGTTTTCAGTGTCCACATGGAGTCCTTTGCGGTTGAGTTTGCCTAAGGAAAGAAGATTGTTACTATTTGGTTGGTATGCGACATTATTGAGTGTCAATATGTCAAACTTTTGCTTGGTGATGTTCCGAAGCTTGAGTTTTATCGTGCCAAATTCTTGTGACATGACTGTACCACCACCAGGTACTGTGAAGTGTGTGGTACGTTGTTGCTTATCGTGAAGCATGGATTGATCATTACATATGTGCAATGAACACGCAGAGTCTAGATGGAATAACTCTGTGTCACAGTGTACGTTGTATGCACTTTGTGTGTTGATCATGTTCACGGTGAATTTGACACCGTATCTTCAGTCCAAATCCGAATCGAAATCGATGAGATCATCGTCCGGATCGATGTGCGTGGTGTTCTGAACCACATCGGTCATAGTGACATCGGTTTTGGCAACATTGGTGTCGTTGACGTCAATGTTGTTGACCTTGTTGGTGTTAAACTTAGGCTTGTAACCGTCGAAGTTGGGCTTGCCGTTGCGAATGTTGTTCTGCTGCTTCTTAGCAACCCATTCGGCTTTAGCGGCTTCGTTTCCGGGCTTTTTGTGGCAGTTTGCCATAATGTGACCAGGTTTGCCACATAAATCGCAGATAGGGAGCGAAGAAGTGTTCCCGTTAGAAGAAGCTTTCTTGTTGGCGTAATAAGTCCGAAGTGCCTGCTGGTTAGTGCACTTGCCAACGTGGCGTTTGCCGCAAATTTGGCAGGTGGGTCTGTCAAACTGAGGCGTAGTAGATTTGCCGTTACGACCGTTATGGTCAGAAGTGTTTTGGCGCTTGAAACCATCGTGATCGTCGTTGTTCTTGCGTTTGCCATAAGCTGACTTTGATTGGTCGCGTTTGCCGTTGGCCATATAAGACATGTTTTGCAGAGCAACAACGTCGTTGATGAATGAAACAACAGTGAAATCTTCTTTTTGAATTTTCGCGGCTAGAATGCGTTTCGTTTCACGACCGTAATCGTCTTTGAGTAAAGCAAGCATGGCATGCTTGATGGTTTGTTCGTTTTGCTTGATAGCTCGCTGTCTTTCTTCAAGCGTCCCGTTGCGTTTGGGAGCGATAACGTCTTGGTAGAGAAGATACTTCTCATGAAAAGCGTTGAGTGACTTCAATGGTGAAGTTAAGATGGACAGTGGTGTCCACTCATCAAGTTGGCTTCTGATTTCGCTAGCGTCTTCGTAACTGAGTGTGCCAAAATTCTTATTGATGAAAGAAATGAGATTGACCCACTTCGTTTAATTGCGGAGTTGTTCGCAGTATGAACCAGGAAGAACCTTGGCAGAGTAGATTGAAGAAAGCTGTATAAGCGCTCGTCAAGTTTTGCGCATAATTGTTGGATACCATTGATATGATGCTCGTTGAGAGTCCAGATGAGAACGCGGTCGGCTGGTTCGGGTCGAGAAAGGAGGCATCAAGCAATTGGCGACTTCCCTTCAACCAACTGAAAATGACGGGGTACAACTTGTATATCTGGACTGCTTCTTGAAGAAGAAGAATGCCGCACCTGTTCAATCAACTTCACCTCCGATCGATGCGATTGGACGAAAAAAACATCTGCAGAGCAAGCAAGGTCTTTGGACCGGTTGGACGGTTGCTTTAGCCGAAGATTGCGATGCCCATCTGCTGGTCCATGAGGATGGCCTGAAGGCGGGCTTGTACCTGTGTCTCGACGCACAGCCGGAGGATCGTGTGAAAATGGTCGTCCGCCCAATGATGGCGCTGGCTCGCAAGTTGTATGTGGAATACAAGAGAAATAACAACGGCAATTCTCACCCCCCAAGAAGAGGCAACCTATGTGGAAATGTTCTTTCTCATGTGGAAATATGCGCGATGTTTTGGAAGAAGAAGATCGGAAGAAAGTGCGAAAACTCGTCGAAGAGGACGCCGGACATCAGGAAAGCGGCCATAGCTGCTCAAAAGGCCAAGGCTACTGCAGCAGCTGCTGCTGCTGCTGCGAGGAGGTTTTCGTTCCAGCCCGTGGGGACTCCCGCTCAGGTTTCCCAGCTGTCGGCGGGGATTAGACGAGAATCACCTGAAGATGAAGGAGCGCGAGAGCGTTCCTTAACTGACATTCCCCCCTTCGTGCTACCTCTTCCGCCTGCTCTTACTGGTGCTTCCGGTGCTGATGCCGCTGGTAGCTCCACTGTCGCTGGTGTGGTGCTGCTGCCGCTGGTGCTTCTGCTGCTTCTGCTGCTACTGCTGCTACTGCTGCTCCTGGTGGTACTGCCGCGAACCAGTCGGCCAGGATCCGGGCCCAGAGGTCAAATGACAATCAGGCGGATGATGAAGCGTTCAAGCAGGCTCTCGAAGATACGAAGGACAGTGCGTTTTCTGTCGAAAGTTTCAAGAACAATCACGCTGCGGCGGTGCAGCTCAGCATCACACCTTAGGCAGAGAATGGTTCAAAAGAAGCAAAGGGGATGTTAAACGTTTTATCCAGGGCGCGCTTCAGAAACTGGACTTCGACAGCTACAAAGAGGAATTCGGAGAGCTTCACGTGGATGCTGTTAAAGTTGGTGTTAAGCTTGGCATTCTCCCCGCGAATCGCAGTGTAGGCTGTAATTGGAAAGGTGTGACAACGACGTGGAAGCTTTTGGCTTGGTAGGTATCTGGCTCACCATGGTTCTGCCGTTGATCCCGCTGTCGCTAACCCGCTGCTCCCGCTGCTGCTGATGATGATGATGATGATGATGATGCTCCTGATAAATGTCTAGTGCTCATCGCCGGAGGACCCCCCCTCTTTTCCTCCGTATTTTCAGTCGTCTTCAGTGCACGAGTCTAGGAGTTATAGACCCTGCATCTGGTTCGACACCCGACGTTCCCCGGCGATGTACCCGAAATCGAGGGATGCTTTCGCCCACGTATAACCATGGTGATCACTCACAATCTTTGTCCCTGCAAAATTTGAGAAGTAAGAGTGCCGGCGTTTTGATGGATTTCCTCCAAACGACAGGTATAATACCCTGACGCATAGATGGTGTGTGAACCACGCACGAAGCTCTAAGTAGCTTCAATTTTGGGTTCAGTCTCATCAAAAAAGTCTATACTTTTAGTACAGTTCTTGCTGAGAAATCTGGGAATTCGAGATGACCGACGCGAGGAACCGATGGATCGTTTCGAGCCCCGAGGAAAAACCGAAAGGGCACAAAAACTCGAGGGAGTCGGTCACACGTTCGGAAGGGTCGCAGACTGCGCGCTGGGTTTAGTGAACCCTGCGCGACACTTCGTACTCCCCAAGGGGCACATGACCGACACGATCCTTCGGGGTGTCGGTCACCTGATTGATGGTATAATAGCGAGTTTGAGTTGTTATGCCTAATCATTCTGCCAAGCACAAAAGTTGTTTTCCAGTCTGCCTTCCAGCCTACCTCCGGTTTCCGACGAGTTGCCCTCCACGCGATCTCAGTTTAAACTCGCAGCGCTGCATCCTTGTTGCGCAGCACGTCTGACACCCGAACCCTGAGAAGGATACCCCCAACCGCTCAACGAGCGCACCCCCACGTCCGCGTCAACGCCGACAAAAATCCCCGCGACCTTTCGCGACCCTTCGGGAAAACCCGAAGCCCATCCACCCGCCCGCTCCTCACGCAGCAGGGGCTAAGGGGTTGGGAGTTTTGCACCATTTCCCCATTTTTCGCCAATTTTTCCACTTTCACGAAAATCCCTCAAGTTCCGTCTTTTCAGCATCTACTTCTTCCAATCATCACCTACCCTATTTAGGTATGTACCCCAAAATTTGCCCTACCTAAATAGGGTAGGTAGCTATTTTCACCCCACCTAAATAGGGTATGGAGCTATTTTCACCCCACCTAAATAGGGTATGGAGCTATTTTCACCCCACCCAATAAATAGGGTGTGTACGGAATTATTTTCACCCACGCACGTAGGAAGAAAGAAATAAGACCGCGAGTTTCACGGTTTCTTTCCGCCGACCTCGCTGCCGGCATGGCACCAGTTCAGCAAGCACGAGATATGAGATCCAGTATCCCTCGTCGTTCTCGGCCACCTCTTGACACAGAGGTCATATATTATGTCGGTTCTAGCGTGGGAACCTTAAGTGGCCAACCAGAGGAGAGAATCCATGATCGGAGAATAGCTACCGCCCTCTCGAATGGTACTCTTAAGAGGCCGTTCAATCGACAGCCGTCAGGCTCTCAACGTGGACGAAAAAGCCGAAAAGTTCCCGGGTCATTATCAGACCACAGTGACGACAGCGGCGACGACAGCGACGACAGCGACGGCAGCGTATATAACGACGACTGGAACTTCGAGGACAACAGCGGATATGGCTACGAAGGTCATCAAGAGGAAGAAAACATCCAGAGCACGACGAATCAGGTGAGCCCCCGTTGACTTGAGCATCGGCAAACAAAATCAGTCCCACGTTCACCCTCCCTGACCCTCCCACCCTCCAATACCTCGCAGTCCCTACCCTCCAATACCTCGCAGCTCCAGAATCCCACGCAAACGAGTGAATCACAAGAATCAAAGGATGCGCGGATGCACAGACTGTGGTCTGAAGCTCGAAAGACCCATACCAAAGGAGCTTTTCACTTCAATTGTTACAGCGAAGACTTTCGTGACAAAGCTCGCGTCGTAGCTGTAAGGCAGCACTTGAAGTGTCTGCAAAGATCCGTCATCTACTCGCACTTTGCCCCTCAGATTATGCAATGCTTCGGAATGTTTGCCGGTGAATACAATGAGCTCCTCGAATCTTTCCTTTACGAGTCTCTAATTGGTGGCAACGAGGAATATGACCGTGACTTTTATGACATTTTGGATACAAAGACGGTCACGTACGTGACTGCGTTTGGAACCGCGAAGGTAACAGTCGCAATAAAGGTGCGGTTAAAGGCGCAGTTTCTCGCGTTGGAAGACGTCGCCGATGTGCTGGATCTCGGCCCTGCTGATTACGGGGCTTTTCCGTCTCAGCCTCCAAACCCGAAGTTGGCATTAGACTACGCAATGTTATGGGTGGATCGCTGCTTGTTAGATGCTTACAGTGATCTCAGGTATGGTGAAGCGTTCGTGTCTGCCCACAAACTGTTACCAGTTCTTGGAAAACTCTCGCGCCTAAAGCTGAGTGAGCACGTGTTCCCACACATCGTTAGAGAGTACCGCGCCAGCCTCCGGCCCATGGAGACTAATCCGATGCGCGAAGTCGGCGTGGAGGAGAACGAAGAGTGCGTGGAAGATCCCTTTCGAGATTGTCCTATATGTGCACTGGTTCCCGAGAAGGTGGGAGTTGAGCCGCACGTCGTTCAGTTGGAATTTGTGCCGCACGTAGTGCCAGGAGAGCTGGAAAGCATCACAGAAAAATTCCGCGGAAGCGAATTTGGCGTGGCAGGTCTCTGTCGGGCTGTTCACTCGTTTTCGGCTGATGCCGTCACCAAAGCTGTGCGATTGAAGAGTAAAAAAGACGACGCAAAGGAGGAAGAGATGTTAACACACCCCTCGGTTTACATGAATATGGATTACATAAACAAGGAGATTTCGGCGTTTAAGGCGGCTAATGCGGCCGCTAAGGAGGAAGCGGCTGTGGCTGCGGCTGGGCTTCGGCAAAACAGTGCGTTGCCGGTTGAAAACGGCGTTTCACAGCCCATCGCGCCCACCACGCCAGACGGTGAAGCATCTGATGCAGACGATGACGATGTCCAGGAAAGCTTCACGTGCGCTCAGCAAATCAGAGCTTCACGGGAACCTGATTCATCTTTGAAAGGGTCGGCGAAACTTAGCGAGCAGTGTCTCGCCGCTGCGGTGTGCCATCACGGATTCGTTCTCCGGGGATCTGCCAGGTCTTCCCAGGTACCCGAAAACTTCAAACTGTATCACGACATGTTGAATGATATGCTTCCACACCGGTTTCCGTTGCACGTTTGCATCGATAACGCGTGTCAGTGTGGGCCGTCGTGGGAAACAAGACACCCAGACCTCGCAACGAGGCATCCGTTTTTAGAATACCGAACTCCGATGTGGCATGGCGCGGCACACGATGAGCGCTGTCGATTTACAAAGTCCATGACCTTTAAGAAAGGCGCTGGACGAAGACACGGTGAAAACACTGAGCATTTGTGGGCTTATTTACGACCGTGTTGGAGTACTGGAAAATATATGACATATGGGAACCACAAGTTTCTGTACGAGGAAGGCCTGATGAGCTGGAACGTAAAGAAAAGGAAGGCCCTCTCGCGACAGGTGACAGACTGGCTCCGTACAACACTACCAGCAAAGCATGCCTCCCTGATGGAAGAACGCAAAGAGATTCTCAAAAAAGCCAAAGAGGGTCATAACCAAGACGAGCCGCAAATGTTGGATCATGCCACACGCATCCTCGCAAAGGCCATTGGTGAAGTCAGTGACGAAGACGATGACCTGGAAGAATTTGAGAAGCCGCTGATGAAGATTATCGAAGACGAGGAGTTCGTGTGTTACTTTAAGGGTAAGAAGACTCCGCGGCAGACTTTCACACCGCTTGGGAAGTTTTCGAAAGACAGTGAAGAGGAGGTGGAGAAAGCTGAAGATAGAATCAAGGAAGCACGCGCGCAAGCGGCACGAGCTAATTCAATTGCTCACGGCACCGTACAACAGCTAGAGGGCCGTCTCGATAAGCTTCGGAGGAAATTTGTCATCAGCAAGATTAAATGGGCCAGAGCACAGGTGGAGGACTTGTTTCAAGTACGCCATCAATTGAAAGCGGATTTTGAGCGCGCTGTTAAAGTCGGACCGGGCCTTGGACGGCGAAGAGACAAAAGTGCGGTGAAGGGGCAGCTCACGACGAACACCAAGAAGATTGACATTCACGTGTTTCAATATGTTTCGTACTGGGAAGACAGATACTGCCAAATCTATAAAACCTCGTTTGTGCCCTACGAGTACGATTATGTCGCATACACGAGAGAAAACGTCGAAGGTTGGAAAGACTTTGACTTACAGACATTCGGGTACCCATTATGGACGGACTTGCGGGTGGACATGACGAACAAAGAAAGCGAGTTAATCTCCACTGCGGATGGATGTGGTTCTGCGAGGGTGAAATACTTCGCTCTTCGTCTCTTAGTACTTGACGAGGACATTGACCGGACGTTGGAAGAGGTTGATCTCCTTGGTGTTGAATTGAAGCGTTTGAAGGTTTTCTATAGGTATCAAGAATATCTGCTGCACAACGCGCTCGAGGAAGTTGAGACGAACCTCTCGTCCTTCACCGACAAAAGACCTGGACAAATGCCTGACTGGAGTGTCGAGGCGTTCGAGGCCTACTTTACAAAACCTTTTCTTGGGAACCCCATGTTCAACCGTTCGGGTTTAAAGCAGGTCATCAGCGATTTTCGTTTAAAAGGAAATGACGTAAACATGACGGATGATGCCGCGAAGGAGGCATGGTATGAATATTGCGCTCTTCATAAGCGGGAACGTGGCATTATAAAACTTATAATTCAATTGAACCGAGAAAAAGGTGCCGCTGTGCTCGGTCGATACGGACAAGCTCTGGTTAAATGGGGGAAGGAGAAGTGGAAGGGTGAAGAACCTACAGAAGATTGATGTCTCCAAGACTAGATGTAGCTTGTTGAAGATAAAAGTGGCCTCAAAAGTCATGGTAAACCTATGTTATCGCAGAAATCCGCATCAAAAGACACACGGTAGCGCTGAAAAACCGCTGAAAAGTGCGTTAAAAACGCCGTGACGGAGGCGAGCGCGGTGCGTCAAACGTCCAAAACGGGCCGAACACGCCGGTTGGACCGATGGGTGTTCATCGTTGACCCTAAACAGACGTAACGGAACGGTTAGATGTGATGTTAGGCGTCGAAACCCCAGGTGTCAATCTTGGCCACGGTACTGTTTTGCTTCAGTTTCGGGTGTTTTTGGTGCTGAAAGTGCGCAAAACAGTCCGCTGAGAACCTCCCGTGGAATTGTGAATTGCGTGATATGGGCCAAAAGTGTCGAGTGGACCGCTTGGGAGTGGTCACAAACCACAATGAGACATCCCGGAAGGGTCAAATGTGTTGGATGTAGTGGAAGACATGGGTACCTCCCGCCGCCGCCGTGACGGTTCGTCGCGTCGCTGAGCGACGCTTCGACGCCTTCCAGCGCTCGAGTACGGACGACACAAACGACGCGGTTTGCAGGCGTGGCAGCGCGGGGGCGGGGGCGAGACTACAGGGTGACTGCAACTTGCCTACAGTGTACTGGAAAGAGTGTCTCATTGTACTCTCGGTCGTCGTGACCTCGGAAATTCTTCGTCGCGCGCACGACTCGGCACCGCAAACCGAAGTGTTTTCTTTGGTCCTCATCATCAGGGAAAATGAGAAAAAACGTTTTGTATGAGTAAACAGTCCGATATCAGAAAAACGTGTCACCAAATATTATGCAAAACTGCTTCATTTCCACAAATGCACGCGCGTGCCCCCGACACGGCGGTTTCCCGCGCTGACGCCCATGACCAACGCGCGGAATCTGCGTAAGCAAAACCTCGCCAGACGCATGTCGAACCTTAGGGATCATCTAAAGGTGTATTGGAAGTATCGGCGCGCCGGCGACCAGGCCAACCAGGATGCTGGGAAACACATCCCAATTTCCAGGCACAGGAGGGAAGGAGCTCAAAGGAAGGACACACGCAAAGACAGAGCGGCGCTCATAGAGTACTGCTACTGTGTTGCACTCGACTTCTTCCCGGACAAGACGGTATGGGACGAGGATGGCACGCCTCTTTTCGATTTTGATCTCCATGAAGTCGGCAAACGCTGGTACGCAGCGGCGGATCTCGGCGGCGACGCGGTGTACAGACAGAGACATCCAAAAGCTTGTGTTCGATTCCATGGAGTACAAGCGAACATCAGCCAAGTCAGGAAGGCTGTTCGAGTATTGAAGGAAGCATTGAGAGGATTCCCGGAGTTGGAGGAGTCACCACGAGCACGTTCTTGCCTCTACGAGCCTTTTGCTGCACAAGGTCATATATTCACAGAGTGGGACGGCTTCAAGTCAAACCAGGGGTACGCGCGAAATGCTTTGTGCGACGAGCGGTTGAACGACGCAAACAGATCGATTTGGGAAGCCTGCGAGTTTGTGCGGGGCTACTGTGCGGGCAATAAAGACATGAAAGTAACCATGACTAAAGACCCGAGAGTGGATTACCATCGGATACAGAACTCGCTTGATCCAGTTGTTGGCGCGGAAGTATGGGAAGATCACCGAGGTGAGAACGTAAACATCATCACCGCGCCGCCTCGCGACGTCATCGAGTTTTCGTTCATGTATTTTTCAAAACGCGTCACGCAGTTTGCCGCCTTCCTCATCCCGAAAAGTTACTTGTTTGACGAAGACTGGCCGAAGGAGCGGACGTTTTTCATCAATTATGTCGCAGCAACAGGAAGGCTCGCCATCATTCAGTTGGAAGACTGCTGGTGGATTATTATTTTTAAAACGAGTGCTTGGCGTTCCAAACTCTTGGGGAGGCAAAACAAGTTTTACCTCAAATTCAATGGCTTGTCGTTCAAGGGTGGCGTTGGCCCTGGAAGACCGAAGCTGTCGGAGGATGAGAAGAATAAGCGGAAGGCTGAGAGAAACGAAGATAGAAGAATCTATAATCTATTAAGACGGCGTAAGGGATCTTAGGAGTAAAGGGTCCATCATCTTGTAATACTCTACCCCAAGACATTCTAACCAATTCGTCCGCTGTTCGGGCTCGGGACCGTTGTCGAGCTGAAAGTGCATCCTGAAGTTTTCGTCGTCCACGGCGAACCCGCCGTGATAAGTAGTGATGTCGAAGATAAACATGTATCCCTTGGGAACGAATGATAATGTCGATGTAACCTGTAATAATAAGCACTGTTGTCTGAAAACAGTGCGTACCGGCCACAAGCGCAAACGGGTATCGTCTTGTAACTCAACGATGTAGGAGTACCCTGAAAACTCTTCGTTCAAATCCTTGTGCGGTACTTGAAACGAAGGACAACGTATCTTCTCCTGAGCCAAACCATCTTTCTGTTCCTGTCCCTTCGTGAGTTGCATGAATTCATGAATTTTTGTTTGCGTCGTCCGCGTCGTCGTCGTCGTCGTTGCTGATTTCGTCGTCGTCGCTGGTGTCGTCGTCGAGGATTACTTTGATCCCTTCGAGCCCTTTATTTCTCTTCTTTAGCTTCTGTTGTTCCTTCTCGTCGATTCGCTTTCGCTTTGCCTCCTCTCTTTCCTTCTTCTTCTTCTCCTTTTCCTGCCTCTTCTTCTCCTCCTCCTCCTCTTTTTCCTTCCTCTTCTTCTCCTTTTCCTGCCTCTTCTTCTCCTGCTCTTCTTCTGCTGCTTTGGCAAGCACATTGCGAAGCGCCAGTTTTGCAACAGATTTTGCTTCTTTTTCCTGGTTCCTCCTCTCCGCCTGCTTTCGTTTTTCTTCCTTCAACTCCCTTTCCTTGACATTAGCCGCCTCGAGCAATCGGTGTCGTCTTTCAGCAGCCTCCTTGCGACTCTGCTCTTCTTGCGTTCCTTCTTGCGCTTTCGCAACCTCTTCTTGCGCTTTCGCAAAACGATAACTCCAACCCTCCGGGACATCAACCGCCTCA
>Ga0222645_100830_pt1 | contig 15563 bp, 17 predicted proteins | sample AntAcemetagen292_FD_179881 | JGI IMG/M metagenome (GOLD analysis project Ga0222645, IMG submission 179881) | Saline water microbial communities from Ace Lake, Antarctica - #292 | ecosystem: Environmental > Aquatic > Non-marine Saline and Alkaline > Saline | place: Antarctica: Ace Lake | collected...
CTATCAGCCAGAGGCAAGTTTGCTCTCGTGTAAGTTGCAACAAATGGTTTTCAACTGCCATGTGGCTTATACGGGGGGGGGTGCTTGTAGGTAGCGGCATATCTTCGAAAAGTGCGCAGGGGATATATGTGCTGGCATCAGGTAAGCAAAATTATGCAGTAGGCCTGATAGGTAAGTGAGCCCTTTGCTAGGTTTTATCTCAGGTGGTGTTAGGGTCGCAATAGCTTCACCAAGTGTTGAACAATTGATCGAATGGAGCCCACAAGGCGGCACACCATCAACCTTATCTTTGGGTAGTTCAAGGGTTTTACCGAGCGCCAAATTGCCTGCCAAATCAAAGCCAAGAATTCAATCGATGGCATCTTGCACAGAGCGCATTTTTCCGAGTGCCCGGGAATAAGGGAATGGCGCCCAACTCACTACCTGAGCCAAAAGGCTTGGATCTGATTCAACTATCTCTGCAAGTTCACTCGCTACGGCGTTTGGGTTAATTCGTAACTCAATAATCCGCCGAGCGGTATCGGGAAGTGTAGGTATTTCGAGGGTGTCTTCTTTGGAATTAGGCGGTGTGGGTGACAAGTGGTCACAGTCAACAGCAACAGTAATATCAAGGGTTAGCATATCGTGGTTAAAAACCAGTAAATCCCTTTTGCAGAACCGTCAGCTCTAAAGGCTTTGTCTCGGGGTTGTCAGAACTGGATATTATGATAAGTTTATATGCGGCAATACTTTGATCCGACAAAGTGGTTACGTTATTCAGCTCCGGTATATTGCTGAGCTGGGTAAGACGTTCAGAATCGTAAAAAGCTTCAAGTTTCGCAGGACTAACTGCAACTAGGTCAGACTCAGTTTGATCCTTAGTACTCTTTAAATCTAAAAGAGAATGTTTGGACACTATAGCTTGAGCCCTGCCGGTTTTGTCTTGTAGCAAGATTGAGCGAACTACTGTTTTCTTTTGAGCCGGCAAAGGGTTTGTGGCTGCAGCTTCCATATTAAGTCCATATTCTCGGAAAGATTGTGTCCCGTGACATGCAAAGCTGAGTCAGCGCTGCGTGTCTAGTCACAAAAACAGGTCTAAGCACGTGTGGTTGTGTGCATGACCTCCTGAGTATAGAACGAATTTTTGGACCGTTGAGATATCTTCTGACGAGGGGGAGGGTAAGGTTTCGGGAAAACTAATTCTGCAACAGGACTATGTTTATCTATACATTGATATAGCTTTCGTTGCTGCCTATCCAGCGCTGTATCAAGGGTTCAATAATTTCTGGGTATTCGCTCATTATTATTTCAGACGCGGCTTGGACGTTATCTAATAGATCGGCATCGCGAGATAAGTCAGCAATTTTGAAGCTCATCATTCCTGTTTGTTGAGTGCCTAATACTTGGCCCGGTCCGCGTAGCTCAAGATCTTTCTCAGCAATATAGAACCCATCTGTGCTTTCTCTCATAACAATAAGTCGCTTTTTGCTGTGCTCAGACAGAGGTGTCTGATAAAGCATGATGCAATGACTCGCCACTTGCCCCCGGCCAACCCTGCCTCTGAGCTGGTGCAATTGAGCTAGTCCAAGGCGCTCCGGATTCTCGATCACCATTAGGTTGGCATTTGGTATATCTACTCCAACTTCGATAACGGTAGTAGCAACGAGTAGATGAATTTCAGCTTTTTTAAAGGACTCCATAATAGCCACTTTTTCAGCTGGTTTTAGACGCCCATGAATGAGACCTATCACCAAGTGTGGCAACTGTTCGCGCAGTTGCCGCCAGGTAACCTCGGCAGCCTGGCATTCTAGTTCTTCAGACTCCTCAATCAGCGTACAGACCCAATAAGCCTGATTGCCGGTACTGCAGGCTTTCTCAATTCTCTCTACCACTTGGTCACGGCGGTCACTGGCAATTAACGCGGTATTTACCGGAATTCTACCCGGCGGTAGCTCGGTAATTACCGAACAATCTAAATCGGCGTAGGCACTCATCGCTAGCGTGCGCGGTATAGGAGTCGCGGTCATGACAAGCTGATGAGGAGTGATTTGGTCTTTAGCTGCTTTTTCTCGCAGAGCAAGTCTTTGGTGCACCCCAAATCGATGTTGTTCATCGATTATGATTAGCGCCAGCCGGCTGTAGATAACTTGATCTTGAAACAGCGCATGAGTACCTACCAGAAGCTGGGTTTCCCCAGTCGACACCTCTAAAAGTTGTTTGCGTCTGGCGGCGGCTTTGGTTTTACCACTTAGCCAACCAACATTTAAGCCCAGCGCACTGAACCATTGTTGGAAGTTTCTAAAATGTTGCTCGGCCAGAATTTCAGTAGGTGCCATTAGCGCGACTTGATAGCCACTGTTAATAGCATTTAATGCACAAAGTGCAGCCACGACAGTTTTGCCAGAACCAACGTCTCCCTGTAATAGTCTTAACATCGGTCGGCTGGTGGTCATATCGTTATTGATTTCAACGCTGGCGAGCTGTTGCCCTTGCGTTAATGTAAAAGGGAGTAAGGCGAGAAAATCTCGACTCAACGAGCCATTGAGTTCTAACTGTGGAGCCAGCTTTTGATTTGAAGTGACTCGGCTTAAACGCATACACAGCCGGTGGGAAAGCAATTCCTCAAAGGCTAGCTGTTTATGTCCTGGGTTAGATTCTTGTAGCAGCCACTGGGATGATGAATCTATAGATGGCTGATGTATTAGACTTAAGACCTCTTCCAATGGCGCAAATCCAAATCGCTGACGCAAGTCCAGCGGCAGATAATCATCGATTGAGCTGTATTGTAATAACTCGCGGGCTTGCCCAATGATACCTCTCAACCTAGTTTGTTGAAGCCCTTCGGTGGCCGGATAGACCGGTGTTAACGTGTCGGCGACGGGCTCATTGGCTGGATCCTTGAGGATTTTATAGTCGGGGTGATATAGCTCAAACCCATTTCGTCCAAAACGCACTTCGCCAAAACATCGCACGCTAGAGCCAGGTTCTAGTGCATTTTTCTGAGCCGAAGAGAAATGGAAAAACCGTAAGCCAATGAAACCTGTTTTATCGGTAATTGTGCAGTGCAGACTTCGGCGTTTGCCAAATTGGATTGAACATTTGACGACGTCCCCTTGAATCTGCGCAAGCTGGCCAACTTTTAGAGATCGAATTGAAAGTATTCGAGTCCGATCTTCATAGCGCGAGGGTAGGTGAAACAAAAGGTCTTGGACGTTATGAATGTCCAGATCGTTTAGCTTTAACGCAAGCGCGGGACCAACCCCTTTCAGCGATGTCAGTTTAACGTTATTCAGGGCTTGGCTGGTCGGCATGAGCGCAGGGTTTATTAGTGACGCAACGTCAATACATTGTAGAGTGACTCAGTATATGGGTTTTTATACAGTGGTGCTAGAGAGCCATGATTGCTTCGATTTCTACCGCGACGCCTTTTGGTAGAGCGCTGACTTCGATGGTCGCTCGAGCTGGATAAGGCTCAGAAAAATACGTCGCCATAATTTTATTCACAACAGTAAAATCATTTAGATCGGTGAGGAAAATTGTCAATTTAGCTAAGTTCTCTAACCCGCCACCAGCGGCTTTGGTTACTGCAATCAAATTAGCGAATACCTGATGGGTTTGCCCTTCAATTCCGCCATCAACAACTTCCATAGTTTCTGGGTCAAGAGGGATTTGGCCCGATAAAAACACGGTATTGCCCACTTTAGTTGCTTGAGAATAAGGGCCGATAGCGGCGGGTGCGGTTTCGGTATGTATTTTTTCAAATGTCGACATAAAGATCTCCTGCCTAATGACTGCCAATGGTACTTTTTATCACTTTTCTAATTTTCCGGCTCTTCACTCTGGTAACGCGAGAAACAGCCTTGATTAGTCGCACTCTTTTCATCACTCGTGCCAAATGTATTCTATTTTTAACATTAATCAGCAGATTTACTATGCTGAATCGCGCATCGCGCTCAACCGTGCTAATTTTCTCTATGTTGGCTTCTGCTCGAGTGATGGTAGTTGCTAGTGTGGCGACAATTCCTCGTTCATTCTCTAGCTCAACTCGCAGCTCAACACTAAACTCGCCTTCCACATCAGGGTCCCAACTAACCGCCACACATTTATCAGTGTTGTCCCTTATATCCGCTATGTTATTGCAGTCGCCGGTATGAATAACCATTCCTCGTCCAGAGCTAATATGGCCTACAATTGGATCTCCTGGAATTGGATGACAACATTTAGCAAAATTCATCACCATGCCTTCCGAGCCGCGAATATCCAACGTACCTAGTTGCTCGGGCTGGGGCTCAGAAGACTCAGAGGCGCCTGCACCTGCACCTGCAGTAAGGCGCTGCGCAATCATATAGGACATACGGTTACCTAAGCCTATTTCTTCAAGCAGATCATCCACAGATTGGAGATTGGTTTGAGAGAGTACGGCATCGATGTTTTCTTGCTTCACCGAATTTAGCTCGCTACCAAATCCGGCCAAAGCTTTGTTTAATAGTCGTCGGCCAAGCGATACTGACTCAGAATGCTTTTGGTTTTTTAGGTAGTGGCGAATATTGCTTCGGGCTTTGCCGGTGACTACGAAACTTAGCCATGCCGGGTTCGGCTGTGTGCCAGGTGCCGTTATTATCTCCACTGTCTGGCCGCTTTGAAGCGGCTCGCTTAACGGTGCCAGGCGCCTACTTATTCTGCATGCTACACAAGAGTTGCCGACATCGGTATGAATAGCATAGGCAAAATCTACTGCGGTTGATCCAGCAGGCAGTTCGAATATTGTGCCCTTAGGTGTGAACACATAAATTTCATCGGGAAATAAATCGATTTTTACATTTTCAATAAACTCTAACGAGTTACCAGCACGGGCTTGCATCTCTAATAAGCCGTGTACCCATTCACGAGCACGCACATGCGCATTGCTTGGCAGATCATCGCTGGATTTGTATAACCAATGAGCCGCGATACCATTGTTGGCCATGGCTTCCATTTCTTCGGTACGAATCTGAATTTCAATTGGTACACCATGCATTCCAAAAAGCGTCGTATGAAGGGACTGGTAACCGTTCGCTTTTGGGATAGCGATATAGTCTTTAAAACGGCCAGGTACTGGCTTGTATAAACTGTGCATAGCGCCTAGCACTCGATAGCAAGTATCAACCTTGTCGACGATGATTCGAAAGGCATACACGTCCATAATTTCGGAAAATGATTTGCGTTTGCTGCGCATTTTTTCATAAATGCTAAACAGGTGCTTTTCACGACCGATCGTTCTTCCTGATAATTCCTCTCGTTCGAGACAGGCTTCAATTGAAGTTTGAATCTGAGAAAGTATTTCCCTGCGATTGCCGCGAATATTTTTTACAGCTGCACTTATTCTCCTCGAGCGCATTGGAAATAAAGCTTCGAAGCCCAGCTCCTCAAATTCGATGCGAACGTTATTCATGCCTAGTCGGTTGGCAATTGGCGCGTAAATGTCGAGTGTTTCGCGAGCGATACGCCGGCGCTTATCTGGGGTCAATGAACTGAGGGTGCGCATGTTGTGCAGTCGGTCGGCAATCTTCACCAGAACCACACGCAGGTCTTTCGCCATTGCCATCGCCATTTTCTGAAAGTTTTCAGCTTGGGCTTCTGCGCGGCTGCTAAATTTAATTTTATTAAGTTTGGACACACCGTCCACCAGATCGGCAACGGTATTGCCAAACTGTGCTTTTATTGCTGTCTTGGTGATACCTGTGTCTTCAATAACATCATGAAGCATCGCCGCCATAAGGCTCTGCGGGTCCATGTGCATTTCGCTGAGTATCGAGGCAACCGCGAGGGGGTGTGTTACATAAGCTTCGCCACTGCGCCGGAACTGGCCCTCGTGGGCCTGTTCGGCATAGAAATATGCTCGCCTAATATTATTTATCTGATCATTGCCAAGATAGCCACCTAAATTGGTAGCAAGAGAGTCAATCGTGTTCTCAGAGGCAATTTGCAAGCTGTTCCAGCGTGCTTATGCGTCTGCAGCTGATGGGGTTTCTTTCCCAACGCTTGCTTGTGGTGCGATCGCTGCAGTTTCAGTGTCAACGCTTTGCGGTTCTTCAAAAACGTCTTCGAGCTCGACGCTCGGCTTCTCAATCAATATTTTCGCATCAATGAGCCCGTCCGCAATTTCTCGTAGAGCTAAAACCGTAGGCTTATCATTGTCCAGAGAGACTAAAGCATCTTTGCCGCCAGTCTGAATCTGTCTGGCTCGCTTGCTAGAAACCATCACTAGTTCGAAACGGTTATCAACATTTTCCAAGCAATCTTCTACTGTAATTCGTGCCATGGTCTGTCCTTAAGGTGGCCCCCATACCCAAAATCGGGGAGCAAAATTGGCTTTACAGAGGGTTTCTCTCTAGCCTTCAATCAAGGGGCGTGAGATTTTACTGAATTTCAACACAAAAAGCAGCCTTTATAGGTAGTTTTTAAGCATCGCCCAAGCTAGTCAACAATTTTGCGCTATTGAACTGTTGGGATATGACGGTCAAACGCCAAGATCTGACAATCGCTCGCATATCGTTTAACGCCGTATCAAAATCGTCATTTACAACGATATAGTTTGCCTCGGCAACATGATTGATGTCACTTACTGCTTGCTTCATTCGCCTATCGATAGTGTCACTGTCATCTTGGCCTCGATTTTCTAGCCGCTGGCGAAGGGTCTCTAAAGAGGGCGGTAAAATAAAAATAGAGCAAGCGTCGGGATTCAACTTGCGTATCTGCTGCGCACCCTGCCAATCTATCTCCAAAATAACATCTTTGCCTGCTTCAAGCTGCTCTTTAACCCAAAATTTTGATGTGCCATAGTAGCTGCCATAGACCTCAGCGCTTTCGAAGAAAGCCTCTTGACCTAGCATGTCTATAAAGTGATCTTTGCTGACGAAATGATAGTTAACCCCGTCACTTTCTCCCAGTCTAGGAGGCCTAGTTGTGTGAGATACTGAGACACACAAGTCGGCTCGTCCTTCCACCAGCGACTTCACCAATGAGGTTTTACCTGCACCCGAAGGGGCAGTGACAATAATAAGATTTCTTTTGGTCATAACGTAAGTTTACCTTAACTAGCTCAGCAAGCGGCCATGAAGTGGCCTATTCAATATTTTGAATTTGCTCGCGCATTTGCTCAATGAGCACCTTCAATTCGACCGCGTTTAGCGTCGTTTCGATGACTATAGATTTCGAGGAGAGTGTATTTGCTTCGCGATTTAGCTCCTGCATCAAAAAATCGAGTCGTCGCCCTTTCTGGTCTTTGGTATCTAAAACCCTTTTGACCTCAATTAAATGCGCGTCAAGGCGGTCCAATTCTTCGTCGACATCGGCTTTTTGTGCAAGCAGGGCGACTTCTTGTTCTAGCCTTGTGGGTTCAATCTCAGCTTTAAGCTCGGTGATTTTAGCCACTAATGATTGGCGCTGTAACGCAAGAATTTCAGGCAGCTTAGCTCGAATAGAGACAACAATTTCGGCTATAGAATCGAGTCTTTGTTGAATAAACCCTTTCATAGCTTCGCCTTCTCGCGCTCTACTGGTTAAGTGTTCATCTAAGGCTAAACTAAATGCAGCAAGTGCCTGTTTTTCTATGTCAGTAGTATCAAACTGCTCATCCTTAAGCACGCCTGGCCACTTTAATAAGTCCTTACTAGTGATTTTTTGAGTATGGCCGGTGATTTGCTCAAGCTCGGTATTGGCGCGAATGAGTTTTTGCACTAAGTCAGTGTCCAGGCCTATTTCCGACTTTTGGTGTTCGACAAATTGATAACGAAGTTGGCATTCTACCTTGCCACGATTTAGTTTTTTACGCAGTGCTTCACGCACAGCGTTTTCTAAGCCTCTAAATATTTCTGGGACCCTAACGCTGGTTTCTAAATAGCGATGGTTAACAGATCTTATTTCCCAAGTGACAGAGCCCCAGTCAGCACTGACTTGTTGACGCGAAAAGGCCGTCATACTGTGTGTCATATTTTATTATCCGTAGGTTTGATTAACTATTTTAACCGAATGTCGAGTTAAACACAGCGGCATTTGCTTGCTCGCCATTGAATAGAATTTCAAGGATAATCTGGCCCCTGACTAATCCTTTTTTAACCCGTTTGGAAAACCCTATGCCTGATTCATCAACATTTACCAGCCGCCCCAGTGGCAGAGCGCCTTCACAATTAAGAGACGTAAAAATTACGCGTCGTTATACAAAACATGCAGAAGGTTCAGTGCTGGTAGAATTTGGCGACACCAAGGTGATATGTACAGCGTCTGTAGAGACCTCAGTGCCACGATTTCTTAAGGGTTCCGGACAAGGGTGGATTACCGCAGAATATGGCATGTTGCCCCGCTCTACGGGCTCTCGGATGGATAGAGAAGCCGCAAGGGGCAAGCAGTCGGGCCGGACTCAAGAAATTCAAAGACTAATTGGCCGATCACTTCGTGCGGCAGTAGATATGAAGAAGCTGGGTGAGAATACGATCAAAATTGACTGTGACGTCATTCAGGCAGATGGCGGTACTCGCACAGCATCCATCACCGGCGGTTGTGTTGCGCTGATAGATGCCATAGATTTTTTGGTTAAAGCTAAAAAGCTGAAACAAAGCCCAATTAAGCAAATGATCGCATCAGTATCTGTTGGTGTATGGAGAGGACAGCCAGTTTTAGATCTAGACTATGCCGAAGACTCAACCGCTGAAACGGATATGAACATAGTCATGACCGAAGCGGGAGGCTTTATTGAGCTGCAGGGAACCGGGGAAGACGGTGACTTCAAGCGCAGTGAATTAGATGCCATGGTTCAATTGGCCGAAGGCGGTATCAAAGAGCTTTTTGCTCAGCAACAGCAAGCCCTAGCACAATAAAGTAAGTAAGGAGAGAACATGCGGCAGTTTCAAACCGATTTTCTAAATTTCGTAATTGATCATCATATATTGAAATTTGGAGAATTCACTCTCAAATCTGGCCGAGTGAGCCCGTATTTTTTTAATGCGGGTTTGTTTAATACAGGCGAGAAAATCGCCTTTTTGGCGAAGTCATATGCAGTCGCCATTGCTTCCTCTGGGTTAGATTTTGATGTCCTTTTTGGCCCTGCTTACAAAGGCATCCCCTTGGCCGCCTCTACCTCGATGGCGTTAGCAACAGAGCAGGGAATAAACAAACCTTTTTGTTTCAATCGCAAGGAAGCCAAAGATCACGGCGAAGGTGGAACCATTGTTGGGGCCGCGCTGATCGGGAAAACACTTGTAATCGATGATGTGATTACTGCAGGTACCGCTATTCGGGAAGCGGCAGAGATTCTTACCCACAACGGTGCCGTTCTATGTGGCATTGCCGTGGCAATGGATAGGCAAGAAAAGGGCAGCGGTTCAAAGTCGGCGATTCAAGAGATTGAAGATGACTATCAGGTCCCTGTTATTAGTATTATAAATTTAGAAAATATAATCGACTTTCTCGCGCAGGCAAGCGATCCACACTTTCAAACTCATATAAGCGCGGTAAAAAAATATCGCAATGAGTATGGTGTAAGTTGAGAATAAAATAGAAGTTATACCCTCAATTAAAGCGCTAGATTCTCATCAGAGCCAATGCTCGCTGCTGAGCCGCCGTTACAGGGAGTAAATAAATCTCTACTTAGAAACTCCCACTGAACATCCCAATTTTCAAGTGGCGATTGCTTAAATTCACTTCTGACAAATTGTACTAGCCTGCCCTCACAAGAGGCCAGCAGTAGGTTTGCAAGCGCATTTGCGGAAGCTGTAAGTTCTAGGTTTTCGCGGATTTGTGCCTCTCGCAGTACCTGTTTCAACTGAGACTCAAGGCGGCCGAAAAATTGCGCAATCCGTGTTCTAAGGCGCTCAGTTTCTCCAGCTAATGCGTCTCCGGTAAGCAGGCGGGTCATTCCAGGGTTTTTGTCAGAGAAAGTAAGCAGCAGAGTTAGAATCTTTTGACAGCGGATCTCGGCGCTTTGTTCCTCACTTAAGATTCTCGAAATTCGTAAAAATAAGGTATCCTCAATAAACTTAATTAAGCCTTCAAACATGCGCGCTTTGCTTGGGAAATGACGATAAAGCGCAGCCTCTGAAACTCCTACTTCTTTGGCGAGTGCAGCAGTCGTGATTCGCTGTCCGGGTGCCGCCTCCAGCATGTGAGCCAGTGCCTGAAGAATTTGGTCTTTTCTCGAGATCTTTATATTGTTTTCCATAATCGTAATCTATCTTTATAAGCGAGGCCCAAACTCAATTGGACTGCTAGATTAAAAGCGGATTCTATTTGTTTAAACCGTCTGTCGTGATGAGGGTACCAACACCTTCGTCGGTGAATATCTCAAGCAATACAGCATGCTCTACCCGCCCATCGATAATATGTGCGCTGTTTACCCCGCCCTTAACGGCGTTCAAAGCACACTCGATTTTTGGAAGCATACCTCCTTGTAATGTTTTATCGGCAATTAGTGCATCAACTTGCTTAATACTTAAACCGGTAAGGACCTTGCCGTCTTTGTCTTGGACACCTGCGACGTTGGTTAATAAGATCAGCTTCTCGGCTCCTAATACTTTTGCGAGCTCACCGGCCACAGAGTCAGCGTTGATATTGTAGCTTTCTCCATTTTCGTCTGTGCCTATGGGGGCAATGACAGGAATGAAATCACTGTCTTTCATGACGTCCAGTATTTCTGTATTGATTTTCACTACTTCGCCGACCTGACCAATGTCTAAGGGGGGTTTGTCGCCGACATTTTTTAACTTTAGTTTTCTGGCTTTTATCAAATTGCCATCTTTGCCAGTGACGCCAAAAGCCTTTCCTTGATTGCGATTAAGTAAACTAACTATCTCTTTATTTACCAAACCCCCAAGCACCATTTCTACGACATCCATGGTTTGGCTATCGGTGACCCGAAGCCCTTCAACAAAGCTCGATTCAATATTTAGCTTCTCCAACAGGCTGCCTATTTGTGGTCCACCGCCGTGAACAATGATCGGGTTCATGCCAACCAGTTTCATAAGCACTATGTCTCTTGCAAAGCTTTGTTTAAGCTCGGCATCGACCATGGCATTGCCGCCATATTTGACGACTATGGTTTTGCCAGTAAATTTCTGGATGTATGGCAGAGCCATGGTGAGGACATTAGCGATATTTTTGGCATTATCGAGTGAGAGCGACATGGTACGATCCTGAACGAACACTAGGGTTGGTTAGCAGTTAGTAACTGGCTAAGCCTTTGTTGTCGGCCGACTTGTCAAAAAAACTAGAAGTTTAGTTGTAAATTTTTATCTGCGCTGTGGAGTAAGTCTTTAAATTGAGCCTTAATTAACTCGATCTCCTCATCTGTATTTGCTTCAAAGCGAAGCAAAAGTGCGGGACTGGTATTAGAAGCTCTCACTAATCCCCACCCAAACTCAAATTCCACACGCAGCCCATCAAGTGAAATTATCTGGCAACCAGGAAAGTTCGCACTGCGCTGAATGTGATCAATTAGCTCAAACTTATGTTCGTCACTGACAGCTACAGCGATTTCATCTGTACTAATTGGGGTCTTATAAGACTCGAACTCAGCAGAACTTGAATGGCTTTGCTGGCTAATTGACTCGACAACTCTCGCTGCCGCATAAAGACCGTCGTCGAAACCAAACCACCTGTCTTTGATAAAAACATGAGCGGCATATTCTCCGCCTAAGGGGGCATTGGTCTCCAGCATTTTCTGCTTCATGAATGAGTGGCCGCTCCGATGCATCATCGGTACAGCGCCAAGCTGGGCGATCAGCTGAGCTAATGCGGCACTGCTTTTGACATCAAAGATTATTGGTTGACCCGGGTAATGTGGAGCAATTGCCTTTACCAACAGCATCAATAGTTTATCAGTGGATACAGATTCGCCCTTGTTTGTCACTAATCCAAGCCGGTCACCATCGCCATCAAAAGCGATGCCGAGATCGGCTTTTTGCCGAACAACTTCATCGGCAAGTTGTTTCATGTTTTTTGAATCTGTCGGGTCAGGGTGATGGTTTGGAAAGGATCCATCAAGCTCACAAAATAGAGGTATGACTTCGCAGCCTAGGCGCTCAAAAAGTGCTGGTGCAATCACCCCTGGCACGGCATTGCCGCAATCGATAACGAGCTTAAGAGGTTTGCTGAGCTTTATTCTGGAACAGATAGCGTCTAAATAGCTTTCCGATATATCTATTTCGCTGTACTTGCCACTGCCTCTTCTTAAACTGCCAGCTTGAATCCGAGATCGGATTTGCTGAATTTGATTGTCGGCGAGACAGGTTTTGTTAAATACTATTTTTAAGCCATTATAATTAGCAGGATTGTGGCTTGCCGTAAGCATGACTCCCGAAGTGGTCTGGCAAGTGTGCGCTGCAAAATAGAGCATGGGGGTCGGAATCAGCCCTAGGCTGATCACATTGCAGCCTGTTTCTAGAACCCCTTTGATCAGCGCCTTGGACAACACGGGGCTGGATAGTCGGGCATCAAAACCAATTAAAAGTGACTCGATGCCAATATCTTGTGCTTCCGATGCAATGGCCTTAGCGATAAGCTCAACAATATCCGCTGTTAATTCTGAATCAGCAACACCTCTTATATCGTAGGCTCTAAAAATTGAGGGAGGCATTGATAATGCTTGGGGCTCTGCTTCCTCAGCAAAAAAGTCACTATGTTCAGACATGGACTGAGTCTTCTATAAAGTTTAGGTCGATCGTTCAGATATTAGAGAAAGCATGCTTCTCGCTGCCACGTTTTTATTTGAGACTGGAAACTCTTGGCAACCTTGTTTGGAAATAGCCGTAACTTGAATGAAGTCGCTGTTGAAGGTTTCCACTGCGTTATTGGCAAACAGTAAATCGAGATTTTTCTTCTCCAACTTAGCGGTACCATTTGCGATAAGGTGCTCTGTTTCCGCCGCAAAACCGACCATAAACGGCCGCTTTGGCAATTTCGAAATTTCACTGATTATATCTGGGTTTTTAATTAGCGCGATTTCTAGTTGATCACTGTTCTTTTTAATTTTCTTGGTTTCAACTTTTGCAGGTCGATAATCAGCAACCGCAGCTACACCGATAAAAATGTCGGCGTCGTCAACTGCGGCTAAGCTTGCGGTAAACATTTCAGAGGCTGTGGTTACATCAATACGCGTTACCCCGTCAGGCTTGGAAAGGTTTACCGGTCCACTTATCAAGGTAACCCTAGCACCAGCGCTGTGCGCTTCTTGCGCTAAGGCATAAGCCATTTTTCCTGAGCTGTGATTAGTTAAGAACCGAACTGGGTCCAAGGCTTCTCTTGTTGGCCCGCCGGTAATTACGACATGTTTTCCAGCAAGGTGGCCCGCCTGAAAAAGGTTGGCGCAAGCTTTGGCTATCTCCAAAGGCTCAAGCATCCGACCAAGGCCAACATCACCACAGGCCTGCTCGCCTGCCGCTGGGCCAAACATGAGAAAGCCAAGTTGTTGTAAGGTTGCCAAATTCGCCTGTGTGCTTTGATCTGCCCACATGCCCTGATTCATTGCTGGAGCAAGAGCCACTGGGGCAGACGCGGCAAGGACAAGCGTTGTTAGTAGATCATCGGCTTGGCCGTTTGCGAGTCGAGCCATGGAATTTGCGGTCGCAGGGGCGATTAGGATTAAGTCTGCCCATCGAGCCAATTCGATATGTCCCATGCCTGCCTCAGCCTCTACATCCAGCAAATCTGTATGCACCCGATTACCAGATAAAGCTTGCATGGTTAACGGGGTCACAAATTCTGCAGCGGCTTTTGTCATTACAACGCGAACGTCGGCGCCAGCCTTGGCGAAAAGTCGCGTAAGTTCGGCGCATTTGTAGGCAGCAATCCCACCTGTTATACCCAAGAGAATTCGTTTATTAGAGAGACTTAACATAATTATAAGGTTTGATTAGTTATTGGTCGTTATTGACAAGTTGCTTGATGTTTATGAAGGATAGCTAGACAGTTTTTCAGTAGCCTAGATAGCAAATTCAGATTAGCAGCTAGGTTATGGTTAAGCAATTTCAGCACTTGCTTTGTGGTTAGTTTTAAAGAGTCTACGCTTAACCATTCTCACAGAGGAATGAGATGTGAATATTGCCAATTGGCCCCTACTAGAACAACCAAAGGAGAAATTAATTTCCTTTGGCGCAGAAAAGCTTTCAGATGCTGAACTCATCGCTGTTGTTCTTCAGTCAGGCCTTAAAGGGATGGACGCGATGGAATTGGCCCGCTCTCTACTGGTTCGCTTTGATGGTCTGCGTGGGTTGCTTGCAGGGTCTAGGGATGATATTTGCAGTGTAAAAGGGCTGGGGGATTCTAAATTTGCCCGCTTAGCGGTAATTGTAGAGTTAGGCAATCGCTGTAGGTTGGAAGGTCTGAAAAATCGCGATGTCCTCAACGGCGCTAAACGCACCAAAGAATATCTGAAAGCAAAATACCAAGGCCGAGATTCTGAGATCTTCAGCTGCTTATTTTTAGACTCTCAGCATCAGCTTATTGTCGCGGAAGAGTTGTTCACCGGCACAATTGATGGCGCTGCAGTTTATCCACGGGAAGTGGTCAAAAAATGCTTAAAGTACGCCAGTGCAGCGGTTATATTTGCTCATAATCATCCTTCTGGCATCGCTGAGCCAAGCCAAGCCGACATTGCAATCACCGCAAAACTGAAAGCAGCATTGGCCACAATTGATGTTAGAGTCCTGGATCACTTAATCATCGGAGACCCAAACATCACCTCATTGGCAGAAAGAGGCCTTTTATAAGTCACTGATAATAAAAGAATTGAACTATTTAGCTAATGCTTTGTGTTGCTATTGAGAAGGTGTTCTGGTATAAAACGCAGCTCTTTTTTGGCCTTAGAAGAAAGTTGTTTTGAGGTCAGTCATTTTTAGCAGTATTTAGCTACTTAACAAACGAGGCAGCGACATGTCCAGGATATGTATGGTCACTGGTAAAAAGCCAGTAGCCGGAAACAATGTGTCCCACGCGAATAACCGAACTAAGCGTCGATTCTCGCCTAACATTCATACTCATCGTTTTTGGGTGGAGTCAGAGAAGCGTTTTGTAAAGCTTCGTCTATCCACTAAAGGCATGCGTATTATCGACAAAAATGGCATCGACGCCGTTTTGGCAGACATCCGCAATAATGGAGCTCGGGTTTAATCTGAGTTCGCGGAAATTGGGAGATTTAACATGAGAGATAAGATTAAGTTAGTGTCAAGTGCCAAGACTGGCCACTACTACACTACTGACAAGAACAAGCGCACTACGCCAGACAAAATGGAAATCAAGAAATATGATCCAGTTGTCCGCAAGCATGTCATGTATAAAGAAGCCAAGATCAAGTAGTTCGACTGCGCTGATCTAGCTTAGCAAACGAAAAAGCCGGCTCTTGATGTTAAGAGCCGGCTTTTTCGTTTGCCTTATGTTTGTTAGGGAATGTTCACCGGTGAGTGTTCACCCAGAAACGTTTACTCAAGAAAAGCTTGGCCTACTTGGTTTTACTTAGTTGTTTGATTAGCTTTTCGGTGGCTGCCGATAACTTCGAATCCTCTGCAAATTCTTTCTTAAGCTTTCCAACAGTTGTAGACACTGTGCCATAGCGCTTT
>Ga0222645_100850_pt1 | contig 15278 bp, 14 predicted proteins | sample AntAcemetagen292_FD_179881 | JGI IMG/M metagenome (GOLD analysis project Ga0222645, IMG submission 179881) | Saline water microbial communities from Ace Lake, Antarctica - #292 | ecosystem: Environmental > Aquatic > Non-marine Saline and Alkaline > Saline | place: Antarctica: Ace Lake | collected...
CTTGCCTATTCCCGTCGGTGTATCCATCGCCGCGATTATGCCCGTGGACCGTGACGAGGCGGAATGGGACGACTTGCAAGTTGTCTTTGCCACATCCGCGGGCACCGTGCGCCGCAATAAACTATCGGATTTCACAAAAGTCATGCGCAATGGCAAGATTGCGATGAAGTTTGAAGGTGACACTGCTGACTACACCTTGATCAACGCACGCATCGCATCAAACGACGACGATGTGATGCTTGTGACCAATTCTGGTCGCGCGATCCGCTTTCCCGCGACCGACGTGCGCGTATTCAACAGTCGTAATTCGGTTGGTGTGCGCGGTATTCGTTTGCAAGGCGACGACAAAGTCGTGTCGATGTCAATCATTGGCCACTTCAAGGCCGAAGCCGAAGAACGCGCAGCCTATCTGAAAATGCGCCGCGCCATGGCAGGCCTGTCTGACGAAGCCGAAAACGAAGACGACGAAGGTGTCGCAGCCGGCGCAATCAGCCCGGAACGCTATGCTCAGATGTCCGCATCGGAAAACCTGATCCTGACAATCACTGAAAAAGGGTCTGGAAAGCTATCGTCGTCGCATGACTATCCTGTACGTGGCCGTGGTGGCATGGGCGTGGCTGCGATGGATAAAGCGATGCGCGGCGGTAATCTTGTCACATCCTTCCCCGTGGACATGTCTGATCAAATCATGCTTGTTACATCCACGGGACAATCGATCAGGGTTCCGATTGAAGGCATCAGTTTCCGGTCACGTGGTGCAGGTGGAGTCAAGGTGTTTGACACAGCCAAAAAAGAGTTTGTCGTATCCGTCGCGTGGATCGCGGACCAAGGTGAAGCCGGCGATATCGAAGATGCCATCATCGCAGAATAACAAAATACCCCTTTCTTTCAGCATATTGGCGGGGCTTTCGGGTCTCGCCATTTTCACAGATCAGGTTACATGACAGATACACTGAACATCATCGGCGGCGGAATGGCCGGATCAGAGGCCGCATGGCAGGCCGCAAATGCAGGCGTCAAAGTGGTGATCCACGAAATGCGCCCCAAAGTCGAAACCTTTGCGCATCGCACGGGTTTTCTAGGCGAAATGGTGTGTTCCAATTCGTTCCGGTCCGACGATGACGAACAAAACGCAGTCGGGCTTTTGCATTGGGAAATGCGTGCTGCAAACGGGCTTATTATGGCCACAGCGGAAAAACACAGGATCCCTGCGGGTGGCGCGCTTGCGGTGGACCGTGATCCATTTGCGCAAAGTGTCACCGCTGCATTAACATCGCATCCTAACATATCGATTTCATACGAAGAAATCACATCACTGCCAGACGAAGGCCAGTGGATTATCGCCACTGGGCCGTTGACATCCGGCGCACTGGCCGATGCGATTGCGGCGCAAACAGGTGTGGATGCGCTTGCATTTTTTGATGCTATCGCCCCGATTGTTTATCACGGCAGTATCAATATGGATATTGCCTGGATGCAGTCGCGCTATGACAAGGGCGACACAATCGAGGAACAAACCGCTTATCTTAACTGTCCCATGACAAAAGAGCAGTACGAAGCTTTTATCGATGCATTGCTCGAGGCTGAAAAAACCGAGTTCAGAGAAGATGAAACCGCAGGTTATTTTGACGGTTGTTTGCCGATCGAGGTTATGGCCGAACGCGGCCGTGAAACCCTGCGGTTTGGTCCGATGAAACCTGTCGGCCTTACCAACCACCACGATCCGCAAAATAAGGCCTATGCCGTTGTCCAACTGCGCCGCGACAACGCATTGGGTACGCTTTACAATATTGTGGGGTTCCAAACCAAGATGAAGTACGGCGCGCAAAAGGCTGTATTCAAAACAATTCCTGCACTTGAAGATGCCGAATTTGCGCGGCTTGGCGGCATACACCGGAACAGCTTTATCAACTCTCCGACACTACTTGATCAAGAAATGCGGTTGAAATCAAAACCGAATATTCGGTTTGCAGGCCAGATTACGGGGGTTGAAGGTTACGTAGAAAGTGCGGCAATGGGGTTGTTGGCGGGTAAACTTGCGGTTGCGCAACTGCGCGGCCAGACCCTTGCTGACGTACCTGTGACCACGGCGATGGGCGCATTGGTGTCGCATATCACCGGCGGTGCCGCGGCAAAAACATTTCAGCCAATGAATGTCAATTTTGGGCTGTTTCCACCGCTTGATGGCATGAAGTCTGGGCGTCGTGGCCGCAAAGACCGCTACAAAGGGTATACTGACCGTGCCAAAATTGACTGGCAAGCGTGGCTTGAACCGCAGGCATGATCACGCGTTTTGCACCGTCACCGACAGGTCCGCTTCACCTTGGGCATGCTTATTCGGCGATGGTGGCACATGATATGGCGGTGGCTTCAAACGGAACATTTCTGTTGCGTATTGAAGATATTGACCAATCGCGTGCGCGCATAGCGTGGGAAACACAAATCTATGATGATTTACACTGGCTTGGGCTTCGGTGGCCCGAGCCGGTTATGCAGCAGAGTAATAGATTAAAAGCCTATCGAAATTGCCTTGATCGCCTTTGGTCCCGGTCTCTTTTATATCCTTGTGTTTGCAATCGGCGTGATATTATGACAGCTGCATCAGCACCACAAGAAGGTGCGCCAATGGTCGGGCCCGACGGCACGGTGTATCCGGGCACTTGCCGGCCAGCGCAATCAACATCTAGGTCAGGGCGTAGCCCTACGGGTAGTACATTGCGTTTAGACATTGCGGCGGCAGTGCTTAACTGCGGCGGATACGGGAATGATGATAAATGGACGTTAAATTACAGCAATGATGACGGTTTGGAAAAACCTAAAATTATAACGTTTAATCCGACCAGTCTTAGCGACACCGCGGGTGATGTTGTTTTAGCACGCAAGGACATGCAAACATCGTATCATTTGTCAGTTGTCGTTGATGATGCCGCACAAGGAATAACAGATGTCGTGCGCGGCGCAGATCTTTTGGCGGCAACACCGGTGCATGTGTTGCTGCAGTCACTGCTGGGATTGCCGACGCCACGGTATCATCATCACCGTTTAATCCGCGATGAAGCTAGCAAGAGGTTGGCAAAACGCGACGACGCGCGCGCACTTTCCAAATACCGGCAGGAGGGCGCAACACCCAATGATATCAGGCGGTTGGTGGGTCTTCCTCAAGTATAACCTCAATGCCATCCGTGACTGTTGTGTAAAAACAAGTCTGGCGGCCCGTATGGCATGCTGGACCGGTTTGTTGCACCATCACAAGCAAACAATCACGGTCACAATCAACACGAAACGCGACAAGTTTTTGCGTATTCCCGCTTGTGGCACCCTTCACCCAAAGTTCCTGACGCGACCTTGACCAATAGGTAACGTCACCGGTTTCCAGACTATGCGCAATGCTGGTGGGATTCATCCAAGCCATCATCAGCACATCACCCGATACCGCGTCTTGTGCGATGGCGGGAATTAACCCTGCATCATTATATGTCAGTGTCGCGGGATCAAACCTTACGGGATCAAATGTCATCGTCAAAAACCTTTGCATTCATGATACTTCGGCCTATCTAAAGCGAAGACAATAAAAGGGCAAACGCAGTGTCTGCAGAAACCGATCTTATGAAACTGTATTCGCAACGCATTTTGGCGTTGGCCGCAGATATGCCCCGTACCACCCGCCTGACAAATCCCACGGCCACGGCAAAAAAACGCGCACCCCTGTGCGGATCAATGGTCACCGTTGACGTGGTATTGCAGGATGGAAAAATCACAGATTTCGGTCAGGACGTCAAAGCATGTGCATTGGGCCAAGCCACTGCCGCTGTGGTTGGTGCCGTGATCATCGGGCTAACACCTGCACAGATCAAGCAAGGCCGCGATGAAATATACGCAATGCTGAAGTCAGACGGCCCTGTGCCAAATGCGCCCTTCGAGGCATTAGAGGTTTTGCTGCCAGCGAAAGAATATCAAAACCGGCATGCGTCCATTATGCTTGCATTTGATGCTACACTTGACGCACTCGCGCTTGCATAAAAAAACCGCCGCGCACCCGGGACAGGATGGCGGCGGTTAGGCTTGCGATATCTACGTCAAATCCTGAATTTCATAAGGGAGAGGCAAATCCCCGTTTCACGAAAAAGCAGATAGGTCATCACATTGCAAAGGTGGGACAAGGCGGTGTGGTAACCCTAACGCAATATCGCGCGGCAGATCAGACCATCCCGGGCAAGGATAGACCGACAAAAAGCATCACAAGCAAAGAGGCAGCCCCGATAGCATCAGCAATAATCGTGTCACTAGACCGGGCAATTGCAGTCTTGATATCTTTAGCCATTTTGTTGCTCCCTCAGTGTTTGTTCGCTTTTGTTGCCTCTTTGTTCCACATGGTTAACAGTGTGTAAAGAACTAAATAAGAACATCAATATGGAACATAGTTAACCCACTGAAATTAAACGAATAGCTTTATCCTGTTCCATTAGCCAAAGACCTGATCTGACGGCCTGCCCACGTGATGTTTCCAATTTTGGATCATCCAGCAGGAGTTTTCGGGCATCTGTCTGGGCAATTTGCATCAATGCAGCCTGGCGTTCCAGATCAGCGATACGGAACCGGGGTACGCCTGATTGTGCCGTTCCGATCACGTCTCCTGCACCACGCATGGCCAAATCTTCTTCCGAAATCCGAAAACCGTCTTCAGTTTCGCGCAAAATTTCTAAACGCCTGCGTCCCGTTTCGGTAAGCGGGTCTTGAAACAAAAGCAAACAGGTCGACGCAGTTGCACCCCGACCGACCCTGCCCCGTAACTGGTGCAATTGCGCCAGCCCGAATGTTTCAGCACGCTCAATCATCATTATTGATGCATTTGGCACGTTCACCCCAACCTCGATGACCGTTGTGGCAACCAGAACACGGGTTTCGCCCGATATAAACCGCGCCATTGCCGCATCTTTTTCGGCAGGTGGCATTTGCCCGTGGACCAATCCGACAACACCTTCACCCAAGACCGCACGCAAACGTTTAAACCTGTCTTCGGCAGCTGTCATGTCGAGGAATTCACTTTCCTCAACCAAAGGACACACCCAATAGGCTTGGCGTCCATCTGCCACTGCGCGTTGCAGTTTTCCAACGACTTCATCCATCCGTTTGGTCGACACCAACGCCGTTTGTACAGGTGTACGCCCAGGTGGTTTTTCATCCAGAACAGACACGTCCATATCACCGTATTGCGCCAGTGCCAGCGACCGCGGAATAGGTGTCGCAGTCATAACAAGCACATCAACAGCCTGCCCTTTTGCGCCCAGTTCCATGCGTTGTGCGACACCGAACCGGTGCTGTTCGTCAATAACCGCAAGGCGCAGATCAGAAAACATGACACCTTTTTGAAAAACAGCATGTGTTCCAACCAAAATCTGGATGTCACCCGCGTGTAGCCGCGCCAGTTTCGCAATGCGGTCCTTGCCTTTGTCGCGTCCTGTCAGCAATTCCAATGAAACCCCAGCCAAGGCCGCCAAAGGCTGCAATCCGTCAAGATGTTGCCGCGCCAGAATTTCTGTTGGCGCCATCATCACACCCTGCCCACCGGCCTCGACCACAGCCAAAAGCGCCATGAAAGCCACCAGTGTTTTCCCCGAACCGACATCACCCTGCAGCAATCTGTTCATTCGGATCGGAGCAGCCAAATCAGTGCATACCTCTGTAATCGTGCGTGTTTGCGCGTTGGTTGGCGAATATGGCAGTGCTGCAAGCACGTTGTTTTGTAGAACTTTTGTTTGAACAGAACTGCGGCCTTTCCCTCGTCTGGCAACCGCACGCGCAAGCGCCAAGGTCACTTGATGAACAAAAAGTTCGTCATATGCGAGCCGTTCGCGCGCCGCGGCATACAACGATAAATCGCCTGTTGCCTGCGGAGTATGTGCATCCTGCATAGCTTGCAGCCAGCTTGGCCAACCTTGACGCTTAACCAATTCAGTATCGATCCATTCGGCCAAATCAGGTGACAAGTCCAAGGCTGCGCGCGTTCCCTTCCACATTAATTTTTGTGTGATACCCGCGTGCAACGGATAAACCGGTTCAAACGCTGGTATGTCAGAGGCGTTTTCAACGCGCACAATATGGTCGGGATGCACCATTTGGGCGCCATTGTCGAAAACCTCGATTTTGCCAGACACCACCCGACGCTGCCCTGTTGGCAACTGTTTAGACAGGTAATCACCACGCGCATGAAAAAACACCAATTGAAACGTCGTTTGCGCATCAGAGACATGCACTCGGTACGGGCGTCCGCGCGTTTGCGGCGCAAAGTGATCCCCGATCGTGACCTCAACAGTGATCACTGCGGGCGCCACGACATCAAGAATGCTGGCGCGTTGCCCACGATCAACACCTGAAATTGGCAGCGTCATCAACAAGTCCAACGGTTTGGATATCCCAACCGTTTCAAGGGTTTGCGCCGTCTTTGGTCCGATACCGTCAAGACGGGTCACAGCAGAAAACAGCGGAAACAGGATTTCCGGACGGCCGGTCATCGTCCGTCAATCAGCGCGAGCCATGCGTCTTCGTCAATGACCTTGATGCCCAATGTTTCTGCTTTCGCTGCTTTGGATCCGGCAGCGGCCCCTGCCACCAGAATGTCGGTTTTAGTACTGACGGATCCGGCAACTTTTGCGCCAAGCGCTTCTGCGCGTGCTTTTGCCTCTGCGCGGCTTGTTCGTTCCAAGGTGCCAGTAAATACTACGGTCATGCCTGCAACCGGACTGTTGGAAGCAAGCAACTGTGTGGTATCTTGCACGTTCAATACCGCAACAAGCTTGTCAATTGACTGGCGTTCCGCGTCATTTTGGAAAGTTGTGATTAGTGATTTTGCCATCACAGCTCCAACGCCGTCGATTGACATAAGGTCGTGCCACGCCTCGCATTCTTCGATGGCTGCAGCGGTCAGCGCAGTTTCCAATGTGGTCCATTTACCATAATGCGACGCAAGCAGCCCCGCATTTGCATCCCCGACATGCCGAATACCCAAACCAAAAATCAAACGCCGCAGCGGAATGGTCCGTTTTTCATCAATTGCGTCAAACAAATTTGACGCGCTTTTTTCGCCCCAGCCATCACGGTTTTTTAGTTGCTGCAAACCGAATCCGAACCTGTCACGCAGCGTGAAGATATCAGCTGGTGTCGCGATCCAGCCATCCGCATAAAACTGTTCGATTTGCTTGGCCCCAAGCCCGTCAATGTCAAACGCGCCGCGCCCGACAAAATGCTTTAGCCGTTCCACAGCCTGCGCCGGGCAAATTAAACCGCCAGAACACCGCCGCACAGCATCGCCATCATCACGTGGCGCGGGCGATCCACACTCGGGGCAGATGTCTGGAAATTCGAATGGAACTGCTGCAATCGGTCGCCTTGCTAGATCCACATCGTTTATTTTTGGGATCACGTCGCCCGCACGAAAAACCTGCACCAAGTCCCCGATACGAATATCGCGACCATCGCGAATTGTAGCCCCGTCACCACCGCGCCCTGCGATATAATCTTCGTTGTGCAGCGTTGCATTTGACACCACAACACCACCAACAGTCACAGGCTCTAGCCGCGCAACAGGCGAAAGCGCGCCAGTGCGGCCAACTTGAATTTCAATATCGTTCAAGGTGGTCCACGCTAGTTCCGCCGCGAATTTATGCGCGATTGCCCAACGCGGCGTTGTCGCCCGAAAACCAAGGCGTTGTTGCAACGCCAGATCGTCAACTTTATAAACGACACCGTCAATATCATAATCAAGCGCGGCACGCTGATGATCAATCGTTTCATAATGCGCGATCAATGCTTGTGGGCTATCACATTTTTCAGTCAGGTCATTGGTCTGAAACCCGAATTCACGTAATGCACCAATTGCGGCCCATTGGCTTTGTGCAAAAGGTGCAGAAATATCACCCCACGCATACGCAAAAAACCGTAAAGGCCGCGATTTCGTGATCGAAACATCAAGCTGCCGTAGTGATCCAGCAGCTGCATTGCGAGGGTTCGCAAATGTTTTAAGATTGTTGCGCAGTTGTCGTTCATTCAGTGCCTCGAAATCGGATTTGGCCATATAGACTTCGCCGCGGACTTCAAAGATGGCTGGCGCACCGAAAATTTCGTGAGGGATATCTGCGATCGTCATCGCGTTTTTCAATACGTTTTCACCCACCGCACCGTCACCACGTGTGGCGGCCTGTACCAATGTTCCATTTTCATAGCGCAAAGATAGCGATAAGCCATCAATTTTAGGCTCTGCGGTGTAAGATAATGGGGCGGTGTCGCTCAGACCTAGAAACCTCCGGATCCGCACATCAAATTCGGCAACGTCTTCGGGCTCAAACGCATTGCCAAGACTTAACATTGGCTTTGCGTGGGTAATCTTGCCAAAACCATCTGCGGGGGCAGCTCCGACCCGCGTGCTTTGACTATCTTTGCGTTTTAAAGCGGGAAACCGGGCCTCAATGGCAATATTACGGCGTTTTAACGCATCATAGGTTGCATCATCCAGCGTTGGTTCATCCGCGCTATGATACTCATGATCCGCCCGAGCAAGCAGCTCTGCCAGCCGCCTTAATTCGCTGGCAGCGCTTTTTTCGTCAAGATCGTCAACTGGAACTGCCTTTGATTGTGCGGTCACAACTTGCCCCTTATTTCAGAGCATCAAAAAGTGAACTCTACAAGACAGGTTTTAGCAGGGTCAACAGGCAGGTAAAGTACCCAGCTTAAAATTAAGCTCAGGCACCGATTGCAATTTTTTCGGCATTCATCGCAGGTTCTGGGTCACGCAACACATATCCGCGCCCCCAAACGGTTTCGATGTAGTTTTCGCCGTCCGTTGCTTCACCAAGTTTTTTACGTAATTTGCAAATAAATACGTCGATAATTTTAAGTTCCGGTTCATCCATGCCGCCATAAAGATGGTTCAGAAACATTTCTTTCGTCAGGGTTGTGCCCTTACGTAACGACAACAATTCCAGCATCTGATATTCTTTACCCGTCAAATGTACGGTCGCACCGCCAACATCCACGGTTTTTGCATCAAGATTGACCGCAATACGCCCTGTTTCGATAATTGACTGCGCGTGGCCTTTTGAGCGCCGGATAATCGCATGAATACGGGCGACCAATTCTTCACGGTGAAACGGTTTTGTCATGTAGTCATCGGCACCAAATCCAAACCCTTTTAGTTTGTTTTCGGTGTCATCTTCGCCTGACAATATCAAAATAGGCGTTTCAATCCGGCTTAACCGCAATTGACGCAAAACTTCATGACCATTCATATCCGGCAGATTAAGGTCAAGCAGGATCAAATCGTAATCATATAGTTTTGCAAGATCGATCCCCTCTTCCCCAAGATCCGTCGCATAAACGTTCAGGTTTGCATGGGTCAGCATCAGTTCGATGCTTTTCGAGGTCGTTGGATCGTCTTCCACCAAAAGGACGCGCATTGATTTTCTCCGCTAACACTTACATTCCACACACTTTAGACGCGAAATGGTTAATTGGACTTTAACGATACATAAGAACTTTACATTTCCACCTATGGTTGTCGATAGCGTTTCAATGCTGTTGCCTTTAATGCGTCAATTCCGTGTTGGGTAACAGCATTTTCCCATTCAATAAATTCGTCATTCGACAACGCATAGGTCGATTGTGCAATTTCACGCGACAAAAGACCCGCACTTACCGCGCGCACCACAATGGCCTTGCGCGACGCAACCCAGCGCCGCGTGTCCGGTGACGGCAGGTCCGCACGCGTCATCACCGAACCGTCCGCCAATGTCACAGACCTTGGGCCATCAATTTTCTTTAAAAACATCTTTCACCCCTTTTCAGGTTTTGTCTGACGGGTTATGGGCGCAATGGTTTAATGATAGGTATAGCGTGACCTTGTTCCTTGCGCATTTTTGCCTATATTTTTAACAAAGTTGTCATGAACGGACCCAATCAGATGCCCCTTGATCCCGCGATAAACTCTCTTGGTTTTGCAAAACCGCCCGCGCAAACGCGTGTTGTTGTGGCAATGTCGGGGGGCGTCGACAGTTCCGTTGTGGCCGCCCAGCTAGCAAGCGAAGGCTATGATGTGGTTGGTGTGACGTTACAATTGTACGATCACGGCGCGGCCTTGGCGAAAAAAGGTGCGTGCTGCGCGGGCCGCGATATCCACGATGCCCGCCGCGTGGCCGAGGAAATGGGGTTTCCGCACTACGTTCTTGATTATGAAAATACATTCCGCGAAGCGGTGATGGATGAATTTGCCGACAGTTATCTGGCAGGGGCAACACCTGTGCCATGCATCCGGTGCAACGAGCGTGTGAAATTTAAGGATTTGTTGGAAACCGCCAAAGATCTTGAGGCGGATTGTATGGCGACGGGTCATTATATCCAGCGGATGATGGGGGATGCTGGCGCAGAATTGCACTGTGCCGCTGATCCCACAAAAGACCAAAGCTACTTTTTGTTTTCCACCAAGCAAGAACAACTCGACTACCTGCGGTTTCCGCTTGGGCATCTGAAATCCAAGGAAGAAACACGCGCGCTGGCGCAAAAATACGGGCTTTCGGTTGCAGATAAACCTGACAGTCAGGACATTTGTTTTGTGCCCGACGGTAATTATGCCGCAGTGATCGAAAAACTGCGACCCGGGGCCGCCGAACCGGGCGACATTGTGGATGTGGATGGCACCGTGTTGGCGCAGCACAACGGCGTCATTCATTATACGATCGGGCAACGTCGCGGTCTTGGGATCGGTGGTTTGGCTGATCCGCTTTATGTGGTGCGACTTGATGTTGATAAACGACATGTGATCGTAGGGCCAAAATCGATGCTGGCCACACGCATGGTGCCGCTTCGCGAAATTAACTGGATCGGTGCTGGCGGGCTTCTGGACGGTGGGACGCGCCAAATAGCGGTCAAAGTCCGGTCCACCAAACCACCGATCGAGGCGATCCTGCGCCCGATTTCAGACACCGAAGCGGAGGTTGAACTGCTTGTCGCGGAGGAAGGTGTGTCGCCGGGTCAGGCTTGTGTGTTTTATGACCCCGACAGCAGCCGCGTGCTGGGTGGCGGTTGGATCTGGCGGGGGTACTGACGCAGTCCGATCATACGGGTGTGGTTGGGTCAGTAGTTTCGCCGCAAGAACCTATTTTCTGTTCGCAATCGTTTCTAGTGCAGTGACTATCCTCATCAGAGGAGACTTATGTGCGCCCAGTCCTTGTAATTCACGCACGTCGATAACGAATATGCTGTCGTATTTGCCGCCCGCTAAGTCCTCGTAGGATAGTTTTGCTTCAAAAGGAGGCAACGCTTTCAAAGGTAATGTAGGATCAACACTGCCCCCATGTTCCTGACCCGATAAATGCCATCCAAGCGCAAAATTAAATTCGATCGACTTTCCTTGTAAGATCACGGCGAAGGGGTCGCGGGAGCGAAAAATATTCGTTAGAAAATTTCGTTTTTCACTATCTTCGGTACTGTCATTGGGCAGGTTGACGATCAATTGCACATTCAAAGCCGCCCCTGCCCCAACGTTTGAAATATTAAATGTAACCAATTCACGTGCATCTTCTCGCTGGCCAAGATGTGCAATTAGAACTGGGTCCGTTTCTGCTTCTCTTGCTTTTCGCTGTTCAAGAAATGCATTCGCCGCAAAGTAGGTTGAAGCCATTGCAACAAGTAGTGAAATGATCAGCGGCGCCATTGAAAGGTATTGAGTCGGGTTCCACGTGCCCCACGCAAACTCAAAAATGACAAATGTAATTATTAGACCCAATAGGCCTAATACAATTCCGAGAGCGAACTTCCCATCGCTTCTTAGACCACTTTTTTGTTTATCTTTGTCGTGCCTAATTGTGTATTTTTGCATCGGATAATCTTACCAGAACAATCACTCTTAACAATGGCCGGTTGGCGCTAAAATCCCACTAGCCACCCGTCTCCCAAACAAGTACCCATATCCACATGATATACAAAACTGCATCTGACTGGCGCAACGCCCCGCAAAAACGTGTGCTGTTGTTCGCAATGTCTGGCCTTGGCAAAACCCATCTGTCCAACATGCTGCGTGCGCAAGGTGACTGGTTTCATTACTCTATCGATTACCGGATCGGCACGCGCTACATGGGCGAATTGATTGCGGACAATGCCAAACGCGAGGCGATGAAGGTTCCGTTTTTACGCGATCTTCTTCGCTCTGACAGCATTTATATCGGATCAAATATATCGTTTGATGACCTGAAGCCGATGTCGTCGTATTTGGGCAAACCGGGCAATCCCGATGCGGGTGGTCTGAACTGGGATGAATATACCCGCCGTCAGGACCAGTTTCAGCGTGCAGAAATTGCAGCGCTTTATGACACCAGTCATTTTATCGACCGGTCGCATGATCTTTATCAATATCCGCATTTCATCTGCGATACAGGCGGATCAATTTGCGAATGGGTCGATGTCGACAACCCCGATGATCCGATGATGACCGAACTTGCGGCGAAAACCCTGATGGTCTGGATCGAAGGATCGGATGCACATACCGCCGAACTTGTGCGCCGCTTTGACCGTGAACCAAAACCGATGTCCTATGATCCGGTGTTTTTGCTTACCACTTGGCACGCCTATCTGGCAGAATTCGGTGTGGCACCTGATCGGGTAAATCCCGATGACTTTATCCGCTGGGCATTCGCCAAGGCGCTGGCGCACCGTCAACCGCGGTACAAAGCAATGGCTGACCAATGGGGGCTGACCTTGCCGATGGATGCCGTCACACAGGTCAAAGATACCGCAGGATTTGTCGACATGATCGCACATGCCCTTGAGATGCGCAGCTAAGCGGCCTATCTGTGCATCCGGATCTGTAAGGACCATGATTTATGCCGATTAAACTGCCCTCTGCCCTGCCTGCGTTTGATGTGTTGTCACGCGAAGGCGTGATGGTGCTTGATGAAGATGCTGCCGCACGTCAGGATATCCGCCCGCTGCGGATTGCTTTGCTTAACCTGATGCCGCGCAAAATCCAGACAGAAAACCAGTTTGCACGTCTAATCGGGGCAACTCCGCTCCAAATTGAACTGACACTGATCCGGATGTCGGAACATCAAACCAAAAACACAGCCGCCGAACATATGGAGGAATTCTATGTCCCCTTCAGTGCTGTGAAATCTCAAAAATTTGACGGGCTTATCATCACCGGTGCCCCGATCGAGCATCTGGATTTTACCGATGTCACCTATTGGGACGAAATCAGCGATGTGTTCAATTGGACCCAGACCCATGTACATTCCACGCTGGGGGTATGCTGGGGCGGCATGGCGATGATCAACCATTTTCATGGCGTGCCAAAACACCTGATTACGCAAAAAGTATTCGGCTGCTACCGGCACCACGTTACAGATGCGTCATCGCCGTTTTTACGCGGGTTTTCCGACGATTGTGTTATTCCCGCAAGCCGCTGGACCGAAATGCGCCAGTCTGACATTGATCGTGCCACGGGGTTAAAAACACTGATCACCAGCGATACAACCGGCCCTTGTCTGGTCGAAGACGCGGCCCACCGTGCGTTGTATATTTTTAACCATTTTGAATATGACAGTGGGACCCTTAAACAAGAATACGACCGTGACGTGGCCGACGGAACTGCCATCGCTGTGCCACTGAATTATTACCCCGATGACGACCCTGCCCGCGCCCCGATCAACAAGTGGCGCAGTCACGCGCATCTTTTATACGGGAACTGGATCAACCAGATTTACCAGACAACGCAGTTCGATATAAACGATATTGGAACCTGAATGACTTCTCCGCTTAAAATATTTGCTTATGCCGCGCTTACAATCGGTCTGGGCGCGGTGTTGACAGGATGCACCGCCGCACAGCGCACCGCGGCCGCGCAAGAGGCATATCCACCAGTGGGGCAATTTGTCGAGGTCACAGGCGGCAAGGTGCATTACCTGCGGGCTGGAAATGGCCCCGAATTAATACTGCTGCACGGTGCCGGTGGAAACCTACGTGACTACACGTTTGATTTGTTTGACCAGCTGGCCAAGGAATACACAGTCACCGCATTTGACAGGCCGGGTCTGGGCTATACCGACCGCGTGCCGGGTATCGCAACCGGCGCATTTGCCACCCAAGGCGACAGCCCGCAAGCCCAGGCCAAGATGTTGCGGCAGGCAGCGCAAAAGCTGGGTATCAAAGACCCGATTGTCGCAGGTCACAGCTTTGGCGGGATTGTGGCACTTGCTTGGGCGACTGCCGGACTGGACGAAGACGTGCCGCACAATGCAAAAGCGATTGTATCGTTTGCAGGTGTTGCAATGCCTTGGCCCGGTGATCTTGGTGCCTATTATACCATCAACGCAAGCGCGCTGGGCGGTGCGGTTGTTGTGCCGGTTATTTCCGCTGTCGCCACCGATAAAATCATCCAGCAATCGGTGATCGCGGTGTTTGCGCCCAATCCGATGCCCGCAGGTTACGCCGACCATATCGGTCCACGCCTGACGCTGCGCCCCGACAGTTTTCGTGCCAATGTACGGCAGGTCAACGGGCTTTACCCCAATGTCGTTGAAATGGTGAAACGCTACCCTGAACTGACGTTACCCATCGAAATTTTGCACGGCACTGCGGACACAACAGTACCGATCAATATACACGCCCGCGAAATTATAAAAATTGTACCAACAGTGCGGTTGCGCGAACTGGACGGTGTGGGCCATATGCCCCATCATATTTTTCCCGACGAAGCAATTTCTGCGGTTAACCGGGCCGCCGACCGCGCCGGATTGCGCTAAGACGTACCAACGCCCATAGTAAGACAAACAGGCCAAGGATAACCCGATGGATTTGCCTTTTGACGGTGGCATCAGTCAATTTTATGCCAATCACGCACCTGATACTGTGCGAAACGCCATTGATGGTGCGAAAAAAAACCGGATTCTGAACCCTGATTATCCCTATGCAAAACGCATGGACCGTCGCACATATACGGCACAGATGGCCGCGCTGCAGATCGAACTTGTGCGGCTGCAAACCTGGGCCCGCGACACCGGCGAACGCATTGTGGTGGTGTTCGAGGGACGCGACGCTGCGGGCAAAGGGGGCACAATTTCGCGGTTTCGTGAAAATCTGAATCCGCGCCATGCCCGTGTTGTGGCCTTGTCAAAACCGTCTGATGTTGAAATCGGACAATGGTATTTCCAACGCTATATCGATCAATTGCCCACTGCAGGTGAAATTGTCCTGTTTGACCGCAGCTGGTATAATCGCGGAGTTGTTGAACATGTCTT
>Ga0222645_100852_pt1 | contig 15259 bp, 14 predicted proteins | sample AntAcemetagen292_FD_179881 | JGI IMG/M metagenome (GOLD analysis project Ga0222645, IMG submission 179881) | Saline water microbial communities from Ace Lake, Antarctica - #292 | ecosystem: Environmental > Aquatic > Non-marine Saline and Alkaline > Saline | place: Antarctica: Ace Lake | collected...
TGCATGGAGTCCATCATCTTAGAAACCTCGATTTTGATCTCGGCCGGGATAATCGCGTTCCTATGCAAATCAGAAAGGTAGTGCATGTTCTTCACGGTGTTTATGACGTGCGTGAAGTCGGTGATCTGGTGTTTGAGTTGGACGATCTCCTTCGCCTTGTTGGCGGCGTCCGCCTTGGTGTCATTGCACGCGGGGCCGGGTCCACTGGCACCGTCACCGTTGCCGTCGCCGTCGCCGTCAGTGTCAACGTCACTGGCAGCGTTGCCGTCACCGTCAGCGTTGCCGTCACCGTCAACGTTGCCGTCACTGTCAACCACGTCGCGTTTCACGCCGTGTATGGAGTCCACCATCGTTGAAACCGCGCTTTTGATCTCGGCCGGGATAATCGCGTTGTTTTGCAAATCAGAAAGCTTGTGCATGTTCTTCACAGCGTTCATGACTTTATTGAGGTCGGTGATCTGGTTCGCACGGCTCGCGGCGTAGTTGGTTTGGGTTTCGAGTTGCGTCTTCAGGGAGGCGACCTCGGTCGCGAGGGTCGCGGCGTGGTTCTTTTGAAAGGCGGCTTCGATCTCGGCGTCTTTGAGCGCCTTTTTCAAATTCTTAACTTTGCCTTGCACCCCCTTGAAGGCTTTTTTCCAACTCCAACCCCAACCGATATCACTGGAGTCGCCCGCAGCGTGCACCGCGGCCGCATCGTTGAGGTTCCCGGACACGTCCATGTCGTTGTCGTTCCCGGACACGCCCATGTCTTGGTGCAAGTTCCCGGACACGCAGGCGCAGGCGCAGCCACGGGTGCGGCGGCGACGACTACGACTATGGAGGAGGAGCACACGCCGCCGGGGCTGCCGTCAGCGATGCACGTATCGCCGCCGGCGCAGCCATACACGTACGCGGATGTATCATCGCAGTCCGGGTCCCACGCCCCGCAGCTCGAGCAGTCGCACCCGTCCGTGGCGTCGTACCAATTGGAGGAGCAAGTCCAGGCCGCCGGGACGGCGGAGTATTGTAACAACGCGCGTCGCCTTTGGGAAGCCTCCGTGGTTTCGCCGCGGGGTTTTACGAGAATCACGCTGTTCGACGTACTCTCGCGCGTGGGGTTGCGCGCGGTTTCCGTGACTCGCGACGCGGTGACCATCGCGGGCGCCCCCGTGGATGTCACCGTGGCGACCTTACCAATCGGGACCAACGAGTTCGGACCGGACATTAGAAATTCAGCCTCCAGCGACCGATCCGTGTCTGACCACCCGGGGAAGGTCAGCGAGATCGTCGCCCTCGTCCCAGAGGGCACCACGCTTCGTACCCGTTTTTGCATCTGGCTCGCGCACTGCGAAAGCAGCGTGGTGTCACTGTGAATATATTCGCACCCGGTTTTCGTGCTGAAGCGCATCGCCAGGGAGGTGTCGAACGCGGAGGGCGACAACACTGCGTGTTCCCCCGACAAAGCGCAGTGGCACTTCGCGGGCACGGCATCGCACACGATCTTGGCGTTACTGCCGTACACGTACGAAACGGACGACACAAACGCGACGACCAGGCACAGGGTCATGACTCTGAGCGGCCAGTTCTCCAGCTTGCGTCGCGAGTCTTTCGCCCTACCTTTGATGGAGGGGGTGTCGAGGGAGGAGGCGCCGCGCTTGAGGTAATTCGCGCCGCGCGCGCCCTTCGTCGCGGACGTCGCGGCTCGCGCGAAGCTCATGAACCTGTTAAAGCCCGGCGCCAGCAGTAACAGCTGCAACGCGCCTTGCTGAGCGTTGCTCATGCAACGCGCGGCGACGGCGTAGAACAACAAGCCGTAGCCGATGTCATCCGTCGCGATTGCGCCGGTTTTCACCACCCGCGACCCGAGGTACAACACGATCGCGGGCGCCATGGCGATGATCGCCAAGTGCGCGGTGGTTGCGTTTTGGCGTTCGATCTCGCCGGTCAGGTCCTGGAGTTCCGTTTTTTCAATCGCATCCACGGCGACCCGGTGCGAGTTCGTTTCTTCGTCGCGTTTTTTTAGCGACAACGACTGCGCGATTTCGCGTCTGTTTTTGGAAAAGAAAAGTGTCATTCTTTCGTATTGTTCGTAACTTGTATGAGCAAACATTCTACTTGTGATGTATGTAGTGAACAGTAAATACTCAAACAGGGGCAGTTGGGATTTGGGAAACGCGCAATACGTACCTGCGCGAGGCGCCCACTCCGGTGGTTTCCATGTGCGATTTGACCATCGACTCCGCTCTTCGACGTGGCGACGCGCCCGCGCCAAACTTACGCGCCGCGCTGACCACCCCGCACGCGATGTCGATGACGAGGTACGCGAACGCGAACAGCATTAGCACGCTTGCGAGTTGCGGTACTTCCACCAGGGACGCCAAGAAACACGCCCCAGCGGCGGCGGACATCAACACGACTTGGTGCGCGTGGTGCGCGAACCGTCTGAATTCGTCCGCATCGGAGGTCAGGAACCCGTGCAGCTGTGCGTCGCTCATGGTTTCGTCCATCTCGGAGAACTGCAGGGCGAGGAGGGAAACTTCCCTCATCAGCCCCGCGCGGGCGTAGAGAAACGTGCGCTCGAAGACCACGGCGCATACGAAGATGCACAGCGAGTACAGACCGACCCACCTGGCGAACTGGTCCAAGGACACGCCTCGCACGCCAGGTGATAGGTACACGATCCGGAACGCCAGGTTGACGAACACGGGAAGCGTCGCGTACGCCACCGCCAGGGCGCCCAGGGTCACGGCCATGAACACGGCGGAAACAGGCTGCGTCCTGAAAAGCACTTTCAGGTAGGAGAAGTACGCGCTGGTGGTGTCCTTCGCGGATAGGCGGTCCCCACCGCGCTTTTGCTTGGAGAACAGGGAGTACAGAAACATCCCGATCGCCCCTGGGGCGCGCTCGGACGCGGCGGCTTGCAGCGACGGGAGCGTCGCGTCGTCGTCGGATTCGTCATCGGAATCGAGATCGGAAAGAGCGGCGAAAGAAGCGGGGTGGGTTTTCGGGTTTGCCGACAAAACCGTGGTCTCCGCTTTCGTCTCCGTGTCGGGAGGGAAGGTTCCCATGGGGGCATCCTCCGGGGAGGACGCCATCGTGACGCGAAGATTGGAGTGCGCGCTGGGGTATGCGCGGGGGGACGCGGACACTCCGGGGACGGGCGCGATGTCGTTAAATGTCGTCAAAAGATAAGCCATCTTTTGACGACAAAATATTGTTTTGAACGTGTCGATTTGGGTGCCGAAGGCCTTCGATTGGTTCGAGGAAACTTCCACGCTTTCCATTCTGACCTCGAAAAACGCATTCGGGTGTAAACTTTTACGCGGAAAGGAAAAAATCCATCGGAGGAAATTCAAGAGGTTGAACGTAGAATGACCCTCAACGTCTTGTGGTGGACACGAAAAAGGTGCATCGAAAATCTTGCGAAGTGGGCACCTCATCCGCCGATGTACGCCGAGCTGTACAGGGAGAATTATCTCTTGATGACCACAAGTTACACGTGATGCTTTGGAACATCAGTCAATAACACCATGATGAAGTCACCCGATTCATAAAAATATGTTCATCTCTGTGAAGATAATGGTGTATCGTACGTTGTGTGCGCATGGGCCGCTTTGGTTGATTTGAACAACCGAAATTCTTCGCCTCTTGGAATCTTCCCCGGTCCCCGCCAGTCTGGCCCTTTCCCGCCGCGCTTTTCGCAATCTGTTCGCACCGACGCGGCGGCTGGGGTGCAGTGTGACCTGCGTCGAGCACAAGGACGTGCTTCGCGCCGGACAGGCGTGCCTCGGAGCGCGCGTGAGGTGCGACTCGCGAGCGGAGGGAAGGGACGCGCTCGCGGGGTTGGGCGAGAATAGGGAGGAGTGACGGAACGCGTCGCAGTGTTCGTGTCACCTGTCTTTTCAAAGGTGTAGTCGAACAATGGTCGCTCCGAACGCGGTCGCGGTCGCGGACACCGACGATGACATGCAGTTCGACGAGATGTTCGACCGACGCGGGTCCGGTGGCAGTTCGCGCGCGGGGATGACGACCCACGAGGAGGTCCGGGATGCGGAGCTCTTTGAACGCGACGCCGCGCGTGTGCACGCGTTCGTGGGACCCACCGCGGTTGTTGAGGAACCGAGGACGGCGCCCGGGTTCGGCAAGCCCCCGGTCACGCCGGTGGCGCGACGGTCTTCTGACCGCAACGGTAACAACACCTACGGCGAAATCAAAACCACCACTGGGTTCGAGTCTCCGAGAGAGGTGGACTCACCATCTGTTAGCAGCGTGAAACAGTCCCCCGCGACGATGGCGGAAACGTGGAGCGCTGTTTCCGGAGTGCAACAAAGCGAGTTGACATTCGGCGGCGCCGGGAGCCGGTCGGCGTCGCCTGGTATTAAATCCCCGGCTTCCGGGTTAACAAAGAGCTTGTTGTCAGGCGAGGGCGACGGTAACGGCCCGTCCGTGAACCCGCTGCGACGCATCGACAGCGGTTTACTGCACAACACCGTGCCGTCCAACGCCAAAAAGCGACTCACGCCCGACGATTTCACCATGTTGTGTTTAGTCGGCCAAGGCGCGTTCGGGAAGGTGTTCCAGGTTAAAAAGAAAGACAGCGGCAGTGTGTATGCGATGAAAGTAATGCGAAAAGACACGATTATCGAACGCGAACAAACGGACTACATGAGGGCGGAGCGGGACATACTAACCGTGATTCACCACCCGTACGTCGTGACGCTGCGGTATTCGTTTCAAACCTCGCAGAAGCTGTATCTCATCATGGATTTCGTAAACGGCGGGCACTTATTTTTCTGGCTGTACCGCCAAGGCCTGTTCGACACCGCGCTGACCCGGTTCTACACCGCGGAGATCGTGTGCGCGATCGGTCATCTGCACAGCCTGAACATCATGCACCGGGATTTGAAACCGGAAAATATCTTACTGGACAACGAAGGGCACGTGAAGATCACCGACTTCGGGTTAGCGAAACAGCAGGACCCGGAGAGCGCGAAGCGGACGAACAGTTTAGTCGGGTCGATCGATTACATGGCCCCGGAAATTCTGCAAGCCACCGGGCATGGCAAGACCGCCGATTGGTGGTCCGTGGGCGTGCTTATGTACGAAATGCTCACCGGCAGTCTTCCGTTCCGGGGGAAAAACAAACCCGCGATTCAAAAGGCGATTTGTTCGCACAAACTGAAGATGCCCACGTTTCTCCCGGGCGATGTCACGTCGCTGATTAAAACTTTGCTGGACCGGCAACAGGACAAAAGACTGGGCGCCGGCCCTGAGGGAACCGCAAACGTGATGAAACACGCTTTTTTCAAAACCGTGGATTGGACCGAGATTAGCGTACGAGGCGTCCCGCCGCCGTTCCGACCGAGCGTGCAAGGCGAGATGTGCGTCGCATGTTTCGACGAACAGTGGACGCAAAAAGACGCGATCGACAGCGCCGCCGGAACCCCGGGTAGCGACGACGCGAACGTGTTTCACGGGTTCTCGTTCACCTCGCCCTCGATCATGCTGGAACAGGAAGCCACCGCGGCGGCCGCGAGGGTTTGGGAAAAACGACGGGAAATGGAGGAGATGATACGCGAGGAAGAGAGCGAGGGGGAGGAAAACGAGGACGTGACGGAGACGACGGAGGTTTCGGGAAACGGCGACGACGCCGGCGCGGAAACGGCGCCGGGCGTTACGGAACAAATGAACGACGTTAGTTTGGGAAGCGCGTTGAAAGCCAGCGCGCCCGCGTTCGTGCCGGGAAGACGACCGTGAGTGTGCGTCACAAGACTGACAGTGCTAGTAGTAGAGAAGTAAAATGTAAGTTAGTATTCTACCGAAAATTATCGCTATCCTCGCATCTCGTCTCCAATCCCGGCGTCCGGGTCCCTGCTTTCGCTTCGTAGTTTGCGTTCCTCTTCTTCCCACCGCTCCAGCGAGCCGTCTTTTGACATGGCGTCGCACAGCTCCAAAGCCCTGCCAACATCCCCTTCCGCGTCCCACAACGCCAGGCTCAGCGCGACGTGCGTTTCCTCCAGCTCCAACTGTAACAGGCGGTCCAGTCGCGACGGCGCGGCCAGCGCGCCTCGCACAATCGCCTCGTTGGTTATCTTATCAAGCCTGGTTTGCAACAAAGGGTGTTCCAACGACAACTCGCCAAATACAGACTCAGGCAGCGCCCTGTAACGACAGAAGAACCCAAAGTGCCAGGGCATGAATTCCATGTACCGTTTTTTGCCGAGCTCGTCGGACCGAAAGTGGTCCTTGAAGTAGGACGTAAGCGTAAGGTAAACCCCTATTCGCTCCTCCGCGGAGGGCGACCATTCCCGCCTGTCCAAAACCTCACGGAAGATCCAGGGCTTGATAAGCGCGCCCCGGCCCACCATCGACCCGAACACGTTACTGTTTCGAACGCGGTCGGCGTGTTCGTAGTGCGTCAGGATGTCGCCGTTGCCGATGACGGGAATGGAACGTTCGTTCACGATGTCCCCCATTAAATTCCAATTCGCGCTCTTCGTGTACCGCTGTTCCTTCGTTCTGCCGTGAATAATAACCGCCGCAGCGCCCGCGTTCTCCACGGCTTCCGCGAGCGCATACGCAGGCGCTTCACTCGACCCAGCACCAAGCCGGATCTTCACCGTCAGCGGAATGGGAATGCCATCCGCGATACCCCTGACGAGGCGTTCCAGTTTCGCGGGTTTTTTCAACAGTTTCGCGCCGAGCCCGCGTTTCCACGTCTCGTGAATCGGGCACCCGCAGTTAAGGTCAAGAAAGTCAGCCCCGTTTTGATACGCTAAAAGCCCAGCATTGACGCCTTCGCTGATTTGATTCGTAGCGATCTGTACGCCGAAAAATTGTTCGCTGCTGTGTTTCTTCATCCGCGCCAGCTCAACCGGGTTGCGCCGCAGCGCGAAGCGCGCGAAGACCTTGTTGTTACAAAGAAAAGTGTCAGTATGGTATGGGCAAACAGTCACGGAAGAGTGACTCGGAAGACACTAGTCTGCCGACTTTAGACACCAGCTGTACCAAATGTAGTGCTGACAAGACGTACCATCTCGGAGACCGTGACTTTGCATCCGAAATCGACACAAAGTCTTCGGAACGGGAGGTTCCCGCCTTTGGTCAGTGGAGCGAGGAACAGGTTGTCCTTGATTGAGTCCCTGAACTGCTGCAGTTGCGCATCCGTCACGAGGCGCTCCACGGTTTCCCGGCCGTCGGGAAGGTCGCTGAACTGCCGGCGCCCGTCCACGTGCGCTTTGGGCGGGCTGGGCACCTCATCAACCGCTTCAACCGTGGGGGAGACGCAGTGCAAGACTCGGCCACGTGACCGACGTGTAGTTGGCACCGCCACCACGCGCGCCAGGCGAAACATACCGCGGTCCACGCCGACGTGTACCGCACCAGCGGGTCGCGTCGCCCAACCAAGGCCGAGCATCAGAGCCTCAGGAGGGAGTGGCGAGGGCCTTGGATTCGATGAAACCTAAAACGTCGGCGTTTTCTTGGAAAAGAAGGATCGGTGACGTGGATTTACGGTTGCATCGATCGAGGTGCGGCAAGGCTGGCCACTTCACACCGCGTGCTTCGAAACCAAACTGTTTCTCCCGTCGTCGCGAGAGCCTCTTTACCTTGTCTCAAGCGCACCGCGACCCGTCCAAAAACCGGTGGCATGTTCGCCCTTCGCGCCCGCGTGACAAGCGTCCCCGTGGTCTCGGTGCCGAAAAGCACGCGCAAACGATCGGCACTTACGAAACGTGGTGTCTCGCAGGTTGTGAAAGCCACGCAGGTGTCCTCGGATTCCGAGCCAATCGCAGAATCCACGCTTCCACGACGAGGCGTATTGGCAGTAGCGCTGGGTGTGTATGTCGGGGCAACAGCGTCATGCCCTGGGCCCGCGTTGGCGCAGGCCAACTCCAACTCGCTTTTCGCCATCGCCGAAAACGAAGAAACCAAATCTTTCGAATTTAAAACCTACAGACTCGCCGCTCCTTCGGTGTACGAGGAGGTGAACATCCCGTTAAAGGACCCGGCAACCGGGGTCGAGTCGCCCACGGTTCTTTTGCTAAGAGACACAAGAGTGGGGCAGGCGGGGAACACAATCAGCGTGAGCAAACAACAAATCCCGGAGGGCGGCATAAAATCCGTGGCGGACATCGGCAGCGCGTCAGAAACCGCGCAGCGCCTAGTGGACGCGGAATCCGCGCGAAGCACCGGTACTTTTGGCAGGGCCTTCGGAGGCAAAGGAGGTGTCGGGGCGTTGCGGAGCTCATCGCAGCGGGTGGACACAAGTAACAACCTCTACTACACCGCGGAGTACACCAAGAGCGTGCTTGGGGTTTCGCGCGTCGTGCTGTCGGTTTTAGTCGTCGCAAACGGAACCCTGTACACGTGCACCGCGGAGGAGGACGAAAACAGGTTCGACAACGAAATGGCGGCCGGGTTGCGGGCGGCGGCGGAGTCGTTCACCGTGGTCTCGGAACCCGTCGCGGTCGCAGTGGCGGTGGGCAAGAAGGTGGCTAAGAAGGGGAGGAAGTGAGCACGAGGAGAACACACGAGGAATTAAACATTATTTGTCGACTAAAAAAATGACAGAGTGCCAAACTTCATTCAAAATGTTGACTTTCACGTGAGCTAAACGGTCGACGATTGGTTCGCGGCCGGGGACTCGCCCCCGCCACTGTGGGTCACTCCGTCGCGGACGCGATGGCGGGACTCAAAGTGAACGTGACCGGCGAACCTAGGGGGCCGCTGATGGAAACTTCGGGTGCGTGTCGTGGTCGTGTTCGTACATACCGACTCGCCCAACGCTGATTCGCCTGCCTCGTTTTGAACGTTGTGGCTTCTTTTTGTGCTGACGAGATCTTCTCACCCCTCTCCCACTCGCGCAGGGAACCTGGAGATGCCGAACGTGAACAAGTTCCCCTCCTCAAAGCTGAAGCTTGATGAGTTTTTCCTGAACTGGCTTTCGTCGCTTGAGTCGCAAAAGCTGGTGCGTACCATAAGGCCTTCCAACTCGCGTGTCCCCACGTCTTCGCATCCCGAGCTGTCGGTGTGAGCGAGGCTTTTTTACGGTGCACCGCGATGACGCACAAGACATCTTCAAGCGTTGTTTAAAATTTTGTGTCAGCTACTTACCCTAACCTTCCCTTCCCCTCCTCACCACTCTATTAACAATTAATTATCAGGTTCTGAGCTTGCTCGAGGATGCCAAGGCGGGCCGGCCGTTGCAAGGCCCCGTGCCGACCTCGAGCACCGGCGCGGTGGCGAGCGCCGGTGTTTCGCCGCTGTCGCCGTCCTCAACGCAAGCGCTGTTGTCGCACTCCGGAGCCAGCTTGGCCGCGACGCCTCCTCTTTCTCCCCAGAAAGCCGGCGGGGTTGGATCATTTAGGGACACCCCACCTGGGTCCCCGTTGTCCCCGTCGAGGGGTTCGAGGCTGGTGCCGCCGGGAACCCCCCCCCGAGCGCCCACGCCGCCGGGCGCGAAATCGACGCTGCGGAGTCCGGCACTCGCATCCGCGGCGAAGGAAAACTCGGCGGCGGACCGCTCTTCCACGAAAGAAAACGAAACCCCAAGCGATTCGTCCTACCTAGCTGTACCGAGGTTCTACAACGGCACCGAATCCGGCGCGTTCAGCGAAGAACAAAGTTGCGCGAAACTTAAATTAGCCAAAGAGTTGTTCGGGGGTAAAGAGTTGGACGTGGACGGGTTCAAGGTTTTGGCGACAGGTACGTATTATTATTTTCCCAAATCCAGGCACAATGTTCACAGCCCCTCTGTGACTATTTACTGTGCACTACTGGTAACTCTTACCAGTACTGGCAACTCTTACCAGTACTGGCAACTCTTACAAATACATCACAAGTGCACTGTTTGCGGAATACAAGTTACGAACATGGCCCGAAAGACTGACCCTTTCTTTTATTTATCTCAGATGTGTGCGAGCTCCCGTCGTTTTTCGCGCCGCTCATAATGCACCGCGCGCTCGGCACCGACCCGATGGACGATTCTTCCAGTGACAATGACCAGGACAACGGTGGGTCAGTTGACCCAGACGGTGGGTCACCTCCCGGTGGGTCACCCTCAGCGCACGCGGTCGTACCTGGTGCTTTGAGTTACGAAACCTTCGAGCGGTACTGGCGAACGACTTTACGCAAGTACGCGGATGACAACGCGCGCGCGTTTCACGTTTTGAGGGGCAAACGAGTGTTGGACGATGTCTGCGACGGACTTGACGAGCATCACACGCACCGAAACGTTCACACGCAGAGCCTGGAACACGCCGATTTCAGACCGGTCATCCGGGAGTTACTACGAACCCACCCGGGGCTCGAATTCCTAAAAGACTCCCCCGAGTTCCAAGACCGGTACCTGGAAACGGTGACGTACCGCATTTTTTTCGAAGTCAACACTTGTTGGAACGGGAAGTTGCGCGCGAGCGAGTTTCGCAAGTCGGACCTACTACAAGCGATGCGCAAGTGCGACGAAACAGATGACGTGAACAAGTGTTTGAGGTATTTCTCGTACGAGCACTTCTACGTGATGTACTGCAAGTTCTGGGAGCTTGACACGGATCACGATTTTTTAATCGACAAGGAAGACCTGCTGCGGTACGGGAACCACGCGCTTACCTACCGCGCGGTGGATCGGGTTTTCTCGCAAGCGCCGCGGCAATTCACGTCGGGGGTGCCCCAAAAAATGGGCTACGAGGATTTCTGCTGGTTCGTGCTTTCCGAGGAAGACAAGCAGAACCCGTTGGCGCAGATGTACTGGCTTCGTGTGGTGGATCTGGACGGGGACGGGGTGATCCGTCCGCGGGAGATGTTACACTTTTACGAAGAACAGGTGCAGCGCATGGAGTGTTTGAACCAAGAACCGGTGCTGTGGGAAGACGTGCTTTGCCAGATGATGGACATGCTGAAACCGGCGGTTGACGGCGAGGTCACGATAAACGACCTGAAAAAATGTAAACTCGCCGGGAACTTCTTCAACGTGCTGTTCAACTTGAACAAGTTCATCGCGTTTGAAACCCGGGACCCGTTTTCAATTCGACAGGAACGCGAAGGTACGTATTGGGCGTTTCCCAAATCCAGGCACACTGTTTGCCGATTGTCCGCCCGTAATTACGTAATACACGCGGTCCGAAAGACTGACACTTTGTTTTACTCATCTCAGAGCCGCACCTCACCGAGTGGGATCGGTTCGCGCGCGGCGAGTACATCCGTTTGTCAATGGAGGAGGAGGAGGACGGGGATGACGGTACGGGGTGGGACGAGACGATGAACGATGGCGGGTCGCTCTAGCTGGTTGTTTAACCTGGTTTGTAGTGACCTGGTTTGTAATATAATGGTTTAAATACCAAAGCAATCTACAGCCTCTTCGGCCGCACCGCGTACATCCGCACGGTAAAAAGTTCGGATGGAAAATCTTTCTGCGTCCTGTGTTTCACAACCTCCCACCCCAGGACATCCTCGAACAGAAACATGAAGTACTTGTGCGACCTGGTTAGGGACGAGTCTTCGGTGTCAAGCACGAACCCTTCCTTGGCGTTGTTTTCCTTCACAAAAATCATCCCGTCGGGTTTCAACCCGACCGCGCATCGGTTGAATAAGGACACGAAGTCGTCATCTGTCAAATGCCCTACGCACCACTGGAACCACACCGCGTCGTACCTGTTCGGTGCCGGTTCGAATCCCTCCAAGGGCAGAGCAAAGAAGTTCACGGCTTTGTGTCCATTGGTCCGGGTCGGGGCATTCGGGCCGTTTAAAAGCGCCTCGGCTTTTTCGATGAAGTGCACCACCGGTTCGACAAGGTCCACTTCGTCAAACTTGTGAATCAGAAACGAAGTCGTGACTCGGCCTATTCCCGCGCCGCAGTCGCACGCCACGAGCGCCCCCCTTGCGCCCACAGCGCGCTCCGCAAGCACGGACCCGAAAGTCTCCTCCAGAAACTCCCCGTTTTCCTTCGCGTCTCGTTCGGAAACGTGCCCGTACCCGCCAAGCACGCCGTCGTCCGTGGGCTCCACCGCGTCCCAGTAATCCAAGCCTTTCTTGTACCAAAGCGGTTTGCCATTCCCATCCTTCGCACCAGCCGCGACCGCTTTCCAAAAACTCACGTTCGTGCCGATGGAGTTGCCTCTGTCGTCCAAGCCCTTGAACACGGGAGGCATGATCAGGGAAACACTCCAGGGGCGCGGGCGCCGTCGAGTGGCCGGACGAGGCGAGGAAGTCTCGGTTTAAAACACCAAAAAGCGGCGGTGCGTTGGTTCTTTTTATTGCACTTTTTCTAAATGTGACGTCTGACGTCAGACGCCCAGACCATGGGGCGCCCCACGCGGGCGGCCTCGCTCCGGGAGCGCGACACTTATTCGTCGTCCTCGCGAGGCCCGTTGGGTCGTGCCAATGCCAGTTACACGAAACCGAAACCGCCTTGGCGCCGGAACTTATGTCAGCTCGTGGTGGTGTCTTTGATGACCGCGGTCGTGGGCGCGACCCTGCAGTTGAACAAACTTTCCGTTCTGGATGGAGCTGGCCGGGAGTTCGGCATGGAAGGGTACGTCGGGAAAACCTCGTTCCTGGTGCCGTACGCGTTGTGCAAAGCCGTTTGTAACTTGCTGGTGGGGGGGTTGGCGGACACACACGGCCGCAAGCCGATCGCGCTGTTTGGAAGCCTGGTCGGTTTGGTAGGGCCGGCCGTGGTGTTGCTTTTCTGCGGGGTTGCGTTTCCGCACGACCAAACAAAAGCGTGGCCGTTCTTCGTGGGTTCGTCCGCTTTTCTGGGAATTAGCCAAGGCATCACGTGGACAAGCACCATCTTGATAACAATAGACCTTTGTGGACCACAATCAAGGGGCCTCGCCTCGGGCCTCTCGGAAACCGTCGGGTACACGTTCATCGCGATTTTCGCGGAGGTGTACGGCGCGCTTGAGCGGTCCACGATCGAATGCGGGTGGTATGGCGGGACGGTATCGGAAAACGGGTCCTCGGTTCAAATCCCATCAAACGTGTGTCGTGTCGCGTCAGGGAGTGTGTGTGTAACACCCGACGACTTCGTCTCGGAATGCGCAGGGCAGTGCGTGTGTCACGGGTACGCCGTAGGTAAGTATTTCCCATTTACCAAATCCCAACACTGTTTGCCCATACGAGACTGACACTTTCTTTTATTTATAGCGCCGTTTGCGCTACAGCTGGCGCTCGCCGGCGTCGGCGTCGCAGTCTGCGCCGGGTTTCTGCATGAATCGAACCCACACGAGTTTTGGTTCACAGGTTTAGTACGGGCAAACAGTCATAGGGGTGTACCTCAACTAGCCGTTGATTCATACAGCGGTGGTGCATCCCAACCAAGCGTTGACCCCGTGGGTACGTCGCACTCGGGTGAAATCGCGCTCGTTTCGATTTCCACTTGTGGGGAACACACCCCGGCGGCGGCGACGCGCGGCGGTTCGATGCGCAGCGGTTCGTCGCGCGGCGGTTCGACGCGCGGCGAGTTCGTGGCGCTCGAGGCGCTTGAAGCGGACGAGACGCTTCTGGACGGCGGCGGCGGCGACGGCGACGGACGTGACGTTCGTCACGACGAGACTTCCGGCGAAGGCGACGCAGAGCCTTCCGGCGATACCGCCGATCCTCCCTGCACTCCTTTGACTTTTTGGCAAGTCTTTCATCGCACCACCTGGGGTAACAGGAATTTAGCAGCCGTTTCCCTCGCCGGGTTCTGCGCGAATTTCGAAACAGGCATGGCGTGGGGTTTACTTGCGAGCTGGTCGCGGGACGGGTACGTATGTTGGGGCTTTCCCCAAATCCCAACACTGTTTACAGCCCCTCTTTGACTACAGTAGTCATTAAAAGGAGATGCTACATACATCACAAGTAGACTGTTTGCCCATACAGTACACCCAACTCAAGACTCAAGACTGACCCTTTTCTTTTGTTTCACCCTCCAGGCTGGGTTTTTCGGGCGCGCGTCGCGATTTGTTCATGGCGGCGTATAGTTTCACGAAAGGCGGTTCCCAGCTTTTCTCCGGAGTCCTTTCCGACAAAATAGGAAGAAGGGTGCCTATTACCGTGGGGTTGCTGGGAGGTGCTTTTTCGTTGTACCTGGCGGCGTTCGGGGCGGGGTACGACGGGCGGTACGTGCTGGGCGGCGACGCGAGTGATGGTGACAAAACGGATGGTTTAAAATTTACAAACCTGCTAATCGCGGGCGTCGCCCTCGGTTCCTTCACGGGTTTGATGTACCCCGTGTTGGGTGCCGCGGCGGCGGACCACGCGCCTTCGAAAAAAGAAATAGCGCTGACACTGGGTGTCACGCGGTTCTGGAGGGACTTGGGGTACGCGATGGGCATGCCCATCTCGTTGCTCGCCGATTTCACGTCGCCCGAAGCGGCGTTGATCTGCGTGGGCGGCGCCATGACCGTCGCGGGCGGCGTGTTCGCGAATTCGTACCGCGAAGCGCCGTGAGCAATTAGTCCGACCACGATTAGTCGTCCCAGGGCTGGTAGGGCGTAGGACTAGAGAGATGTGAGTATCTTGAGTGTCTAGCACTCGGTCCAAACACGCAAATCATCGGGGGTCGCGATCTTCCAAATCACGCGCATATCAGGGGTCGTCGGGGTGGTCTCCGTGGACGCCATCGCGCGCAGTTGATAAGTTCGCACCAGTCCGGCCGTGGTCGTTCAAACCACACTCGTCACCTCGCCGGAACTCGCACTCGCACACGAGTGGTCGCCTCCAGAAGCGACGTCGAGGGGCGCGCACGTCGCGACCGAGATGTTGCCCGCCGCCGAACACGTGGTTACCCCCGATACCGTGTATCCGGCGTCACAACGCGGCGCACACGACTCCCCCACGTTCAACGTGGTTTTGCCACCGCAGCTGTCGCTTCCGACGCCGGCGTTGCCGTTGACTGGGTTCGTCACCGCGCAATTCGCTCCAAGCGCGACCGTGGAAACCGCGGTCGGGGTGTCTTTGTTTGTTGTGGTGCCGTCCCCGAGCTGGCCATGTTCGTTATTCCCCCAGCACCTCACTGAGCCGTCTTCTAGTCCGGCGCACATGTGCCAGTCTCCAGAAAACACGCTCGTCGCGGAGGTCAAGTCAAACGCCGCGACGGGGATTTTACTAAAATAGGCAACGACGGCGTTCCCAAGCGCGCCTTCGTAGTTGTTTCCCCAGCACATCACCCCGCCATCTTTGAGCAGGGCGCAGGTGTGGGATTCACCAGCACCCACGCTCGTGGCTGAGTTGATCTGAGGAACTATCGTTGGGGTGAGATGTGAGTGCCGATTGTTTGTATTGCTGTCCCCGAGCT
>Ga0222645_100857_pt1 | contig 15230 bp, 11 predicted proteins | sample AntAcemetagen292_FD_179881 | JGI IMG/M metagenome (GOLD analysis project Ga0222645, IMG submission 179881) | Saline water microbial communities from Ace Lake, Antarctica - #292 | ecosystem: Environmental > Aquatic > Non-marine Saline and Alkaline > Saline | place: Antarctica: Ace Lake | collected...
CGCCATCAGGGGAAACGTTTAACGAACTAACAGTTTCACTATCATAATATTGCTGCATCGAAGCGCGCTTATTACTGTGATCGTTCCCAAATAAAACAGACGGTTGTTGTTGCATAGCCGTTTTATCTTTATCTGTGTCCTTAATTGCGTCATCAGACCATTCAATAGAGAACTCTTGCCACTGCTCGACACCAGAAACCACAAATAACGCGCGGTAATCTTGATTCAATAATTCGACAGAAAAATCTTTATCTCCTTCAATCGCGACTTGATTTAGATAAAAAGAAGCATTTTTTACACCACTGATTGTAAACGTGCCCGTTACAAATTGATTAGCGGATATTGAAAATCTTAGTAAGTGAGTACCTGAAGATTCACCCGTCAACGACTCCCATTCCTTAGACTGATTGAATATTTTTATCGCTATATCGTGATCAATTTTATTAGATATGGCTTTAACAAAATTTTGCTCAACAACCTGTTTAGATGGGTTATCACTTAATGTCAGCGCAGTATTACCTTTTTCTATGGTCACTTTACTTATTAAATTAGAGTCAACTTTTATAGCTAATAATGACGTAGAAAAAAGTCCTAGTATTACAGCTAATAATGATAATTTTTTTGTCATTTTTATTCTCTTATAAAATTCTAGTATGTTGTTGAGTCAAAGCTAAAAGTTTTAACAAACTCAGTCAGTCAACAAAACAATTATACCCATAGCAAATGAAAATATATCAATCAATTTCTAGCTAGGAACATGCTCTCAATATGAGTCATTCAAATGCTCAGCTTTAGAAAATATAGCAGGTGTGTACTACAAATTTTTCTCAGGTCACTACTATGTATGAGACGGGCATGTGTGAGACCGGCTGGAGTTTAAAGCTAAAGTAAACCTCAGTATTATTAACAGAAGTGCTTAGTAGTGAGGTAGCAAGATACTCAAAATTATGGCAACCCCTTTCATTGACAAATGAGTGTTAGCCATTTTATAACACCGCATCTTGATAAGGTGAGCGTAAGGTATTTATGAAAAGAACAATTAGCGTGCTTGCTAAAGAAGTCGACGTGGGCATAGAAACGATTAGGTTTTATGAGCAAAAAGGTTTAATAACTCAACCTCTGAAGCCTGCATCAGGTTATCGGATCTATCCCCAGGATACAGTCAAAAAACTATTTTTTATCAAAAGAGCCAAAGTACTTGGGTTTACTCTCGAAGAAATTAAAAAATTGATAGAGTTAAACAGCATGCAATGTGACGAAATGGCAGCGTTAGCAAATAATAAGCTATTGTTAGTTAAAGATAAAATTGCTTTTTTGTTAAAGCTTGAAGATAGTTTAGAGCAAGTAATCTCAACCTGTGATTCAAATGCAAACAAACAAAGTTGTCCTACTATTAAGTCGTTGTATATCTAGGTTGACTCAGGGGTAAGCTACGGAGTTTATGCTCGCCTCACAAAATTTGGGGGATTCAATGTTTGGTCAATTAATAGAAAAAATCAGTTCTGTAGGTACTTGGTTATCCGCGCTGAGTTGCGCTGCTTGTTTTCCTGTACTGGGAAGTCTTACTTCTACCGTTGGATTAGGATTTCTAGCTCAATTCGAAGGAATAGCAATCAACATATTGCTTCCATTATTTGCCAGCGTTGCTTTGATTGGTAATGCTTTTAACTGGTACAAACATAAACGGCATATACGTGGAGCCTTGTCTGTTATTTCGCCAATAGCAGTATTGTTGACACTTTATCCACTTTGGCAATATACATGGAGCGCATACTTATTTTACGCTGCACTGACACTTATGCTTATTATGTCGCTGATGGATATATTTAAACCTGCGGAGCCGATTGAATGTCAAATATAACGCTGAAATCTACACTCTCCTGTCCAGAGTGCGGACACAGTAAATTAGAAGAAATGCCAACTGACGCCTGTCAGTGGTTTTATGAGTGCGAAAATTGCAGCACAATTCTTAGACCGTTAGTAGGAGATTGTTGCGTGTATTGCTCCTATGGCACAGTTAAATGTCCACCGATTCAAGAGGGTAATTCATGTTGCAACTAGCTCTATATTTGCCTCTTTGATATTTTATGCCGGTTATATTTTATCCGATACTTATGAACATTGGATTTAGTATTATCATCTAGTAAAAGTGACTAAATGAGTGACTGTGCTTCTAAGCTTACAACATTGTGTTGGTAAACTGTTGGCACTATAAGTTACGAGAGTTCTAAGTGAGTTATAGTTAACGTTTTTAAAAACGTTAACACGCCAAATGGGTGTTTTTGTCTGTTCAAATAATATAATTCAGTGTGTTGGTTAAGCATAAAATATAGAATAACGTTGCAGTCTTATTGTGTAAGTCTTGATTTATTTAACATACTAACAGCAGTTTTTTGTTGTGTTTTTTATACAATTCTATGGCAATCAAGTTATCAATATTTATTATTGCAGCGCCACTTGAATAGAACCGCCTCACAAATTATGTTACTAATGGCACTGGATTAACTCCGAGCTTTTAAACCTAAATCTTAATGACAAGGTTTACCGGCCGCGATACAGATGTATACATCAATAGTTATTGCCAGGGTTGTAAGAGAAATTTTATAGCCTCCCCTAAGTGGTACATAATTTTGTGTAGCCACTTCATTTTGGAAAGGTGTTAGTAATATGTTAGAAGATAAATTTGGACGTCGCTTCCACTACTTGCGGCTGTCTATAACAGATGTATGCAATTTCAGCTGTGAGTATTGCTTACCCAATGGATATCAGTGTGACACTCCTCGGGACTTTCTAAAACTCGATGAAATTCGTAAAATCGCCAGCGCCTTCGCTAACCTTGGTACTAGCAAAATTCGTATCACTGGTGGCGAACCCTCACTGCGCAAAGACTTACCACAGATAATTGAAACCTGTGCTAGTACGCCGGGTATCGAGCATGTTGCGATCACCTGTAATGGCTACAAACTACCGGAGCAGATTAAAAGCTGGGTTGATGCTGGTTTAAAATCTTTGAATGTCAGTATCGATAGTCTTGATCCACGTATGTTTGCCGCTATTACTGGGCATGATAAATTACAAACTATTATGCAGGGTATTGAATTAGCACTTGAGCTAGGTATTAAGGTTAAAGTCAACGCCGTATTAATGCGTCATTTTAACCACAATGAACTCGATAGTTTTTTGAATTGGATAAAAGACACCCCGGTCACATTGCGTTTTATCGAACTGATGCAAACTGGGGATAACAAGCTCTTTTTTGATAAAAACCATACATCAGGCTTACCCATCAAAGAACGTCTACTCAATAGTGGCTGGACTCAAATTATACAAAATAAAACTGCGGGCCCAGCACAAGAATTCACACACCCTGACTATGAAGGGAACATCGGGCTTATCATGCCCTATAGTAAGGATTTTTGTGCCACCTGTAATAGATTGCGTATTTCAGCGGTGGGGAAATTGCACCTATGCCTATTTAGTGAACACGGGCTAGATATTAGACAATTTTTGTTAGAAAATTCTGAGCAGCGTTTGCAAGATGAACTAGTAAATTTATTAGCAGACAAAAATTCCACTCACTTTTTACATGATGGTTACACAGGAGCCACTAAACACCTAGCTATGCTTGGTGGCTAATTGATGGCACCACATTAAGCAACGGCCAAAAGGATAGTTGGTCGGGGGTTATTCTAGATGGCAACCGACAAATCGCCTCACCGCGTTCTACTATCTGGGTGTCACATTGTTGCTATCAGTTTCAACAAAAGATAACTGCTGCTTCGGGGCTACTATTGCTGCCTGTTAGCAAAGGTAATTACACTAACTAGCTGGTATAGATCTTATTTTTATAGTTCTTCACTACTCTCTTCTATTACTTCTTTACTGCTTCCTTACTGTTTTTTCACCGTTTTCTCACCGTTTTTTTGTCTCTCTTTGCCATTATTAATATTCAGTTTCTCAATCTGTAATAACGGCAGTGTAAAAATTTTATTTAAAACTACATCAACTGTTATTTTGGCTGTTATGCAGTTGAATATCTGGCTGAGTCAGGGAAAAATTGGTGTATTCACCCACATCAATTAACTAAACCAATGTGAACATGCTTAAGAAATACCTAATTTGTTAGAGCCAATCGAAGCTTAAAATACTAAGTCGTAGATAAAGATCACAACAAATAAGAAATTATTTTCATATTTTTATATGAATGTGCCAATGCTATAGTTAAATTTGTAAATGGATTGTAAATTATATGTGGTACAGCAGCAGTAAGATATAATATATGATATTAGTTTCATATATTAATGAAATCACAACAATAATCGCTATCAACAAAATACGCTAAGGTTTTTATTGAAGTTTTATTGAAGTTTTATTGAAGTGTGAATTTTTTTATTTATGGCCTCTGTTAAAACTAAAAATGACTCAATACCAGTTACTTTAAAATAAAAAATTATCGGCAACATAAGTGATATAAACGATATAAGTGATATAACAAAAAAAACAACGATAAGTTGTTTAACAGGGACGAATTGAAGGTATACAAGTTTCTATTAATTCATAGTTAAAAGGTTACACACATGTCTAAAAAAAGTGGCGGATTTTTTTCTTTCTTGATGAAAGATAGAATCATCGCTAAACCGGGATTTAATCGCTGGCTAGTTCCCCCAGCATCCATCGCAATTCATTTATGTATTGGTTCGGTTTATGCCTGGAGTATTTTTAATCCAGCGTTGATCAAAGAGTTAGGAGTAGTAACAGGATCTGCAGGCGATTGGACACTAAGTAGTGTTGTATGGATATTTTCTGTAGCTATCGTATTTCTTGGTTTATCTGCTGCGGTGGCTGGTAAATGGCTAGAAGCTGTTGGCCCGCGTTGCGTTGGTGTTACCGCAGCGTTCTTGTGGGGCGGTGGCTTCATTATTGGTAGTGTAGGTATAGCTACACATCAATTGTGGTTGGTCTATTTAGGCTATGGTGCTCTTGGAGGCTGTGGATTAGGCCTAGGTTATGTTTCGCCAGTTTCCACCTTGTTACGTTGGTTCCCTGATAAACGCGGCATGGCTACTGGTATGGCTATTATGGGCTTCGGTGGTGGTGCCATGATTGGTGCACCTTTGATTGCTTTTTTATTGAAGCTACATGCGGTTGCGCCCACTTACTTAGGCACAGAAGGTTCGGTCAAATTAATAACTGAAGCCGGTAAACGTTTTGTTGAAACAGCGTCGGGTAGCATAGAAGTTGTGGTAGCAACCGCAAGTGAAGCCGCTAAAATGGCGTTTCCTGGTGATGCAGGTGTATACGTAGTAGGTAGCGGTAATACGGGTGCTGCAGGTACCTTCTTGACCCTAGGTATTGTGTACTTTATTGTAATGCTTATCGCATCTTTTTCATATAGGGTTCCTGCGCAAGGCTGGAAACCAGAAGGCTGGACTCCACCAGCTAAAGATGAATCAGCTAAAAGTATGATTAGTCATCACGACGTACACATTGACCAAGCCATTAAAACACCTCAATTTTGGAAATTATGGGTTGTACTTTGCTTCAACGTTACTGCAGGTATCGGCGTTATTGGAGTTGCTAAAACAATGATGGTAGATATTTTTGGTTCAACTTTACCATCGGTCGCTACCGCTACTTTTGCTGGCACTTATGTGCTGATGATTTCTGTTTTTAATATGTGTGGTAGATTTTTTTGGGCCTCCATTTCAGATTTCATTGGTAGAAAAAATACCTATCACTGGTTTTTCGCTCTTGGCACCCTGCTCTACTTATCAATTCCTTATGCAGCTTCACAAGTAAGCGCTGATCCTTCCATAACTTGGTTGGTGATGTTTTATGGTGCAACCATGATAATTTTCACTATGTACGGTGGTGGTTTTGCGACTATTCCAGCCTATTTAGCGGATATATTCGGAACCTTACACGTTGGTGGAATACACGGTCGCTTACTAACAGCATGGGCTACTGCAGGCGTGTTGGGGCCATTTGCCATCACGTACCTAAGAAACATGTCTTTAAATGATGCCATTACTGATTTGGTTGCAAAAATAGACCCCGCTGTATTTCAGGCTAAATTTGGCTCGGCGGTGAGTCAATTGAATGAATTGGTCGCGGCTAAGACCGTCACAGTGAGTAAATTAATGGAGTTAGTACCTGCTGGCACAGTTGACCCAACGCCGAGTCTTTACAACACCACAATGTACGTCATGGCAGCGTTATTGGTGATTGCGTTCTTTGCTAACTTAACCGTTCGCCCAGTTGCTGCAAAACATCACGTAGAAAATACACATCCATAGATACCGAGTGATAATACCCAATAATGGGTACAGTTGAACTCAATAACAGCAGCACTAAAAGCCACTTTGATTTAATTTAAAGTGGCTTTTTACCAGCTAGTATGAAGATAAAATAATACTCATATTTGAGTCGTTCAAACTTAGCGAAAGTCTACCAAGGTAACACGTCTTTTAGGTCAACAATGTCTCCACAAAAAGTAGGATTATAACCAGCAAGTTTAAGTACCGACTGATGAAACTTTTCAGATTTTAATTCAGCGATTAATTGCTGCACTGCAAATTTTTTGATTGATTTATGATGACAAAGCAAGACATAATTTTCTTTTGCAAGTGGTATAAAGTCTAAACCAAATTGTCGTGCTGCCGTTTCAACGCCCATACCAGTATCAGCCATACCAGATGCTACGTACGCAGCGACTGCTGAGTGGGTAAATTCAACATCATCAAAGCCCGCTACTTGTTGAGTGTCCAGCGATGCCCTTTGGAGTAATTCTTCTATTAGTAAACGTGTTCCTGAATTACCTTCTCGGTTGATAAACTTAATATCAGCACGTATTAAATCGTCTACTTTTTCGATATTTTTAGGGTTATCTTTTTTAATCATTAAACCTTGTTGCCGCGTGACAAACCGAATCACCTTATAAGTATTTGGCTTAAAATACTTATTATGCATGTCTACTAGTTTCTGGTTCACGATGTCAGTAGGTAAGTGAAATGCAGCAATATCACACTCCCCTTTAGTTAAAGCCTGGAGTGACTCTTCAGCTGTTTTGTATTGCAAATTTAGTTTAAATTTGTTGGTAAATTCAGGTAACAAAGCCACAGCATAACCGTGACTTGCCGCAATTCTTAGAAGTGGCTCTTTGAACGTCAGATTTTTTTGTATTTCTAAATTTAATTCAGAAGCCAGACTAACAAGTTGAGGTTCAAAGCGCGCATTAACTAGCTGCTCTGCCCATAATAACTTTTCACCTAATGGCGTTAATGTGGCCCCTCTTCCTTTTTGAAGTTCTACTAGTTCAGAGCCAAAAAAGTCGGTCCATTTTTTTAAAATATTCCATACGTGACGGTAAGACATGCCAAGTTCAAGCGCTGCCTTAGTGAGTTTACCCGTTTCATGAATGGTATTTAATAAGGTGAAAATTCGTGGGTCAACGTTTTCACCGTTGTCATCGTAAAACTTCCAAGCCGCTTTAATGTAAATTCTTTTTGCTATCACTACTTTGTTTGACATTGTGACTGCGCACCTATTTTCAGAGTTAACTTTTGACGCCTAACTTATTACTTACTTCACTGCGATCAGCTGGCCTGTCTGCAAAATATCTATTAGTTAACGTGGCTGAGAAAACATAAGAAATACATTTCATATTCTTATGTTCAACGAGTAATGTTACAATTTTATAACAATGTATTTACTTACCTACTGTTTTACGTTGTTGTTATAACATATATATGAATTTAATTTCATATTTAAAAAATAATCACTTCATTCAGGATGGCACCATGCAAATAGACTTTTCTTCAGATGTATCCAATGTAGTCAAAATAATTGACACATTAAAATATAAAAAAGGTGCACTGCTTCCCATATTGCATGAGATCCAAAGAGAAATTGGTTATATTCCTTTAAAAACAATCGACATAATAGCCAAAAAATTACAGCAAACACCTGCTGAAATACATGGCGTGATCAGTTTTTACCATCAATTTAGAACGTCACAACCTGGTGATCACAAAATTCAAATATGCCGTGCTGAAGCGTGTCAATCTCGCGGAAGTAGAGACCTTGAACAGCATGCCAAAGACTATCTTGCTATCGAATACCATGGCACAACCACAGATAGTCAATTTAGCCTCGACAGTGTTTATTGTTTAGGCAACTGCGCAACAGGCCCTAATGTGAGAATTAACGACGAACTCTATGGTCGAGTCAGCAATGAAAAGTTTGAACGACTTATTACTACATATAAAACACCAGCCAACGGGATATAACGATGACTATTAAAATGTTTATTCCAAGAGAAAGTACCGCATTATCTCTAGGTGCCCACGATGTTGCGCAAGCTTTATCAGACTACTCAACTCAACATGACATTGAACTAAACTTAATAAGAAATGGTTCCCGCGGGCTATTTTGGTTAGAGCCGATGCTTGAAGTCGAAACCTCAAAAGGGCGTTTCGCCTATGGTCCAGTTGAAGTGTCAGATGTGCCCAGTATCATGGAAGATATAACTGCTCACTTATTATCCGATTTTACTCAAGCACACAGCCTAGCTTTAGGTCTGACTGAAGAATTGGCTTACTTAAAAAAGCAAACGCGGTTAACTTTTGCCCGAGCGGGTGTAACGGATCCTTTATCGTTAGACGATTACCTCGCAATGGATGGATTTACGGGGTTGCATAAGGCACTTGCCTCTACCAGCCAAGAAATTGTTACCACCGTAGTCGATTCTGGGTTGAGAGGGCGTGGTGGTGCGGCTTTTCCAACGGGCATAAAATGGCAAACAGTACACGATGCACCTGCCGATAAAAAATATATTGTATGTAATGCTGATGAAGGCGATTCGGGTACCTTCGCTGACAGATTAGTCATGGAATGTGACCCTTTTATGCTGATTGAAGGCATGATAATTGCCGCCTTAGCAGTGGGTGCCGATGAGGGATATATATACCTCAGATCTGAATATCCTGTTGCTGATGCAATATTACAAGAGGCGATAGCGATAGCTACAAAAGCGGGCTACATCGGTAATAATATTTGTGGCAGTGGTAAAACATTTAACTTGGAAGTCAGATTAGGTGCTGAAGCTTATATTTGTGGCGAAGAAACGTCTTTATTAGAATCCATGGAAGGTAAACGTGGTGTTGTTCGCTTTAAACCTCCGTTGCCAGCCATAGAAGGTTTTTTTGGTAAACCGACTGTTGTCAACAACGTACTATCTTTGTCTGCCATTCCTTACATTCTCAGTCAAGGTGGTGCAGCTTACCAGCAATATGGAGCCAATCGTTCACGAGGAACTTTACCATTTCAGTTGTCTGGAAATGTTAAACAAGGCGGACTCATTGAATTGCCATTTGGAGCGACGTTACAAAGTCTCCTTAATGATTTTTCAGGAGGAACTTATAGTGGTAAGCCTATCAGAGCTATTCAGGTTGGCGGGCCATTAGGCGCATACTTACCCACCTCTAAATTTGACATCTCACTAGACTACGAAGCGTTTACTAAAGCATCAGCAGTGTTAGGTCATGGCGGTATAGTTATTTTTGATGACACTGTGGATATGCTTGAACAAGCGCGCTTTTCGATGGAATTTTGTGTAGATGAGTCTTGCGGTAAATGTACCCCATGTCGAATTGGCTCAACGCGCGGTGTGGAAGTAATTGATAAAATAAAAGATGATGATAGCCGTGCTGCCAACATGATATTACTCAATGATTTGTGTGAAACCATGATAAACGGCTCGTTGTGTGCCATGGGCAGTATGACCCCAATTCCAGTGATAAGTGCTTATAAAGATTTCCCAGAAGATTTTTATTTATCTTCAAACCACGCAGTTTTAGAGGAGACTAACCATGGTTAATTATTATAACCCTGTAACTGAAGCGGCTTCACATCAGCCAAAGTTTGATGTAAATAAAGATTATGGCACCCCTGCCAGTACATCTACGCAGACAGTTTGTATAGAAATAGATGGCGTAACGCTGACCGTTGCCGAAGGCACCTCAGTGCTACGCGCAGCTACGATGGCTGACATTAATATTCCTAAATTATGTGCCAGTGACAACTTAAAAGCATTTGGCTCTTGTCGTTTATGTGCGGTGCAAATTACTGGAATGCGTGGTTATCCAGCCTCATGCACTACTCCTGTTAAAGAAGGCATGGTGGTGACCACCCAAAATGATGATATTGCAAAATTACGACGTAACATCATGGAGCTATACATATCTGATCACCCGCTTGACTGCTTAACTTGTTCAAGCAATGGTGATTGTGAACTACAAGACGTAGCTGGCGCTGTAGGATTACGTGAAGTACGTTACGGTTTTGATGGTGATAACCATCTAGACGCCAAAATTGATGACTCGAACCCCTACTTTACCTTCGAGCCCAGTAAATGTATTACCTGCTCTCGGTGTGTCAGAGCGTGTGAAGAAGTCCAAGGTACGTTTGCCTTAACCATCGAAGGCCGTGGCTTTGCATCAAAGGTCAGTGCAGGCACCAGCGACGAAAACTTCATGTCCTCTGACTGTGTATCTTGTGGAGCCTGTGTACAAGCTTGTCCTACTGCAACATTGATGGAAAAGTCAGTTATCGACAAAGGGCAACCAGAGCACAGTATTATTACCACCTGCGCATACTGTGGTGTAGGTTGTTCGTTTAAAGCTGAAATGAAAGGTGAAGAAGTCATCCGCATGGTGCCTTACAAAGGCGGTAAGGCTAATCAAGGCCACTCTTGTGTCAAAGGCCGCTTTGCCTTTGGGTATGCGACTCACAAAGATCGTGTCACTGAGCCTATGATCCGTGACAGTATTGATGAAGAATGGCGAGTGGTGAGTTGGGATGAAGCGCTAGCATTTTCGGCTAATAAAATTAAAAATATTCAGGCTAAGTATGGCCGTGAAAGCGTGGGTGGCATCACATCATCTCGCTGCACCAATGAAGAAACCTATCTAGTACAAAAACTGATCCGCGCGGCATTTGGTAATAATAATACCGACACCTGCGCCCGCGTGTGTCATTCACCTACTGGTTATGGACTAAAGGCAACTATCGGCGAGTCTGCAGGTACTCAGACCTTCGAGTCTGTTATGCAATCAGATGTGGTCATGGTTATCGGAGCTAATCCTACTGATGCACACCCAGTGTTTGCTTCTATGTTGCGTAAACGACTGCGTCAGGGAGCTGAATTAATTGTGGTCGACCCAAGAACAATTGACTTACTTAACACCGCTCACATCAATACAAACCATCACCTTCCTTTAAAACCCGGCACTAACGTTGCCATGATAAACGCGATAGCACACGTGGTTATCAGCGAAGGTTTAGAAGATAAGGATTTCATTGAAAAACGTACCGATGAATATAATGCATGGCGTGAATTTATTTTGGATGAGATCAACTCACCCGAGGCGATGCAAAGCATCACCACCGTTGCTGCCGAACAAGTCCGCATTGCCGCTCGTGCTTTTGCCAAAGCAAAAAATGGTGCCATTTATTATGGCTTAGGTGTAACCGAACATAGTCAAGGCACGACTATGGTAATGGGTATAGCAAACTTGGCGTTAGCAACTGGAAATATAGGTCGTGAAGGGGTGGGTATTAACCCGCTACGTGGCCAAAATAATGTACAAGGCTCTTGTGATATGGGCTCATTCCCGCAAGAGCTTCCAGGTTATCAGCATGTGAGCGACGATTTGCTGCGTGGAAAATTTGAAAAAAGCTGGGGTGTATCTTTAGATAATGAACCCGGTTTACGTATTCCCAACATGTTTGATGCAGCGATTGAAGGCACATTCAAAGCCATGTACGTGCAAGGAGAAGATATTCTTCAATCCGATCCTAATACCCAACATGTTCAAGCAGCGCTGTCATCACTAGAATGTCTGATTGTGCAGGACATTTTCCTAAATGAAACGGCCTTGTACGCACATGTATTTTTACCTGGCTCTTCATTTCTTGAAAAAGATGGCACATTTACCAACGCAGAAAGACGCATAAACCGCGTTCGTAAAGTCATGAAGCCTTTGGCTCAGTATGCCGATTGGGAAGTGACCCAGAAATTATCGAATGCCTTAGGCTATCCCATGAACTATCAGCATCCTTCTGAAATAATGGATGAGATAGCCTCATTAGTGCCAACCTTTAGTCAGGTAAGTTATAAAAAACTCGACGAACAGGGCAGTATTCAGTGGCCTTGTAATGAAGAGTTTCCTGATGGCTCACCTATTATGCATATGGAAAGCTTTCCAATTGGTAATGGGCGCTTTGCTATCACTCCATATCTTGCTAGTGAAGACCGCGCTAATAAACGATTCCCATTACTATTGACCACTGGGCGAATACTCAGTCAATATAATGTGGGAGCGCAAACACGACGTACCGCCAATCACACATGGCATGAAGAGGACTTACTTGAGATACATCCTAATGATGCCGATGAAAGAGGCATTAATGATGGCGATTGGCTAGGCATTAGCAGCCGTGCAGGTGACACTGTATTAAAAGCAAAAGTCAGTGAACGGATGCAAAGTGGTGTAGTGTTCACTACCTTTCATCATCCTATAAGCGGCGCTAATGTGATCACCACCGACAGTTCTGACTGGGCAACGAATTGCCCTGAATATAAGGTTACGGCTGTACAGGTTGAAAAAGTCACATCACCATCAGCTTGGCAGACCAGTTATAAAAAGTTCAGCGAACAACAAAAAGAACATTTTAAACGTTCACCTAAAAAACAAAAAACTACAATAGGCAGTTAAGTTTGACCCTAGACGACGAACCAACATTACAACCGAGCTATCAATCACTGCCCGTTCACTATTGGGAACAAGGCAGCGATGATGAGCAAAAAAGGCGGGATAATATCGCTGAAGAAGTCGCTATTGCACTGGTTTACAACGGCATTTCTCATGCGGTGATGATGGCCTCGCCAGCAGATCTATATGAGTTCTCCATGGGTTTTAGTCTATCTGAAGGGATCATTAATAGTGCGTCAGAAGTGTATGATATTGAGCTTGTAACGAGTGACAAAGGGATAGAAGTACGTATTGAAATTAGCTCTGAGCGTATGATGTCTTTAAAATCGCAAAGACGAAATCTTACAGGTCGTACAGGCTGCGGCTTATGTGGAAGTGAATCATTGGAACAAGCGATTCGACCAATCAAAAATGTCACACCTCAAACGCCTCCGTCTTCCCAAGCAATTCAACAGGCATTATCCCAGCTTAGTGAACATCAAAGATTACAATCATTAACTGGCGCCGTCCACGGTGCTGCATGGTGCGATGCAGCTGGTAAGATTATATTATTGCGTGAAGATGTGGGTCGGCACAATGCTCTGGATAAGTTGATTGGTGCTTTAGCACTGCATAAAATAGATACCAGTAGCGGCTTTGTTTTGATTTCAAGCAGAGCAAGTTACGAGATGGTGCAAAAAGTAACCAGTGCAAATATAGCTACCTTAGTGGCAGTCTCCGCACCAACTGCTTTGGCCATAACCTTAGCAACTCAAGCGACTCTTAACTTGATTGGTTTTGCACGTCCCGGTCGACATACTTTTTATACCAAATTTGACAAATAAATAGGAAAATATAGCGATGAGTAATCTTCAAACTAAAAATCTGGTCAGCATGCTCGACCAAATCGCCAATAATAATAATTACAAAAAAACTGACGAAGAAACTGCAAAAGTTGTTGCTAACCATCTTCAAAAATTTTGGGCGCGCTCGATGCGAGATAAAATGACGCAGTATTTAGCAGAAGATGGTCCCGAGCTCACCAATGTGTCTAGACTTGCTTTAGCTCAGTTAAAGTAATTTAAGTGACTTAAGTGACTTAAGTGACTTAAGTAATTTAATTACTATCTTTATTCGAGCATATTGAAGTTTGTAGTTAAGCATTAAGTACTGCTTATCACTGCTCGGTAATTAAACTTTAACGGGGGATTTGCTGACATTAGCCACCGTTATGACTAGACGAAGACTTTACTGCGTGGTGATTGCGGTACACGTACAGCTCTGATCCTGTCTACTATAGGTTTTTGTAGACCTAATTCTGGGCCACAAACACATACTGGGGGTATAATTATATACGATATGGTTTTTACAAAACTCCCACTTCTGTTTCCTTTTTCCACTTCCGCTTCTACTTCTACTTCTACTTCATCTCATGAATATTGCGGGGGCTCACTTTGTTTCTATCTAGAGTTGTTAAATAACTAATTTACTTACAAAAATTAGTTTATGTGTCATTTTTAGTAGCAAATATCGGAGCCTTGTTAAAGTCAGAATGATCCCATCAAGGTGGCCCCCATCAAATGTTTATTGAAGATAAAGAATTTGAGGTCAATAAAAAATTTGAAATATTGAACTAAATCAGAAAGTAATCATTAATAATGGTAAGTCAAATTAAGCATTAGCACATGCTAAGTGCTTGTTAGTAAATACTATTTTTATCGGAGTGTTTTTATCATATCTTGGCCGTGTGTTTTAAAACTTGATGGTGATGATGAGCTTATTTACTTAGGCTGCGAAAAAGAACTTAAAATTGAGTGTGGTGAATTAATTTTTAGTGATGACGATTACGTCATAGATTCTGCTGGCTTTAGCTATTTTCTATCGAAGACATTAAATTTGATGAAAACAGACAAGGTGTTTAGTGTGAATGAACTCATCGACTTAGTTCGTGCTAATGAATTCAAAAAAGCAGAACTTTGCATAACTAAAATACATTTCGTAACAGTATCTGATGCTATTAGTTCGTTGGCTTACTAAATAAAAAAACTATTCATAGCTTCGTATTATCAAGTTTACCTTCGATTAATTTGGTACGGTGAACGGGGTATTACAGCCTATGAGAAATATTGAATAGTTTGATTAAAATAGTATCTACATTAGCTTGTATAGCAATTTACTAGATCTCAATGGGTGGCTTGATAAACTATCTTATATTTATAAAAAAGCTGAATACACGCCATGCGCGACTTTAAACACAGATCACATGTTCGAGTTGCAAGGGTTTATTTTTAAGTAGGGTGTTAGCAAGCATGCCTAATCCATGCGCTAATATCTTACGGCTTAATCGACCGGATAATGTCCACATTTTTCTTGCCCACACCTTATTCATGTTAAATTGCCCCGTTAACTGACCAATAACTGTTTCAACTAAGCGGCGAGTTTTATTCAGATAATCACGCTCTGTTTTCTTCAGGGGGT
>Ga0222645_100861_pt1 | contig 15181 bp, 11 predicted proteins | sample AntAcemetagen292_FD_179881 | JGI IMG/M metagenome (GOLD analysis project Ga0222645, IMG submission 179881) | Saline water microbial communities from Ace Lake, Antarctica - #292 | ecosystem: Environmental > Aquatic > Non-marine Saline and Alkaline > Saline | place: Antarctica: Ace Lake | collected...
AATATATTTACGTTCAATATTCCATGTCTGAACAGCAGCTGTTTTATCACTATGCTATCGATTAGCTTTTTAATCTCTAATAAAGGCTATCAATTAAATACATATTTCTAACGATGTACCTGTCAGTTTTACTCGTTGATAGTTGGTACCGCTAAGCTCTACGTTCGAAGCAAAGAAGCCGATATCTAGAGGCTTCTTTGCTTCCAGTAATGTTTAAATAATACTAGAAGGCAGGTTTCTCTTCCGCTGCTTCATATAACTTAACACTATTAATCAACTCAGCTTTAGCCGAAGCTGCATCTTCCCAACCTTGAATTTTTACCCATTTGTTAGGCTCTAAGTCTTTATAATGCTCAAAGAAATGCTGAATTTGATGCTTAGTTAGTTCAGGAATATGCTCAATATCAGTGATGCCGTGATACATAGTTGATAACTTATCAGCAGGTACTGCAAGAATTTTTGCATCTATACCTGATTCATCAGTCATTTTTAACACACCTACAGGGCGACACTTGATGACCGAACCCGCTAGAAGTGGAAAGGGTGTCATAACTAATACATCAGCTGGGTCGCCGTCTTCAGACAATGTATGCGGGACATAACCGTAATTAGTCGGATAATGCATACACGTTGCCATAAAGCGGTCTACAAAAATAGCACCTGACTCTTTGTCTACTTCGTATTTAACAGGGTCAGAGTGAGCAGGGATCTCGATTATTACATTAATTTCATCTGGCAAATTTTTTCCAGCGGGTACGGCATTGAGGCTCATAGTATTACCTAAGGTTGAAGAATTTTATCGCAAAAGATTATAGTGCCTAGAGACACAAGATGAAACTCAACCAAGCGATTAAAATGCAGACTAGGTACGATTATTGAGTAAAACTTGCACTAAAGATAATTATCTCATTGTAGTCACCCTATAATCACAAGAATTATTTTAAATAAAAAATAGAGGTGCAATATACTTATGAATGAGGCGGGCATTAAGAAACTGCTGTAAATAGGTTACAAAGCCAAGTTATTTTAAAAAACTATCAGAATTTAAAAACCATTAAAACCATTAAAATTATTAAAAGTGATTCACTTTAATGTTGCAGCTTATTTTGTGTCTGCCGAACTAGGAGTCGATAGGTATGTCTGCAGTAATAGGTAATAAGCAGCACTATGGCAGTGATAAGTCTAGTCATAGCATCACTACCGTAGAATTTTACAGTGGTAAAAGGCTAAATATAGCTATTCAGCCTCCTCTGATTGTTAGTACTCAATAATCAGCTGCCTATTTATAATAACTCAGACAGACTTCTACTTCTTCTTTTGAGCCGATTAACACAGGGACTCGCTGATGAATTTCGGTGGGCATGACTTCCATAATACGTCCTGTGCCGGTATTGGCTAAGCCCCCTGCTTGTTCAACTAGAAATGCCATGGGATTGGCTTCATACAATAAGCGCAATTTGCCTGCCTTACTTGGATCACGTTTGTCGTATGGATACATAAAAATACCGCCGCGAGACAATACTCTGTGAATATCACCTACCATCGCAGCTACCCAGCGCATGTTATAATCTTTTTCTCTTGGGCCTTCTGTACCAGCCAATAAATCACTAATATATGCTTGCATAGGCGCTTCCCAATGGCGCTGATTAGAAGCATTGATTGAATACTCAGCAGTTTGTACTGGCACTTTGACATTAGGCGTAGTGAGCAAAAAGCCACCATGGGTTTTATCTAATGTATAAAGATGTGTGCCACGACCTGTCGTTAAAGCAAGCATAGCGGAAGGGCCATAAAGTACATAACCCGCTGCTACTATCTGTGTTCCGGGTTGTAAAAAAGCCGATGGATCATCAGCGTCCATCCATTGTGGTGCATGAGTAATAGAAAAAATGGTACCGATAAGACTATTGATATCAGTATTAGACGAGCCATCAAGAGGGTCGAAACTTACTAGGTAATTACCGTTCGGATTACAAGGGACAACGTCGTCTTCTTCCTCAGAGGATATGGCTTTTACATAGCCTGATTCACTAAGAATATCTTTGAGAATTTGGTTAGAAATGACATCTAATTTCTTCTGTGTTTCGCCTTGTACGTTTTCACTTAGTGTTGAACCCAAAACGCCAGCTAATGCACCTTGACTGACCCTAAAAGAAATCTCTTTGCAGCCTGCTAATATTGTTCTTAATAGCAAAATTAGCTCCATTGGTGCGCCATCTTCTTGAAGTTGCGAGTTAAGTCTTTTCATTCTTAGTCAATACCTTGTAATTGTATGGGTTATACCACATGATTTTTATTATATGAGTTAATTAGTATTTGAATTGTACCTTCAAAAAACGAAAAACGAAAAACAAGAAACTCAGTAACCTAAATATACTCTTTATTAACTTAGCATAAACAGCTGCATGGCATAGCTACAGCGACAACGTATTTTTTTACATTGTTGATTGGGTTAGGGATCTTTGTTCTGGTAACCTATTGTTCTTAGAAATTTTGAATAGTAATTTATGCATCTACATATTTTAGGTATCTGCGGCACTTTTATGGGCGGTATTGCAGCTATTGCCAAAGAATTAGGGCACAAAGTCACAGGTTCAGATAGTAACGTATACCCACCTATGAGCACACAACTGGAGTCTCTAGGGATCGAGTTATTTGAAGGTTACGATGTCAAACAGTTTAAAGATGAACCAGATATTGTTGTTATAGGCAATGCGTTATCCCGTGGTAACGAAGCGGTAGAGTATGTTCTGGATAGAAACCTAGCTTACACCAGTGGTCCGCAGTGGCTGCTTGAAAACGTACTCAAAGATCGCTGGGTTATAGCCATATCTGGTACCCATGGCAAAACAAGTACTTCTAGTATGTTGGCATGGATATTAGAGTACGCAGGTTTAAAACCGGGTTTTTTAATTGGTGGTATCCCACAAAATCTTGAGGTTTCTGCGCGTTTAGGTGAAAGTCCCTTTTTTGTTATTGAAGCGGATGAATACGATAGTGCGTTTTTTGATAAGCGTTCTAAGTTTGTGCACTATCGTCCCCGCACTTTGGTGATGAACAACCTTGAATTTGACCATGCTGATATTTTTTCTGACTTGGCTGATATTCAAAGACAGTTCAATCATCTACTGCGCACGGTACCTAGTAATGGTTTAGTGTTATTGCCCAAGTCAGACAACAACCTACGACAAGTATTAGATATGGGATGTTGGACTCCAGTACAGTTTACCGGTGGGGATTGGCAAGTACAAAACAGTAACCCTGAGTGCAGCGAGTTTGAAGTTTTATTGAAAGGGCAAGTTCAGGGCAAAGTGCACTGGGACTTAATGGGTGAGCACAATGTTAACAATGCATTAATGGCGATAGCGGCGGCAAAACATAGCGGAATTAAAAGTGACTTGGCGATTGCAGCGCTAAGTCAATTTGTGAATGTAAAACGCCGCATGGAAGTTAAAGCCATAATTAACAATGTCACTTTGTATGACGATTTTGCTCACCATCCTACTGCTATCGCTTCCACTATTGATGGACTCAGGGCTAAAGTTGGCGACGGGCGTATTTTGGCTGTGTTAGAACCTCGTTCTAATACTATGAAAATGGGAGTTCATAAAGAAACACTGGCCGCCTCATGGTCTAATGCCGATCAGGTCTTTATTTTTGAACCATCCAATTTAACTTGGTCTATGGATAATTTACTGGCGCAAAGTGACGTGACAGCCACGTTGTATAAGGAGATGCCTATATTAGTAAGAGCTATTATTTCCTATGCACAACCAGGTGATCATATTTTGGTAATGAGTAATGGCAGTTTTGGTGGTATACACGACTTACTGATACAGCAGCTAGCAAAGATTGAACCAACCGATAACGTAAATTAAAAGTTGATTAGAAATCAAACAGAAATCAAATAGAAACTAAATAGAAATTAAATAAAGAGTCATTCAAAATGAAATTAAATAAACTGATGATAGGTGTGGTTGCGACTGCAATGAGTTTTCAAGTGTTAAGTTGGGGACAAATTGGTCATCGAGTAACAGGGGCAATTGCAGAGCAACACCTGACACCCAAAGCTCAGCTTGCTATCAGTCAATTATTGCCTGACGAAGATTTAGCCGAGGCTTCAACTTATGCCGATGAGATGAAATCAAACCCTAGTGAGTTTTGGAAAAAAACGGCTAATCCTTGGCATTATGTGAATGTGTTCGATGGTAAGACATATTCAGACGTAGCACCACCACCCGAGGGTAACGCGGTGACTGCTCTGGAAATGTTTTCCGAGCAATTAAAAAGTAACCAATCAAGCGTGGCAGAAAAACAACTCGCCCTAAGGTTTATCGTACATATTATTGGTGATTTACATCAACCCTTTCATGCTGGAAACGGTAAAGATAAGGGCGGCAACGATGTAAAGTTGAAGTTTTTTTGGGAGGATTCTAACCTACACAGAGTATGGGACTCGGGTTTGATTGATAGACAAAAGCTATCTTACACTGAGTGGACTCAAAGCCTCAGCCGTAAAATCTCTGAGCAACAAGCCAAACAATGGATGCAAGTTGAGCCTCAGGTGTGGATAGCTGAAAGTGCTGAAATTCGTGCTAATGCATATCCTGATAGTGATAAATTATCATGGGATTACCAATATCAAAATCTAGCAACCGTAAAACAGCGTTTACAGATGGGTGGTGTAAGGATTGCTGCTTATTTAAATGCCCTGTTTAATTAACAAAGTGCCTTCAGACGTTGTCTAAAACTGGACCAGCATTACTATCAAAAATACTCGCCGGACCTATGGTCCGTCGGGCAAATGCGAAGCAAGTTTGTTTTTGGTTGATAACCAATAAAGCCTATAAATTTTCCATTCGGCTATTTAGTCAGCAGCATCAAATAACGTGGTTTGATGCTCAGCTAGATGAACAACAGCTCTACCAAATTCAAATTGGAACTCACGCTTTTGTTAATTTGCTTACGCTAGAGCCCAGTATCGAAATTGTATGTGGGAGCTGGGTCAGTTATGACATCATTTTGCTCGATATTGATGGCAGTAAAAATCATCTATGCGAATTGTTACCTTCTTTGCTTTACTCAGGTCAATCTTATCCTAGCTTTGTAGTTCGTAGGCAAATTGGACAAGTGTTACACGGCTCTTGCCGTAAACCGCATCATGATAGTGATGATGGCCTAGTCGTAGTTGACCGACAAATAGAGTTAGGGTTAGCGGGTCAGACTGAACCGCCTGACTTATTAATGATGTCGGGTGATCAGGTTTATACTGACGATGTGGCAGGACCGACGCTGGTAGCGATTAAACAGACTATTGATATATTGGGTTTGTTTCACGAGCAGCTCGAAGGGTCGACGATAAGCAACAGCCAAGAGATATTTGAGCATAAACACTGCTTTTATCAACGTCCCAAACTACTGCCAAATAATTCCAGTACAACCGATACCCGCAGTCAATTTTTTGTAGGTAAACGTAAGCCTATTTTTACCTCGGCCAATGCCAGTAACCACTTAATATCGTTTGCTGAAGTGATGGCTATGTATATTCTTACTTGGTCACCTGAAATGTGGCAATTGCTACACATCAGTGACGAAACTATCCCCGATCCATTCAAACACAAGTTTGCTGAAGAAAAAGTTATCATTGAAAACTTTGTGCTTGGATTAGTGAACGTTAGAAGAGCGCTAGCTCATGTACAGGTGTATATGATCTTTGATGATCATGACATTACCGATGACTGGAATTTAACTCGTGGCTGGGAGGATGCGGTATACGCTAATTTGTTTGCTAAACGTATAGTGGGTAACGCGTTGCTGGGATATTGGTTATGTCAGGGGTGGGGTAATGATCCCGATAAGCTACACCCTTTATTTGAATCTTGCCGTGATTTTTTTACTGAAAAAGGTATTATTCAACATGATTTTCTGGTTCAAAATTTACTTGACTGGCAACAGTGGCACTACTGTTTAGAAACGTCACCTAAGCTGGTGGTATTGGACACACGTACTCAGCGTTGGCGCTCTGAGTCGAATCCAAATAAACCCTCAGGCTTAATGGATTGGGAAGCATTATGTGAACTGCAACAACAGATAATCGGCCAAGAGTCTGTCGTTATGGTCTCTGCAGCCCCTATTTTCGGGGTCAAGCTAATAGAAACCATACAACGTATTTTTACTTTTTTTGGGGCAGCACTGACCGTCGACGCAGAAAATTGGATGGCTCACAAAGGTACAGCCAGTGTGATGCTCAATATTTTTAGAAACCGTAAAACAGCCACTAATTTTGTTATCCTATCGGGTGATGTTCATTACTCATTTGTGTATGACATTACCCTCAGGTTCAGGCATAACAGCCCCAATATTATCCAAATAACCAGCAGCGGTATCAAAAACGAATTTCCTGATAAATTACTACAGTGGTTTGATAAACTTAACCGAATTTTATACAGCAAATTTTCGCCATTAAACTGGTTTACCCAAAGGCGTAATATGTTGGTTAAACATCGCAGACCGAGTGCTCATAAGTTAACAACGTTATTAAACGGCTCTGGTGTAGGCTTACTCAAAATAAATCAGTCGTGTAGTAAAGTCGAGGCACAGCAGCTGTGCGCCTCAGGTAAAGTTGTCACTTTCACTAAAAAAGAATAAGTATTTATTGTTGTTTATAGGTGAAAAGGTTTGCTTAATTTATGCACCGCATCAATAAACACTTTGGCATTTTCTGGTGGAACATCTAAATGTATACCGTGGCCTAAGTTGAATACGTGGCCATCACCTTTACCAAAACCTTCCAAAATGAGTTGTACTTCTTGCTCAATACGTGCCGCAGGAGCATACAACATAGACGGGTCCATATTGCCTTGTAGCGCAACTTTATCACCAATACGTGCTTTTGCATCAGCCATGTCCACTGTCCAATCCAAGCCTACAGCATCACAACCAGTGGCGGCGATAGACTCTAACCACAGACCTGCGTTCTTAGTGAACAATGTGACGGGAACTTTTCGTCCATCATTTTCGCGGGTCAGGCCATCGACGATCTTATGCATGTACTGTAAAGAAAATTCTTGGTAATCGCGACCTGATAGTACACCGCCCCATGTATCAAATACCATTAACGACTGAGCACCAGCGGCAACTTGCGCATTAAGATACAAAATAACGGAATCTGCCAGTTTATCTAGCAGCAGGTGTAAAGCTTGTGGCTCACTAAAGGCCATCTTTTTGATTTTGGTAAAAGCTTTGCTTGAACCTCCTTCGATCATATAAGTGGCTAACGTCCAAGGACTTCCGGAAAAACCAATTAAGGGTACTGTACCATTTAAATTTTTACGCACGGTACGCACAGCATTCATTACGTAACCTAGCTCTACTTCAGGATCTAGTATTGGTAATTTTTGAATATCAGCCATACATGTTAATGGGCGTTCAAACCTTGGGCCTTCTCCAGTTTCAAAATACAAGCCTAGACCCATCGCATCAGGAATAGTCAAGATATCAGAAAATAAAATAGCAGCATCTAGATCGAATCTGCGCAGCGGTTGCAGTGTTACTTCACAGGCTAACTCGGCATTTTTACACAGTGACATAAAGTCGCCAGCCACTGCTCTCGTGGCTTTATATTCAGGTAAATATCGACCTGCTTGGCGCATCATCCATACTGGAGTAATGTCGACTGGTTGACGCGACAGTGCCCGTAAATATCTATCATTTTGCAATGGCTGCATTGATTTCCTCAAATTAGAATAAACTTGCCCAAAACTAGGTTTAAAGGCTTAAAAAATAATGTATTGTAGCGATTTTAGATACTGAAAAAAGATTAAATTAGATTATATTTAGTAAAAATTTGCGCCCTGAGACGTTTTTCCAGTCGCAACTGTTACGTAAGCGATAAAAATAAGGAGCTTTTTGACGAGTCCAAGATGCTAAAATAGACAAGTCTTGCTGACATAAGGTTTTCTATTACTTAACATTTGCTTTACTGTTTATTCGATGAGTGAGTCGGTATAGTAATATTTTGCTGTTGCTTTATCTCTTCAATCGTATGCTGAATAAGCTGCCCTGCGATAGATAGTTTAGGTGGAATATTAGGCAGTTTTTCTGGCTCAAACCAATATGCTTCGAGTATCTCTTTACCATCTACTTTTATTTCGCCTGAGTCGAAGTCCGCCAAAAAGCCAACCATTAGTGAGTGAGGAAAAGGCCACGGTTGGCTCGCAAAGTAGCGCAAGTTTTTGACTTTTATGCCTACTTCTTCAAACACTTCTCTGTGCACCGCCTCTTCAAGTTTTTCACCACTTTCCACAAAGCCAGCCAGAGTCGAAAACATCTGCCGCGCTCGTTGTGGTTTGCCTTGGGCTAACAATATTTTGCCTTCACGGCGAATAGACACAATAATGCAAGGAGAGATTCTAGGATAACAGCGGTGCTGACATCGCGAACATTGTATTGCCATTTCCCATTCTATTTGCTGCATGGAACTGCCGCATTGACCACAAAACTTATGAGTTCGCATGAATAGTGCTATTTGCCATGCTCTAGAAGCAATACCAAAAAAGCTAGTTTCGTTTTGCATTAATAAGGCACGCATACTGATCAAATTAAGTTTTGTGTGTTCAGTATATTCGCTACCCATATCGATTAAAAAACAGGGTAGACCGTTATGCTCACCTACTTTGACTATTTGCTTTTGATAGGCATGGGCAAAATCAAGTGCCTCCCACTTAGCGATTATTAATTCTGCATTGTGAGCTGGTTGAAAAATTTTATCGCCGCTAAAAATTAACCAAATAGCTCTTGTTTCAGCAGTTACTGATATGTTTTGTTCGTTCATTATATAGTTACCAGAAGTGGCAGCTACTAGAGATAGAAGTAGTAGTTACCAGAAATCAAATATTTGAGATTAAGTTAACACAGTAAAACACAGCATAGAAAAATACTTTAATAAGAGCCTAGATCGCTAATGCTGACTGAAATTGACGGCTGTAAGCTGATAATAAATAGTTAAAATACGCAACCCATAAAAATTAGTGTTATAATTTGAAGTTTGTTTTGAAGGAATTAACGTGACTAATACTGATCAAGATCCTATTGCAGTTCAAGTATATAAAGCTAGGCAATTTTGTGAAGACAAAGGCGCAAGGTTTACGCTATTAAGAGAAAAAGTCTATGCGTTACTACTTGAAAAACACAGTGCTGTAGGTGCCTATGAGCTGTTGGACGCTCTCAAGCTAACAGAGTCCAGTGCAAAACCTGCCACAGTATATAGAACTCTAGATTTTCTCTTAGAATTTGGTCTTATACATAAAATTGAGTCAACCAACGCATTTGTTGCCTGCCATCATTTTGACTGCTCTCATCCTGTGCAGTTTTTGATTTGTGATACCTGCGGCGACGTAAAAGAAATCCAATCTGAAGGTTTAAAAGATACTTTAGACAAACAAGCTCAGACCGTCGGTTTTAATGTGGTAAAGCAAACCATCGAAGCTCATGGTACCTGCGTCACTTGCCAATAATCTAAGTTTGAACAAGAAATAGTTAACTTAATAAATGCAGATTTCATTAACTTTCCATCATTACTTTGGTAAACATACTGCAAATTTTAGCGCACGCTTAATTAGTCTTATACAAACCTAAAAACAAAAGTAGTTCTTAAGTTATGTGCAATATTTTGGTTGAATTGGCATAGTTTCTTGTAACATTACTGCAACTGCTGTGTAGCTTAAGAAACGTCTCATATTAAGACTATTTTACTACATGCCACATCTTACTCAGGGGGTCTAATTAAGGTAGATAAGCGTTACATTTAAGATAATTATTCGCAGCACTTTTGAGGTGGTTTTGACTAAAGTCTTAGAAATAAAAATTTTTATCGTTTCAAATTTATATCATATGAGCTAACTGTATAGGCATGTTTTATTAAGTAATGATTTAACTGGTCTTATTGTTAACGTTGACCCAGAGATTATGATGGGAAATAATAATACGTGAGCGCTGGATAAACACCATGAATAATCATTTAGTTGTAACATGTTATAATTGTCGACTAACTAGCTTGAGCAAATCGTTGCTTTGAGGCAACATTCTTACGTAACTTGCAAAATTAGAAAAGATATTTAGAAAGCCTACGAAATGTTAAAATTTCAAGGATATAAACTTTTATAAAAATCGTTCCATTATTATTTTGAACGTAGCTTTAAATTTTGGGATGCGGTGAGGGATTATGCTAAGTGAATAGAGGAAAAAAGCCGTCAACTAGGTGTGACTCTTTTACAGAGTGTGAGCATCTAACTAAAATAGAGTAACTAATACATGGGCTGCACATACATTTAATATAAAGATATGTGCTAAACAAACTTAGAACGATAATAAAGGGTGAGTTAAAATGAAAAAATTATTAATTGGTAGCGCTATTGCTGCTATTTTCAGTGCTAATGTACAAGCACAAGAACAGACTAAAGATAACGAAAAGTGGGTTGCCGGTTTTGTTGAGTATTATGCAACTGAATCTGATGCTCCAGATTTTTTAGACAACGGTACTGGATTTGGTGCTGAATACGGATTTAAGTTTACTCCAGCGTGGGCAACAAGGTTAGAAGTATCTCACTTAAGCGTTGATGCAACTCCTTTAGATAGGTCAGGAATCCGTGTAGGTGTTGACTTATTATATTTCAATGACCTTTTTTATACTTTTGGTGGTTTAAAATTTGCTGAAGTTAGTGACGTTGATTTTCTGTTTAACTACGGTCTAGGTAAACATTGGGATATAAGTAACAGTTTAAAAGTTATAACCGAAGTTGCTGTCTATCAGACTTTAGATGATGGTGATAACAACACGCACATTGGATATAAGCTGGGTCTTGCATATTCATTTGGTGGTTCTGCTACTTCAGCGGTCGCTAGAGATGGAGATAATGATGGTGTAATAGATGGGCAAGATAAATGCTTGTTTACGCCTGCAGATACGCAAGTAGATGCAACCGGTTGTGAGATGATTACAGCTGTAGCACAAGACCAGGACCAAGATGGCGTACTGGATATGCAAGACCGATGTGCAGACACACCAATGTCAGATAAAGTAGATGCCAGTGGTTGTAGTGTGTTTACTGAAGAGCAATTCACAATCGACCTTAAGGTATTATTTGCAAACAATAGCTCTAAGATAAACAACCCAAATGATAGCCAGTTCCAGGAATTTGCTGATTTTATGACCCGCTTTCCAGGTACTGATACAGTAATAGAAGGTCACTCTTCTGCTCCTGGTGAAGATGCTTATAATATGAGATTATCACAGACTCGAGCCAATGAAGTTCGGGAGTTGTTGGTTAATCAATATGGTATTTCTGGTTCGCGTTTAACTGCAAAAGGTTTTGGAGAAACTCAATTGTTAGATACTGCTAATACTGCTCAAGCCAACATGGTTAATCGTCGTTCAATTGTGACCGCAAAAGTCACTTCTCGCGAGAAGGTAAAAGTAGTCAAATAAGTTACCTTCACACAAAAAAAGAGATGCTGCTGCATCTCTTTTTTTGTGTGAAAATTAGTAGCTACTAATATTTATCCTCTGCTGCGGGTCCGGAGTAATTGTCAAAGCGTGAAAACTGGCCTTGGAATGTCAAGCGCGATGTTCCAATAGGGCCGTTACGTTGTTTACCGATAATAATTTCAGCAACGCCTTGATCAGTGCTTTGCTCGTTATAAACTTCGTCTCGATAAATAAACATAATTAAATCAGCGTCTTGCTCAATTGAACCTGATTCACGTAAATCTGAGTTGATAGGGCGCTTATCACTTCGCTGTTCTAGGCTTCGGTTTAATTGTGATAAAGCAACAACGGGCACTTCTAACTCCTTTGCCAAAGACTTAAGTGAGCGTGAAATCTCAGCAATTTCTAGAGTTCGGTTATCGCTCAAGCCTGGTACTTGCATTAATTGCAAATAATCAATCATTATCAGGCTAATCCCCCCTCTTTCCCGAGCTAATTTTCTTGCTCGGGTGCGCACATCCATAGGTGTTAAACCAGAAGAGTCATCAATGAATAGATTGTCTTTGTCTTTTAACATGGCCATAGTATTGGACATTCTTGCCCAGTCTTCATCATCCAGCTGAGCAGTACGAATTTTAGTTTGATCGACTCGGCTAAGTGATGCCAACATTCTCATCATTATCTGTTCAGAGGGCATTTCCAAGCTGAATACCAGTACTGGCTTTTCCTCAAGTAACATTGCATTTTCACATAAATTCATAGCGAAAGTGGTTTTACCCATTGAGGGTCTAGCTGCAACAATAATTAAGTCTGAAGGTTGCAAACCGCTGGTCTTTTTATCTAAGTCGGTGTAGCCAGTGGACACTCCAGTGACCTCTTTATTACTTTTAACTAATATCTCAAGACGGTCAATAGTTTTGGTTAATACCGCTTCAACGTTTTTTGGTCCTTCGTTTTTACCTGTGCGTTTTTCAGCAATCTCGAATACTTTACTCTCGGCCATATCGAGAATTTCGCCGCTATTACGACCTTCAGGGTTATACCCAGTGTCAGCAATTACGTGGGCAACACCAATTAATTCACGGATCACCGCGCGCTCTTTTATTATTTGTGCGTAAGCAGATACGTTAGCTGAGCTTGGCGTGTTTTTGGCTAATTCACCCAAATAAGCAAAACCTCCAGCAGATTCTAGCTCATTCATACCTTCTAATTCTTCAGAAACAGTAATGAGATCAATAGGGTAGCTTTTAGTCAGGAGACGTACAATCGCACGAAAAATAATTTGATGTGAGCGGTTATAAAAATCTGCCTCTACCACGACCTCCGCCACTTTATCCCATGAATCAGGCGCAATAAGCATGCTACCTAAGACTGATTGCTCAGCTTCGATAGAGTGAGGTGGGACTTTTAGTTTTTCAACTTTAGCGTCTGAATTTTTTTGTGGTACAGCTTTAACAGGCATCGATTTAATCAGCTCAAATAGGGTCAATCAGTATGCGCTAAATATCCCTAAAAAGTAAACCTTGTGCAGCCTTAGACTTTATACGATTTACTTATTAACATGCTTCGAAATAGCAGCAATAAAACGTTCACCATAACGTTCGAGCTTCGTTTGACCCACTCCATGAATATCTAAAAACTCAAACTGGGACTCTGGAAATTTATCTGCCATATCGGCTAATGTTGCGTCACTGAACACCACAAAAGGTGGAACGTCATCCTGCTCAGCAATAATTTTGCGTAAATATTTAAGTTTAGCAAACAGTGCTCGGTCATAATCTGGGGTACTTAGTTGTAACCTTTTGCCTAAATCAAGACTCAGTCTTGGTACCGCAAGCTGCAGTTTCTGGGCTTGCTGCAATATTGGCCTTGCTTCCTCAGTAAGCTTTAATACTGCATTTTGAGTGATATCTACCCTTAAAAACCCACGGTGGACTAATTGATTAATAATATTGTGCCAATAAGCATCTGACTTGCTTTTACCGATGGCGTAAGTCGTCAACTTATCATGACCGTATTCTAGGATGCGTTTTAGTTGTTTACCTCTAAGTACATCAATCAAATATTGACCAGAAACAGCTTGTTTTAGTCGAAACACGCAAGAAAGTACTTTCTGTGCATCTATAGTCCCATCAAATGCTTTTGGCGGATCGAGACAAATATCACAGTTACCACAGTGGCCTGCTGAATATTCTGCAAAATAATTAAGTAATATTTGGCGACGACAGGTTTGCGCTTCACCAAAAGCTTCCATGGCGGCAAATTTTTGTAGTTCTACGTTATTTCGTTGTGGATTTTCACCAGTGGATATCCATTGACGAATACGAGCTACATCTTTTTCGTCGAATAGTAATAACGCTTCGGCAGGCATACCGTCTCTGCCTGCTCGGCCTATTTCTTGATAATACGATTCGATGCTGCGTGGTAAGTCAAAATGCACAACAAAGCGTACATTGGATTTGTCTATACCCATTCCAAACGCCACTGTTGCTACTATGATATCAATCTTATCTTGTATAAAATCACGCTGTATTTTATCACGTATTTCACCTTCAAGACCCGCGTGGTATCCCGCACAATTAATTCCTTGTTTGGCTAAAGCGATGCTCAGGTCGTCCACTTTTTTGCGACTATTACAATAAATAATACCACTACCGTCTTGTTGTTTAACAAAAGCGATGGCTTGCTCTGTGGCTTTGTATTTTGTGACCTGGTTGTAACGAATATTGGGTCGGTCAAAACTTCCTTTGAAAATAAAAGGTTGGTGTAAATTTAGCTGCTGAGTGATGTCTGCTCGAGTGGCAAGGTCTGCGGTAGCTGTTAACCCCATCATTGGAATATCAGGAAAAGTCGCTTTTAATTGCCCAAGTAGTCTGTAGTCCTTTCTAAAATCATGCCCCCAATGAGACACGCAATGCGCTTCGTCAACAGCAATAAGGCTAATTGTGAGTCCTTGCAAACGGCGGATAAACTCCAGCTGCATCAGTCTTTCTGGTGCAACATAAATAAGCTTATATTTTCCATGCTGCATGCCTCTAAAAACATTGAGCATATCTTGTGATGATAAGTTTGAATTTATGTAAGCGGCCTCCACACCATAGGTTAAAAGAGCATCGACCTGATCTTTCATTAACGATATCAAAGGCGAAACAACAATTGTCAGACCAGGCAACAATATAGCAGGAATTTGGTAGCACAAAGACTTACCACCACCGGTAGGCATCAGTACTAACGCATCTTTTTGTTGCATTACTTGGGTGATGACCTGTGCCTGACCGTCGCGGAAATGGTCATACCCAAAGGTATGTTTTAGTACCTGTTGCGCTTGGGTTATTGCAGGTGAGGAATGCGCTGAGTGCTCTAACAACTGTTGCCCAAAAGAAATGTGTAAATACTAAGTTTACGTGTTTTTATCTTGAGGTTCACTTGCTAACAGGGAAAAAACTGGTCTGATTGTGTTTGTATTAGAAATATTCTGTAGAGACTTCAAATGACATCACAAGAATTGCGTATATTTGTTATCGATTTTTTTAATAATAAGATGCCATTTAACCAGTTACTGGGTTTTACTATTAGACGTCAACTAACTTGTCCGGTTGGCGTCAATTAACTTGGCCGGTATTTGAGTTTAGTTTTATAGCTTGTTTTTTACGGTAGCTCTCGCCTTTAATTTGATAGATATCACTGTGGTGAACA
>Ga0222645_100862_pt1 | contig 15156 bp, 12 predicted proteins | sample AntAcemetagen292_FD_179881 | JGI IMG/M metagenome (GOLD analysis project Ga0222645, IMG submission 179881) | Saline water microbial communities from Ace Lake, Antarctica - #292 | ecosystem: Environmental > Aquatic > Non-marine Saline and Alkaline > Saline | place: Antarctica: Ace Lake | collected...
TTGAGCCTAAGCTAGTCAAGAAAAACCAATCTCGGTTTACGTCAATGGATGAAAAAATCCTTTGGTTATATGCGCAAGGTATGAGCACCCGAGACATCGTACAAGCCTTTGATGAATGGTACGGGGCTGATATATCGCCCACGCTGATATCGAGAGTGACGAATGCCGTCATCGACAAAGTCGTTGAATGGCAATCACGTCCACTGGACCCCATTTATCCCATTGTTTATCTTGATTGTATTGTACTGAAAGTTCGCCAAGACAAACGCGTTATCAATAAATCCATCTTTCTTGCGCTGGGTATTAATGCTGAAGGTCAAAAAGAATTAATGGGTATGTGGATAGCCGAGAACGAAGGCGCTAAGTTCTGGCTGAGTGTGCTAACAGAGCTGCAAAACCGCGGTGTAGAGGATATCCTCATTGCCTGCGTAGATGGCCTCAAGGGTTTTCCTGATGCCATTCACGCTGTGTTCCCGCAAACCCATGTACAACTGTGTATCGTGCACATGGTGCGTAATTCGTTGAAGTACGTTTCTTGGAAAGATTACAAGGCGGTGACAACTGACTTAAAGCTAATTTACCGCTCCAGTACAGAAGAAGAGGCGCTGCTTGAACTAGAGCGTTTCAGCGACACCTGGGACGAGCAATATCCACAGATTAGTAAATCGTGGCGGGCAAACTGGGAAAACTTAAACACCTTCTTTAATTACCCTGCGGATATCCGCAAAGCGATTTACACGACCAACGCCATTGAGTCTCTCAACAGCGTTATCCGTAAGGCACTTAAGAAACGAAAGGTATTTCCAAGCGATGACTCAGCTAAGAAAATGGTGTACTTAGCCATCACCGAAGCATCTAAAAAGTGGACGATGCCAATTCATCACTGGCGGCAAGCGATGGTTCGTTTTATCATCGAGTTCGGGGACCGTCTCGAGAAGCATCTTAAAGGGGCAGTTACACAGAATCCGTTACATGCTCAAACAGTTCTAATTGAACAACCTGAATCATGTTATCGCGCTCTAAAGCTATTTGAAGAGGGTAACGGTGATTTTTCGGATGCATTAATAGCCACTCTTAGCAAAGATGTAGGATGCTTTGAAACGATGACATTTGATAAGAAAGCAAAGTCCGTTGGAATGACGTTGCTATCAATTTAACTGTGTGGGAATAAAGACACAACTCTTGTTTTTTAAAAGGTATCTTTATCTTAAAGCGTGCAAAGTTTTTCCGCTTTGTTTAGTAGTGCCGACTTTCAGTGATATCTCATCGAGTGCCTGCAACTGTTTAGACTATCAGCTAACTGTCGGTCATACTGAACCACCAAACAGCATGTTTAGGCTGGGGCAGCTGGCGGATAATGTCTGATGGAGAAAACTGCGGACGCTCTGAAGAAGATTGGGCGCCAGTATTAACCGTACGAGATAGAGGAAAGCATACAGATGAAGTGGTTCCGTCATCCGTATCTGAAGAGCAACTCAGTAAAGAGCTTCAAGATAAAATATAAAAGATAGTGTCCTGTGCAGCAATGGCTTTAGAGCATATCAAGTTTGCCTAGGAAAATGATTTAATACACGAACGGCTGAATATAGCCGCTGGTATACAAGTTATTGAAAAGGTATTTCACACTCAAAACGTGAATGCATACCACAGCCGTTTAAAATTTTGGATGGACGTTCCCACTATGAGACCACCAAGTATTTAGAGAGTTATTTGGGTTGGTTTTGATTTTAGATACAAATAAAAACAATCTGTTCGAAGCTCAACAACAGTCGGCGGGAACATAGCCATTGTTTTTCATCTCATTGAAATGATGATAACCGGCCCTACACACTGTTAAATGTATTATAAGACTTGAATTTTTAATGTGCTCGATAGGAGTACTCGGTAGTGTTGTTATTTGAAGTTTTGTCATCACGTACTACCTCAGTATTAGACTTCAAAATATACAATTATTTTTCAGTCTAATAAAGACTACACCACCTCGCATGTGATACGAAGACCAATATAATACCCCTATAATGATTGTTCAGCGACCAACTGAACATCAAATACAAAGTGATGTAGTTTTACCAAATGATACTGAGTGAGAGACCAATAACACCCATTATTTAAACGCTACACTTTAAAACTCCCCTTCTGATACATGCTTAACCTTTTTAGATAGCGGTATGGGTGTTGATACGATAACAACTTCCCTATTTTCTTGAGCATTGAAATGACGGTAACTTTTAAGTTCTGACAATACTTTTGAGCCCGAAAGGTGGACAGATTTTTCTGTCATAGTAATTAAACCAAGGCATATCTTCTTCTTCATATTCTTTGGCAGTGGTAGGTAGCCTTGGCATAGCCTCACCCGTCAATTTATGCCATTGAGATGCGTCTACAATATGAATGAAACAACGTGAAGCATTTTCTGTATCCTAAACACCTATACCATAAGGGTCTTCTTCTATTGTCTGATTTATCTTACCGCCAGCCATAAAACCCATAAATGGTGGCTCTGACTGTTCGAAGCATACATTCATATGACACTTAACTATTTTTTTCTCAAACATGCGGTGATAAACATCAGCTCGCATTGGAATGGCTATCAATTGCAACCCACCAAACTCAGCACTACCGGTAATTTGCTCTTCGGCAGATTCCCCCTGAACAAGACGAGTGGCAACAAATTGTCGCACTTCCTGCTCAGACACCTTATACCCATCTAACCAAGGTTGTTCCGGAATGACCATATAATCTTGTGGGTCATCAATTAAAACGTTCTCTAATGGCAGCCCAGTGATTGCATTAACTTTGCCAGTAGCTATTTTGATTGCAATCGGATAATCACCATCAAAATTTATCCATATAACTTCACTTTGATACATAGGTAGAATAACCCCACCACGCTTTGCATCGCTTGCATTCATCTGTTTTTGATAATCTTCAAAATATCTAAGTTGTATTTCTCCAAGGCCGTCTGGCGATGGATAGCTCTTGTTATCATCAGGTACACGCAACGTTTTCAGAAACGATACTGATGCTTTTGCTTTTCTATGTACTTCGGGAAAGCTTATCTCTAATTTGTCGTTCTTCACCTCAATCATAATTTATATCTTAACTCCAGTTATCAATCACCATCTGATACTTCTCGAACAATGCGTAAAATTGCATGTTCTGGTGTGTGTTTCAGCTCACAAATTATCTGTGCAAACAATGCTGGTCGAGAGCAGATTATGTTTTGTAATTCATTACTTACGCGACCGGTCATTGCTAGAAGCACGTCAATATCTAAATTTAGTTCATGCGCAACCTTCTCAATAAAAATTTCTGAAGGTGGGCTACCTTCTTCTCGCTCAACAGCACTTAAATGAGAAGGTTGCACAACAAGTCGCACTGCAACTTGCCGCAATGAATAACGCTTATCTTGCTTTTTAAGCAATTCTCTTTGTTTTCTTATAAATTCACCAATCATATTGACTACTGAACAGTGTACATTTCAAGCCTGAACTTAGAAAAGGAACTAAAATGTCAGATGTTCAAAACTCAGTAAAAGGATTGTTTAAGGAGCTACCTCATGTGTTCGGCCTTGAAACATATCATTTACCACAAGAGTGGTTGTCAGAGTTTGACACCTCATTTGTAAACCTAAGTCAGCTCCCTGAAATTTTAGAAGCTACTCCACTAAACTCGCAAAGTCAGGCATACACAATTTCTCCTATCGAAGTCAAGCTGCCTTCTAGTATTAGTAGTCTACCCAGAACCGTAACTTGTGATAGGGATTTGCCATTGTGGCCGCCAATTGGCGCATGTGGGTTTTATCTACCATTTCATTATTCTATCTCAAATTGGGGTGTTTACCTTATAGGAGATAGAGTTACTAAGTTAGCAATAGCAATTCACAGTCGAGCACCTAATACGTCATACGAGCATTGTTATGTGGCGGCGACATCCTTTACTTACTACCACGAAGCGTATAACCATAAAATCGAAATGTTAGCGACTAGGATGGAGTTATTCTCGCAGAAACCGGTATACACCCAAGACTTTGAAAAATATTATCAAGAGAGCTTCAATCGTAATGAACCGAATGAAGAGACAGCGGCAAATATCTGTGCAGTCATTCAAACCCGAAAAATTTTAGAAGGTCTTAAAGTAACTAAAGTAGTTGTTACTGCCATTGATAATGCCTTGTTGTTTTATATTTCTAAGTCTCCGCTTCATTACAGTCTAGCGTCTAATTTTTTCCTTCCATACGATAAGCGTAAAACTGTAATGGATGAATGGTCAGCGATTGAACATAGATTTTTTGATAATCTTGCTCGTGAACATTTTGGTGGAATTAAATTAAATAGCGATACTTGGGGTTGGGGTACCGCTTTACTAACACCAAGAAATAAGGTGAATGGAAAAATGACATTTATATGGACCAAAGGTGGGGCTCCACGACGATTAACAACATTAACTAACTGATATTTTTTACTAGCACTCTCAAACATATATAAGAAAGTTCAAGAATTAGCTAAAAGGTGTTTGGGTACACTTGACCACAAAAAACAGATATGTTGTAACGCCAACTTAATTATGCTGGAGCTTAATTACTTTGACTAACACTAGGGGTATAATAATACTGACAAAAGTAGCTTTTAATATTTAAAAGCTACTGAAATTGACACATGGTTCCCTGTGCATATGACGTATTGTTTCTCCACAACACATACTGGGCGTTAAGAAATAATAGTGTACTGAACTATTTTTTTGAGTATCTTTTTTGGTGTCATTACTCCGCTTATTTTACTGTTACCAACAATGCAAAACTGATCCACTTAATTAATTGAGATCTGATCTAGTTGTTACACACGGGTACCTTTTTAGGAGGTGCCATGACTTCAAAAGAAGAACTTATGAAAATATAGATTTTGCATCAACAAGGGCATTCACAACGAGCGATAACTAGAGAGCTTGGTATCTCTCGAAATATAGTGAAGCACTACCTTAAAAATGAGTCATCAGCACCTAAGTATTCTGCCAGAGTAACGAAACAGTCTAAGCTTTCACCGTTTCTATCCTTTATTCATTCACGTATAGCGCAAGCATCACCTGTGCACTTGCATGGTGTGGTGATTTACCGAGAGATAGAAGAACTGGGATACACAGATAGTCAGTCATTGTTATGGCAATAACCGATAACAAAATGTTAAAAATCGATTATGACACCACGCTCCTGTATCACCAGCTTGCTATCTATACCCGTTATCAATGAAAATGCTTGATTTTGTCTGGTTTGAGGATCAAGCTCCTTACATGATCGATATCTCCCTCACCCCTGAGCAAAAAATTGCGCTAGAAGCACAGCACAAAAAAGCCCGTGACGGAAGAGAGCGTGACCGTATTAAAGCAGTGCTGTTACGTAGTGAAGGGTGGTCGTTTTAGGTTGACCACATCACCTAAAACCTTCGTCAAGTGGTTACTTTAGGTAGGAGATGGTTTATTGTTGTAAATTACAACACCCTGAATGTCAGGTTTTACTGTTGTAAATTACAACATAAAAAATGGTAGTTAAAAATCTTGTATATATGAAACTGACTTATTCCCTACCCTATTTTAAGGAATTGGATACCTTAAGCTTATCGATAATAGATAAAAAGTCTGATTCTTGCGGCAAACCTTTGAAGGTTAAAGTTAAATTATCACCTACTTTTTTTATAATTAGCTTTGAACCTGTAAAAGACATTATTTCGCTGCTAGATTTCGCAGTATCTTTTAACTGTTTGATAATTGCTTTAAGAAACAAGTTGTTTCTAAGAATTGAGTGATTGTTTTTTACGTATGCAATAGCAGTTTTAACACTCTTCTGATCTGCCGTATAGAAATTTGAAACCTCAATAAGAGCATTGAGTTTAACTTTGGAAACGTCTTCAAGGTATAAATGAAAATTACAATCATAATAAACTTTCTGAGCAAGTAACGAACGGGATAGATTTCCAGGGTCAATGTCAGTGAGTCTTGCAATTTCTCTCAAACCAAGGATTTTGTCATCTATGAGAGGTAATAAAGAAAGCCACCTTTCAAAAGGTGTGATATCGACCCTTTCCTCATTTTCAGTGATCATTAATGTTGCAGCTTCACTATCAGATATATCTTTTAAAAAAGCATTAAATACACCTACACCCCTTGAGGCTTCATAGCGAAGTCTACCAATAACAAGTTCGTAAATTACCCTACCATTAGTAGTTGTTTTTTCTGTCTTTCTGACAACACCTGGGAAGTGCTGTCCTTCAGACTCAATAGATTTTCTGATATTAGATACCTTGATGGTATCTAAAGAGCTTTTATGTCTATCGTGATATTTAAAAAAAATGACTTGATCATGCTCAAGGTGTAGAACTGTTTGCCTTATAGACGCAGCCCTCTTAACGTTAGCACCAGAAGCTAATGCAATAGCCGGATTAGAAATGTAATTTTGTGGACTAACATCATTGGGAACAACTACAGGTGGATTTTTTTCAGATGAAGTACTAACGGTATTACTTGAATCTTTTAAACTGTTGAGCAAACCATCAATATTATTTTTTCTCTTAGACATGAGTTATATTTCTCTTTAAAAGCTCTGTAGAAATTTCATTGAACAAAGCTGTCATATTTTCGATAATACGTTTATCTAATTTTTCAGCTTCCCAAGGGGTTTCAAATACGGCGGTAGAATTATCTATAGCTTCAGAATGTAACATTGCATTAGAGTACATGTGTCGATTTAAAACAGCTTCCATGAGTGGCATAAAATCTCGTGCTTTTTCATTCTTTCGATCATACATGGAGGCCATTACTTTAATACTGTTGAACCTCTTAAGTTCATCAATTTTACCTACGTATTCGGTCGCTGTTTTAAGGAACTGCCTAGTGGAAACGAAGTCTAACATCCTTGGTGGGCAGGGAATTACTATGTTGTCTACAGCAATTAAAGTTTGTATTCCAATAATTCCGAGTGAGGGTGGTGCATCAATAATTATGAAATCAAATTTATCTTTGATAGTGTCAATACCGTCTTTCAGACGTCGAAAGAAGTCAAGTGCAGCCTCTTTAGTACTTCCAGATATCTGAGATGCTGCTTCAAATTCTGAGCTACTTAGATGCTGATTTGCTGGTATCAGATATAATCCATCTATATGTGTTTCCCTGACTGCATAATCTAATGTATCTTGCTCACCGTAAAGGGTGAATGGAAGGACGGTTTCGTGTTCTTCTATATCTTCATCAGGACTGTATCCAAACATAGCTGTTGTTGAGCCTTGAGAGTCCATATCAACAATTAATGTTTTGTATCCTTGCATGGCTAAGTATTGTGCCAAACAAACAGCAGTAGTAGTTTTACCAACGCCGCCCTTGAAGTTATATATTGCAGAAACTATTCCGAGTTTCACCTCATCGGTTTTAATACCCTTTGGCTTTATTAAAAAATGTTCTCGTAGAATATTAATATCTTTGAGGGTGTAACCTTTTCGGCGACCTTTATCATTAAGTTCAGGTTTATTTATTACGCCTCGATTTTCACAATTATAAAGTGATGTTGTGCTTTTTCCAATTATTCGACAAACCTCGTTTGTGGTATACAGCCGCATTGTTCGAATTGTATTAGGAGCGATGCCACTTTCTCTGGCGTGCTTAATGAGACAGTCCATCGCCGAGGTGACAGTTTGAAAGTTACCTTCTTCCACTTGTAATTACTCCTAGATATAATAAGAATTTTTGCTATTTCTATTATATCACTTTATTTATTAAAATAATAAAAATAGCGCTTTTATTGTTAATTTGTAAAATAAAGAGAAAATAAATGCAATATCAAAAGTTAATTCTGATACTGCTACATTAATTCTTCTAGAAGAATCAAGAAAAATTTTTATTGTTGTAATGAAAATTATGAGACATTCACTTCGAAATATCCTAAGAATAAATCATTTGGCACATCCCTAAAAGATTAACTTATTGTAATGTAGCTTAACCAATTAATTTTTTTTTGCTGGACAGCAGTAAAGTAAAAATAAAATGATATTACGAAGTTTGTAATGACATATGGTTAAAAATAGAGTGCGTAGTTAAATAAATTAATGTTGGTATAATTGCTAGATTATTTAAATAATTAAATATTTTTCACATTACGTATACTCGTAAAAGCTGTAAATTTTTTTATAGATAACATCAATTTCTATTTGGAAAGTTACGTCCTCTATTGCATCAGTTTCATAAAAAATAACGTGATAATATGTTTAAGATACCCATCAATAAAGTCTCAGTAAAGATAGTACCCAAGAGCATTATTTCATTACTATATGATACGGGATTGAAGATGTATTTTTAACATTAATAGTTAAAACATGGTCAGAGTGCAATTCAACCTATAAAGAAAAAACTTAGATATATTTAGGATGAGAACTAACGGTCAATAATTAATATAATAGATTATTAAAAATCATAAAAACTGCCAAACTTAAGTTGAATTTATGCTTTGAAATATCAGGAATTCTATATATCAAAAAAAGGTGAGCACTGTTGTAATTTACAACACCAAAAAGATACAAATCAATGTATTAAGATAATACGTCTGCCATTGAAAAGTACGCCAGCAATAACTGATGCTTGCTTTTTAAAGCACGAATATTCGTATAATAACGAAGTTAAGTGCCATTACTTGTTACTTTTCTTTCATCTGCTTACGACTCCTAAAGCAAAATGTACAAAGCACTAGGCATTCTAATAAAATCGTATCGTGTTATTTTATTGACAACAATCTAACTTCACCTTGAAACTAGGGGCCAACTTGTTGGGAAATAATGTCGTCAAATCTCAACTTAATAGTTTAAAATTAAAATTCTTAGATACCTTTTGATTTCCATATTTTGCTTAAGATACTTGGAGCGATTAGTAGTACATTTTATGTTCGTCGATTTGAAAAATTATAAATTAAATTTTTATTATAACTTATTTAATATGGTATTTAAGCTGCCTTTACATGACAGTCTTCACACGTAAGTGTGATGCTCCAACATTCCTTGTGGCTCATCAATAGATTAAAACTATCAATTAGTTTTTTATTTTGAAATTCGCGGGTACTATTTTTGTGATAGTTAGCTATTCACTTATTGACCATTTTTAGGTCTGCATTCTGCGTTTTAGCTATCTATGCTTTATATTCGTCGTTTTAAAATGAACTGCGCCTAACAGTCGAATGAGCATACGGTGATCTTTGACCTTAGCTCAGTGTTTTAATTAAAGCTGTTTAAATATAAACATATTAGATTATACATTTACGATAATTGGTGTGATTTCATAGCTATGGTCATCCCCACAATTTAGCCACTTTATTTTTTTCGAATATTCTAAAAAATCATCCTCTGAACTAAATCATCATTGTCAACAAGATAGCCTGCCTCCGAAATAATCCTAACAATACCTGTCAATACAATTTTTTTGATAAGCAGTTTAATTCAGCCTTAAATTATCTGCGGAGGTATGTTAAATAATGAAAAAAATTTAATTCATTTTGTTAAACAGGCTTCAGATTATTTAGATATTTTGACAACCATAATAATGGCTTTCAATTCAAACATTGTTTATACGACTTTTGGAGAAATATAACGATGTAATAAATAAAGTAGGAGTTTTAAATTTGTTCTAGAAACAAAATTTAGTATGAATTGCATTATCACTGAAAATGGGGCGGGGTGGGGGGCTTGAGTGTCAAGGAAAGGTATCAAGCAAGAATAGGCCTAAGCCAGTGAGGTAATGTTTAGTTGTTAGTACTTGGCAGTAAGCTAGACTCTAGATTAGTTTTGTTGAATTTCATAACTTTTTGGCGGCGTGCTCTTAATAAAATTTTTTTTAAATAGCGTGGAAAAAAATATTAAAAGTCAGCTTTAATAAGCAACAAAGAAGTAAAATCAATTTGAATATCATTACGGATACTTAAAGTGTGTTTACTCTGTTGGACGTATACTAGAAGTCAGCTTAAATTCTAAGAAAATATAGATGGGTGTCAAATTAACTCTATTAATATTAAAATTTAGCTTAAATAAAATAAAAGTACTAAAAGTCAGCTTTAAAAGTAATATTCAAATAATGAAGCTAAGAGTAAATAAAGGCAAATCTATATAGCTTGTAATAATGAGTACAAAATATAAGCATACTTATAGTATCACACTAACAAACAAAGCATACTTTAAGTAAAGTACCCTAAAGTATAATAAAAAAATTTATACCTTGAACAATCTTCAAATAATTTAAGCCGGTTAAAATAAAACTCAAAACAAAAAATATTAGAAGTATGCTTTAGAATAGTGCAATACTAAAAGTATGCTATTAATTTGAGCTTATTTTCAGTATTTATAAGCCCAAATATTAAAATTAAAGCATACTTCTAATACTAATATTAGAAGTATGCTTTAATTTTAATATATTTAGAAATCGTCCCAGCTGTTAGTCTCTAAAAATTTATTTTAAATGTAGTTAAAAAAATGAGTGAACACATGAATGATGAAGAATTACCAGAAGATGAAATCATAAGAGACAGGCACTTTATATCAAACGAATTTTTAACAGAGGTTAAAGGGGATCAACCTGTTTCAAGCTCTATGTTAGATAAGATATTTCTACCGCTCAACAGATTACCTAAAGAATTACTAGCTGAAATAGCGGGGTCACCAGAAATTGCTGCACAAATGCTTCTCGCTGAGAGACCTATATTTAGAACATTTATAGAAAAACCCTACTGGGTAACACAGGAGAAGGAGAGAGGATTTTCTCGAATAAATGTCGATATATACGGTTCAGTAGCGTTGGCAGATGATAGACATTTGCTCGACATGGTCATTGGTCGCGGAAACCTTATACTTGAAGCATCTAATTATACACTTAGGCAGGTAGCACAGGGCATTTCAAACAGAGGGTTAGGGCTTGATGATGTGGAATGGGACAATTTACCTAATCAGGACAATATTGACAGACCGCTATTGAACAGGGGCATTTATTACCATATATCATTCAAAGAGTTATGTATTGGCATGGGTGTAAAGAATCTTAAAAAAACAAGGTTTGGAATTCTAGATAAACTTAGACGGCTCTCCATTATGCATCTTCAACTTACGCCGGTAAAAGGTGGGGTAGAACAAAATAATAAAAGGACGGCATTCTCGCTTGTCTCAAAAGAAATTATACCGTTGCTTGATAAAGCTAGCGTCAGAAATGGACAATATTCAGTCGATACGCACACTGATTTGATTGTTAATATTTCTGAATATTATGCATCCTCATTAGAGCGAGATGGCATCATAAGTCGCAGACGTTTAAAAAATAACTACGTTCATTTGACTGGTAAAAATAATATCGAAGATTTTTATAAATCTGCTATTGATACGAATAAACGTGAATTCATGCATGGTAAATATCTATCTGATTGTATATTGCAATATTATGAAAACAAGATGGGTACGTTTGGTGTAAATAAATCATTCAAGTATCGACAGTTATTCAACCAAGTGGTTGATGATAAGCTAAAAATAAGAGAGCATTTCAATTTGATACTCAGGAAAATAAACCACAAAAATTCTCTTAATAAAGAACAAGACTATGTATTTCTGTATTTAGAAACGTTAAAAAAAAATGGGGATGAAGTTTCGTGAGTGAACTGATATCAATTACTGAAGACTCACTGAAAGAATTCTCGAGTAGAACCGAAGAAGAGGTGTTACTTGGTCTAAGTAAAGGAAAGGTTGGATATATTATTTCTGTTCCTGATTCAGGAAAAGGGTATCTTTGTTTATCAATCGCGTACGAATTAGCGACAACAATTCCGATAATTGGTCTTTCAACTGGACTCACACCTAAAAAAGTTCTGTATTGGCCTATTGAAGATGGATTAGGCGAAGTAGCCAAAAGAATCACCAAACATCTCAGCATTATAGATCCATCAGTTATAGACTTGATAAAAAATAATTTGTCACTTTGGAAAAGTGATGAGGCAATAAGCTGCAGTAAAAGGCTTATTAGCTCTGCGGTTGACAGTGAAGTGACTAATAATAGAAATGTTCTCATAGAAGCGGCAAAGGATTTTGACCTTGTGATCATTGATACATTACGAGAAGCAGCTGGAACTGCCGATGAAATTGAGGACGACTTACAAGTTAAAATAGCACTAAATGAAATAGCTAAAAAAGCAGACGTAGCTATCTTAGCGACGCACCACCTAACAAAGGCAGCTGCTAGGGGAAATGAAAAAGTAACAAGTGTGAGTGGCTCTGGCTTCTCTAAAACACTCGCAAACAGTAGGATGCAATTGCATCTGATCAAGGAAGATGTAAAAGGTAAAACAAGAACGTTACTTACACATATAAAGGCAAACAATATTCCGCAAGATAATAGATTTTCGGAACAGTTAGTTGATTGGTCATATAATAATCTACCCTTTTGTAGAAAAGATGGATTGGAAGAACTATTAATAGGTACATCCAGCGCGGTGAAGAATAACGATGATGAACCAGTGTCATTTTCAATGAAAGATATAAAACTCTCTAAAGAATCTATTAGAAAAGCTAAAGCAGTGAAAAATAAGACAGGAGTATTTACCGATCAAGATGAAAACGCTTATGAGAAGTGGATAAAAAATAAGAATGTTCAATAATTCATTGCTAGATCATAAGTCAGCTTAATTCTTGTACTTATTATTAGAAGTAAGCTTCAATGAGACTGAATGATACTGGTAGTAAGCTATATATTATTAAAAGTCAGCTATTATATATTAAAAGTCAGCTATTAAGTGGTATAAAAGATCAAAAGTAAGCCTCAACAATCATCATACAACTATATAACTATATAGAACCTGATGTAGCATAATGGCTACCGTATTCGCTGACGCTCAGTTGGTGAAACCTAAAAATTAATTGCACCCGACAGGGTTCCAATTAATTTTAGGTTCTAATAAGGATTAAGGATAAGGTGTATATGATGCACGATATACACTAATTTAATGAACAATACTTTTAACGACAATCAGAAATTTACTGAAAATGTGATGTTCTGAAACAGTACGCATAAGGCTATAGAAATATTCTAGTGTAGTCATTAAAGTTGATTGGAACGAAAGCAATATAAGAAGTGTAATAGACTAAGGATGTTGAACTTATATTTGAGGCATCTAATGATCGCGATGGCCTCTTTAAGGCAAACTTAGTTAACGGAAATAATTCTCAATTTATGTACATGGGTAGGAAAAACCAATAGTGATAAATATGAGTTATAAGTACGAAAGACAGTATAGATTTTTGTGAAATCGTTTAGAGTGAGTATATTGTGAGTGTCCTTATTAAAAGTAAAAAACAGTACACAACCGAGGTAGTTAAATGTCAACCTTGAGCTTTGGGTACTACTGTAGGCTGAAAAAGCTAATGCGTATTTACTGAGTTATGAAACTAGTATTTAAAGGATATTAATACTGGCTGCTCGTGTAGCTCGGAAGTTCTTTTGAGCATGTCGATGTTGTGCTTTTAAAAATTAACACATGTTGTGCTGCACGTTCAAATACGTTCTCCGAAGCCCTACAGGCTTGTCAAGAATAGTTTAAACTTCATTCATTTTTCAACGCGAGTAAGAAGTATTGATCGAATTAGATCGTTTAGTAGCTTCCGAGATGAAGGACACTGACAAAGCGATTCATACGATCAATTTTATATTGTTTTTAATAGTGTAATTAAAAAGAGTCGAAAAGAAGAAATTTCCCCATTACGTCGCGATACTAAATCTTAATCTACTGTACTAAATATCAATCATATATTTAATCATCCTCTGAACGTCAATATTGAAATTCCGTTTTATTAAAAGTTATATTTTGTACATACTTGATTTCTAAGTATGTCAAAATACTCTTGATCGGATGGCGTATCTACGCAATTTGTAAAGTGTATGCCAGGATTGGTGGTCGTATCATCCAAAAGACAAGAAATAAGGTATCTAATCTAACCAAACAGATCAATTCACTAAAAATCAAGATAACCAAGGTTTTTAGAAATAGACGGAACCATGTTCAACGTCAAAAATTTATCCATGATGCTTTCCCACGTATAATGATAGAACAGCTTTACCGAAAAATACATGTCACAGACAACAACGTACAACGTGTCTGGTTTAACTGGACTTCACGCCCTATTCCTAGATTATTAAGTAATTAGCAGGCCGTGATATTGTTAAAAAAGCATGAATACAGTCCCTCAGGATTAACGACAAGCGAAGAGTGGCGCTTGATGATAAAAGCACAGATAGATGATATCAGGTGTGAAGTATACAGTCGTATTTATGTGAAAAAAGACTTCAGAAGTTCGCACATGGGTACGGCGGCGATAAAAGGAATAGGGAATGAAAGAAACAGTTTGCCAACGTTTACGATAACCTTCTACTGGTTAATGCTTCTCTGAACTGACAGAAGGGTGCGAAGGAGCCCGATGAATGGTTACCTCTTCATCATCAATATAAGTGTGAATATATTACGTTGTTTATCGCTGATATGAGTATGTACGATCTGAGATATGTTCCATCAGAACAACGTACAGTTAATTGGCTAGTTAAAGCCTACAACAATAAAAAAGGTACTTCTTAGTAACTGATTCCAGCGAAGGGAATACACATCCCAAGCTTAACTTATGTGAGAATAACTTAGGGCTTGGTTGTTTGATTAAAGATAGTCTAATTATTGAATTTTGTGTGCTGTGAGTAAGTGCAAAGTCAGTGAACTTACGAGCGTGTCAGCTAATATTGAACATGATGTTAATCTGTGATCTTAAACGACAACCAACTCAACCCAAGCAACGTGACATCTGTAGTGGCATAGTTAATTTGGCCACCTAATTAGAGATGTTATGATTGATTTCATAGCAGCATTAGGTAGCAAAAGGAGAAAGAAAACACGTAAGACATTCAGTCCAGAATTTAGATTGCAAACCGCTCAATTAGTGGTTGACCAACACTACACCCAAGAAGATGCAGCGAAGGCCATGGGTGTAGGAAAATATTAGGCGACAATTAGCTTGGCCGGGTCGCGACAATTAGGTTGACCGGTTTTGGTACACTTCAGATATATCAAATTTAATAGAGAAAGATATGTCTGGAAAACCCATAACCAAGCAACAGGTTAAT
>Ga0222645_100863_pt1 | contig 15121 bp, 14 predicted proteins | sample AntAcemetagen292_FD_179881 | JGI IMG/M metagenome (GOLD analysis project Ga0222645, IMG submission 179881) | Saline water microbial communities from Ace Lake, Antarctica - #292 | ecosystem: Environmental > Aquatic > Non-marine Saline and Alkaline > Saline | place: Antarctica: Ace Lake | collected...
ACCGTCCGTCGTCCGTCCGCGCTACGCACCTGATACGCGTCAGTTGCGACTACTACGCCGCCAAACACCTCGCACACCAAGCTAACCTCCACACCCACACCGTTGTCTTTCCAAAAAAAAAAAGGTGATTCCCTCGATGCAAGGCGACGCCGCGAACCAAAGCCCGCCTGATTTGCCGAGCTTCATTTTCAAGGAGCGCATCGTGTACCTTGGCATGACCCTGGTGCCGAGCGTGACTGAGTTGATTTTGGCCGAACTGCTTTACCTGCAGTACGAGGACAACGCGAAGCCTATTTACCTTTATATTAACTCCACGGGTACGTCCCGAGAGGGACAGAAGTACGGGTACGACACGGAGGCGTTTGCTATTTACGACACGATGAAATACGTCAACCCGCCGGTGCACACGGTGGCCGTGGGCACGGCGTGGGGCGAAGCCGCCATGTTGTTAGCGTCGGGCGAGAAAGGCCACCGAGCCGCGCTGCCAAGCGCGTCCATTATGATCAAACAACCAATCAACGCGTTCCGAGGCCAGGCCACGGAGCTTGAAATCCAACGAGCGGAAATCAGAAACACGAAAAGGCAAACCCTGGAGCTCCTCTCAAAAGGCGTCGGGAAGACGTACGAGGAGATTGAAAAAGATATCAACCGGCCGAAATATTTCAACCCGTGGGAAGCCGTGGAGTACGGCCTGATCGACCAGGTGCTGGATGGGAAGTCGAAGAAACCCTAGGGGGGGGGTAGGGTATTGGCGGGATATCGGTAGCAGGGGTTGGGTCGAGATTTTGGGGGTTAGGGAGGGTGGTTGCGTGAAGAGTGTGATGGGCTCATCTTGAAATCAATCAAAATCGATTCATTCGTTTTTATTTTCTTTCCCGAAATCTCGTGAAACGCTTTTCTGGGAAGCCTCGACGCACAACGACGCGCACACGCCACCCTTCGTGATGTCTTCCAACGCGCCACACAACGCCGATACTCTCGCGAACGGTGCTGTCTTGACCGGCACTACTCCCGCGAGCCTTGCCGACGCGGGCGAGGCCATCCCCGACCTTCCCGACCACCTCGTCGCCACTCACATTCTGAGATCTGCGTATTTCGACGACCCCGTAGATCTCGCACGGCTCCGAGCGGTGAGCCGCGCGATGCGGGACACTGTGGCAGAAACGGGGCTGCGGTTTAGGGAGCTTAGTGAGTGAGAAGCCACGCACCCTGGATGTTTAAGCGTGTTGAAGCGCTGGCAACGGCAAGGTCGCCTGTCGCGTCAGGAATACCTTTGTCAGGCAGCGGCGAGGAGCGGACAGCTCGAAGAGTTGAAGGCGTTTCGCGAGAACGGCACACCGTGGGACGCAAACACGTGCACGATGGCGGCGAGGGGCGGGCATCTCGAGGTGCTGCAGTGGGCGCACGCAAACGGCTGCCCGTGGAACGAGATGACGTGCGCGGCGGCGGCGAAGGGCGGGCACCTCGAGATGCTCCAGTGGGCACGCGCGAAGGACTGCCCGTGGGACAAGGAGACGTGCTCAAGAGCGGCGGGTGGCGGGTACCTCGAGATGCTGCAGTGGGCGCTAGCGAACGACTGCCCGTGGGACGAGGAGATATGTTCGAGGGCGGCGCGTGGCAGGCATCTTGAGGTGCTGCTAGCGCTGATCGAGGCGGGCGTGAACGCAAGCATTGCGTCTGTTATTCGAGTTCGATCTGTCCGCTATGGACACCTTTCTTCTGCACCGGTGTACTGGGCAACACGGCTGTATTGGGCCGCTGAAGGAGACCACGAGGCAGTTGTGCGAACGCTTATTGGTGCGGGCGCGGACGCCAACGCGGGAAGTTATGGTTTCGAGCCGCTGATTTGTGCCGTTCAAAATGGCAACGAGGCAATGATGCAAGCGCTTCTTGATGCAGGCGCAGAGGTCAACACGACGAATCAAGAGGGCGAGACGCCGCTGTTTTGCGCCGCTGAAAATGGCAACGAGACCATGGTTCGGGCGATGAGAGTGGCGGGCGCGGACGTCAACGAGGCGGATTATCGCAGCTGCACGCCGCTGTACCACGCCGCTGTCAATGGCAATGAGGCGATGGTGCGGGCGCTGTTCGATTTGGGCGCGGACGTTGACAAGACAAACCTTCACGGCGAGACGCCGCTGTACCAGGCCGTTGCAAGTGACAACGAGGCGATGGTGCGGGCGCTGATCGAGGCGGGCGCGGACGTCAACATGGCATGGGATGACCCTGACAGCGGGACGCCGCTTTATCGCGCCGCTGAAAGGGGTCACGAGATGGTTGTGCGGGCGCTGATCGAGGTGGGCGCAGACGTCGACAAAGAGTCGGACAGTCACAATAGCACGACGCCACTGTACAGTGCCGCTGAAAGGGGCAACGAGGCGGTGGTGCGGGCGCTGATCGAGGCGGGCGCGGACGTCAACACGGATGGGGAGTCAGGTTCGCCGCTGCGTATCGCCTCTAAAGAGGGCCACGTGGCGGTGATGCGGATGCTGATCAAAGCGGGTGCGAACGTCAACAGGGCATGTGATTACATTGACAACGGGTATCTGCTGTATTGCGCCGCTGCAAGTGGCGACGAGCCGATTGTGCGAATCATCATCGAGGCGGGCGCGGACGTCAACAAGGCGACTGAAGACGGCGAGACGCCGCTGTACATCGCCGCTGCAAGTGGCGACGAGCCGATTCTGCGGATCCTCATCGAGGCGGGCGCGGATGTCAACAAGGCGACGGAAGACGGTTTGAAGCCGCTGTTTATCGCCACTTGTCACAGCCACGAGACGGTGGTGCGGGCGCTGATCGAGAAGGGCGCGGTCGTCAACACGGCATGGTATGCCGTTGATGACGGGACGCCGCTGTATGGCGCCGCTGAAGATGACCACGAGACGGTGGTGCGGGCGCTGATCGAGAAGGGCGCGGTCGTCAACAAGTCGGGGGATAACGGCATGACGCCACTATACATCGCCGCCAAAAACGGCCTCCAGACGATGGTGCGGGCGCTGATTCAGGCGGGCGTGGACGTCAACAAGACGATGGATGACGGCGCGACGCCGCTGTACATCGCCACTCATAAAGGCCACGTGCAAGTGGTGCGGGCGCTGATCGAGTTGGGCGCGGACGTCAACAAGGCAAGAAATGACGGCGCGACGCCACTGTACATCGCCGCTGAAACGGGCAACCGGGGGATGGTGCGGGAGCTGATCGATGCGGGCGCGGACGTCGACAAGGCGGATGCTGACGGCATGACGCCACTGTACATCGCCAAACAAAAGGGTCACAACGTGATGGTGTTGATGCTAATCGCGGAAGGCGCAAACGACAAGATTTGAAAAAGAGACACCGATGTACACAAATCTGCGCGGCTACCTCCGCGTCCACGTTTTCCCCGAGAACCCCGCGGGCATTGTTTTCACACCCGGTCCCAGGGTTGTTACTTGGGAAGAGACTTCCCGCCTCCTACAGTCACGAGCGATTTCACCATGTGAGGCCCCTCTAGCTCGTACCTGAGCTTACGTTAAAAAATGACGCGTCCCGACACCGGAAATCACGCTCTTTTTGTTCGTTTCAAGTCTCCTGTCGTAACGCTTTTCTCGGAAGCCTCGACGCACAACGACGCACAACGACGCGCACACGACACGCACACAAAACCATCCACTCGTCCAACGCGATGACCGGTAGGAAAGCTCGCGCGCGAAAGAAAAAGAGCGAGCGCCGCGATGCGAACGCGGCCAACACGGCCAACGCGGGCGAGGCTTTCCCCGGCCTCCCCGACCACCTCGTCGTCGCGGACATTCTCAGATCTGAGGCGCTGCGAGATCCCCTTCTTCTCGCGCGGCTACGCGCGGTGAATCACGCCATGCGCTCCGCCGTGGCGGCGACGGGGCGTGAGGTGAAGAATCCCGGGAATGATGCAGACGCGGCCGAGCTCGGATGTCTTAGCACACTGAAGCACAGGCAATCGCGAGGTCGCCTGACGCGTCGAGAATACCTTTGTCAGGCAGCGGCGAGGGTTGGAAATCTCGAAGAGTTGAAAGCGTTGCGCGCGAACGGCACACCGTGGGACGCAGACACGTGCGCGTTTGCGGCGAGGAGGGGATACCTCGAGGTGCTGCAGTGGGCGCACGCAAACGGCTGCCCGTGGGACGAGCGGACGTGCTCGTACGCGGCGAGGGGTGGGCACCTCGATGTGCTGCTGTGGGCGCGCGCGAACGGATGCCCTTGGGACTCTATCACGTGCTCGTGGGCGGCGGAGGGTGGGCACCTCGAGGTGTTGCAGTGGGCGCGCGCGAACGGCTGCCCGTGGAGTGAGTGGACGTGCTACGTCGCGGCCAAGGGCGGACACCTCGAGGTGTTGCAGTGGGCGCGCGCGAACGGCTGCCCGTGGGGTGAGTGGACGTGCTACTTCGCGGCCAAGGGCGGACACCTCAATGTGCTGCAGTTGGCGCGAGAGAACGGCTGCCTGCGGCAGGAGGAAGCGCTGTACAGAGCCGCTCTTAACGGCGACAAGACGGAGGAGGTGCGGGCGCTGATCGCTGGCGTGGTCGTCAACATGATGACGGAGGACGTCGGGACGCCGCTGTACCTCGCCGCTCAAGAAGGCCACGAGGCGGTGGTGCTGGCACTGATTGAGTTGGGCGTGGACGTCAACAAGGCGGCCGATGACTGCGATACGCCGCTACACGTCGCCGCTCAAAAGGGTCACGAGGCGGTGGTGCGGGCGCTGATCGAAGCTGGCGCGGACGTTAACCTTGTGAATGTTGACGACGTGACGCCACTTTACTTTGCCGCTGCAATGGGCTACGAGGAAGTGGTGCGGGCGCTGATTGAGGCGGGTGTGGACGTCAACAAGGGATATGCTGGTGACGGCACGACGCCTCTGCTCTTCGCCGTTTTTAACGGCCACGAGACGGTGGTGCTGGCGCTGATCGAGGCGGGTGCGGACGTCAACACGGCGAGGAATGACGGCTTGACGCCGCTGTACAGGGCCGCTCGCGAGGGCCACGAGACGATGGTGCGGGCGCTGATCGAGGCGGGCGCGGACATCAACAATGCAATGGATTTCGTCCAGACGCCAATGTACATCGCCGCTCATAAAAGCGAAGAGGCGGTGGTGCGGGCGCTGATAGAGTTGGGCTCGGACGTCAACAAGGCGATGGATGACGGCTGGACGCCGCTACACGTTGCTGCGCAAAACGGCCACGAGGCGATGGTGCGGGCGCTGATCGAGGCGGGTGCGGACGTTGACAAGGCGGATGATGACGGCGTGACGCCGCTGTACATTGCCGTTGAAAAGGGTCACAGGACGGTGGTGCGGACGCTAATCGAGAAGGGCGCGGATATTAAGATCGGCTCGACGCCGCTGTACATCGCCAAACAAATGGGTCACCATGCGGTGGTGCGGGCGCTTACCGAAGCGGGCCGCGCAAACAACAAGATTTGATAAAAAGACACCGATGTACAAAAATCTGCGCGGCACCTCCGCGTCTACTAAAAAAACTCACCCTCTTTCTAAACTAAACCTCACTCCACTTTGCTTTCCTTCGCGAGGCTGTGTATTAACGAAACCGGCGCTTTGTATTTCTCCAGCGCGTCGAGAAGTGTTTCGGGGGTGTCGCCGACGACGACTATCGCCCGCGCTTCAGGTCGAATAAAACCGCTCTCCGTGGATTGATCTAGAAACGAAAGGAACAAATCGAAAAACCCACCCACGTTCAGCACCCCAACCGGTTTCGAGTGGTACCCCAGCTGCTGCCACGTGATCATCTCAAGCAGTTCTTCCAAGGTTCCGAACCCACCAGGCATCGCGATGAACGCATCGCTCGCGCTCGCCATCGCGGCTTTGCGCTCGTGCATGTCCTTCACCACGACAACCTCGCCCACGGCGTCGCCTGATACCTCCACGGGCTCCAGTGCGGTGGGGATGATGCCCAACACTTTCCCACCGCATTTATCCGCGCTGGTGGACACCGCACCCATCAAACCCACGCTGCCTCCGCCGTACACCAAACGCACGCCTCGGTGCGCGAGTGCCTCCCCGAGCGCTTTCGCAGCATGCACAAACTCGGGGCGGTTGCCCGTGCTGCTGCCGCAGTAGACGCACACGGATTTGAAAGGGGATTTCGGGGATTCAGAGGTTGCAGGCGCATCCGTGAGTGACGACGACATCCCGACCAATCGAGGGTTTACGCGTGAAGGTGGCGCGCGCCTCCAACTGTGTTGTGCGATCGTTGCCAATGCGGATTAGGTCATCCGGTTTTATTATTATTTCTTGTAACTTAAAAGGTGTTTACTTTACGCAAAGTCTTGCAGTAAACCCCTTCTAGATCTCTGTTTTCTGCCAATATATTGCCACAGGACGGCGACATGGGCATTGTACAGCCTTAGCTGACCACAATAGTAAGCTTCTGAGTTATCTACTGGGAAATTCCCGCGTAGGTTCAAATCCTGCAGGTCGCGAATTCCGTTCTTTCAAATCACAGGCGACTAAATTCGTCTGTGATCTATATGGTCATGTATTGTGCGATGTTTCTCGAACTTCATGGTTTGCGGAATTTGCAGACTACATGCCCTAGCGACTTTGGCCGAGCGGTTAAGGGTGCGTGTTTGGAGACCCCTGTGACTTCTCTGCTAGACTCGTGCAATCCAGTACATCTCCAAACATCAAGTCAACAAGTGACTGACCGTGCCAACCCCCTCCGAAAAACAGCGGTAGACTCGAACTTCATGACATACTTTTTTGCATTCTGACACGACAGGGATGTGCGGGGCGACGTCATCTTCGAATGAGCCTAGTTTCAGGTCATTCGGTGATCATGCGGCCCTGGAAGGGCACCCGCGGTGCGCAACCGGTGAACTTCCACAAATTTGTTATTTCATTTCCTCGTACTTTCAGCGCGTCTTTCGCTTTCGCGCGTCTCTCTCTCTCGTTCGTTTTCTTTATTCGTTTTCTCACGGTCCAGGTGGTTCGTTCACGTTCAACCAGGCTAGTATCTCCGGTGCGTCATTACCCACTGCACGGTCCACACACACGTCCCAGTCCCACGGGCAGCCGTTCGCGCGCAACCACTGAAGCACCTCGAGCAGGGAATCAAAACATTTCTGTACATGGTACTACGTCGCGCGCTCGTCTCTACTCGTTCCTCACTTCGCGTACGCGTCGCGTGCGCAGTTCGCTTCCGCGCGGGTTGGGAGCAATACACCCCAGCGGTTCCTTCGTCACACCGCGCCGGCCTCGGTGAGAATCTGAACAATCGTCCCTCTCTATCCGCGATGTACAGCGGCATCGCGCCGATATCCATTGCCTTGTTGACGTCCGCGCTAGCTTCGATCAGCGCCCGCACCATCGTCTCGTGGCCATCTTTTGCGGCGCAAAACAGCGGCGTCTCACTCTCTTGATTCGTCGTGTTGACGTCCGCGCCTGCACCAATAAGCGCTCGCATAATTGCCTCGTGGTCTCCTTCAACGGCGTAATACAGCGGTGTTGCCCTATATACTTCTGAAGAAAAATTGGGTGGCAAGTCGGCATTTACGTCCGCGCCCACCTCGATCAGCGCTAGCACCACCTCAAGGTGCCCGCCACGCGCCGCCATCGTGCACGCCCGCTCGTCCCACGGGCAGCCGTTCGCGAGTGCCAACTGCAGCATCTCGAGGTACCCGCCCCCGCCGCCATCTCGCACGTTTCCAAATCCCACGGGCAGCCGTTTGCGTGCAACCACTGCAGCATCTCGAGGTGTCCGCCACCCGCCGCCCACGAGCACGTCCACTCGTCCCACGGGCAGCCGTTCGCGTGCGCTCACTGCAGCACCTCGAGGTGACCGCCATTCGCCGCGTACGAGCACGTCAACTCGTCCCACGGGCAGCCGTTCGTGCGCGCCCACTGCAGCACCTCGAGATGCCCGTGCTCCGCCGCGAACTCGCACGTCTGTGTGTCCCACGGGCACCCATTCGCGCGCGCCCACTGCAGTACCTCGAAGTGCCCGACCTCCGCCGCGTACGAGCACGTTCCCTCGTTCCACGGGCAGCCGTTCTCGCGCAACGCTTTCAACTCTTGGAGCTGTCCGCTCCTCGCCGCTGCCTGGCAAAGGCGTTCTTGACGCGACAGCCAACCTCCCCGTTGCAGGCGCTGCACATTGCTTAAACACCCAAGGTCCACGGCTTCATCCTCGTCAAGCTCCGCAAACCACAGCCCCGTCGCCGCCACCGCATCGCGCATCGCGCGGCTCACCGCTGGCAGCCGTGCGAGATCGGCGGGGTCGTCGAAATACTCAGATCTGAGAACGTGCGTGAAGACGATGTCGTCGAGAAGGCCGGGGATGGCCTCGCCCGCGTCGGACTGGTTCGTATCGGTCACGATGTCACCACTCGCGAGTGTGTCAGGGTCGTGCCTCGCGTCGGAAGTCATCGCGGTGGGTGTCTTGGTGCGCGTCGTTGTGGCGAGAGGGTTTCTTCTCGAGCGTTACACCGTCCAAGGGGCGCTTTTGTCGTCCACCAAATTTTAGGATTCAGGACTCGAGACGTTTTTTTCGATTTTCTCCCTTCTCGGTTTCATTGACTACACGCACTTCTACTCTTCCTCACTCGGCGTCCACGAACACCACGTCATCGTCCGAGTCCGTGTCCTCGTCGTCGACGACGTGGTCGTGTGTCTCTGTTTCGTTTTCGGTTTGTTTCCTATGGCGTTCCATCTCCGCCGCCGCGGCTTTCCGAAACGCGCGCGCCGCGAGCGTCGCCGTTTTCGCCGCGTCGCGTTTCGCCGCCCGAAACGCGCGTCGCGCGGCGCGCTTGCCGCTTTGCGCAAGCCCAAGGCCCGACGAAGACTGGGTCGTATTCCGGTTTGTCGGTACCCGTACTGTGTTCTGCACTGAATCCGGACGTACCGTGTTCTGTTTTGAATCCGGCACCAACGGATCCTCCGCCAACACGCCTCCGGAACCCAAACGCCGCTCGCCCCCCGTGTTCCCACCGCCGCTCGCCCAGGTGAGCAAGTCACACGAAAGCGCCGCCGCGTCGGCGCCCGCGGGCGCCGACAGCGTCCAGTCCTGGAACAAAACAAACGCCGTGGCTCGTGTTTGCACGGCTCCTAGTTTCCGCTTCGCGGAAGACCCGCCTGGTCCGAGATCCACAAAATCGCACCCCCGCAACGCCGCAAACTCCACGGCGCCGCGAAGCAAAGCGCGGTAGGTTTCGTTTTTTGATTCTTTTGAACTCGTCGCGTCGAGCCAACACGCGCGCACCCACAATCGCCGCGTCTGAAGCGCGAAAAGCTCCTCCGGACCTGTTACAGAGGCACGGTAGTGTCGTCGTTCTTTTCGTGTTCGTCGGAGGTTTCTTTCCCGTGCCTCTGATGAATCAACGACGTCGTCATCATCATCAATCCCCTCACCAACCCCCGGTCGCGTTTCAATAACCAGCGCGCCGGTCCGTTCGCCGCGCACAAAGGCGTTCACCACCCGCCACCCCCCGGGCGCCGCGGAAGCGCCGGACCGCGCCGCCATTGCCAAACACGCAGGTTCGTGTTCGCGGATGACGCTTCCAGTGACCTCTGTAATCTCCTTTGAGTTTCCACTGGAAACGGTTTCGTTTCCACTAGAAACGGCGGTTTCAATCGCGGTGGTTTCCACGACGCTTGTGGACGCCGCCCCCCCTGGACTCGACCTGGAACACCACACCAGCTCGTTTTGCCACGAGTCGTCGTGTTTACCCACGGGTGGCTCCTGTGAATCTGACGACGTCGTTCCGATGTGGTCCAAAGTTAACTGCTGCGTTTGCAACGAGGCTCCAACAGAAGACGACACGCTAACCACGCCCCCCGCTTCCGCGAATCGCCTTTGTTTTCGCCGGTACTCCTTCCGCGCGCGTCGGTGTTTGCCACACGACTTGCCGTCCCAAACGCGAACAAACCCGTCCTCTGCGTCGTTTTCCTCACCGTCGTCGCCTCCGTCTGTTGTTTTGGTCAGCCGCAGCACGAACCCCGGGTCATTCGCCGGCCGCGTACGCACGGCGTGCGCGCCCAGTCCGGCTAGGCTTTGGTTAAGAAACGGCGTAGGCGCGTGTTCCGAGTTTGGAAACACCACGGCGCGCGTTCCGAGTTGTCGTGCCAACAACGGCGCCACCGCCGCGATCGCGGCCGCGGTGTCTTGACTGGATTGCGAAACGGTTCCGAAATCGCGAACGAAAACACCCGGTACGCCGTTTCGGTGTGGAACCTCCACGAACGCGACGGATACGAACTCGGGGGTTTGGGTGTAAAAACGGGAGGCGTCGCCGCGCCACCCGTGTTGGCCTCGCACGGACACGGGCGGGCCAATCGAGGATCTGTGTATGTCATGCACGACGTGCACCACGAGCGCGGCGACGAGCTTGCCGAATTTCGAATCGGCGGACTCGTCTTCAGACGATGATTCCGATTCCGATTCCGACTCCGTCGTCGCCGCCGACGACGAGTCCCCGGAACCGTCGTCAATCGGATCGAGGTCGTCGTCGCCCTCCCCCGAAGCCGAAGCGCCGTTCGCATAAGGCGCAGAAGACCACCTCCCCGCCGTACCCCCCATGTCATCAAGGGCAGTATCAACAACAGAAGATACCTTCGACCTCCTCGACGACCTCTGTCTTTTCACGTCCTCCACTTTCCCGTCGCGGACGAAAACGACGCACGTCGTGGCGTTTTCATCAGCGTCTTCGTCCATAAGCGCTTTGAGCCAATCCGCTGCGTCTTCCCCCCCCGACCGTTTCATGTATCGGGCGAGCGTTTTCAAGGCACCGTTTCTGTCATCTCTGGAGTCGCCCCCCTCCCTCGCGGACGCGGTGTGACGCGCGAACGTAAATTGCGTTCTACTCGCGTTCGCCTCGCGCGCCGTTCGTTTCGCCGCCTCGCCCCTTGCGTCGTTTAGGAAAACAAACTCTGCGTCGTACCGCGGGGTTCGGTTGGCAGTGGCAATCTTTTGAAGTTGCGTGACATAACCATGAAGTGCAGTGTACACCGGGAGCACCAGGAAGGGAAGGACCAGCGCGGTCGCGCCTTTGTACACCTCCAGAGAGGTCTCGGCGCGGCGCCATCGCGAAGTTTTTTTAAAAGCACCTCCGAAAAATGCGCCAAACAACGATGACGATGCGTCGGTCTCATCAGCCTCCCCGAACGCGGCGCCGACCCTGGCCGCGAAAAGCACCAGCACGCACGCCACTGCCGTGCGAGCCACGAGCCTCATCGCGTCCCGAAGCCCGGGGAAATGCGAGGCGAAGATGTGGAAACGAAGCCACCAAAGGGTAAAGGGCGTGGACGGTTTCAATCTGGGAGGCGTGTCTTGGAACGCCGGGGTAACATTTCGCTTGACAACGTCCACCGCGTCGCCCGTCATGCCGTGCCCCCAAAGCCGTAGCCACGCCTGAGAACCAAACGACGTGGTGTGTGACGGCGACGCGTGAAACGCGTTACCGGCCGCGCGCGCCACCGCGCGCGCGTGGGTGTCACCGCAACAAGGGGTCGAGCTTGACAAGCATCAAGTGCTCCTCCTGGCTCGTTGTTTTCGGCGCAAAAACCGGTTGCCTGATTTTCAAAGGCCCCGCCGAAACTGGAGCAAGCCGGGGCTTTCTTGTTCCCGCCCATTGCCGCCACAACCCACCGCACGGGCACACACGCAGTCACGATGGGTGACTTGATGCAGAAGCTGGATGACAAGAAGAGCGAGTTCGAGGCGTGGGTCAAGACACAGCCTCCGGCGGTGCGTCCTCGACCGGTCACGCGCGCATCGACCACGAAAAGATCCCTCCCTAAAACCTGCTGCGCTCGGCGTCGGCGCCAAGGCCAAGGAAAGCGCGTTTCCGATCGCAAACGGCGTGCGTCGGTTCCCCGACCGCCCTGACGGAAACTCACCCGTGTTTCCCCACCCACCCCCCGTTTTCAAAACGCAGGTCGAAGTCGCCGTCGCCGCCGCCGGTGGCGCGCTTCAAGGTACGCCCGACGCACCGCTTCCCACGACACGCCCGCCCCACCGAAACAAACCGATCCTGGTTGAAATTCTGTTGCACCGGGAAGGAAGTGTTTTGGCTGCTGTTTTTTGGACGCATCGCCGTTCAAATCACCGTCTCGTCTCGTCACGCTAGTTACCCATACTGACCATCGACCAAACTAACCCAATACTAACCCAATACTACCCTACTACTACCCTTCACAGGCTGCATTCTCGGCTACACCCTGGGCATGGTAAACTCCAACTTGGAAAAGCAAACCGCGGCGATGCCGAACAAACCGCCGAGCGCGATGCAGGGCGGTTCCTTTTCCGGACCGCCCAAGACCCTGGCGCTAAACCTGGCGGTGTTCAGCGCCGTGCAAGGCGGTTTGACTCTTGCGGTGAAGAAGTACAGGGGGGTGGAGGGAAAGGATGACATCCCTTCCGCGATGGTGGGGATGTTCGGCGCGGGTATGTCTCTTTCCGTGGTCACCAACCTGGGTGATTCGCCCCCCGCCGCGGGGCAGGTGAAACCCACCACGCCGATTGGGTTTGTCACGGACGCGCTTCGCACGGGCGCGCTGTTCGCCGGACTAAACGGCGCGTTCATGAAGATCGGCCAGAGCTTCACTGGGAAATCCGCCGCCACGGACGTTTACTACTACCACACCAACGGCATGCTAAGCGCCCTTGGGTTGGAGAAGTACGAAAAGAATTTCAAAAGAGGACTGCTCATGGACGACACCCTGGCGCTGCTCTCCGACTCGGCGCTGAAAGAAGTCAAGATCCCGCCCGGCCCGCGGCTGAAAATTCTGAACTACGTCGAGGCGAGCAAAAAACACATGGCCGCGTACTCGCAGCAACCAGCGGCGTACGCGGCGCCCGCGAGCGACGGGCTGACGCACGCGTGATGGGGGAGAGGGACGAGGGTGAAGAGTAATAAGAGAAACTTTTTCGAAAACTCGCTTGACTTCGATAACACAAACAAGATTGAAAACATTTAACACGGTTGACCTTGGACAAAGAGCGTCAACTTTCACCCTTCCGCAAGCCCTTACCTTCCTCACTTCCCGCGCCCCCCAGAACCTCGTTTCTGCGCCAGCGTCATGGACGCCTCCTTGGAGAACATCTGGCGCTTGGTGGTGGCGTACGCGGCGGCGGCGGTGGCTTCGGCGGCGCGGGTGTTGACTTTTGGGTCGCGCTGCGGTTGGATCGGCGCAACTTGGGCAACCGCGTCCTCCTTTTGCTTCGCCGCTCTTAGCGCCGCCTTTTTCTCATCCTGTTGCTTGAACACCACCCTGAGTTGTTCGAAGAAGCAGAAGAAAATCGCGCTGTTGATGCCGTTTGAAAACGCCCGGGGGCCGACGCCGGTGAAGAAGGTCTTGGCGCGGCCCATCCCGCTTGGGGATTCGCGCCAGACGCTAGCGACGGCGCCGGCGAAGGATGGGCGCGACGACGCGTTGCACATCATCCGCGTCTTGACCACGTCCAGTGGGGTCGTCGCGCCTGCTGCGACGGCACCGGCGACGAGGCCCATTGAGATGTCAGCCGCGGCGTTTGAGTCGTCAGCCCCCATGTTCGTCATCCGGCGGTGCGCCGTGCGCATCGTTTCGTATGCCGCGAACTTAACCGCCATGTCCGGCACGTCCTGAGTGTAAAAGAAAAAGTGTCAGTCTTGTATGGGCAATCAGTCGGCGGAATGTGGTTCAATGGGAAATACTTACCTCCAGAAGCGTGGGGAGGTACCCGGTGAACATCCCTCTCGGTCCCGCGGCTTTGGTGATTGACCGGGCAGCGACAATGACGTTGGGGTACACGTTGGCTTGTACCGACCTAATGCACACGGCGGCTGGAACCTTGACGATTGAGCTGCCGAGCGCGCCTATTCCGCCGGCAAGAAACGCAATCGTGCTGACGGAGTACGTTGTGTTTTGCTCAAGCGCTTTCTTCGCCGCGCCGTAAAACGCGAAGTACGCGCCGATGGCGAGACCCGCGCCTCCCGCGGCGCCGAAAACCCCCCGGTACAGAGAGGAGACCTCACCGCCAACCTTGCCTAACACAGCGCCGGTGGCGATTGCCATGGAGCGCGTTTTCGGGTGACTGTTTGCGCCTACGACGCGCGCGACTTTTTGAACAGACGCGCCGATGCCGTACTTACCGGTGGACACCGGCGATGACACGGTGGTGGCGGCGGCGCTTGCGATGGAGACTCCAGACGAGGCAGCTTTCTGGACGTTGTTACCACGCAGCGCGGCTTGCATCCTGACCTTGATCGTGTCCAGGGGGTGGATCGTGCTTTGCGACGCCGCCCTCGCGGTGGCGCCCGCGATGACGTCGTTCACGGGAAACGCGGCGGCCAGGCTCCCGAGCAAACCGGTCGCAACCGGCGCGGCGCTCGCCAACGAATTCTCGTTTTGCCCCCCCCCGCGTACGCGGCTGTCCAGAAGACGCTTCACGCGTCGTCGCGGCCGGCTCACCCTTCCGGGCCTCAGCATGGGCAGACTCACGCCGTATTGCTCCGCGGACATAATGACCGCCGGCGAAGACTACTTGACTAAACTTGGTTGGAACGCGCGAAACTTGATTGGATCAAGTAACTTGAACGCACACGTTTGACCTTTGTTTCAAAAAGATCTCCGGAAGCGCTGTTCGGGGGAACTTGCGTACTCCCTTACACGCGAATTGCGACGTGCGGAACGAACGTCTCGGTCGGGGTTCCCTCCGTATACCGCAAGCTCTCAAAAAATGGAGCTGTTTGCAACGACCCAACGCGGCTCGCGCTTAGGCGAACGACGCGAGGCGGGGTGGTCGCGTAAAAGGAGTTGGAAGCGAGTTGCTGCCAAGCGGATTGCGCCTGGATTTTTTTTGGCACGGGGGAGGGGAAGGGACGAGTGGGATGGCATGCGTCAGCGCCGGGGGAGTATGCGTGGAGATGTGTGAGGATTTTGAGGAGAAGGTGGGAGTCCATCTCTTCGCGAAAGATTGTCCTTCCAAAATCCAGTCAACTTTTGAAAAAAGCACACGCAGATTTCTCCAGACTGGTGTCACGGACACCAGATCGTTCGACATGACGAACGGTTGGGCGGCGCCCTCGATCGTGGCGCCCGTGCGGGCGCGTCGTACCTTCCACGCGAGCTCGAGGCTTCTATAGTCTATGGGAGGCGTCGGCCACGGAACCG
>Ga0222645_100865_pt1 | contig 15116 bp, 15 predicted proteins | sample AntAcemetagen292_FD_179881 | JGI IMG/M metagenome (GOLD analysis project Ga0222645, IMG submission 179881) | Saline water microbial communities from Ace Lake, Antarctica - #292 | ecosystem: Environmental > Aquatic > Non-marine Saline and Alkaline > Saline | place: Antarctica: Ace Lake | collected...
CTGGCCGTACCCGCCGCCGTGTTGCTGCTGCTGCTGCTGCCCATATCCCCCGCCATAGCCCCCTCCGCCGTTATGCTGCTGCTGTTGACCTCCGCCGTACCCTCCCCCTGCGCCGTACGCCGGCGCCGCTTGCTGGCCGCCGCCGCCCATGTTGGGGTTGGAGTTACCAATCGCGCTCGTTCCGTTGCCGTTGCCGTCGCCGTTGTTCGCCACGCTCTCCACGGAAACGGGCTGGCCTTTGACATCCGTGGCGCAGTACAGGGGCTCCATGTCGAGGATTATGATGATCCTGATGATGAAAAGGAGGAAAGAAAGGGTTAGGGTTGGTACGGCGAGGTCGTTTTTTTCTTCGCGCGACGCACCGGCTCGTGAAAATTTGGGGTGCCCGGATTGGGGGGGTCCGAAACGTTTGGGGTGCCAAGATTCGCGTTCGCGAGCGCCCCGGCTTTGGTGTGGGGCACACGTACTTCCGTCCGTTCACGTCGTTCTGGAAGTAGTCTTTCAAGCGAATCACGCTGAACTTCTTGACGCTGTCGTCCGCCACGAACTTGTTCAGCGTGCTGGTGAGCATGGCGGTGACGTAGTGCACGCCGTCGGAAAGCATGACGCGGTAGCGCTTCTCCGCGCCTTCGTTGTTGTTGTTCAGCGGGCGAAGGTCTGGGGTGGGGGAGGTATCAGGGGTGGGGGTCAGCGGATCTGGGAAAGGGACATTAATGAATTGGGAGGCGGGCGCGGGACGGTGGTTCGCGCACGAGGAATGTCACCACACGCGCGCCATCTCGGCGCAGCGACGCGCGCTTCGGAAAACAGAGAATTGAGTATCGCCAACACGCACCTGCGATCTGGAGCACGGGCTGTAACCCGACGTCTCCGTGGTACAGCTGCATGGTGGACCCGGTGGAGAGATCCATGTCCCCCATGGTGGTGACGATTTCGAGTGCGGAACGAGCGTCGTCTGTGGCGCGGCGTCCTGTCGAAGTGTTGCGAGACGAAGGAGATGCCAGCTGCAAACGTTTTTCAAACAGAGTGGCACGTGCTAAACCCCTGTGTCCCAACATGCAGGCACCTCGTTTTGCGGGACGGCACCTCACGCCCGCCACACCACGCCGCGGCGTTGAGCGATGGCCTGTGTGACCACGGCTACATTCGCATCTCGTCTTCTGTCTCGCGCCCAATCCTGTGCTCTGCGAAGAGTTTCCCACCAAAGTGTCGTATCACACGCCTCATTGATCGTCCACCGACGCGTCCCACACGCCACGTCGATCGTTTCAAGGGTCGCTTCTTCATCACGCGGACGCGCGTCGACGAGCGCCGCCTTCCGATTTTCCACCACTCGTTTGCCGTGGCGAGCTGGGAAGCATACTAACACAAAACGCGCGCGCTCAACGTTGATCCCCCGCGCCGTGGAGCAGTCAGGAGCGACGGAAACGAGTTCCATCTGCACCGAGGCCGAATCACGACCTGACACGATGGACACGACGTTGCTTCATTCCCTGGACCGGTATGGCGGCGTTATTGTCGACCCGTTGTGTCTTGAAAAGTTTGACACCGCAGCAGAGGTGTTGTTCGTTGAACAACTGACGCACTCGTTGACGACCTGGAAAGCAAACGGCATCCGGGGGGTGTGGCTTGAGATTCCGACAGGGAGCGCGCATCTGATCGGCCCCGCCGTGCAGCAGTGCGGGTTCACGTTTCACCACGCCGAAAAGACGCACGTGATGGTGACGCATTGGCTCAGTGAAAATGAACTTAATGGCCTACCCCCGAACGCATCGCACCAGGTAGGCATTGGTGCTTTCGTGGTGAACGGGGACGGCAAGGTGTTGCTTGTCCAGGAAAAACGCGGGCCCGCCGCGAGCGCCAGCCGCCCTGACTTTTGGAAACTCCCAACCGGGCTGGTGGAACAGGGCGAGGACGTTCCGGGTACGTTTTCCCGTATCATAAGACTGTTTGCCTGTCGTAACATGTACGGTGTACTGGTAACTCTTACTGAGTATGACCTCCTACCCGCACTCCCTTAGTACTCTTTTTTACAACACCTGCACCTCGTTACTGACCGTTCCCGCGTGCTTTTTAACTCCCCAGACGCGGCGGTGAGGGAGGTTTTCGAGGAGACCGGTGTCAAGTGTGAGTTTCACTCAATTTTAGGTATTCGGCACGGCCATAACGCTCCTTTCGGGAAGAGCGATATGTTCTTCCTGGTGTCGCTTCGCATCGCGGATGGCAAAACGCACCACGCCATCGCGGTGCAGGAATCGGAAATCGCGAAAGCGGAGTGGCGCGACCGAAACGACGCGTTCGAATCGCAGCACATCGCGAAAGGGTCGCACATGGACCACTTGTACGGTTTGTGTCGCATGCACCTTGGCGGTACGTACCAAGGCATGGGCCTCCAAAACCTCCCCGCGGGGTTCGGACGGGACGGCACGGTGGTGACGTACAGCAACGCGGAGGCGGAGGGCGCGATGGCTTCTAATTTATAAATTTATTTCAGACCGTTCATTTGACCAGCGCAGCACTCAATCTATCAATAACGCCTTGACGACTCCCGTGCTTTCTAATTGGACCCCGCGATGAGCACGCCGCGGGTGGCCCGTATCCCCGGGCCACCGCCGGTGGCGATGCAGGCACTTTCGTTGCGTGCGCCTCCGGTTCCGGTGGATTCTGAGGAGTTTCCCGAGTCGGTACTTCGAGACGTGGCGCAGAACGAGAACACCACCAGATTCGTTTCCACGTTCGTGTCCACGAGCGAGTGGGAACTGCAGGCTCGTCGGAGACGGGAACGCTCCAGGGCGGTGCAAGGTGCGACGCTTGTTACCATTCAGTTCCTGGCGGAGCAGTTCGGAAGCACCACGCATGCCCTGGCGTTGTTCACCGGACTCGCGGTGCGCGTGATTTGGCTGCGACGCGCGCGGCGACGACGAGGCCCGCTGGTCGCCGCGCTCGTGGCGTGGGCGTCTCACGCCTCGGTGTTACCCGAGGAAGCGAGAACGGTGGCGCGCGCGCTGGTGTCACCCGCACCGTTCTCGAGGCTCGCGGGCTGGGGTTTGCTCTTCGCGGGCGCGGTGGCGCCGCACCGCGCGTTCGTCAAGGCGGGCAGCAAGATCGTGGTTCGTCTGGCGCGCATTCCCAAAATCCGACGAACGCTGCAGCGCAAGTGGCCGATCTGGGGCAAGCACCTGCTGCGCAACAAAATGCGCTTGGAGGTGAATTCGTACCGGCTCGCAATAAACGAAGCCTGGGAGGTGTTGGAAGGAACGCTTCCTTCTGAAACCCTCACCGCGATGCGGGCGGCGGAAAACACGCTGACGACGTACGGCCGGGCCGGGACGGATGAGATTAGATCGGACGAGACTGACCGCGACGCGAATAATGACCGGGTCTCCGACGACGAACGGAACTCGAACGAAACGGAGTCCACGGCTGGGGACGATGAGATCGTTACCGGTACCGGGGGTGGGTCGGTGGATGCGCGTTTAAACGGCGGTGCGGTGGGATCGAGGCATGTCGCGAAAAGCAGCGGTGCCGGCTTTGGCGACTTTGACCGGCGATGCAGAAATAAAAGCGGCGGGCGAGGTTCTCCTCGTTCATCTCCTCGTTTGGAGCCGGTTTTCGAGAAGAGAAATTCCCTCCCTCGCGCGGTGGTGGCTTCCGTGGGAAACGGCCCGATCGGGTTCCTCGCTCGCTTCGGCGGAAACGTCGCGACCAGGGTAGGGCACGTGGGGAGGTCAGTAGCGCACGCCACTTTGGTGTGGACGCCGCACAGCGTTTTCGGCGTTTTGACCGGCAGGGAGTTCGGGGCGGAGCTGCGGTGTCCTTCGGTTGAGACGCAAGTTGCACTGGCGAAGGTGCTTGAGAAGGATCGTGATCGTGGTGGTGGTAACTCGAGTTCGGCGAGTACGTCGGCGGGTACGTCGAATGCGCACGGAATGTGCGCAGGTGCGCAGGCACCTTTCACGGAAGCACAGAGATGCGCGTTTCTGCTTCAGTACGGCGGCGACCCTAAGAAAGCCGCGCGCGCGTTGGTTCGATCCGTGAAGTGGAGAGACGACACGGACTTTCTCACCAGGGCGCAGCTCAAGCAATTCGAGGACGTGGTTTTCGTGCACGGCGCGAGGGTGGCGTACACGGGGGGCGTGCACCTCGTGTTGCGCTTGTCCGAGGTGCATATTTCCCAATCACCACGTTCCGCCTCCCTGATCAAAGCCCCTCTTTGACTACACTCATGAAAAGGAAGTGCACTACATACATCACAAGTGCACTGTTTGTTCATACAAGTTACGAACATTACGAGAGACTGACCCTTTCGGCTTTTATCTCTCAGGTGCACCGAATAAGCAACGAGTTCGGGTACGACGCCGTAATCGGCGCCATTATTTCGCACGTCGAGATGCAGTGGGTGAAGCTTGGCATCGCTGGTAAGAGTAGCGACAACCCGGGCAGGCTAACCGGCCGCCTGGTGGCGCTGGTGGACTGCAGGGGCATCACCCCCGGGACGTTCCCCGCGTCCCTCGTGGCCGCGACGCTCGTGGCCCTGGATAGCAACTACCCCGAGCTCGCCGCGGAGGTCCACGTGGTGAACGTGTGGTGGCTGGTGAAGCGGTTCCTGACCACGTTGTTGGAAGCCACGTCGAAAAGCACACGCAACCGCGTCAGGATTTACCGCGGCGACGACACCGGGTTCGAAAAGCTTTTAATCCGGTTCGCGGGGCACAAGCTCCCGGCGTGTTTTCCGGGAGGCCGGTGTTCCTGTCGCCAGTGCCGGCGGTTGGCGAAAAACGACGTAAAGTTCGGCGCGCTTTCGTCGTCCGTGGAAGGCAGACCGGAGTTTGCGCACGGCGGGCTGCTAGGTCGGTACTACCGCTGGGACACCATGAGCACGTCCCAAAAGAGGCAGTACCTGCGGCACCTTTTTTTCTACTGTACGTATGTCACGGCTTTCCCAAATCCCGGCCTCCCTGTTTTGCCCATTGTCTGCCCGTAATTACTCACTCACATCACGAAAGACTGACACTTTCTTTTATTCTCGTAAGACGTCGGGTTGTTCACGTTTTGGCCGGTGCACATCTTCCGTTTAAACGCGCACCCGTTTCTGGTGAGTATCATTCGGTGTCGAACCGTGTTCCGCGAGTTCCTTGAGAAGCTCCGGGCCGGTGACCCGGTGTGCGTGTTCGTAACAGCCGTCGTGGGGGTAACCAGTCTGGCGTTTACGATGGCCAGTTTAGCGTGGTGGGCTGAGTTTGGCGCCGAGCTTTTGCTGCAAAGCGCCAGGTACGGCCGGACGGGGCTTTCCCAAATCTGTGACACTGTTTGCCCATACAAGACTCGCGACTGACCCTTTTCGTTCCCACTCGCAGGCATCCACCGAAAACCTGGGACGAGGCGTGGGAAATGCACGGGCTGTTTACGAAGTCCATTTCGAAATCGCTGGAGGGCAGCTTGGGTTTGGGGCAAGGCACGCGGGGGGGGGGTGGGCCAGGGTTTCACCACGACCACACCACGATGGAGGACGGGGGATGGGTGTAGATTATTAGCTTTACTTGTGTAACGCCTCCAGTCAAAAATGAAAAACGTCCTACTCGCGAAGATTTCATCCGTACCATGGTACGAGCAAACAGTCAGGCAAATGTTGCTTTTGTGTAGAAACACTACAAAAACCACATCCGTACCGTTGCCCTTCGTCACTCACTTCCGGCGCCGCGCTCGCGCGTCACGGACTCGCGCGGTGTGGTCATGGCCGTCCGCGACGTCCCGATGTCCGGCACCCCGGACGACGACCTCCCAACCGCCGAAACCGAGGTGGACCCTGAGACGTTCGCCAAACGCGTGATGGCGGTTGGCGAACAGAAAAAGTCGGGGTCCGTGGACCAGACCCACTACACCGCGAAGTCAGCGTGGTCCACGAAAGCGCGCGACGCGGAGATAGACGAGCAACTCGTTTCCGAGGGCTACGGGCGTGTGGGTGCGGATTTCGACGGGAACGTCATCTCAGCAACCGGTGCCGACGTACCACCGAAGGGTTCCAAAAAACAAGCCAAAGCTGATTCGAAGCAGACTGTTTTGGCGGATGCAAAGAGTGCAAAAAAATCCGCAGGACTCTGGTTTTCCGACCGGTTCGTGCGCAACGTCTCCATCCTGTGTGGGGCGTGCCTCGGCGCGGGCTGGGAGGTCGCAACGATGCCGGCGACCGTGACGAACTTCAACAAAGCGGTGTACGCGGCGACCGGGGTTTCGAAAATAGGCGGCGTCGCGCAGCACGTCGACTTCTACGCCGCCGCGCTGGACGTGCTTTCCGCGGTGGCGTACTTCGCCGCGAACGTGGGTGTCGCCTTGGGAAGCGCCGTAGTCGCGGTCAGGATGCTCACCGTCCTGACCGGGGCAGGCGAAAGCGCGTTGAACTTCGTGTGCATCCCGTTCACGTGGCGGTACGCCGTAAGGGGGGTTGACGCGACGACAAACGCGTTCAACGTCTTCCTTACCCGGTACCAGCGACTCTCCGCGTGCGTCTGCGTAACCGCGGCGGTGGTTGAGGTATTTGAAACCGCCGCGCCGGTTATCACGCGCGGGTTGTGTTTAGGCATAGCGTTTTCCTTCTTCGCAACCGAAATCATGCAGTTCGCGGGTGGTTTTGTGTGGGTGGCCGGTTTGCTAGCCGCCACCGCCGCGGTGCGGTTCGCGTTGCGCGTCGTACTAAACCTGGTGTCAAAAGTGTTCCCGCCGTTGGAAAAACTAAGGGACGCCATGCCTGTAGTGTCCTTGGTGCCTGGCTTGATGAAGGTTACGCACAAGCTCGGAACGGTCACGCACCAGCTCGGGGTAGGCGCGGGCAGGGCGATGGCGGCCACCAGAACCGCCGCCGCCGTGGCGGGGAAGGGTGCCGCCGCGAGGGTTTCGAAAAAGGTTCCAAAAAAAAGCCCCAGAGGCGCCGGACTCGTAAAGTCCCGACTGTTTACTCGATCAGAGTTGCCATCACGCACGGTGACCAGCGCCGGTGCCGCTGCTGCGGTGACTGGTGCCAATATAGGCGCCCTCGTCGGCGCCGCGGCGGCGAAAACAACGGTGTATGGGTTCATTCACGGCGCCGAGGCGGGCGTTCAAGCCGGTCTCGCGTGCGGCGGCTTGGTCGTGAAAGGCACGAGCGCGGCGGGCGCGGCCGTGGTCGGCGCGCCCGCGTTCGTTTGGCGAAGCGCGGGGAAAATTAGGTCGTTCGTCAGGCTCGTGTCCGTACAACTCGAGGTGTGTTTGGACCCGGTGGCGCCGAAAACAAGACAAGCCGTGAGCAACGGGAAGTTTGGGAACTCGGCGGAGAAGGAGGAGCAGCGCGCGAGGCAGACGCAGAAACTCAAACTGTAATTTATTTTTAATTTTCGTGAGCCGAGACTTTTCTTCACGCGCTTCTTCAACGTCGTGATCTTTCACTTCGCCCCTTGCCCCTTGCCACGAGCCCCTTGATACGACGACGACGACCCCCCCCGGTTCGTACCCACCCATGGCTATTACCAACTTCGTGATGACCGCGGCGGCGGTGGCGGTGGTGGCGAGTTTGATGCGGCACGACGTGCGGAGTTCGACCTCCGTGTTACGAAGGAACATGAAGCAAATGCGGGTGTGGATGGAGGAAGCCGCGGCGGATGTCAAGCCTGGCGAGCAGACCAAGCTTCCCGGTGGGGACAAGAAACCCCCGGTAAAGGACCCGTCCGCGTAGATAGCACAAAGAACAAGAAGGGGCCGTAGCTTACGTTAGTTAGAAGGACAAAATGAACCCACGCCGGGAGGGGCATGAAGACGACGCGAGGGACGACGCGCTGTTCGCGCATCTTTCGGGAAAACGGCATCAGCCATCGTTTCCCTCGCACGACCAGAAGCAACCGCACGCGACACGCCGTGACCCACGCAGAGTGGTGTTGGTGATGCTCACGTTAGCCTTACTAAGAGCAGTACACGTGTCCTACCGAAACGCCGACGCCACGACGAAAGCGCTGGCGCATTTGTACTACCAAGCGCCCGCCATCGCGCTCGCGGCTGTTTGGCTGTGGGGGGTGAATGTTTGGATTTGGAAATTGATGAAACTGAACCCGCACCCGCTCGTGGTGTGGCACCTCAGTGAAGTGAAAGCGCACCTCACGGACATGCAGGTGTTCGCAATATGTACTTGGTGTGGGGTTGGGTATCTAACCTCGTTAACCGCGTTTTTGTGGTTCGCGAACGGCGCCGCATCCGCGGGCGATTCGTTTGGAAACAATCAGGTTGCGTTGGAAACCACCAACCACAACCTTTGGAAAGCGCACCTAAGCGCTGCTTTTGTTTACGTAACCCCGCTTCTGGTGCTGCTGATGCCGGTTGGCACTGGGGTTTACCCACACACGCGCGGTTTCTTTAAACAAACAGTGTGGAGATGTCTCACGAGCTGGCGAAGCAAACCGGTGCGCTTTGGCGATTTTTTCCTCGCCGACGTTTTGTGTTCCCTCGCCAAGTCGGTGAGCGACCTGGAGCGCTCGACCTGCGCGCTGTTGGCGGGCCCGCACCTCATGTTTTCCCCAAAAAGAGACCCGAAGTTCGGGACATGCGGCTCGCACAGCTGGCATGTCCCGTTCATGCTTGCGCTGCCCTCGGTCGTGCGGCTCGCGCAGTGTTTAAGGCAGCGCGCGGACGGCGGGTTTCTGGTCGGGACGGATGTTTCGGGAAAAAGTGCGCTTGAAAAGCAAAAGGCGAAACAAACGGCCACGGCCAACGCGGCGAAGTACTTCTCCGTCTTCCCGGTGATTTTTTTGTCGCACTTGAAGTACGTTGTCAGTGCGTCTTGCTGGACTTCCCTTATACGGCCGCTGTGGATCACCTGCGCCGTTTGCAACACCGCCCTCAGCTTTTACTGGGACGTGGCGCACGACTGGGAGTTGGGGGTGTTTGGCGCTGTTTTTCAAGGCTTTTTTGGAACCTCCTCTGCGAAAAACTCGGAGAAAAACAAACCCTCCAACAGCCCCGCTTCGCCTGGTACAAAAATAGCCGGCCCAACCAGTCACCAAAAAGCCGGCAACAAATACCTGCGCCCCCGGTTACTGTACGGCCCGCCAATCGTGTACTACTGCGCAATCAGTCTGAACTTTTTACTAAGGTTGAGCTGGACGTACAAGCTCTCGTCGCACCTGCGGCACAACGCCGCGTCGGTGTTGACGTTTTCTGTTTTGGAAATTTCCCGGCGGTTCCTGTGGAGCCTTTTCAGGGTGGAAAAGGCGTACTTAGCACGGCAGCCTTTGTGGTTAGGCGGGCGGGCGTAGCGGTGTGGTGTAGTGTAACTCGAGTTACGTCGTACGAGGCAGTTACACGTCTTGCCTTGACCTGCATTTCTATCCTCGGAATCAAAAACATCGATGCCTGTAATCGCCTTTTTATTGTTCCCACTTCCGAGACCTTTTTCTGGTCGGCCGAATCACAACATGTGGATTGGCGCGGCCCGTCCAACCCTCGCCTTTCGCGCGTTCCCAGGTGTGCCAGAAAGTCATCCAACCCTCCAATTACGGATTTTCTAGACTGTTTCCCCGCTGACGAAAAATGTAAGCAATCGGAAAAAGATCCTTCGAAACCCCCGTCAGTTCCAGTCGCGTCAGTTCATGAAAGGAGGAGTTCAGCGGGCACCGCCCATCCATAGAGGCAGTCCAAGCGCGCGCACGACTCCGTTCGCCGCCCTCTCTTCACTCGTGTTCCCACTCCACGCCGCATCATGTATTGCGACGCACTGGTCGTCCGCCATGGCGCGATCGCGCCTGCCACGAGTCGCGCGGCGAGGGCGAACGCGACACGCCGAGTCCCCGCAATCGCGCCAAGCAACCTTCACCGTCGCGCGGCTTTGTCGGGTAGATTTTCCATCCCCCAAACCTCCAGGCTCGTGGCGGCTCACAACACGGGGGGCGCACGAGGCTCGTTCCGCACGCAGGCCGTGACCCCCCCCAAAACCCTCGCCGAGCTGGACCTGTGCGACGTCGAGATGCCCGAAGCGCACGCGAAAGTTTTCGCAATGGACATCAGCACGCCCACCGTGCTCACGTCAGACCTGGCGTCCGTGATGGACCCGCCCATGTGCAACCTCGCGCCTAAAAAGACGCACATCATATGCACGCTAGGTCCGTCGTCGCGCACGGTGGATGATTTGGAGAAACTGCTGTTGTCTGGGATGTCCGTCGCGAGGTTCAACTTTTCGCACGGCACGCACGAGTACCATCTCGAGATTTTGCAAAACCTGCGTACCGCGAGTGACAACACCGGAAAGATCTGCGCGGTGCTTCTCGATACGAAAGGCCCTGAGATTCGAACCGGCGCGCTTGTTGACGGCAACGCGATTACGTTGAAACGAGGCAGCACGATTGAGTTGACGACTGATTACGGCGTTTTAGGCACGTCCGAGCGCGTGGCGATTTCGTACCAGCACCTGGCGCGCGTGCGTATTTCCCAATCACCACATTCCGCCTCCCTGAATGCCCATACGCGTACCAGAAGGGACTATTGCCCTGACTGTTTACTCGTACACATTACGAGAGACTGACGCTTTTTTTTTCATCGGGCCAGGACGTCAAGACGGGGGACCAGATTTTGATGAGCGACGGGAACGTGATGATGGAAGTGTTGAGCACAGACGTGGTGAACGGCACCGTGCAGTGCGAGTGCTTGAACGACGCCAAACTCGGCGAGCGGAAGAACTGCAACCTCCCTGGGGTGAAAGTTGATCTGCCCACGATGACTGAAAAAGATATCGAGGATATCGTCGGGTTTGGGGTGAAACACGACGTGGATTTCGTCGCCGCGAGTTTCGTGCGTAAGGCGAGCGACGTGGCGAAAATCAAAGACGTCCTATCAAAAGCGGGCGGCGGCAGCATAAAGGTCATTTCGAAGGTCGAAAACCACGAGGGTTTGGTGAACTACGACGCTATTCTCGCCGCGAGCGACGGCATCATGGTCGCCAGAGGTGACCTGGGGATGGAGATTCCCCTGGAAAGAATCTTCTGGGTGCAAAAGATGATGATCCGTAAGGCGAACTTGGTTGGGAAACCCGTGATCACGGCGACGCAGATGTTGGACTCGATGATCGCCGCGCCGAGGCCCACCAGGGCGGAAGCCACGGACGTCGCGAACGCGGTGCTGGACGGCACGGATTGCGTTATGTTGTCCGGGGAAACCGCGGCCGGGGCGTACCCGCGGGAGGCCGTGGAAATCATGGCGGGCATTTGCGAAGAAGCGGAGAAGTGCGTGGATAACTACGCGCTTTCGAAATCCATGTTGAACCTTACCCTGAACGGCGTGGGGAACGCGCCGCTCAGCACGATCGAAGCTCTGGCGTCCTCGACGGTGATGACCGCGGCGAAAACCAAAGCCGCGTGCATCGTGGTGTTGGCGGCGAAAGGCGAAGCCGCGCGGTACGTATTTCCCACTCACCACACACCGCCTCCCTGATTGCCCATACCAGACTGACACTTTCTTTTTCATCTCAGGATGGTGGCGAAGTACCGCCCGGCGGTGCCGATCGTGGTGGGTGTGGGTACGTATTTTATTTCCCAAATCCAACGACTGTTTGCCAATACAAGACTGACACTTTCTTTCATTTATCTCAGTCCCACGGAGCGAGCGCAAGTCCATCGGGTACGCGGAGACGGAACTCAGGGGGCACACCACGGCGCGGCAGCTCATGTTAACAAGAGGTTTGATACCCACGGTCATAAACCCGGAAGGAGGCGTGGAGAAGCACGAAAACGCGTTCGACGACGTCAACAACCCGGCGAGCGAGAGCGACGCCCCGGTGGCGGCGAAGAAGTGCATCATGGCCGCGGTGCGGTTCGCGAGGCGGCAAGGGCTGTGCAAACCAGGGGACAAGGTGGTTGCGATGTACAACGTGGAACGGCGGTGCGCGGTGATCCGCGTGATCGAAGTCACGGAGGAGATGCTCATGGAGGGAGGGAGCGTGGACGAACAAGAAAAGGGGGCGCCGCCCACGATGAGCGAGGATGAATGAGAGTGACGAGAAGAGAACAGACAAAGACTTTTTAGGGGTTTTTTCCCTTGTACAACCAAGAAACACTTTTTGTCAACACTTGTGTTTCAACCTCACCGTGTCGTTTGACCATCGCCTACCGGTTCCGCGTGTACCGCGTGTACCCTACTCGCCGATGCCGAAATAGCCGCGGATGGTGAACGGTTCTTGTTTGATCTCGGGCTCGCGTTTGATGCGCTTCGAACTCTGCGGAGCGGCGCGTGCCGTTTTGCACGCTGCGCAACTTCTCTTCCACTTCCCGTGCGAGCAACCGGTGCACGCCACGCAGTCGTTTTTCACCTTCCCGTGAGGGCAGGGGTTGCATAACGCACAGCTGTGTTTCAGTTTGCCGTGAGGGCAGGGGTTGCACACCACGCAGCTGTCTTTCCGCTTACCGTGAGGGCACGGGTTGCACTCCACACAGTTGCCTTTCCGCTTGCCGTGAGGGCAGGGGGTGCACACCACGCAGTGCTGTTTCAGATTGCCGTGGGGGCAGGGGCTGCAGTCCACGCACTTGCCTTTCAGCTTGCCGTTGGGGCACGGGTTGCAGTCCGCGCAGCTGCCTTTCACCTTGCCGTGAGGGCAGGGGGTGCAGTCCACGCAACTGCTTTTCAGCCTGCCGTGAGGGCAGCCCTTGCACTTCACGCAGCTCTTTTTCACCTTGCCGTGAGGACACGGGTTACACTCCCCGCGGTGGGACTTCTCCTTTCCGTGCGAGCATCGCTTCCTTCCCATCGTTCGCGCGCCACGACGCCCCGCGTGCACTCGCTTCTGCGCAAAGCTAGGCGTGGTCGTTGCTTTGTCGTTCGTGTTTTCCAGACTGCCAGATTTTTTCTGGCGTCTGCTATGTCGAAGGCACCCTCTTCGTGCGTTTTCAAATCGCTCTCGCGCCACGACGCTCCGGCTGTTCACAGCCGACCCGATCCGACGCGTTTAATGGAAGGCAAACCATACACCTTGTACGTGCGCTTTCCACGACTTCTCGCCGCCGTTTCACGCACACGCGCGCGCACGTCTCGCGGAAGCACCACGCGCGCGAAAAACTAACCTCATCTCTCCCTGCCTTCCCACAGCACGACCACTGTGCCCTACGAGACGGAAGCGGACGCGGAGGCGGTGCGCGCGACCTTGGCGGTGGATAACGAGCTGCAGCCCGATAAGGTGGTGAAGCGCTTGAAGGTGGAGGGTACCGACCTGGTGGCGTACGTACATCCCAGCCTCGTGTTGACACACACCGACTCGCGATCCGACCGCGCCACGCGGTTGACCGTTCCCTTATTTTTCGATCTAACACCCACCGCAAACTCCACCCACCCCTCCCCCGTTCAACACAGCGAGTTCTTCGCCACCGAGCCCCGGCTGTTACGCGCCGCAGTGGCCGCGTTCCTCGATTTGCTTAACCTCAGCACGCGGACGATCGAGACGTTCGGGCACGTCCCCGTGGCGTGAAGGCTCGGCACCGCGAAAACGAGGAAAGGCGGGAAGCAGTAGCAATCATTAGGTAACAAAAACATTAGGTGACAAAAAAAAGAAACACGCGCGGGATGGACCGGTACCACATCTACGAGGCCATCGGCAAAGGCAAGCACAGCGTGGTGTACAAGGGGAGGCGGAAGAAGACGATTCAGTACTACGCCATAAAGAGCATCGATAAATCGCAAAGGAGTCGGGTTTTGAGGGAAGTGCAGGTGTTGAGAGCGACGAACAGCGCGTACGTCCTGAAGTTTCACGCCTGGTACGAAACCGCGAACCACCTTTGGCTCGTGTTGGAGTACTGCGTCGGTGGGGACTTGCTGGGTTTGCTGAAACAAGACGTCCGGCTACCCGAGGCTTCCATAAAAACCTTCGGGAAGGACCTGGTGACCGCGTTGCGCGTCGCGCACGAAGCCGGCGTGCTTCATTGCGATTTGAAACCCAGCAACCTGCTCATCGACGAAGACGGCCGGATCAAGCTGTGCGGGTTCGGGCTGGCGAAGAAGGTGTCCGAGGTTGTTTTTTGCGGAGGCGCGGGTGATGACGGAACCGCGGCGACTAAATCCAATGGCGACGGTCCGGGTTCCGCGCCGGCGAAAAAGAAAAGCAAACTGGTCGGCACGCCGTGCTACATGGCGCCCGAGCTGTTCGGCGAACACGGCGTGCATTCGTACGCGAGCGATTTGTGGGCGATCGGGTGTGTTCTGTACGAGTGCGCGTTCGGGGTGCCTCCGTTCGTGTCGTCCTCCCTTTCTGATTTGATGGAGATGATCCTTAACGACGACCCGGGCGGGTTCGACGGAATGGGAGCGGTCGACGGCAAGAATTTGGACGGCAACGAACGCGTCGGCGGCACCGACGCCGAACCGAACGTGACAAAAAACTTTGCCGATTTAGTCCAAGGGCTTTTGAACAAGGACCCCTCGCGACGCATGAACTGGGAAACGCTGTTGATGCACCCGTTCTGGGTGGACGGGGAAAAGGAAAACGCAAACGCGAAAGAAACCGAAAACGCGCGTTGGAAAAGCCCGCCGCGCAAACCGTTGCCCGCGCAAAACGCGTTCGACGCCGCGGTCGCCGCGTCTGTACGCGCGGAGTTGGGCGACGACGCGGAGCGGTTCGGGGTGACACAAAAACGGACGGTCGGCGACGTATCCGTGGACCGGGAACACTGTGAAAACCCAATCGCCCCGCGCTCGCCGACACGCGAAAAGTCCGAAACGGAGGCCGCGGCGCGACGCGAACCGCGCGCGAAAACGTTTCCGAAACTGGTTCGCGCCTCTGAGTCCAAATCCGCCGAGGTCGTGCGTCTGTCCCTCGCCGCTCGCGCAAACTTGGAGAGGGAAGAGGGCGGGGCTTCGTACGCGGACACGGGGGGGCGCGGGTGTTTCGTGGAAAACGGATGCGACCGAGCCGTTTCCGAGATCTTGTCTCCCGAAAAGGTAACCGGCGCCGGCGACTCGGTTGAAAACAATCCGTCGCCGTGGTGGAAAGCCACGTCCTCGTGCACCGCCGCCGGGGACGTGTCTTTGGCAGATGCGGACGCCGAGCTTAACTTCTCGGAGGGTGTTTTTTGTGTCGCGGAGGAGGAGACGGACGGTGATGCCAACGTGAGTGAAAAAGACGA
>Ga0222645_100868_pt1 | contig 15058 bp, 9 predicted proteins | sample AntAcemetagen292_FD_179881 | JGI IMG/M metagenome (GOLD analysis project Ga0222645, IMG submission 179881) | Saline water microbial communities from Ace Lake, Antarctica - #292 | ecosystem: Environmental > Aquatic > Non-marine Saline and Alkaline > Saline | place: Antarctica: Ace Lake | collected...
TAGTAATGTCCAAGACGTTATATATTCTTAGTTGCTTGGCAACATTAACGTTGGGTTTTATCACTCAAGCGCAGTCTGTAGCACAGACAACATTGTAGATAGGTAGATAGGTAGATAGATAGATAGCAGCAAACCATCAAAAAACCAAAACGTGATTTGCACTGGGCGCTACCTTGTTATGTGGCAGTTTGTAAATGAAAAATGGAGTACTCGTTCGGAGCTATACGTAACGACGGGTTTGCAACAACAGTATGATAATAAACAGCTCGATTAAACGGCTCTTGAAAACACCTTTTACCCAAAGCTTCGATAGCAAAATAAAAAGTGAAACTTGTTTAATTTTATCAGGCAGAAATAGCGCTCTATTCAATACCCAGTGATTTGAGTGAAAAAAAATAAAAACGTCCCTAAGAAAGGTAACTTGGATTCAATCAGTAAGTGCATAACTTAAATAGGTAGCACAAAAAAGGAAGCATAAAAATTATGCACCGACCAGATTAAAACTACCCACGTCTATCGTTTGTCACAAACTGATAATGATCTGCTTTTACCACTGCTTGCATTCAATTCATCCGTTAACAACGGCATATGCCTGGGTTTAAAATCAAAAGCGGTACCCAATTACAGTGCTGAGGATCTATATTAAGTTCATAGGTGAGTAATAGTGATAAAGTAAAGGCAACTCATATTCTTAATAGGCTGTTTTGTATGCAACTCGTGAAGTCTCAATTCAGCAATAAAATTGATTGGCATAGCCTTTTAAATTCAGGAAACCGAGTTTTCATTGGTTCCAATGCGGCGGTACCTAATGCATTAATCGACAGCCTTATTGAAGATGGTAAAGGTTTAAATGATATCGAAGTTACCCACATAAGCACATTATCAGACAATAAATGGGCTTTGCCCGAATACGCTTCAAGATTCAAAATTAATACCTTTTTTATTCACGGCAAGCTTATTCGAAAAGCAGTGGAAGAAGGTCGTGCAGATTACACGCCCTGTTTTTTATCTGAAGTGTCTAGTTTATTCACTGATGACATATTACCTCTGGACGCAGCTTTAATCATGGTCTCGCCACCTGACGAATTAGGCTTTTGTTCATTAGGTGTGTCGGTAGATGTAGTGATGTCGGCAGCGCGAGCGGCAAAACATATTATTGCACAAGTTAATCCGCTCATGCCGAGAACGTGCGGGCATTCATTTTTACACATCAGCGAATTTAGTGCATGTATTGAACATCAACAAATCTTACCTGAAGTCGCGATACCTGAAGCGACAAAAATAATTGACCGAATTGGTCAATATGTAGCAATGTTAGTTGAAGACGGTGCCACCTTACAATTGGGCATTGGTAAAATCCCTGATGCAGTAACGCGGTATTTGCAGCATCATAAAAATTTAGGCGTTCATTCGGAAATGATCAGTGATGGCATAGTCGATTTAATTCAGCATGGTGTGGTGAATAATAGATACAAAACCTTTCACCCAGGTAAAACGGTTGTTAGCTTTTGTTTTGGCACTCAAAGGTTATATGATTTTGTTGATATGAATCCCCATGTCGAGTTTTATCCTTCCTCTTATGTAAATAAACCCGCTAATATTGCGAAGAACGACAATATGGTGGCAATCAATAGCGCACTAGAAGTCGACTTGAGTGGACAAGTCGTATCTGACTCAATTGGGAATCATTTTTATAGTGGAATAGGGGGCCAAGTAGATTTTGTCACTGGAGCGTCAAAAAGCAAAAACGGCAAACCTATTATTGCTTTACCTTCAACAGCAAAAAACGGAGAAGTGTCACGCATAGTTGCGACACTCACTGAAGGCTCTGGCGTAGTGACATCACGCGGTAACGTACACTACGTTGTGACTGAGTTTGGTATAGCAAGCTTACAGGGCAAAAGTGTGCGTGAACGTGCGCTTGAACTAATTAGGGTTGCGCATCCTCAATTCAGAGATGAATTACTGGCGCAAATAAGAAAAAAATATTGGGTCCCTGACTATCAAACAAAAACTCCCACTGATATCCCTGAATTAGGTGACATGCAACTTCTACGTTTAGACATATCTAAGAAGTTTTATTTACGGCCTCTCAACCCTTCTGATGAGCGGCGTTTACAAGAGTTTTTTTATTCGCACACCAAAGAAACGATTAAAATGCGCTATAACTACTCGCCAGGTCCAATGACACGGGAAAAATCGTGTGACTTGGTTAGTGTGGATCAAAGTAAAGATGTGGCATTGACCATAGTGCGGCAAGAAGGCTCAAAAGTGCGCATAGAAGCGGTAGGACGTTATTATTTGATCCCACAGCAAAGTTCGTGTGAAGTGGCTTTTGTCACACGAGAAACTAATCAAGGCCAAGGTATGGCTAAGCGGCTATTACAAAATATGGTAGATATTGCTGAAAAGCGAGCTCTTAAAACGATGTTCGCATTAGTGAAAAGCAACAACAAAGCGATGATTTCAGTATTTGAACAGTTTGGTTTTGTACGTTCATCTAATTCTGACTTTCATGAAATTGAGCTAATTAAATACTTAAATGCTCATAAGCAATCTATTGAAACCGAGCCTACATCAGGAGAATTAAAATGACAGTGACTATTGTAGGTAGCCCTCATTGCAACTTACACGACATGGGCGATGAGCACCCTGAGCAGCCTGCGCGGATGCATAAGATTAATGACCAGATCATTGCGTCTGGGCTTGAATATGTATTGCATTTTGCCAACGCCAAGCCTGTTCAATTGTCGTCATTAGAGCGCGCTCATGACAAAGCTTTTGTACAAAGTATATTTGACCGCGCACCTAAAGCAGGTGATGACAAGGTTCAGATAGACGATGACACTATCATGATGGACAAAAGTTTAAACGCTGCTTTACATGCGGCAGGTGCAGTCACTGATGCTGTTGATTTGGTGATCGCAGATGAATCAAAAAGTGCATTTTGTTCAGTGCGCCCACCTGGTCATCATGCTGGGCGCGCCAGCTCATCAGGCTTTTGTATTTTTAATAATATCGCTGTCGGTGCGATGCATGCACTTGAAGTGCACGGTTTAGAGCGTATTGCGATTATTGATTTTGATGTTCATCACGGTAACGGTACTCAAAATATTGTCAAAGACGACCAACGTATTTTATTCTGTTCATCTTTTCAGCACCCGTTTTATCCCTTCACTGGGGATGAACCTTGTAGGAAAGGCATTGTTAATGTTCCCATTCCTGCAGGTACTACGGGCAGCGAGTATCGTGAAATGGTAAAACACTGGTTTACAGCAGTGGATGAATTTAACCCTCAACTTATTTTTATATCTGCTGGTTTTGATGCTCATGCTGAAGATGAGCTTGGCCAATTACGTCTGGTAGAAAAAGATTACGTATGGATAACAGAGCAAATTAAGGTGCTGGCTGAAAAACACTGTGAAGGTAAAATAATCTCTGTGCTAGAAGGCGGATACGCTTTAAATGCCCTTGCTCGCAGCGTTGTGGCACATGTAAAAGTACTTGCTAACTAGCCAATTATTATAAAGCTTGATTGGTCATTCATAATACTCATTTTTTTGAAACGACTTGATTATGGCAGTATCAGTATCGACACCATTGCCATAACTGAATTTTTAGCTTGCTTAACAACAAACACCGATAGTAAATATAGCCAGATAATTTTTAGCATTTAATTTTTATGTGTCCGATGAACCTTAATTTTGCCCAACTTCAATGATTGGGGTAGAGAGTTAAATAAAGAAGCAAATAATGAATTTACTATAGTCTTGCTGCTAGTTATTTCACTATGTTGTTACCTACACTTTTTAAAAATTCAACAACAATGACAGGCTTTTTATCTGTCATTGTTGTTGAATACTGGCTATTTAGGAACCTGCATTTTCATGTTGCCTTCGTATGCGGTATCAGGATCGCCTCCGTATCTATGGTTACGATTGAGTTGATTGATTGCGTTTATGTCATCAGTACTAAGTTCAAATGAACCTAGCTCGAAGTTAGCTTTAATGTTTACTTCGCTTTCTGCTTTAGGAATGGCGATGCGACCTTGCTGTAGATCCCATTTTAAAATTACCTGCCCAGCACTCACTCCATATTTTTCAGCAATGTTAATGATGACAGGATCAGCGATGGGTTTTTCGCTAGTTGGCACACCACTCCAAGTACCAGAGCCTAGAGGGGACCAGCAAGATACATAAATTTTGTGTTTGTCACACACGGCGCACAAGTTTTTTTGGGTCAGATAGGGGTGTAACTCTAGTTGATTATATACGGGCTTCACTTTAGCAAAAGACATGAGTTGCTCTATGTCAGTCTGGCGGAAGTTAGATAAGCCTAAATAACGCACCTTACCTTGTTGATGTAGGTTTTCCATCGCTTGCCACGTAGCCTGAGTTTCACTGGGGTTAGGCCAATGAATTAAATATAAGTTAATATAATCCATGTCTAAACGCCTGAGGCTAGCATCAAAGGCTTTGAGTGTTGCTTCATAACCTTGCTCACAGTCCCACATTTTACTCACAACAAAAAACTCTTGCCGTGGGATCCCCGAAGCTTTAATTGCTTTACCCACACTGCGTTCGTTGCCATACAGTGATGCGGTGTCAATATGCCGATAACCGGCTTTAATCGCTTTAAGGATAATTCCAATCACGTAGTCATCATCTTGTTGCCATGAACCTATAGCGCAAGTGCCAAACCCAAGGGCAGGGAAGCTACCACCGTCATTTAATATAATTTGTTGCTGCATGATTTATTCGCCTGTTTAAAGCTCTACCGTAGAGCAACTAAAAACACATTTAATCTAAGAGCATTAGCTACAAAGCAATGGAGTAACAAAGTTTGCATTAATAATTTACAAATTTGTGGGTTCAAAACTTAGCTCTATCACTTCTCCTTATCGCTTTTTTATAACTTCTTTTTATAACTTCCCTCTATAACTTTTGTCTGTAACTTTTTTACAGATTCTCTTAGCAGCTAAATCAAAAAGATAGTTCCTAGTCCCAAAAATGCTACAAAACCGACAATATCGGTGACTGTGGTCAAAATAACTGAACCGGAAAGAGCGGGGTCAATCTTATATTTATCGAGGATCACGGGTACAAATACACCAGCCAATGCTGCTGCTACAATGTTGAGGAAAATAGCGATACCGATCACCATGCCTAAAAGAGGATCGTTAAACCATAGTAACGCGACAACACCGATGACAACCGCCCAAATAACACCATTTAAACCGCCTACTTTACACTCCTTGGAGAGCAACGCACCAACGTTGGCTGAGGTGACTTGTTTGAGGGCCAAGCCTCGAATAATCAATGTCAGTGTTTGGCTGCCAGCAATACCTCCCATACTCGCAACCACCGGCATCAAGACTGCTAAAGCGACGACTTGTTGAATTGTTGCTTCAAACATACCAATAAAAGCACTGGCTAGAAAAGCCGTTAGCAAGTTGATGCCTAGCCAAATAGCTCTTGCCTTAGCGCTTTTACGCACAGGCGAGAATAAATCTTCGTTTTCATCCATACCAGCGCTGGCCATTATTTGACCTTCATAATATTCCTGCATCAGTTCGGCGGCTGCTGTAACATCGATTCGACCAATTAGTTTTTGATTTTCATCCACTACAGGCAAAGCGCCAAATCCTGATAACAACACTTCTTTGGCAGCTAACTGATCTTCTTCTACCGCACTAATGACCGGAAAGTCATCCAACGATACATCAGTTAAAGGCAAATGTTCAGGTAATGAATGCAACTTGGCGATGGGTACTGCTTCTGAAAAATAACCTGAGCGGTTGATCAAAAATATCATATCTGTGTGACGAGGAATCTCGCGGCGGAGTAAGCGTAACGCATCACGAACTTTGGCATTGATTGGTAGAACTAAAAAGTCATGGGAAGTCCAGTGACCTATTTGTTCCTCAGGATATTGTTCCGCTTCGGTATAGTACTGCTTTTGTAATCTATCCAGAGCGGTATAGGCGCGCTCAAACAATTCTGGCGGTAATGAGTCGGCTAGTTCAAGCAAATCCTCAGCGTCAATATTAGTAAACAAAACATCCCATTGTTCTGGTTCTGTGGCATGGATCAAGAACGATCTAGGATCGCTGCGCATCTCAATTAATACATCAAGCTTTTTATGATTGGGGATAGTTTGCCAAAGAATAATTCTTTCTTGTATTGGTAAAGATTCAAGTAACAGAGCAAGCTCAACTTCATCAGCCTGAGCGAGAACGGTTGCAATATCATTTGTTTCTGAAAACAAGTCTGATTGACTAATGACTTCTTCAATTCTGTCTGGCAAAGCTTCTGACATATTCTCCACTTCCGAATATTTGAATTTGTGTTTAGGGTATAACCTTAGACGAGAGCATGGGACTAAAAGTCACAAGTTTAAGGAGTCTGGCTCGTTGAAAAGTAAAGGAATTACCAATACTTATACTTTATCTTAAGCAGAATAATGATGAGTGTCTCGATAATTCGTTAATTTATCCAATTCATCTTTTTTTAACGAACTTGAACTCGCGCAGCTCAATAGTTACAGAAGTTAGCTTTAAAAATCTTAGCTGTTACCCAGGTGAGGTATCAAGAAGCAGATTAGAGGTTATGCTTGGTAAAAATGTTGCGCTTGAAAAAAAATCTACTGAAGCAGTATTACTTCAAAGCTGTGAGCCACTACTCACCAAATAATTACATAAAACTAAATTTAACAATAGCCCCATTTTAAATATGCTCACACACCCTTGAGTAATCCATTGAATTACGGTGGATGTCTATATAATTGTTATTGAGAACTGAGAACTTTATGCTTCAACATGATTCAGATAATAAATAATTCAAATCCAATAAAAGTGAACTATCTTTCAAAAGTTACTTGCAAGCTTGAAACAATAAACTCCTTTTATTAAGAACCCAAATATATGTCAGAGTTTCATCATTTTTAGAGCCATATTTAAAGTTATCTTTAGAGTCGCCTCAACGAGTAGACAAACAAAAACACGAGAAAAAAAGAAAAATCTCATATAGCTAGGTGATTTCAAGCTTCAATCTGAGAGTACGGGGATATGTGCCTGATGAATTACGGTAAAAATTATCAGAACTGTTGGTTAGTGTATTACAGATTTTTTGCACATTAGATAACAGGATATTGTTAGAATATGTTCGTTAAACTAACGAGTGGGTTTGCACGAAGTAACAATAATTTTTTGCTTACCTTAACAGTTTAAAAGGGCTATGGATTGTTGAACATGAATGTTGACCATGTTACAGGTCAATAAGTTGTTGTGAGAACAAAATACTAATACAGTTTTAAACTGGTTTTTTAAATCAACTTTTTTACTTGTTATCTTGATGTTTAAAATCGCGTGTTTTGCGTATTTAATGTCTATTTTAAATTTTCTGCATCCAAAGGTGGGCAATGAAACTCAGCAATGGTTTCGTTTCCATCAAAGCTACCTTCATTAATATTGCTTTCATCGATACTATAAAGATGAACATCAAAACCCCAAAGTCGATGCACATGTTTAAGAACGTCCTGAGTATTATTGGCTAAAGGTATGCGTTGATTAGGGATGTGTCGAAGTGTTAAAGAACGGTCTCCCCTTAAGTCCACATTCCAAATTTGAATATTGGGTTCTTGTATACTCAAATTGTACTGCAGTGATAGCTGTTCTCGTACATATCGATAACCGTCTTCGTCATGTATACCAGTAATTTGATAGTGTTCTGCTTGAGCGTCATCTTTAATCGAGAAAAGTTTGAGGTCGCGAATGACTTTTGGTGACAGATATTGAAGTATGAAGCTTTCGTCTTTAAAATTTCGCATCGCGAAGTCTAATGTTTCTAGCCAATCTGAACCTGCAATATCTGGGAACCACTGCTTATCTTCATCCGTTGGCGATTCACATATGCGGCGTAAATCCTGAAAAATTGAAAAACCTAGAGTATAAGGATTGATACCACTAAACCATTTACTGTCAAATGGCGGCTGATATATAACTGCTGTGTGTGACGTTAAAAACTCGATAATAAAGCCCTCATCAACCAGCTTCCTATCGTAAAGTGTATTCATAATGGTGAAATGCCAAAAGGTTGCCCACCCTTCGTTCATCACCTGCGTTTGGCGTTGAGGATAAAAATATTGGGCTGTTTTGCGCACAATACGAATAACTTCTCGTTGCCATGGCTCTAAAAGCGGCGCATTCTTTTCAAAGAAATAGAGTAAATTCTCTTGAGGTTCATCAGGAAATTGCGGGTGAATAACGTCATGTTGATTATCTGGATTTAAGGGTATTGTGCGCCACAGTTCATTAACCTGTTGCTGCATATGCATCTCACGGTCTGCCTGACGCTTTGACTCTTCTTGAGCTGAAATATCTGGGGGACGTTTATAGCGATCTACGCCATATTTTATGAGCGCGTGACAGGAATCTATAATTTTTTCTACTTCATCAATTCCGTGACGTTCCTCACATTTTGAAATATAGCCCTTAGCGAACAATAGATAATCAATAATTGCGTTTGCGTCTGTCCAAGTTTTAAATAAGTAATTTCCTTTAAAAAAAGAATTGTGCCCGTAAGCAGCATGAGCGACGACTAACGCTTGCATCATCATGGTGTTTTCCTCCATAAGATATGCGATACAAGGGTCGGAGTTAATCACAATTTCATATGCTAACCCCATTTGGCCTCGTTTGTAATTTTGTTGACTATTCAGAAACTGTTTACCAAATGACCAATGACTGTATCCCAAAGGCATTCCCACGGATGAGTAGGCATCTAACATTTGTTCTGAACTTATGATTTCAATTTGATTTTGATAGGTATCTAGTTTGTATTCCCTAGCGATTTTGGCAATCGCCTCATCGTATTTCTCGATCAATTCAAAAGACCATTCAGATCCACTAGAAATATAATTTTTTATGAATTGCTTACTCATGATGACTGTCCTTGCGAGAAAATAACTGTCTGAAGACTGGATAAATTTCACTTTCATTACTGATGTTTTGTATCGCAAAGCTGTCTGGAAATTCAGGGTTTAGGATTTTGTACTCATGCCATAGGCTTTGATGCTCTAATTTTGTTATTTCTATGTAAGCGAAGTATTGAATATGCGGCAAAATATTTTCACGTAGTAATTTTAAGCATAAAGGTGAGTCACCGTTCCAATTATCACCATCTGAAGCTTGGGCAGCATAAATATTCCAATCTGCTGTGGGGTAGCGTTGCTTAATAATGTTATTCATAAGCTTTAGAGCGCTTGAAACGATGGTGCCACCGGTTTCCCGAGAATAAAAAAACTCTTCTTCATCTACCTCTTTTGCACTGGTATGGTGGCGAATAAATATCACATCAATTTTTTTATAATTTCTTTTTAAAAATAAATATAGCAGGATATAAAAACGTTTTGCGATGTCCTTATGCATTTTGCTCATTGAACCTGAAACATCCATCAAACAAAACATCACAGCGCTGGTGCTTGGAAGTGCTAATTTAGTGTACTGATTGAATTTAAGGTCAACCTCATCAATCCAAGGGATCTTTTTAATACGTGTTTCACACTTTTCGATTTTGCGTTTTAGTATATTTATTTCTGTTGTGTAATTTTCAGATGAAGATTCGAGCTCTATTAATTTTAGCTTGAGCTCTTTAATGCTTTCACGTCTTTTTCCTGTGAGGGCTAAGCGCCTTCCATAAGCTTTTTGTAAGGAGCGCACGACATTAATTTTTGTTGGGTTTCCTTGATTAGAATAGCCTGCCCGTTGATATTTAAACGATGTACTATCTTTTAATAGTTTTTTTACTAAATTGGGCAATTCAAGATCTTCAAACATACAATCGAGGAACTCTTCTTGTGATATTTGAAATACAAACTCATCAACACCTTCACCTAAATCACTTGCTTCACCTTGTCCTAAACCATTCTTACCTTGCCCTTTAGTCGGTTTAGTGACTTGATCACCAGTGGCAAAACTTTTATTTCCAGGGCTAACTGTTTCACGTAAACCCCCGTGACCAGAGCGAAAAGTAGGCTCGTCTAAGTCCCTACTAGGAATGCTGATACTATCCCCACGGTCAATATCAGTGATACTGCGTTTGCTCACCGCATCAGACACTGCCTTCTTAATATGTTGGCGGTAACGTCGAAGAAAGCGTTCACGGTTGACGGCACTCTTGTTTTTGCCGTTAAGTCGACGGTCAATGATATGGGTTAAGCCCATTGATATCTCCTGAATAATAAATCTTATGTTATTGAGATTTTTCTAAGCAAGGTGTACGCACCGATAAATCTCTATTGGTAGTCTTAGACAATGCATGTGGCTATAGCCATTTGCGAGCTCTACAGTCGACTTCGTTGATTACTATTATTGAGATTTTCGAACTCGTAAATACCACTCTGCAAGTAATCTAACTTGTTTTTCAGTGTATCCACGGTCAATCATGCGCTCTACAAATTGCTCATGCTTGCTCTTATCTTCTTGTGAATTCTTAGGGTTGAATGAAATAACAGGGAGTAAGTCTTCAGTATTTGAAAACATTTTTTTTTCAATGACGGCACGTAGTTTTTCATAACTTTGCCATGAAGGATTTTTGCCATTATTGTTGGCGCGCGCTCTTAGCATAAAATTAACGATTTCATTTCGAAAATCTTTAGGATTGCTGATACCTGCTGGTTTTTCAGTTTTTTCAAGCTCTTCATTTATGACCGTTCGGTTAAATATTTCTCCTGTTTCAGGGTCTCGATAGTCTTGATCTTGTATCCAAAAATCAGCATAAGTCACATATCTATCAAAAATATTTTGGCCGTATTCAGAATAAGATTCTAAATACGCTGTTTGAATTTCTTTACCAATAAACGCAACATAATGAGGTGCTAGAAATTCCTTAATAAAACGTAAATATTGTTCAGTTATTTCTTTTGCAAATTGCTCTTGTTCAATTTGCTTTTCGAGCACATAAAGTAAGTGAACCGGATTTGCAGCGATTTCAGAGGTATCAAAATTAAATACTCGTGAAAGAATTTTGAAGGCAAAACGGGTTGAAAGACCTGACATTCCCTCATTGACACCGGCATTGTCTTTATACTCTTGCATTGACTTAGCTTTCGGGTCGGTGTCTTTAATATTCTGTCCATCATAAACTTTCATTTTTGAGTCAATATTAGAATTCTCTGGTTCATGTAATCGAGACAGTACAGAAAATTGGGCAAGCATTTTTAAGGTATCTGGTGCACAGGGAGATTGACTCAATGAGCTATTTTCAAGTAGCTTTTTGTAGATGTGAATTTCTTCAGTTACTTTTAAACAATAAGGAACTTTTACGATTGAAATCCTATCTAAAAAGGCTTCATTGTTTTTGTTGTTACGAAAAGTTTGCCATTCAGATTCATTTGAGTGCGCTAGGATGATACCTTCGAAAGGAATAGCGCTCATACCTTCCGTAGAATTGTAATTACCCTCTTGCGTTGCTGTTAATAAAGGATGGAGTACTTTAATTGGCGCTTTAAACATTTCTACGAATTCCAACATGCCTTGGTTAGCTAGGCATAAACCACCGCTGAAACTATAAGCATCTGGATCATCTTGGGAAAATTCCTCAAGCATTCTAATGTTTATTTTTCCTACCAGAGCAGAAATATCTTGGTTATTTTCATCTCCAGGTTCAGTTTTAGCGATAGCTGTTTGATCTAAAATAGATGGCCATAGTTTAACTACTTTAAATTTACTAATATCACCACCGTATTCATGTAAACGCTTTACTGCCCAAGGCGACATGATTGAACCTAAGTAGCGTGCGTCGATACCGTAATCTTCTTTGAGTAATGAAGCATCTTCTGCTATATCAAACAACGATAGTGGCTTGTCATGTACTGGCGAGCCTTTTATCGCGTAAAAAGGGACTTTTTGCATGAGAGCTTTTAGTTTTTCAGCTAGTGATGATTTGCCACCACCAACAGGGCCGAGCAAATAAATGATTTGTTTCTTTTCTTCCAAACCTTGAGCTGCATGTTTGAAAAATGAGACTATTTCTTCGATACATTCTTCCATACCGTAAAAATCACTAAATTTTTCATAGCGTTTAATAATTTTGTTCGAAAAAATACGGCTAAGGCGGGGATCTTTGGAGGTATCAACAAATTCGGGTTCGCCAATGGCGATTAATAATCTTTCTGCCGCAGACGCATAAGCGTTAGGGTCGTTTTTACATATATTGAGATATTCTTCTAGTGTGTACTCTTCTTGTTTACTGAGTTCATACCGAGTTTGAAATTGGCTAAAAATATTCATGACGCCCCCTAAAAAGGTGATGTAGTGTTTATTGATGGCTCCTTCATATGGTATTTGTATTCCATTTTATAACGTATTCTTGTTTAAAGACCTTTACATGGGTTGTTGGTCAAAGCTTTATTGTGTCGCTGTAAAAGCCATACCTTAAGTGTAGTTTAATTAGATGTATTAGCCTGTTTTTGCTTCAAAAAAATCAACTTATAGGATTATATGTGACAACATACTTATCATAAATGTGGTTGTTGCCTCTAAGCGTTGAGGCACAAATGTTGCCTATCAAAAACTAATTTTTGATAGTGGCTGTGTATGTCAAACTAATCAACTTTTTATAAAGCTTGTTGTAGTTAGAAAGCATACTGATGATGGTTATTACTCCAACTTGTATCGCTTATATGTCACATCGCTTATATGTCACAAATTATGCGTTATGGTGCTGGAGAAAACTGAGCCAGGTAGTAAAGCAAGAGCATCATGATGAAATATCAATAGGGCTTTGTACTAACATGCTTTGATGAATATCTTGAGAGCACAAACTTTGAAAAGTACTTACCTTGAAAAGTACTGACCTTGAAAACACTAACACTCAGCTAGTAAAAGAATAAGTGAGAACTAATAAAAATATTAAATATCGTTAATTCAATTCTATATTTAGAAGAAGATAGCAGAAGAAAAAATTGAAAGTTAAAAAACACAAGTCTTCATAAGAATGTTCACTATGCTCTGTTGTAAAGTTATCATGGCTTCTGGTCAATTTGAGCCAATTAAGTCACTGGTTAGAGACTGAGTCTTTCATCGTCGTGGTACTGAATGTTCCCAAAATATGGAGAGAATAGTGAGTTTATCTAAAATGACTTTTTTTGAGCGCTTTGAAGCGGATATTCTATCTGGTAAGAAGACAATCACTATTCGAGATGAATTAGAAAAAGATTATTCTACAAACAGCATTGTACAAGTCTCCACTTATGAAAATAATCGTTGGTTTTGCGCATTAAAAATAAAAAATGTAGAAGTCATTGCATTGGGTCAGCTTACGAAGCTCCATGCAAAGCAAGAGAATATGACGCTTTCAGAGCTAAAAGGTGTGATCCAAAAAATTTACCCAAATGTAAAAGATTTATATGTTATTTCATACGAACTTTCTGATTAAGCAGATGTATTATTTTTGCTCTAAAAGTTAATGGCGTAGATATTTTGACTTTCCGAAAAATTTGCTGAATAACCTAGATAAAATATGTGCCTAAAATTGTCAAACATTTCTGAAGATATGATTGGGTTATGTTGGACATGCATGTAATTGATTACTGGTCAGCACAGCGAATGATGTGTTAAGAAGGTCATTTCCGTACTTGGGGAAACGTTTTGTTAAAACAAATTTTTCTGAATATTATTAATATTAATGAGTGAGTAGCACTTACCAATTGAAGAAGAGAGTTTATGTTTACTGGAATAGTTCAATCCATAGCTAAGATCGTTGATGTCACAGATAAAAATGGCATTAGAACTTTTATTATCGATTTCAACACGGGGTTTTGTACTGATTTAGAGATTGGGGCCAGTGTGGCTGTAGACGGTGTGTGTTTGACCGTCACAGAATTAGTATCTGATGTTAGAGTGAAATTTGATGTTATGTTACAAAGCCTTCTAATTACAACGTTAAGTGAGTACGAGCAGGGCACTTTCGTCAATGTGGAAAGGGCAGCCAGAGATGGTGCCGAGATTGGTGGTCATCCTCTATCTGGCCACGTTGATTTTAAAGTATCCATTATCAAAATTAACCAGATAGAAGATAACTATTGTATTCGTTTAGGGCTGCCAAAAGAGTGGAAGCGCTATATTTTTCCTAAAGGTTACATTGCTTTACACGGTGCAAGCTTGACTATTTCGCAAGTCAACAAACAAGATGAATGGTTTGAAGTTTGGCTGATACCAGAGACTCGTAGGATGACAGTATTTGAGAACAAGAAAGAAGGCCACCACATCAACGTCGAGATTGAGCGTGGTACTCAAGTTATTGTGGATACAGTCCGAGATACACTTCAAGAAAGCTTGGGTCCTTTGCTACCGCTTTTTGAAAAGCTACTTTTAGAGCAAGGAGTCGATATAGACTCTTTGGGGCATGATACAACAGAGCTTCTGAACCAGAAGAGCCAATAGAACACAGCTTAGTTTAATATGTCTTATATCAAATAAACCCTACTGAACATACGATGCAACGTCTTAACAAAACACCCGCTGCGCACATCTGGTTGAAGTGCAGCGGGCGGTTTTGTGGGCCTCAGTAAACTTCTTATTACTTCAATGTAAAGTAACTACCTAATGGCTTAATTTAGTCCCTAGGTGAGGTTACTCCAAAACTATGCTCTAAAAATTTGGCTTCTTGTCGCGCATAAAATAGACGGTTCTGCAGTTTGTTCCAGCCATGTCCTTCATCTAAGAAACGGATGAATGGGGCGTCTATACCGTTTTTTCGTAGGGTTTTTACCATCACCTCTGACTCAAATATATCAATTCTCGGATCCATCACCCCATGGGAAAAAAGCACCGGCACATTGATATTATCTGCCTGACGAATGGGCGACTGTCGAGTATAAAAATCAAGCCACTTTTGCTCACTAATGTCTCCATATTCAATACGGTCCGCGGCTTTTTATTAGACGTCAACTAACTTGTCCGGTTGGCGTCAATTAACTTGGCCGGTATTTGAGTTTAGTTTTATAGCTTGTTTTTTACGGTAGCTCTCGCCTTTAATTTGATAGATATCACTGTGGT